>Ga0209641_10004080_pt1 | contig 12101 bp, 9 predicted proteins | sample RifCSP16_1_FD_184022 | JGI IMG/M metagenome (GOLD analysis project Ga0209641, IMG submission 184022) | Soil microbial communities from Rifle, Colorado - Rifle CSP2_sed 16_1 (SPAdes) (version 2) | ecosystem: Environmental > Terrestrial > Deep subsurface > Rock core/Sediment | place: Rifle...
GAGGTGATGGCGGAGATGAGGCGATGGCGGGAGCCGCGCCGGGGCCGGGGCGGCTGGCCCGCGGTGTGCTTTGGTCGCCTCCGTGCCCCTTCGCCTGCGCCGTCCGCCCTCCCTGGGCGTCGCCTCGCGCGGAGGGGCTGCGTGGCCCGCCATTCTTCTGCTCGCGGCGCTCTTCGGCGCCCCGTGCGTCGGTCGCGCCGACCCGTGCCCGACCGCGAACGCGCCCGCGCGCGCGCGAGAGAGAGACCTGGGCGAGCTCGAACGCGCGCTCGACGCCTGGGGCGACTGGCTGGAGATCCGGCCCGGCCAGCGCGCATGGCGGCCGCGGGAGGTCGAGCCCGACTGGCTCCCGTACTTCCGCGGATGCTGGAGGTGGGACGGGCGAAGCTGGTCCTGGGTGACGGACGAACCCTGGGGCAACGTGACCTACCACCTCGGCCGCTGGACTCTCCATGCCGCGTACGGCTGGCTCTGGGTGCCGGGCCGGACGTGGGGGCCGGCGTGGGTCGCCTGGCGGCGGGACGGCGAGGTGGTGGGATGGGCGCCCCTACCGCCGGCGGGAGGGCCCTCCATGGCGTCCTGGACCTTCGTCCCCGCGGACGACTTCCAGGAGAGGTGGGTAGACACCGTCGCCGTGGCGAGGGCGCACGTCCCGGCGCTCCTCCTCCGGATGCGCGGCGGTCCGGTGGCCGCGCGCCCGAGGTCGGCGCGATCCCGGCCGGCGACCGACCAGCGGATGGCGGCGCGCTAGACGATCCGGCCGGGCGCATGGCGCGACATGGCGGCGCATGCCCTCGACAGGGGCGTTTCGAGTGTGCTTCCCTTACGCCCTTTATGCCCAATACCGCCCCCCGCAAGATCCGCAAGCTCCTGGCCGCGAACCGCGGCGAGATCGCCATCCGAATCTTCCGCGCCGCGACGGAGCTCGGCATCGGCACCGTCGCCATCTACTCGCAGGAGGATCGCTACTCGCTCCACCGCTACAAGGCCGACGAGGCCTACCTGGTGGGCCGGGGCAAGGGCCCCATCGACGCCTACCTGGGGGTGGACGAGATCATCGCCCTGGCGAAGGAGAAGGAGGTCGACGCCATCCACCCTGGGTACGGGTTCCTCTCCGAGAACCCCGCCTTCACCGAGCGGGTGGAGGCGGCCGGCCTCGTCTTCGTCGGCCCCACGGCGGAGATGCAGCGGCGGCTCGGCGACAAGGTCGCGGGGAGGAGGGCGGCGGCGTCGGTCGGCGTGCCCATCATCCCGGGGACGGACGGACCGGTCGAGCACGAGGAGGAGCTCCTCCTCTTCGCCAAGCATCACGGCTACCCGATCATGATCAAGGCGGCGGCCGGAGGCGGAGGCCGCGGCATGCGCGTGGCGCGCGACCGGGCGGAGCTCCTCGCCGGCTTCGAGGCCGCGCGGCGCGAGGCGAAGGCCGCGTTCGGCGACCCCACGCTCTTCCTCGAGCGCTACATCGAGAACCCGAAGCACATCGAGGTGCAGCTCCTGGGCGACGCGCACGGGAACCTCGTCCACCTCTACGAGCGCGACTGCTCCATCCAGCGCCGCCACCAGAAGGTGGTCGAGTTCGCGCCGTCGATCGCGCTCGACGACGCGCGGCGCGAGGCCATCTGCGAGGAGGCGCTGAAGATCGGCCGCCTCGTCGGCTACCGGAGCGCCGGGACCTGCGAGTTCCTCCTCGACCGGGAGGGGAACTCCTACTTCATCGAGATGAACCCGCGGATCCAGGTCGAGCACACCGTGACCGAGGTCATCACCGGGCGGAACCTCGTCCAGGCGCAGATCCGGATCGCGGAGGGCGCGACGCTGGCGGAGATCGGGATCCCCGACCAGGAGGCCATCCAGACCCGCGGCTACGCCATCCAGTGCCGCATCACGACGGAGGACCCGGCGGCCGGCTTCGCCCCCGATACGGGCACGCTCAAGGTCTGGCGCACGGCGAGCGGCGCAGGGGTCCGGCTCGACGCCGGCAGCGCCTTCGCCGGCGCGGTGATCACGCCGCACTATGATTCGCTATTGGTGAAAGTGACCGCCTTCGCGCTCACGCTGGGCGAGGCGGCGAGCATCATGAACCGGGCGCTCCAGGAGTTCCGGATCCGCGGGGTCAAGACCAACATCCCGTTCCTCGAGAACGTCGTCACCCACCCCGACTTCCTGGCCGGCCGCTGCGACACGTCCTTCATGGATGTGCACCCGGAGCTCACGCGGGTGAGGGCGAAGAAGGACCGCGCCACGAAGCTCCTCCAGTTCGTCGGTAACGTCATCGTGAACGGCGCGCCGGGCGTGCCGTCCCGGCTCGACCCGACGAAGCTGCGCGAGCCCCACATCCCGCACGTCGATCTGACCCAGCCCCGGCCCAAGGGCACGAAGGACCTCCTGCGCGAGAAGGGGCCGGAGGGCCTGGCGAGGTGGGTCCGGGACCAGGAGCGGCTGCTCGTCACCGACACGACCATGCGCGACGCGCACCAGTCGCTGCTGGCCACGCGCTTCCGGAGCTACGATCTGCTCCGCATCGCCCCCGCCACGAGCTACTTCGCGTCGGACCTGTTCTCGCTGGAGATGTGGGGAGGCGCCACCTTCGACGTCGCCATGCGGTTCCTGAAGGAGGATCCCTGGGAGCGGCTCCACCGCCTGGCGAAGGCCGTGCCCAACGTCTGCTTCCAGATGCTGCTCCGCGGCTCGAACGCGGTCGGATACACGAACTACCCCGACAACGTCGTCGAGTGGTTCGTGGCCCGGGCGGCCGAGGCGGGCGTGGACGTGTTCCGGGTCTTCGACTCGCTCAACTGGACGAAGGGGATGCGGGTGGCCATGGAGGCGGTGCTCCGGAGCGGCAAGCTCTGCGAGGGCGCCATGTGCTACACGGGCGACATCACCGATCCCAAGCGCGACAAGTACCCCCTCGCCTACTATGTCTCGCTGGCGAAGGAGCTGGAGGGGATGGGGGCGCACGTCCTCGGCGTGAAGGACATGGCCGGGCTCCTGAAGCCGCTCGCCGCGCGCAAGCTGGTGAGGGCGCTCAAGGAGGAGGTGGGTATCCCGGTGCACCTGCACACCCACGACACCTCGGGCTTCGCCGGCGCGACGCTGCTCGAGGCGTCGGAGGCGGGCGTGGACATCGTGGACGCGGCGATCTCCTCGATGTCGGGCCTCACCTCGCAGCCCTCGCTCAACACGCTGGTGGCGGTCCTGAAGAACACGGATCGTGACACCGGCCTCGACGAGGAGAAGCTGCAGATCCTCGCCAACTACTGGGAGACCGTGCGCGAGTGGTACGCGCCCTTCGAGTCGGGCCTCCGGAGCGGGACGGCCGAGGTCTACCGCCACGAGATCCCGGGCGGCCAGTATTCGAACTTCAAGCCCCAGGTCGCCGGGCTCGGCCTCCTCGACCGCTGGGAGGAGTGCAAGGAGATGTTCCGGAAGGTGAATATGCTCTTCGGCGACATCGTGAAGGTCACGCCCTCGTCGAAGGTCGTGGGCGACATGGCCATGTTCCTGGTGAAGAACGACCTGCAGCCCGAGGACGTGTTCACGAAGGGTCAGGACCTCGCCTTCCCCGACTCGGTGGTGGGGATGATGAAGGGGATGCTGGGCCAGCCGTACGGGGGCTTCCCGGCCGAGCTGCAGAAGGTGGTGCTGAAGGGGCAGGAGCCCATCCACTGTCGCCCCGGCGAGCTGCTCGAGCCCGCCGACCTGGAAGCGGAGCGCGCGAAGGGGGAGGCCAAGGTCGGCCACAAGCTCTCCGACGAGGGCCTCGCCTCCTGGATCCTCTACCCGACCGTCTTCGCCGAGCTGGAGCGGCACCGGGCCGAGTTCTCGGACAGCTCGTTCCTGCCCACCCCGGAGTTCTTCTACGGGATGGAGCCCGGGCAGGAGATGTCGATCGAGATCGAAGCGGGCAAGACGCTCATCGTGAAGCTGGTGACCGTCGGGCCGCTCCTCAAGGACGGTACGCGCGAGGTCTTCTTCGAGCTCAACGGGCTCGGACGAACGGTGTACGTCCGCGACGAGAAGGGCGGGAAGGGCGACGCGCTCCGGGTCAAGGCCGACAGGGACAACCCCAAGCAGGTCGGCGCGCCCATGCCCGGCAAGATCGTGAAGGTGTGCGTGAAGCCGGGGGACGTGGTGGCGGTGGGCACCCCCCTCCTCGTGACCGAGGCGATGAAGATGGAGACCACCGTCAAGGCGAAGCAGGAGGGCAAGGTCCTGGAGGTGCGCTTCGCCGAGGGCGGCCAGGTGGAGAAGGAGGACCTGCTCGTCGTGCTCGAGTGAGCGCGGGATCTCGGACGCCATGAACTTCGTCTTCGTCTCGCCCCACTTTCCGCCGAACTACCTCTGGTTCTGCGTCGAGCTTCGAAGGCTGGGCGTGGACGTCCTCGGGATCGCCGACGCCGCCCACGAAGGGCTGCGGCCGGTGCTGCGCCAGTCGCTCTCCGAGTACTACCGGGTCGGCGACCTGCACGACTACGAGCAGGTCCTGCGGGCCTGCGGCCACTTCACGCATCGCCACGGGAAGATCGACCGCGTCGAGTCGCACAACGAGCACTGGCTGGCGACCGACGCCCGGCTCCGCGCCGACTTCAACGTCCCCGGGCTGCGCGAGGCCGAGCTGGCGGACATCCAGCGCAAGTCGCGCATGAAGGAGCGGTTCCGCATCGCCGGCGTCCCGGTCGCGCGCGGCGGGATCGCGCGCGACCTCGAGGAGGGGCGGCGGATCGCGGAGGAGGTGGGATACCCGCTCGTCGCGAAGCCCGACGTCGGCGTCGGCGCCGCGGGCACCTTGCGGCTCGGTGACGACCGCGAGCTCGCCGCCTTCTTCGACCGCAGGCAACCCGTCGACTACATGCTCGAGGAGTTCGTCGCCGGGAGCCTCCTCAGCTTCGACGGGGTGACCGACCAGGACGGTCGCATCGTGTTCGAGATGTCGCACGTGTTCAGCCGCGGAATCATGGAGGTGGTGAACTCCGACGATGACCTCTTCTACTACTCGCTCCGCGAGATCCCTGCCGACGTCGAGGCCATGGGCCGCCGCGCGGTGAGCGCGTTCGACCTCCGGGAGCGCTTCTTCCACTTCGAGCTCTTCCGGACCTCGGCCGACGGCCGCCTCGTCGCGCTCGAGCTCAACGCGCGGCCACCCGGGGGCTGGACGACCGACATGTTCAACTACGCGAACGACATCGACGTCTACCATGAGTGGGCGAACGTCGTCGTCCAGAACCGCTTCACGGCGCCCGACGCGCGCCCGTTCCACTGCTGCTATGCGGGTCGGAAGCGCAGCAAGCGCTACGCCCACGCGCACGACGAGATCTTCTCGCGCTTCGGTCGCCTCATCCCGCACCACGGCGCGATCGACTCCGCGTTCCGGGCGGCGATCGGGGACTACGGCTACCTCGCGCGCTCGCCGGCGCTCGCCGAGGTCCTGGAGGTCGCGGCCTTCATCCAGGAGCAGGAGCGCTGAGCCCCTGGCCCGGCCTGCTATACTTTCAATCCCATGCCCGACCTAGTCATCACCCTCATTGGACCCGATCGCCCCGGGGTGGTCGAATCGGTGGCGGAGCCGATCGCGGCGCACGGCGGGAGCTGGCTCGAGAGCAGGATGGCGCACCTGGCGGGGATGTTCGCCGGGATCCTCCGCGTCGAGGTCCCGGCGGAGAACGTCGGCGCCCTCACCGCCACGCTCGGGAGCCTGGCCCAGAGCGGGCTGCGCGTCGTCGTCGAGGAGAGCCACCCGGAGCTCTCCGCTCCCGCGCAGCAGCAGCTCATGGACCTCGACCTGCTCGGTACGGACCGGCCCGGCATCGTCCGGGAGATCTCGCGCCTCCTCGCCGCTCACGGCGTCAACATCGAGGAGCTCGCGACGGATCGGACCGCCGCCCCGATGTCGGGCGAGATGCTCTTCCGTGCACGGGCGCGCGTTCGCGTGCCGACCGGGGCTGACATGCCCGGGCTGCGCTCTCGGCTGGAGAAGCTGGCGAGCGACCTCATGGTGGAGGTGAACCTGGTCGAGGAGCGGCAGGGCGACGGGCAGTAGAGCGGGGCCCCTACGCCCTCGCGTACATCGCCGCCGCCGCCGCCAGCGCGGCCCCCGGCTCGACCTCGCGCCCGGCGCGCGCCAGCGCCCGCTCCAGCGCGTGCAGCACCGCGAACACGCTCTCCGCGCGCGACCCCTCGCCCATGAGGCCTATGCGCCACACCTTGCCCAGGAGAGGTCCGAGGCCGCCGCCGATCTCGATGCCGTCCTCGAGGAGGAGCGCCTTGCGTATCGGCGCCTCCTCGACGCCCGGCGGCGTCTGCACGCAGTTCAGGCTGGGGAGGCGATGGCCCTCGGCGGCGTTCGGGGCGCAGCCGAGCTGGGCCAGGCCGGCCATGAGCGCGGCCGAGTTGCGGCGGTGCCGCGCGAACCGCGCCTCGAGCCCCTCCTCGACCACGATGCGGAGCGCCTCGCGCAGCGCGTAAACCATGCTGATGGGCGCGGTGTGATGGTAGGCGCGCTTGCCCTCCGCCCAGTAGTCCGCGATGAGCGACAGATCCAGGTACCAGCTCTGGCACCTCGCCTTGCGCGAGCGGACGGCCTCCAGCGCGCGCGGCGACAGCGTGAGCGGCGCCAGGCCTGGGGGACAGGACAGGCACTTCTGCGTCCCGGCGTAGCACACGTCGATCCCGTGCCGGTCCACCTCGACCGGCAGTCCGCCGATCGAGGTCACGGCGTCGACGACGAGCAGCGCGCCGTGGCGGTGGCACAGATCGCCCAGGCCCTCGAGTGGCTGCATGGCCCCGGTCGAGGTCTCGGCGTGGACGACCGCCACCGCCTTCACCTTTCCCTCCCGCCTCAGCGCCTCCTCGATGCGCTCCTGCGGGAAGACCTGTCCCCACGCCGCCTCGAGCTTCACCAGGCGCCCGCCGCAGCGGCCCACGATCTCGGCCAGGCGCGTCCCGAAGACGCCGTTCACGCCGACGATCACGGCGTCATCGGGCTCGACGACGTTGACGAGGGCCGCCTCCATCCCCGCCGAGCCCGTGCCCGAGATGGCGATGGTGAACGGGTTCGCGGTCTGGAAGGCGGTCCGGAGCATCGCCTGGACCTCGTTCATGATGACCAGGAACTCCGGGTCGAGGTGGCCCACCAGCGGCGTCGACATGGCGCGGAGCACGCGGGGGTGGACCGGGCTCGGCCCGGGCCCGAGCAGCAGCCGCGAGGAGGGCCTGAGCTCGGGGGCGGCGTTGGTCGTCATGAGGGCCTCCGGTTCGGCAGCGAGAGCGCCGCATCATAGTCGCGGGCCCGCTGCGCGTCGCCGCCCCGCGAGGTCGGGCGAGCGAAGCGCCGCTCCCCCAGACCCCCCACCAGAAACGGCGCCACGAGCCTGGCCGCGCAGCGTCGCGCCCGGGGCGAGGCCGGCGCAGGTCGAGGCGGTACTCGCGCGGCGGGGAAGTGGCGGCGCCCCTCGGGACGGCTTAAACGTGTATCGGTGCGGGTAGGCGCGAACGACCCTTGCTGGTGTGGCAGCGGCCTGAAGTACAAGAAATGCCATCGCGACGCCGACGCGAACGGCGGCGCGCGTGTGCAGACGGTCGCCAAGCCACCGTCGGTGCGCCCGGGGCTGGTGTCGCCGCGCCGCCTGGTTCCGCCCGAGATCCCCCGGCCCAACTACGCCCACTCCGGTCGGCCGCGGCCGTCGCCGCGCGTCGCCGATCCGGCGCTGAGGATGGCGCGGATCCGGCGCGCGTGCCGGGCCGCGGCCGAGGTCCTGGCCGAAGGCGGCGGGGCTGTAAGACCCGGGATCTCGACCGACCAGATCGACGCCATCGTCCACGATGCGTACATAGCCCGCGGCGGGTATCCCAGTACGCTCAACTACCACGGCTACCCCAAGTCGCTCTGCACCTCGGTGAACGAGGTCATCCTGCACGGCATCCCCGACTCGCGCCCCCTCGCGGGCGGCGACATCGTGAACCTCGACGTCACCATCTACCTCGACGGCATGCACGGCGACTGCTCCGCGACCTTCCTCGTCGGAGAGGTCGCCGAGGCCTCGCGCCGGCTCGTGCGCGTGACCAGGGAGTGCCTCGAGCTCGGGATCGCGGCCGTGAAGCCCGGCCGCCCCATCTCCGACATCGGGCGCGCCATCGAGAGCCACGCGACCGCGCACGGCTACGGGGTCGTGCGCGCCTTCTGCGGTCACGGGATCGGGGAGGACTTCCACATGGAGCCGCAGGTGCTCCACTACCACGAGCCCCGGTCGCGCACCGTCATGGAGGAGGGCATGGTCTTCACCATCGAGCCCATGCTCACCCAGGGACGGCCCGACCACATCGTCTGGCCCGACGGCTGGACCGCCGTGACGCGCGATGGGCTTCGCGCCGCGCAGTTCGAGCACACGATCCTCGTGACCCGCGCGGGCGCGGAGATCTTGACCGCTGCCGGCGGCTCAACGGCGCAGCCATAGCTCCACCTGGCCGACCGCGAACGGGACCGCGGCGTCGACCCGCAGCGCGCGAGGCCCGAGCGTGAAGGGCGCGAAGCCGCGGCGCGAGAGCTCGCGCTCCTCGTGAGGCGTCCAGCCACCCTCGGGGCCGATGGCGAGGAGCGCGCGACCGCCCGGCGCGTCGCCTCCCAGCAGGCCGGCCGCGCCCGGGTGAGCGAGGAGGCGCACGGCCTCCGGGAAGGAGGAGTCGAGCTCGTCGTCGACGAATGGCTTGAACCACCGATGAAGGCGCACCTCGGGCAGGATGGTGTCACGGGCCTGCTCGAGCCCCAGCCGGAGCTCGGCCTCGAGGCCCGCTGGCGAGACCACGGGGCTCGAGAAGTAGCTCTTCTCGACGCGGTAGCTGCCGACGAGCTCCAGGCGGCCGATCCCCATCGCCGCTGCCGCCTGCAGGACCTTGCGGAGGATCTTGGGCCGGGGCAGCGCGAGCAGGAGGTCGACCGGGGATCGCGGGGGCGGATCGCGGACGAGAGAGAGCCGCAGAACCACCTCGCGGCCAGCGGTGGAGACGACCTCGCCCCACCCGAGCCGGCCGCCCAGGAGGCCCAGGTGCAGCCGATCTCCCGGTGAGGCGCGGAGTACGTCGAGGATGTGAGCCGCCCGCCGCCCGCCCAGCCGGGCGGTGCCGTCGGGCGCGACGTCGCCGGAATCGACGAGGATGAGGTTCACGGTTCGACATGGTCCCCCGGCGATCGCTGCCAGGTCAACGTGCCACCCGTTCGGCTGTCCCGGGCTCGTGCGACGGCGCGATCGGACGGGGCGGAGTAACCTCCGCGTCCAATTTGGCCCAGCTCTCGAAGAAGATTCTGGTCGTCGAGGACGACGCGCTCCTCCGCGAAGCCATCGTGGAGTGCATCTCCGATCTCGGGGTCGTCGTGGTCGAGGCGCGAGACGGGCTGGAGGCGCTCCAGGTGATGGCGAAGGAGGGCGCGCCCGGCGCGATCCTCCTGGACATGCGGATGCCCCGGCTCGACGGCGAAGGGTTCCTCGCGGCGGTGCGCCGCGACCCCGCGCTGGCGGAGATCCCGGTCGTCACCATGAGCGGCGGGGCGCAGGCGGAGGCCTCGCCGCCCGTCGCCTCCCAGGTCCGCAAGCCGTTCGACGTCGACGAGCTGGCGCGGTTCCTCGTCTCGCTCTGCGAGGCGTGAAGATCCCGGCCACGGCTGCCCCACCTGTCCTCAGTGGCGGAGCCGCTGGGTCTGCTTGTACGGGAAGATGTCGACGATCTCGCCCGCGCGGTGCCGCGTCTGCATGCGCCTCCAGAACTCGGCCGTCAGGATCTCGCCGTGCGCCTCGACGAAGGCGTCGCGCAGCCGCTCGGGCAGGCCCAGGAAGGGCAGGAACTCCTCCGGGAAGACGTCGTCCTCGCCCACGTAGAACCAGGGCTCGCCGGCGGTCTCCTCCTCGTCGTCGCGCGGCGCCGGCAGGTCGCGGAAGTTGCAGTCGGTGACGAGGCAGAGCTCGTCGTAGTCGTAGAAGATGACGCGTCCCCAGCGCGTGACGCCGAAGTTCTTCAGGAGGAAGTCGCCCGGGAACGTGTTCGTGGCGGCGAGGTCCCGGATCGACTGGCCGTAGTCGAGCAAGGCGTCGCGGGCCGTGCACTCGTCCTTCTCGCGGATGAAGAGGTTGAGGGGGATGACCCGCCGCTCGGCGTAGAGGTGGCGGATCTCGACGGAATCGCCCACCACGCGCACGCTCTCGGCCGCCTCCCGCAAGAGCTCGTCCAGGAGCTCGGGCGAGACGCGAGCGCGGTCGACGACCACGTGCTCGAACTCCTGCGCGTCCACCAGCCGCCCGGCGCGATCTTGACGGAAGACGAGCGCGTACTTCTGCATCACCTCCTGCCGCGTCACGCTCTTGGGCGGGGCGAAGCGGTCGCGGATGACCTTGAACACCACGTCCAGCGACGACAGCGTGAACACGATCATCACCATGCCGCGGTCGCCGCGGGCGGGGCGGAAGGCGTCGGTCGTGCGCTGGAGGTGCTCCATCAGCTCGCGGTACAATATGGTCTTCCCGTGCTTGTGGTAGCCGATCGAGATGTACATCTCGCTCGTCGGCTTCTGGGGGAGGATGGAGCGGAGGAAGTCGATGAGGTCGGCGGTGCGGTCGACCTCCACGTGGAAGTAGCTGCGAGTGAAGCTGAAGACGATGCTCGCGTCCTTGCCCGAGAGCAGCACCGCGTCGACGTGGATCCCGCGCTCCTCGTGCAACAGCGACACGATGATGGGCGAGACGGTCGCGCCCCGGCGGACGCGGCCCACGAGGTAGGCGCCCTTCCCGCGGAAGAAGACCGACCTCAGCATCTCGACGGCGTCGAAGGGCGGGGTGCCCTCGGCCCGCAGCTGGGCGTCGATCTCGGCCGCGGCCAGCCGCGCGTCGTCCGCCTGGTCGCAGTAGGGGACGGAGAACGAATAGTCGCGCAGGATGGCGGCGACGAGCGCCTCCGTCGTCGCCTGGCGCGGGTAGATCGCGACCATGGGGGCGCCGCCGGCTGCCGGTCGCGGCGCGGCCTCCACCGCCACGAACTCGACGCTCGGATCGACGCCCACGGTCCCGAAGATGCGCCGCGTGACCGAGTTGAAGAAGGTCCTCGCCAGCTCCGGGTCAGGCCGGTCCGCGAGGTGGCGGGCGTAGGCCATCTTCATGCACCGTCGGAGCTCGGGCGAGGAGGCTGCGTCGCCCAGGACCCCGCGCAGCTCGTCCACCGCGCTCGTGATGCAGCGCGGCCGGAGGTCCAGCCGCTCCAGCGCGTCTCGCTGGGCCGCGCGCCAGTCGCACTCCTCGAAGCGGTGCCGTGCACGGCGGGTGATGCGCTTGAACTCCTCCTGGTAGGCGACGAACGACTCGCGCACGGTGGCGGCGCCCCATTCGGCGAGATCGGCGTGCGTCTCGGGCAGCATGCGCGACCACGGAACATAGCGAGCCGCGCGGCCGGCGCTTCGCTATCGGCGCGGCGGGCGGCGGCTGCGCCTCCGGCGCAAAGCGGGCCGCCGGCTTCGCCGGCGGCAGCGCCTGCGGCGCAGAGCAGGCCGCCGGCTTCGCCATCATTGACATCGGGGGCTCCGCCCCCGATACCCCCGGCCGTGTTGCCCTCGTAACCCTGCCTCGGAGGCGTCCCGCGCAGGCCGCGACCTGTTGCCGCTGGCCTTGACCCCATTTCGAATGCCGGTAGTCTCCGCAGTCCCGTGCCGCCCGCCCGACCCCTCGCCGTCCTGCTCGATCTCGACGGCACCATCGTCGACACCGTGCCGCTCATCCTCGCCTCGATGAGGCACGCCTTCGATGGGAGGCGGCGGGCGCCCGACGATGGGCAGTGGGTGGCGGGGATGGGCATGCCGCTCCGCGTGCAGCTCGCCTACTGGGCGGAGGACGGCGCCGATCTCGAGCTGCTGGTCGCGCGCTACCGGGACTTCCAGGGCGGTCACCAGGACGCGATGACGCGGGCCTACGACGGCGCGGTGGCGGCGGTGGCGGCCCTCAAGGCGCGCGGCCACCCACTGGCGGTCGTCACGGGCAAGCTGGCTGGGATGGCGGCGCGGACGCTCGCGCAGGTGGGACTCGACGGCGTCGTGGACGCGCTCGTCGGCGGCGACAGCTGCCCGC
>Ga0209641_10004081_pt1 | contig 12099 bp, 14 predicted proteins | sample RifCSP16_1_FD_184022 | JGI IMG/M metagenome (GOLD analysis project Ga0209641, IMG submission 184022) | Soil microbial communities from Rifle, Colorado - Rifle CSP2_sed 16_1 (SPAdes) (version 2) | ecosystem: Environmental > Terrestrial > Deep subsurface > Rock core/Sediment | place: Rifle...
CAAAGTAATGTCTAAATTTTATTGACTTCGCAAAATAAATATGGTATTTTTTATTTACTATTTATAAATATTTGTTATAGGTAGGAACTTACAAGTCTTTATAACTTCCTTGCATTTTCATGCCCCCATCGTCTAGTGGCCCAGGATGTCAGGTTCTCAGCCTGAAGACAGGGGTTCAAATCCCCTTGGGGGTATATATAATAGCGGCAATAGATGCAATGGAAACAATCCACCCAATAAAAAGAAGAAATGTTAAAATATATTTTAACTTTATATAGTCCTAATCGGGGAAAAAATGTATAGAAAGGGAGGATAATTATGGGTAATGTTTATACTTGTCAGACATGTGGTCTGGTCGCAACAGACAAAGGACACCTGTGTAACCCAGTTGTAGCAGAGAAGGTCGTTTCATGCAGATTTTGTGGTACAGTAACGGGTGATCCCAGGCATGTGTGTGCCCCCAAGGTTGTCAATTTGAAATACGTTTGTGATTCCTGCGGTCGTCTTGCGCCAAAAGGTGAACTGCTCTGCCGTCCTTCGCCTCTTGCAAAACCAAAGAAAGCAGTTAAAAAGTCAGTTTCAAAAAAGGTAGTGAAATCTAAAAAGAGAAAATAAACCCCTAATTATCTTATAATGAATAAGATTGAAAGGGGGTTGATTATGCCATCTACAAGTACCCTGCGTAAAGCAAAACTAACAGTAACAATTAGCGGTGATGTGGTTAATAAAATAGACGAAATTGCAAAAGAAAAAGGAACCCCAAGAAGTCAGGTAATGGAAGATATGCTGCGTGATTCATTGCTGAAGTCTAAAAAAAGAGCAATTGGAAAAGACATCGAGGCTTATTATCTGTCTCTTACAGAAAAAGAGAAGAAGGAAGACAGAGAATGGACTAAGATAGCGGTAGAAAGTGCAAAGAGGACATGGGATGATTGAGTAGCAAAAAAGAGGAGAGATATATTTAGTTAATCTGCCTTCAAAGCCAAAGGATATTAAGAATCGTCCTACTCTGGTAGTCTCTTTAGATATCCGAAATAAATTAGCCAATGATATAATTGTCATTCCTCTGTCTACAAACTTAAGGCCATCTCCTACACATATTTTACTTCAAGAGGGCGAAGGCGGTTTATCAAAGGCATCAATGGCTAAATGTGAACAGGTAACAACGATAGACAAATCCTTACTTATAATTAAGGTAATAAGGGGTCCTTTTGCGGGCAAGATACGTGACGAAAAGATGAACGAAATAGAAAAGGCGATTATGATAGCCATAGGGGTAATATAAAGAATATTCATCCTGACATCGGCGGGGCGGGAAATTACATCTGGTAGGCTGGAGGCCGTAGCCTCCAACCCCCCGTGTCATGTGGTCGGGGCGAGAGGATTTGAACCTCCGACCTCCTGCTCCCAAGGCAGGCGCGCTAGCCAAACTGCGCTACGCCCCGTTAAATCTATGTTAGAAAATTAAGAGATTTTATTATACGCTGCGTCTCTTTAAATACAAGTAAAAATAATATTCTATTTAAGTAGTTATAGTGTTTAAAGTTAGTATATATTTTAAAAAATAATTTAAACATTTGGAACAATATTGTATATAATTCTGTTTTTTAAGTCGAAATTGTAATGTTATATTTCTAACTTTTTTAGGAGTCCATTGTGGTGAGTGTCCAGCAGAAAGAAAAACCAAGGCGTAAAATTCTTAAAAAATATAATGAAAAAAATCTTTCCTTAAAGAATGTTTATGCTGATAAAGCAGAAAGGAGTTGCCTTATGTGTGGGAGAAGGTTTATAAGCCGAGGTCCACACAACAGGAGGTGTCCAAAATGCAATCAAAAGATAGATCAGGCCGCAGAAAATACCTTTTACATGCCAACGGTATATACAAACGATGGCGGCGTTACGGGAGAATTTATACCTATTGTTGAATAGATAGCGGTAACTCTACTAATCAAAAGGGTTGTGCAGCAATTGCGAAGCAATTGCGACACAACCCTTTTTTATTTATCGTCTTTTGTATACTTCATTTCTCTCCACCCTCTCCTTTGTAATGGATTTAATGAAAAACACCGTCCTGTTAGACGTCTTTTATTTGATTTAGCAGGGATCTGCGCTCGGTTTACGGCTTTTTGTTAAAAAATCATTTCAACCTGTTTGCAATTATTTTAAAAATATCCTTGACTATTTATTAAATTATTTTATCATATTGAGACTGAGTCTTATTTCTGTTTAGAATGCCCATGATAAAAGAATCCAAAATCAGAGACCCGGAAGCAAGTGCGTGGTATTATTAAAAAAATTAGTTGGAATAAAAATTCGTATTAAATTTGTATCTGTATCTAACTTATTCTAATGGGGGGGGGTAAATTATGCGTTAATGAGTAATTTATATAATTTTCAAAATGTTTTGAGAATGAGTCTTTGTTAATTTTATTGAGGAGGTCTAATTATGCGTTATTTGAGTCTTATTATCGTAGTATCGTTAGCGCTAACTTTTTGTATTAACGATGTATTCGCGCAATCTTCGGAAACAGAGGCTTTAAAAAGCAAAGTTGAAATGTTCGAAAAGGAATTGAAAGAAATAAAGGATCTGCTCAAGCAGCAAATTGTAAAAGACAGTCAAAAGGAAAGTGAGATAGCATCATTAAAGGAAAAAGATGTTCAGAAGGAAAAAGAAATTGCATCTTTAAAGGAAGAAGTTAAGAAAAAGGAACTGGCTGTTGCCCCTGAAGGGGCTGCGGGTGAAGAATCTTATCTTGCGAGGAAGAGTGCGGAATTGTCCGAAAAGAAACTTGCGCCTGCCTTTGGTGGTGTATATACAAAACCGTTTCTGAGAAGGTTTGGTAGAAATACTTATCTGGGCGGTTATATGGATTTCCAGTTCAGGGCTACGGAGGATGAAGGCGGTGATAATGGTTTTGACCAGACGAGGTTTATACCATTCATATACTCGGATATTTCAGACCGCGTAAAACTTGCCGCAGAACTTGAATTCGAACACGGCGGGCTGGGAGGCGGCAGGGATGGAGAGGTAATTCTTGAATTTGCAACCATCGATTTTTTGATAACAGACTGGCTCAATTGGAGGGGCGGTTTTATCCTCACCCCTTTAGGAAAGTTTAATTTAGTTCATGATTCACCATTACAGGATCTCACTGACCGCCCACTGGTAGATCAATTTATTATTCCAACAACCCTTACCGATGTTGGAATGGGCTTTTTTGGCAGCACGTATCCTTCCGAATTGAGTAAATTGGATTATGAAATTTATGTCACCAATGGTGTATTTCATGGCTTGGATGAGACTGGGAAAAAGAGCTTTAGTTTAAGCAAAGGCATTAGAAGCTCAAGAGGTGGATTCGAGTTCGACAATGAGAATCAAAGCCCCGCCGTTGTTGGGCGCGTTACCTTTAGCCCATTTATTGGTTTAGAATTCGGTGGTTCTGCTTATACACAACGATACGATGATGCTAATGAGAATCAAATAACTATTCCTGCATTAGATTTTGCATATCAAAAAGGGCCTTTTGAACTTGTCGGTGAAGGCGCTTATGCGTTTATCGAGACAGACGCATTGGCTAGGTCTGCGGGTATTGCGGACTCCATGTGGGGATATTATGTAGAAGGAAGGTATCATTTTATGCCCACCTGCCTAAAAACCTTGGCGCCTAAGTTTTTTACAGATAATTCAACGTTTACCGGTGTTCTGAGGTGGGACCAGGTGCAAACGTCTGAAATTGTCAGCGGCGACAGGGTTAATTGGCTAAGAAACAGCATTACGCCAGGCCTTAACTATCGTTATACGGAGGATACCGTATTCAAGCTGGATTATCAGATTAATATGGAGGATAAGGATATGGCGGATATAGCAAACAATGCCTTTTTGTTTTCTGTCGCAACATATTTTTAATTTAAACAATGGTGCCGTCGAAGGTATAAGTTACATTCAACAGGGTATTAAAAAAACAATTGACTGCGATGCGGTTATTTCCACAATCCCGCTGCCAGAGCTTGTAAAGGCATTTCCGGGATACCTTACGAAGGACATTATGAGTAGTGCAATCGCTCTAAAATTTCGTTCCGTGAGATTTTTAAATATCCTGATAGATCAGCCCGATATCAGTGATAACGCATGGATGTATGTTTCTGAAGAGAAATATATCATGACGCGCATCCAGGAACCAAAACGCCTAAGCCCTTTTAGCGCACCGGAAGGGAAGACCTCTGTTATGTTGGAAATACCATGCAACGAGAACGACGAAACCCGGAATTGTCCTAAAGAAAGCTTATCGAAACGTTGCCTTGCAGATTTGAAAGAGCTGGGGATTGATATCCAGGATAAGGCTATAGATTATTTTACAACGAGCGCGATCCGTGTCTATCCCGTTTATAGCCTTGATTATAAAATGCACCGACAGAAGCTCTTTGATTTTCTGGATTGCTACGAGAACTTGATTACGTGCGGTAGGCAGGGTCCATTCCGATACGTTTTTATGGATACGGACATGGAGAATGGGACGGCTGCCGCACAGGATATTATATCGGATAATTTACCCAAGAAGGGAGATGTGCACTTGATGCATCCTGAAAGGAAATTGCTTGAGGTAGCTTCTGTAACGGCTTAGGTAGTAGAAGTAAAAATTTTTATTTACTAATTGAGATTGAGTCTTAGCATAGTTGAAGTGCACAAATGATATATTACCTTACGATTTGACCATAACCAAGAAGTTCTGTGAATTTTAGGCCACTAAAGTGGCAGAAAGGAGAAAAGATGAAGCTTCTTATAGGGTTTGTACTCATGTGCTTTATACTTGTGTCAACACTGTTCCTGTCGAGTAGCGCCAACGCCGTTCCAGTCTTTGCCAGGAAATACCAGACGTCTTGCCCCACCTGCCACTGGGCAACTTTCCCAGGTCTCAACCCCTTTGGTAAGGCTTTTAAAGACAACGGTTACAGATTTCCAGAGGATGACGAGGTATATGTAAAGGAGACCCCTGTAGCTTTCGGTGGAGAGGCGTGGAAGAGGGTCTTTCCCAAAGCTGTATGGCCCTCTACGATAACTCCCGTACCTCCCGTAGCCTTAATGATTGAATCAAATTTTTTTGTTAACCCAAAGAACGATAGCGGTAAAACAGCTTTTGATGGTATTGGAGCGTTAGAATTATTAATGGGCGGAACGCTAGGAGAGAGTTTTGCATGGTTTGGAGCTGCACCATTATATGAGGGCGAGGGATCTACCAGTGGGAGCGAGACACATGTGGAACGTTTATTCGGTGTTTATAGCCCTATAGCCCGACACTTTTTGAGAAAAAGGGACTAGTTAACGTCGAATTCGGGAGATTTGAACCCCGTGCTACACCTAGATCCCAGCATCTATCCATTATTGGTACAACCCCGTATCTCTTTAGTACTTGGTCTATCCTGCCTACAGCCAATTTTACTACCTTCTTTCCTTTTCAGGATGGGGTGGAATTGTTTGGTGGCAAGAATGGGCCAAAGGGGAACGGAGGCCTCCTGTGGTCGGCTGGCGTCGTAAATGGTGAGCTTTCAGGTGATGCTTTGGGTTTCGACGACTTCGCGGATGACTTTCCTGATGCTGAAAATCCATTTGACGTGAATAATAGCAAGGACTATTACGCCCGCGTCTCCTATAAGATAGGTGGTATGGGAGTGCTAGGGGGCGGTACGGTAAAGGAATCCCAAAAGACCACTGAAAACTGGCAGGATAATTCCCTAACTCTTTCTGGCTTCTTTTACAGAGGGAATGCGGGATTCTTTAATGATCCTGCCGCTGGTGAGAGAACAAGTTGGCATAACAGCGGAAATCATTTCTGGCGATATGGTACGGAGGCCGATTTCTACTGGTGGAATTTTAACCTCTTTGGGGCAGCTACCTATTTCAGCGATAATACCGCCAGTGATGTGACCATCGAGGATAAAAGTGGTAGAAACTTTGATGCAGCCCTTTATACTGCTGAACTCAGGTGGGTGGCCTTACCGTGGATTATCCCTGCTGTCCGATTTGAGAACATGAACCCTTCTTATGATGCAGGTGATATCGAAAGCTTTAACACCTACAGCACTGACATTACTGTCCTCCTCAGGGCTAACGTAAAATTTGTTGTTGGGGCAGCCTTTGCAGATGGAAATGCCCCAGAGACGGTTGACGACGAAACCTACAGGATGGGCATAGTAATAGGATTATAACGAAAATGTTGGCTTTTAATCAGCCACACCAGATCAAGGATAAGTAAATAAGACGTTTAAAAAATGGCTTAAAAACCATTTTCCAGAGGTACTAAATCAAGTAGTGTTTTAAAGGACGAAAGAGAAATGAAAAGGTATTATATGTTGTTAAAAAAACATGGTGTAGTCCTCCTAACCTGTGTTTTTCTTAGCGCTTCGTTACATGCAGCCGAAGAGACAGCGCCAGGGATTAAAGGAATGAGCGAAGAGGAATTTACACCGGCAAAGGAGGTATTGATTGTAAGGTACGTACAAATTAAGAAGCCTTCTCACATGGATGTGGAGTCACTAAAGGATGCATTTAAAAACGCAAATGGAGTTAAAATCACGCTCCAGAAACAGGACAAGGCATTTCCCTTCGGCGGGGGTTCTGTTAAGAGTGCAGAGGTGAAGGCGATTCATGATGGAGTTATGATCTATTTCCAGATTTCATGGAAAGACCCAACAAAGAATGCCAGGGCAATTGCAGTTCAGGAGTTTAGGGATGCAGTGGCTTTAATGTTTCCTTTAGGTGTGGAGCATATAACTCCAGCGGAACATTTTAGCCCAAGGATGGGAGACAGGGAAAAACCCGTAAACATTTGGCATTGGAAGGCGGACTGGGAGGTAGATTTGTTTGCTAAGGATGGGTTAGAAGACATGGAGAATCGATACCCAAATATGTACGATGATTTTTATTCGAATCCTTACAACCCACACGATTACCAGGAATTGATGACGAGTATAGAACATTTATCGGGTGGAATAGCCGCCCATAACCTGCTTTCCGAGTCAAGAAGAGGAAGAACGGTTGAAGATTTAAATGCGGAAGGTTTTGGTACCCTTACCACACAAGATCATCAGGATGCGAATGGATGCAGTAAATATAAGGATGGGATATGGACTGTAATTATGTATCGTCCATTAAAAACAAGCGACCACGATGATGTCCAATTTGTCCCTGGCGAGAAAACATATTTCAATGTGGCAGTATGGGATGGTGGGAAGAAAGACAGGAATGGACAAAAAAATATATCTATTCAATGGCATCCGATAATGGTAGAACAAGCTGCATATTGATATTTAATGATTATTTTATATTATGAGATGAGACTAAGTCTCGCTAATATTATTTGAAAGGAGGGTTAAGAAATGTCTGTACTAATTGTAGGTGGAGACCATTTAGGGAGTATTCCCAAGGAGCTTGATAAACTCGGAGTGAACGAAGTTCGGCACTTAACGGGAAGAAGTGGTCAAAAGATCCGTGATGGAATTCCAGAAACCATGGATTTTATTATCGTGTTATGTGACTTTGTGAATCATAACCTTGCTTACAAGATAAAGAGTTTTGCTGAAAATAGGGGAGTTCCTATCGTTTATGCAAAAAGGTCATGGTCGTCTATTTACCAGAAAATGAAGGAATGCCAGAATCAATTGAGGAAGGTAGGATTAAAAAGTTTGTTAAATTAGGCATTCGGTAACTTTTTTACACCAGTAAAACACCAAGGCACAAAGAAAAACTTAGTGACTTTGTGGCTAGTTTGGATATTCTTTCTGCTTACCTTTTCATCCTCTCTCTGATAGCAATTTATCTTTGTTTCCGTGATTAGCAGGGAGAGTATGAACAAAGTGTTTGTAAAAAATAATTATTTCTGTTAGTATTTTTATCGTTATGAACCGAAAAGGATTATTAAATACAGGATATCTTGTTATACTATTGCTATCTTTTGCCCTATTTACTGCCATCCTTACAGGGTGCGCTACTCAAGGCTTCAAGCACAGAAGTATGGCGGGTGTTTCTCATTATTTTAACGCAGATAGAAACACCGTATGGAATGCGATAATACAATCTGCAGAAGGAATCCCGATTGAAATCAATGACAGGGAAAAGGGAGTTTTGAGAACACACTGGGTTAAGGGGTGGTCGGCGAATAAAACTACCGGACTTCTTCTGGAAGGGCACTGCTACCGGACTTCTTCTGGAAGGGCACTGGCAGGAACGCTATCGTCTGCTGATTAAAGTAATTGATGAACAAAGCAGAATATACGTTTCTATCAGTGCACAGGTTGAGACGAAGGCGCCTGGTGGCAGTCAGGCGTACCGATGGTCCCGCATTCCATCAGATGGCGCAATTGAACAGGAATTTTTGGGGAAATTAGAAAATATTCTCGGCGAAAAGCTGAGATGAGTATTATCTTTTTTTGATATGCAGAATTTCCTGGGGCAGCGTAGCCGTAACCAAATTAGTACAGATAAGGTAAGAGGCGAGTGGCAGGTGTCGGGTGACGTTTTTTCTCGTCACTCGTCATTCGACACACGTCACTATTTTTAAAAACATACAAAAAAAGAAATTTTTACTGGGTAATACTGTGCTGTTAGCTCCTCCCTCCTGATGGGGGAGGTCAGGTGGGGGTGAAGGGAAATGAATAATCACCCTCCCTTAATCCCTCCCATCGTTCGACTGAGTTCACGACGAAGTCAAGGGAGGGATAATTTTTATTTGAGTAGCCGAAAACCTAATTTATTATGACAATAAAACAGATATTAATCACATCTTTACTACTTCCTCTATTGGTTGTATCCAGTGCATTTATTCCGGATACGGTAACGGCTCAAACGGAGACAGAGCCGGCAGACAATTTTCAACTCCAGGCTTACCTGACAGAAGAGCAAGCGCTTGCCCTTGTCTTTCCTGAATGCGACGAGATTGTGACAGATGAATTTGTTATGTCCCCGGAAGAAAAAAGCAGCCTTGAAAAACTGCTCAGCAGAAGGTTGTACGAGGATGGGTTTAGGGCGTACATCGGAAAGAAAAAAGGCGCTATTCAGGGATATGCAATTATTACGGAAGAGATCGGGAAGTTCCATCCGTTTACCTTTGTTGTTGGCGTGGATGCGGATGGAAAAATCACTAATATCGCTGTCCTTGTTTACCGTGAGAGCCGCGGCGGCGAGATTGCCAAAAAGCGTTTTCTCTATCAGTTCATGGGGAAATCCCTCAAAAATCCGGTCAGGATCAACAAGGATATCATCAATATTACCGGGGCTACCATGTCCGTGCAGTACATGTGTGCAGGAGTACGAAAGGTGCTCGCAGTTATTAATGAATATTACCTCAGCGGTAAACGAAATGTGAGCGACCTCAAGGTAGCAAATAGCCATGTGGTAACGCAAGTAAATGAGAATGCCGTTGAAGAAACAAGCAAATCTCAAAACACAAAGAGTAAAGAAAAGACCCCACCTTTTTCCCCCCCTTCGCAAGGGGGGGACAGGGGGGGTAAAGAATCAATCTCCGATATAAAACTCATCAAAGAAACTCGCATGATTATGGGCACCTTTGCCGAGGTGTCAATATATTCTCATGATGAGAAAACCGCAGGCAAAGCCATTGAAGAGGCGTTAAATGAAATGGAACGTATGGATCGCATCATGAGTAATTACAAAAATGATAGCGAACTTTCAAAAGTAAACAAAAAGGCTGCAAAATCACCCGTTCCGTGCAATGCAGAACTCCTTGATGTAATTGAGCAGTCACAATATTACAGTGAATTGAGCGGCGGTGCTTTTGATATCACCGTTTCGCCTATCGTTGCACTCTGGGGATTTTTTAGTGAAAAAGGGCATGTGCCGCCCGATAAGGAAATAGAAAGGCTTTTACCCGCCGTCTCTTATAAGAATATTGTGATAGACAGAGGTAACAATCCTAAAAAGCCAGGTACCGTATTTTTAAAAAACATGAAGACCCAAATCGATCTGGGTGCCATTGGGAAGGGATATGCCGTTGATAAGGCGTTGGAAATTATTAGGAAATGCGGTATCGATAATGGTTGTATAAATCTCGGTGGAAATATCTATGTCCTCGGTACACCATCTGGTAAAAATGCGTGGAAGATTGGCGTACAGCACCCCAGGAACAAGGATGAAATCCTGGGATATCTTGAGATCAAGAACGAGGCAACGGCTACATCGGGGGATTATGAGAGATTCTTTGCGTTCAATGGGAAGCGGTATTCCCACATCATAAACCCTCAGACGGGAAGACCGGTGAGCGGCACTATCGCTACGACGATTGTAGCTTCCACAGGCACGGAGGTTGATGCGCTATCCACGAGTGTCTTTGTTTTAGGTCATGAAAAAGGTATGGAACTTATCAAAAAAATTCCCAATGCAGACGCCCTGATTGCGTATGAAGATAAGGATGGGAAAATAGTGATAGATATGACAGAAGGGTTTAAGGACAAATTCAAAAAAACCGATGAATAGTGGAAACCACAGATTACGCAGATTCCACAGATGAAAAATCAGGGGAAATAAGCCACGGAGGTCACAGAAACACAGAGAAAAACTCTAAAGGGTATGTTTCTAGACTTGATGTTAAGGAATTTCAATGTTTCGTGATTCCCCTCTAAAAAGAGGGGATAAAGGGGTGTGTAAGATTGCCGCAACCCCCCCCTCCCCTATGGTATGCCAGGCGTCCTCGCCTGGCATTATGATGACAAACGGGGAAGCTTGTCCTACCAATGAGGGGAATTTGAGAAGTCCCCTCTTGGGAGGGGACTTCGTCGTGAGCTCAGTCGAACGATCAAGGGGTGGGTAAAAAATAAAACTTGTCCTCGTGTAAACGGGGAGCCGTTGGGTTTTGTCTTTTAAACCCCAACCTAATATAGATAATTAGTCGATACAGTATTTTGGAGGAGAAAACGATGTCAAGTGGCATGTGGTCGCTCCCAATCAGCAATAAGATTTTCTTCACCTTTTTTCTATTCATTATGACAGTAGCCATTGGACTCGGCTTCCTGAATTATTATGAGAGGACAGGCTTTTCTCCGCAAAAAACTGTTCGCTATTATTGTGGTGATGAAGAGGAAGATGTAGGTAAACCCCTCTCGGCCGAAGAAAACAGGGCAAGGCTGGAGGAAGGGTTGGCCTTCCCAAAATCTTATCGGGAACTTTTAGAGGTAACCCACACCCACATCTTTTCTATTCCCATCGTTGTATTTATCCTCTCCCGTATCCTTGCAATGACGCATTCGCGCGAGGGATTAAAGATTACGATTTACGGCGTCTCTTTTATGGGTATTATCCTGAACTTGGCAGCCCCGTGGCTCATAAGGTATGCATGCCATCACTTTGTGATCACCTTTACCATTTCCAACATCCTCCTCATCCTGAGCTTTGGGGCCTATATCTTTATTCCCCTCTATGAAATGTGGTTCAGGAGAGATCACGATGGTTTAGCAGATTAAAAGTAAATTTATATTGGTTTGAGGATAGGGCAAATAATATCTATTCACTTGCAATGAATCTGCGAATTTGCTATAAGACAAGCATACTTTGCCATACAAAAAGTGATCCTTCGGATGTTATAAAAATCGTAATAATTCAGGATTTTTGACAAGGAAGAAAGAATGGTGATAGGATTTGACGTACAATTTTACAGTGCGAAAGGTGCTTAAGATGAAAACTGATATAGCAATTAAATTAGAAAAGACAGAAGAAGACGTATTGGAAAAAATGGTTCGGGTAGGGCTTTTTCCAAGTAAAGATGAAGCAGCAAGGGCAGCAATTATTAAGTATGCTTCAGACTTGGGAATTTTTAGCCCGGAAATGTTATGGAATAAGATAGGCAAATTTAAAAGGAGAAAGGTTACACCAAAACAATTAATAAAAGATCTCGAAGAAATTGAAAATGAAACGTAGGCTTTTTCTTGATACAAATGTTTTTATTTATGCATTTGAGTTTCCTGAGTGTAATTCCGGTAAGATAATAAATCTCCTTAATAAAGGACAGATAGAGGCCATAATATCTGAGCAGGTATTGAAAGAAGTGCAGGCATATTTCAAGAAATATTATAGTAAAGATTTGGTGGCAATTT
>Ga0209641_10004082_pt1 | contig 12099 bp, 12 predicted proteins | sample RifCSP16_1_FD_184022 | JGI IMG/M metagenome (GOLD analysis project Ga0209641, IMG submission 184022) | Soil microbial communities from Rifle, Colorado - Rifle CSP2_sed 16_1 (SPAdes) (version 2) | ecosystem: Environmental > Terrestrial > Deep subsurface > Rock core/Sediment | place: Rifle...
CGGCGTCGCGCAGCACCATGAGATGCTGCGAGATGTGCGCCTGGCGCAAGCCAAAGGCAGCCTCCATGTGGCAGACGCACTGCTCCCCCTCCCGCAGCGTGTCCAGGATCGCCATGCGGGTGGGGTGCATCAGCGCTTTGAAGTACTGGGTCTGGGACTGGTAGTTTTTCATGGATTGCATGCCGGATAAGTATATTCGATAGATCGAATATTATTCTAGCCCTTTAATTTGCCTTTGTCAAGTCGGATGCCTGACCCATAGATCGGGGCATTTGATCTCTAAACACATAAATTATAATTCCCGCAATATGAACAATATGCAGCTTACAATCCGCCCACTCACGCCCGATCTGTGGCCAGCTTTTGAAGACTTGTTCGGCAAAGGCGGCGCCAGTAACGGTTGTTGGTGCATGTACTGGAGGATTGGCAGTGAATATCACAAGAGAAGGCGCGAGGAGAACCGCAGCGCATTCCGCAGGATCGTGAAGCATGGCCCGCCGCCGGGCTTGCTCGCCTTCGACGGTGAGCGTGCTGTAGGCTGGTGTCAACTCACGCCGCGGGATGACTTGCCGTGGCTCAATCGTACCCGAGCTCTCGAGCGGGTGGACGATGTGCCCGTGTGGTCCATCTCGTGCTTTTATGTGCGCCGCGGCTACCGCAGGCGGGGCCTCATGTCGGCGTTAATTAACGCAGCATTGAAAGCGGCCAGGCGTGCCAACGCGCCAGCTCTCGAAGCGTACCCGGTTGACACGGCTCAACCGGGCAGCACTTCCAACGTTTTCACTGGAACGGCTTCGACATTCAAGCGCCTCGGATTCAAGACCGTCGCGCGCCGTAAGCCGTCTCGCCCGATCATGCGCCACGATCTGAAGGGGATTGCACCATAATATTGGCGCTCGTCCAATGCCCGGTAGATATACAGTGTGGCCGTCTCCGTCCGCCCCACGATGCCCCCGCCAACCACCAGCACAGCGCCAAATTCGCCCAGGGCGCGGGCGAAAGTCAGTATGACCCCGTAAGGGTGAGCCTGACCTGGCTTCCGCCTGCCCCGCTGGTAAGACAGAGGCGGTGACGACCCTGTTACATCTTTGTGATAGAAATGGCTAACAGTTCCTCAACGGCTTTGATCTGCTCTCCGTCACCGATCAAACCGATCCGATCGCCGGCCTCGAAAACCGTCAGCGATTTTGGGTTGGCCATTAAATGCTTGTTCCGCATGATGGCGATCACCGAGGCGCCGGTTCGGGCGCGCAGGTCCGCCTCGGCCAACGTCTGCCCCACGATCGGGTGGTCGGTCGGCAATTGCAGCCAGGTGACCTCGATGCTGCTGGTTGCGCTGAGCAGGTTGTGCAGCATGCGGTGCTCCTCCTCGGTGTTGATTTGCAGATCGTAGTGGTCCTGCCTGACCGCATCCGTGTAGCGGTTGATCTCCCCCAGCGGCAGGCCCAGGCGCAGGAGGGTGTGGCGCACGATCTCCAGTCCGCCCTCCAGCTCCGGATGGATCACATCCTGGGCGCCCAATTCGGCCAGGCGAGTGACGCCCTCCTCCGTCGCCGCCCGGACGACGATCGGCAGGTCGGGAGCCAGGTCACGGGCTGCAGCCACGATCAGTTGGCTGGTAGCCTCCTCCGGCGTGGTGACGACCAGGGCGCGGGCGCGCTCCAGGCCGGCGTGGGTGATCACCTCGGAGTTGGCCGCATCGCCGAACAGGGTGATGGTGCCGCGGCGGTTGAGCTCTTCGACGCGCTCGACATCCGCTTCGATCACTAACTGAGGGATTTTTATGGCTTCCAGGATATTTATGATATGCTGCCCCACGCGGCCGTAACCCACCACCACGACATGGTCCCGGACGCTTTCCTCCAGCGGAGCCGGCGCCGGGCCGTGACGGTCTAAAAGTCTCCATACCCGTGGAAAACGCTTGAGCCCATTTTCGATCCGCTCTAATAAGCGGAAAGCCCCGGGATTGAGGGTGATGGATACTAGGGCTCCAGCCAGGATCAGGGAATACTGGTCGCGGCTGAGCAGGCCGAGCGCCAAACCGGCCTGGCCGAGAACGAAGGAGAACTCGCCGATCTGGCTGTTGCCCGCCGCGACGACCAGGGTGGTGCGCGCCGGGCGAGAGATGACGAATCCCATCAGCGTGATCAGGAGCGGCTTGCCGAAAGAGATCAGAGCGGTCAGGGCGAGCACCGGGCCGATATTACCCAGCAGGTAAGCCGGGTTGACCAGCATGCCGATCGAGACGAAGAACAGCACGGCAAAGGCGTCGCGGAAAGGCAGGATATCCGCCCCAACCTGGTGGCTGAGCGGCGATTCGCTGATCACCACCCCGGCGACGAAGGCTCCAAGCGCCAGCGATACGCCGAACAGTTCCGCCGAGCCGAGCGCTGTGCCCAGGGCGATGGCCAGAATCGCCAGGATGAACAGCTCCCTGGAGCGAGTGTGGGCGATCAATCGCAGCAACCAGGGGATCAGGCGAGTGCCGACGAACAGGACGAGGGCAACGAACACCATTGCTTTCAGGGCCGCCAGACCCAAAATCTGCCAGTCCAGCCCTGGCCCGGAAAGAGAGGGCAGCAGCACCAGGATCATCACGGTGACCAGGTCTTGGATGATCGACCAGCCAATAGCTGCCTGGCCGTGCGTCGTGTTGAGTAAAGAGTTGTCCATCAACCCACGCAGCATGACCACGCTGCTGGCGTTCGAGATGGCCAGACCAAGCACGATTCCAGTCGTTGACGACCATCCCCACATCTGGCTGAGCCCGTACCCCAACAGGGTGGCGACCGCCATCTGGGAGAGCGATCCCGGGATAGCGATATCCTTGACCTTCCACAGGTCCTTCAACGAGATGCTCAGACCAACGCCAAACATGAGCAGAATCACGCCCAATTCCGCTAACTGGCTGATGGTTTCGATATCACCGACGAAGCCCGGGGTGAAGGGACCGATGGCGATCCCCGCCAGCAGATAGCCGATGATCGTAGGCAACCCCAGCCGGCGGACGATCATCCCACCGATGAATGCCACCACAAGCGCCGCGGCGATATTGATTAATAGAGGCACTTCATTCATGGCTCATCCGCGACCATCTCTATTGATAATAATATATCCCATCCGAGAATAGCTCTGAATGGCCAGGTTTCGCAGCCCGGCCTCGGACAACTGGCAGGCGAGGCCATATTTTGGGGCATTCCCGGATCGGGAGCTCTCTGCCCAGGCGGCCATCGCCCGGCGCCAGATTCTCCTGCGGGACCACCTCCAGAATGTCCGGGTGGACCCCATACCCACGAAGCAAAGAACCACTCCAACACTGCTGAGAATAATGACGAGCGCCCGGTTTTCTGTGGACAGGATCTGGGGAAAACCGAGCGCTATCATCCCGGCGAGCAGGGATAGGGCTGCTATGCTGAGCAGCGTTTTATCAAGTATCGCGCCTCGTTTGTGTTTTGGCATGGGTTTAGGATTTTATATAATATGGATGACACCCCCGATTTTATCATGACGGTCCATACGAGATCAGAGATAGGAGGGCTTAGCCTCCACTTACCGCCTGCCCATCGCGGAAGACGACCAGCGGGTGCCCGGCGCTGATGTAGGCGCGAACGCGACTTCCAACCGGCAGAATGACGGTGTGTTCCTTGAAGGCGTGCAGCACCTGGCCCGAATCCAGCAGTAACCGGTAAACGTTGAACGCGCCGCGAAAGAAGCGTTCGCTGATGACTGCGTTGCCGGTTTCATCCACCTCGAAATCCACGTCGTCGGCCCGCAGCGCAACCTCCACCGGGTTGGAGCCGTTTATGCCTATCGCTTGGGATAACAGTCCAACCGCGGTGCGGACGCCCTCTGGGACGACCCTGCCCTGCAGGAAGTCGCTGTTCCCCATGAATTCGGCGACGAATCGGGTGGCTGACGAGTGGAAGATTTCTTCCGGGGTGCCGATCTGCTCCAGGCGGCCGCGCTGGTAAACCGCCAGGCGGTCTCCCATGTAGAGCGCCTCCTCCTGGTCGTGGGTGACGAAGATCACCGTGGCGCGGATGGACTTGAGAATGCCCCGCACCTGCTCCCGCACCTCCCGGCGAAGGTCAGCGTCCAGGCTGCTGAAAGGTTCATCCAGCAGCAACAGCGCCGGACGGGGCGCCAGGGCGCGCACCAACGCCACCCGCTGCCTTTCCCCGCCCGAAAGCTCGTGCGGGTAGCGGTTGGCGAGCGATTCCATCCCTACCAGGTGCAGCATCTCGCTCACCGCGGCGCGCAGCTTGGCTGGTTTCCGCCCGCGCAGCCCAAAAGCCACGTTTTCGAAGACGGTCAGGTGGGGAAAAAGGGCGTGGTCTTGAAAGACCATGCCGATTCCACGGCGCTCGGGCGGGACGAATTTTGTTTCCGAGGCAAGCACCTGCCCGTCTAAGCTGATCAGGCCAGCGTCAGGGCGTTCGAGCCCTGCGATCAGGCGCAGGGTGGTCGTCTTGCCGCAGCCGCTGGGTCCGACCAGAGCGAGCATCTCCCCATTTTCCATCTCGAATGAGATGTCTTTGATCGCCGCATGTTGAGCGCTCAGGAACCGCTTGGTGAGATGTTGGACTTCGAGGGCGGCAGATGTGCCGATGGTCATCGGAATATTTGCTCCCGGCGTAAGAGAAAGGATAGCGGCAGGGCCGCAGCCAGCACTAAAAACAGGGCTGCTGGCGCAGCCTGCATGTAAAAACCGTCCACTGCCCATATCCATACCCGCACAGCCAGGGTGTCAAACCCGGCGGGTCGCAGGAGCAGGGTGGCGGGCAGCTCCTTGAGCGAGGTCAGGAAGACCAGCGCCCCGCCGGCGAGAAGGCCCGGCGTGATCAGCGGCAGAGTGACCTGGAAAAAGGTCTGCACGGAAGTGCGCCCCAGGTTGCGGGCGGCCTCCTCGAGCGATGGTGAAAGCTGGCCAAAGGCCGATTCACTGGAGCGGACCGCCTGCGGCATGTGGCGCAGCACGTAGGCGATCACCACCACGAACGGCGTGGCGTACAGGAACGGCAGCAATCGGTTGACGAGCAACACCAGGCTGAGGGCGATCACCACGCCTGGGATGGCGTAGCCCACCTGGCACAGGCGGGAGATAAACCGTGAGATGCGCCCGGGATGGCGGACGGATAAAAGGGCGACTGGCAGCGAGAACGCCACCGCCGCTGCGGCTGCCAGGGACGAGGTCCACACGCTGTTCCAGATGAAGCTCCCAAAGCCAATCGTCCCGGTGCGGAAAACTGCCCTCAGCGCCTGGGGGTCCAGGAGAGAATTTGCACTCCAAATGACCAGCACCGCCATGGGCACCAGCAGGCTGGCTGAGATCACGAACAGCACCAGGCTGAGCGCCGGCAGGCGCCATTTGCCGAGCGAGACGGGCGGAGCTGGTCGCCAGTTGCTTTCCACCTGGGTAAAGCGGGCTCTCCCCTGCAGGCGCAATTCCGCCCACAGGATGAAAATAGCCAGGCTGACCAGCACCCCACTCAAGATCGACGCCGCGGAACGGTCGTAGCGCCCGGATAGCTGGATGAAAATCGCCGAGGAGAAGGTCTCGTAGCGCAGCAGCGCCACCGTGCCGTACTCCGCCAGGATGTCGAGAGCCACCAGCAGGGCGCCTGCCATCAGTCCGGGGCGCAGGGCGGGTAGGGTGACCTGCCATAGGGTTTGCCACGCCGTACGCCCCAGGGTGCGGGCGGCTTCTTCCAACGATGCATGCAGTCTGCGGAAGGCTGCACTGCTCAGCAGGTAAACATAGGGGTAGGTGAACAGGGTGAGGATGAACGCCGCGCCCCAAAAGCCGATCGGGCTGGGCAGGATCACGGGCTGGCCAAAGATGGCCTCCAGCGCCTGTGGAATGAACCCGCCGCGCGGCCGCAGCAGGCTGAGATGGACGATTCCGCCGATATAAGCCGGGATTGCGAGTGGCAGGGCGAGCATCCAGCGAAATATTCCCCGCCCCGGCAGGTCGGTGCGTTCTGTAAGCCAGGCCATGCTGACGCCGGTCGCCAGCGCACCGCTCGTCACCGCCAGCGCCAGGATCAGGGTGTTGCCCAACAGCTTCCACAGCCGGGTTTGCAGCAGCCTTTGCCACGCTTCAGGCTCGGCGGCGACCGCACGGATGAAGATGTACACGAGCGGGACGGCGACAAATAACGCCACCAGCCCGGCAGCCATGATCAGCCGTGGGCTGGTCCGTGCGGCATTCCAGCGCGGGAGTGTCAGTCGGGTGATTTGGGTTAGCTGCATGGATCTTCACTAGGGCGGAGAGGAGTCAGCCTTTCGACCGTTAAAACTGCACCTCCCCATGTTCACTATGGCAGGCCGACCCTTTCCATCAGCTCGAAAGTGGCCTCGTATTCTTGCGCGGATTTAGCGACGTCCACATCAGCCAGGCGGAAGCCATCCAGAGGCTGGACGCCTTCTCGCAGCCTCACGTTTGGCAGCAAAGGGTACTCGTAATTCAGCTCGGCAAACAGTTTCTGGCCTTCCGCGGAGACCAGGAAATCTATGAACGCCTGCGCCGCGGCGGCGTTCGCCCCGCCATTCACCACTGCCGCAGCTGTGGCGTTGGTAATCAGCCCGATTTGACCTTCGTCCTGGTCGGGGAACACGATGCCCACCGGGCTGCCTTCCGCCTGCTGCAGATAGAAGTAATAATGATTGACCAGGCCCAGCTTGAACTCGCCAGCCCCGACCGCTTTACGCACGTCGGTGTGCCCGCCAAAGAAGGTGACCTGGTTGGCGATCATGTCTTTCAGCCACCCTTCGGTGGCTCCCTCGCCAATGACCTGGCGCAAGACCGCGATCTGCGCCTGCATGGAGCCGTTGGTCGACCCGGCTGCGGCGATCTGACCGCTCCACTTCGCGTCCGCCAGTTCAAAGATGGATTTGGGGGCTTCATCGGGGGAGACCAGTTCGCTGTTGTACATGATGACGCGTGCCCGGCGGGTCAGCCCGGTCCACAGATTTTGATCTCCTACAAACCCGGCGGGGAGCTGCTCCGCCCCGGCTGGCAGGTATGGCTGAAAGATGCTTTGCGCCGCCAGGGACTGGACGGTGAATAGCTCGGTGGTGATGAAGACATCTGCCTGTGGGTTGGCTCGTTCTTCGATGAGGGCGTTGGCAAGTTCGCTGTTGCTGCCCGCCTTGAGCAGGATTTCCACGTCGGGATATTTGGCCGTGAATGCGTCGATGACCGGCTGGATGAGCGTCTCGGATCGTCCGGAGTAAATCACCAGCCTGCCTTTGATCTCCGTTTGGGGAGATTCAGGGCTTTCGATGGTTTCCATCCCTGCCTGATCCTGGGTGGCTGCCGCAGTGTTCTCCAACTGTGCGGCAGGCGTGCAGGCGGCGAGCGCCAGGGGGAGCAGCAGGATTACGGAAACATTACGGTTGAAAGACATTGAGCGTGGATTCCTTATGGCTTATAATTCGTTATTTGGATGTCCCAGGCGTTCATTGCCAACCATTCTACCTGTGATAGAATGGACTTATCATGCAGGAATTGTCTGGGTTAGTATAGGCTAATATTTGAAGTTAGTCAAGACAATTATGTCACTTTTTTCATAGAAATTATGTCACGCCACAATATTACAACCCCTGATCATCGCCCAACCCACACCGTGGAAGACTACCTGATGACGATGCACGTCATGGAGCGTGATTACGGCGAAATCGTCGCCGCTCGCCTGGCGGAGATGCTGGGAGTTACGCCAGCTACCGTCGCCATGACCTTCAAGCGCATGGAACGCGATAACTGGATCACCGGCAAAGGGCGCAAATCCGTCCGCCTCACCGAGACCGGGCGGGCTGCCGCGCACTCGGTTACCCGCCGGCACATGCTCACCGAGTGGCTGCTGCTGAAAATTCTGAAAGTGGATCTACCCCTGATCCACGACGAAGCCCATGGCATCGAGCATGCCCTCTCCCCCCATCTCGAGGAGCGCCTGCTGGACGTCCTCGGCGATCCGCAGGTCTGCCCGCATGGCAATCCCCTGCCTGGCCACGAACACGTGGTCAGCAACTGGATACCGCTCACCGAGCTCAGCACGCGTGAAAGAGTCGTCATCCGCCGCATCCATGAATTTGCCGAGGAAAACGCCGACTTGTTGAATTTTCTTATCGAGAATGGGGTTCTGCCCGGCGCCGAGGTCCTGGTGGGGGAGATTCTGCCCTTCAATCAAACCATGACCATCGAGATGGAAGGCGAGACGAAGGGCGAGACGGAAGGCGAGATGGCCGGCCGGCAGATCACCCTCGGCTTCCCCGCGGCGCGCTACATCTTCGCCGAGAGACGCGCCTCCGCTTGAATGAAATCGTTATCCAGAATCATCCAATGGATTTTAGGCGTCCTGGGCGCAGGCATCGCGCTGGCAGGCTCATTGGGGATCGGCGCCTCGCAGGTCGATTCCCCGTACGCTTCTCTACATGTTTATCACCCTTGGGCGGACGCGCTTTTAGCGCACCGCAAACACCCTTAGACAAAGCCAAACTGATCGCCGCAGCCTCCGCTGCGAATGTATTACGTAAATCTGCTTGACTTACAATAAGTTAGAATGTATGATATACCAACAGGAGTAAAACAAATGGAAACATATGCTACTATAAAGGGTCAGATCGTCATCCCGGTCGAGCTACGGCGTAAATATGGGATCCAAGCCGGCACGAAGATCAACATTATCGATACCGGCGAAGCGATCCTGCTCAAGCCGGTTACAGAAGAGTCGCTCAAACGGCTGCAAGGTAGGCTCAAAGGCAAGGGTGTGCTGAAATCTTTGCTGGAAGAGCGCCGGGTAGACGCAGAGCGCGAGTAGCATGGCGGCCGCCAAAGTCCTGGACACTTACGCCCTGGCCGCCTTCTTCGAGGATGAGCCTGGCGCAGATTTTGTGCGCAGCTTACTGCTGGAGGCTGAAGCAGGCAATCTTAAACTGGCAATATGTGTGGTCAATTTGGGCGAATTTTGGTACTTAATTGCCCGCACCGTTTCCCCGGCTCAGGCCGACGCCCTAGTCGCAGAAATTCAAGGCATGTCTATAGAAATTGTTGACGCCGACTGGGAGCTTACTTATCAGGCCGCAACCTTCAAAGCTAAAGGCGGTCTTTCCTATGCGGATTGTTACACTGCTGCGCTGGGAAAACTTCGCCAGGCGGAGGTGGTCACCGGCGATCCAGAATTCCAAAAATTGAGTGGAGAAATCATTACGACCTGGAGCGCGAATTAAAAATTTCTTGCTTTACCTATCCCTGCGCGATCATCCATGCATGGACGCCTCCCTCGGCGCTGCCACGATCTGCTCCCATCTCCTCCAGTCGAACAGCTTCCCCTATGCTTCCGTAAGAACTTTGGTCCGCCTCCTAGTCTGAGAGCTCCAACCTGACCGCGATCAGCGTGCCGTTGGCAGCCGTGATAGCCCGCACTTCCACCAGATCGCCAACCGAGATCATGTCGCGCATCTCCGTCTGCGGCGTGATTAGCAGTGTGACCCCGCTGACCACCTAGGTCCCGGGAGCGATGCTCTCCACCACGCCAGTGGCACGGTAGTCGGTCGGCTGCACGCGGTGGTTGGGCCGCCCGTATTACGACTGGAGAAACGACAATCGCTTTTGCCAGACTTCCTTCTCAGACTTGCCAATCCAAATCAGATGCGTATCCGCAGGCACTTCATACAGCTCGCATGTTGCGACTTCTGCGGCGACGCGCTTGGCATTCTTGGGCGGCACCGACTTATCATAGGGCGAATACATCACCAAGACGGGCACCGAAATTCCAGACAAGTCATCTACTCGATGGTTAAGATCGTTCATAAACCCAGTCCCCGATCGAAAGGTTTTGATCAGCCGATGCACAAATCGCAGGTCCTCTTGGCTCATACGCTCGATGACCACATCCACATCCAAAGTGGTCATTTCTTGCAGCATCAACCGTATCATCGTCACCGGCGCCAGCCTCAAAACCATTTTAATCAATCCCCAGGTGACACGCTCAGCGCGTCCAAACAGTAGGCGCGCACCCTGTTTAAGCTTTCTATCTTCGGGCCAAGCCGTTGTGACGGCTGACTCTAGGATGAGTGTGCGAATCCTGCTTGAATGGCGAAGGGCAAAGGCCAGGGCAGTTGGACCCGAGGCGGATATCCCGATTACATCCACCGCAGGTATTTGAACCGTGTCCAACAGGGTGGAAAGGGCGTCTGCCGCTTCCTGGGCGGTTCGGCCTACTTCAGATGGCGTGCTGTCATACCCTGGGCGAGAGGGAGTCAAAACTGAGAAGCCATGCTCTGTCAACTGCTCGTGCGATAGCCTGCTCTCTCGACTACAATGCCCACCATTCAAAACCATAACTGTCGGCCCACTGCCTTCGAGACGATATTCAATTGGACCCTTCGCTGTTTTGGCGATTGTTTGTGACATTCAAGCTATCATGATTCCAGGAACTGAACGACCTCATTGAGGAGGACTTTGGGTGCCGTGATCATGGCCGTATGTCCCTGCCCGGGCAGAATTACCACCCGCGCGTCGGGAAGGCCGTCAGACACAACCTTCGCTTTCTCCAGCTCGCCGGGAGGACTGTCGCTGCCAACCAACAGAAGGGTCGGCGTCTGCATGTTGCCGAATCGTTCGAAATGTAATAACTTTAGGAACACATTGTCCGGTCTTCTCTGCGAGGCCGGGCGCGGATTAATGACAGTGACACCGGCCGCCTGTCAGGGCAGCGGACTTATGACTGTAGCCCGGAATGGCGCGGCCAACATCTCAGACAGAGGTGCGTAGACGCCGGTGGCCGCAGCCTCCTGCATGTGCGCCACCCGCGCCTCGGCCGACTCCCAATCGGCAATCTCAACCAGCATGTCGGGGTTATCAAGCACCTCGTAGCGTGTGCTACCCAGGAAACCGCGCTGGCCCGGTCCCTGTTTCGCCACAATGCTCTCGAGCAGACTCTTGAGCTCAGCCCGCTTACCTGGTTTGGCTTGCAGTTCGACGATCACCTTGATTGCCACTTCATCCTCTCCTTTCTGTCGAGCTATTCTGACCCGCTCCAACCCAGGCTTGGGGCCCCGCTCTGATGTGGCGCCAGCCAGTGCTCGATATGAGCCCCGATGCCATGGACAAGAATAACTGGTGAGCCTTAGCTACCTTCAGACCAATAGCGTGTGTTGAAATTCCCAACTTTGATGAAGCGGTCTTGCAGCATTTCCATAATGCTATTTCTCCTTTTGACTGAGCCGTCCAACGGCTGCGAGCTGAGCGGCCCTACCAATCTTCGTTCATTGATCTGATCCACGCAGGCTGCGTCCGCTCCAGCGAGTGGTTAGGCTGCATGGGTGATTCTCAACTGCGGGCTCCAATTGCCCTTTTGTATCGCTCCGCAGATCTCTGGACGACTTGCTTAGCATCTGCCTCGATCTCCAGATCAAAGAAATGACCATAGATCCGATCGAATCTCAGGGACAAGACTCTCTCGACAATCCTGTCAACAATCGGTGCCGGGAGCGGGATGAAATTTGGGTAGCTGTACATAAAGGAGACATGTTTGCGATCAGGGGTCACATACATGGTATCGCCGGTCAACAACACCCCTCGGCCATCGGCCCCCTCCGGCCAGAGGAGGACAGTCGAGCCTTCGAAATGCCCGCCACACCGGCGCAACGTGAGACCTTCTTCCAGTTCAAGCGTCTCCCCGTCCCAGAATTCGATGACGGGGTCGGATCGCTGAACCCATGCCCTATGGTCGGCATGCAGGTAGATTGGCGCGTTGCCGAACGCGCGGCTCCACTCAACCATGCTTCCGACTAGGTGAGGATGAGACATTGCCAAGCTTGATATCCCACCCAGGTTCTCTACCGCCTCAATGGTTGGATCATCAATAAGGCTGACACAATCCCACAGGACGTTGCCTTTGGATGCTTGTACAAGCAAGGCGCGTTGACCGATTGCAAACTTCGGCTCAGTACCAATCCCGGTCAGGCCCTTTTCCAGAGGCATCAATACGTTATGATGCTCTCGAGCTAATTCATCTAGGGTAGTCCATGATTGACCTCGGGGATTGACAAACTGGCGATCATCCTCGCAGATCGGACAGCGATCAGGTGGCTCCC
>Ga0209641_10004085_pt1 | contig 12095 bp, 10 predicted proteins | sample RifCSP16_1_FD_184022 | JGI IMG/M metagenome (GOLD analysis project Ga0209641, IMG submission 184022) | Soil microbial communities from Rifle, Colorado - Rifle CSP2_sed 16_1 (SPAdes) (version 2) | ecosystem: Environmental > Terrestrial > Deep subsurface > Rock core/Sediment | place: Rifle...
GGGTACAAATGGTGCAAGATCCTTGAAGATAGCATCCGGCAGATGAGGCATGGTGATCACCGGGTGCTCTTCTTTGCAACGGAGAGACGGGTGGTCATTGTCCATGCTTGCCGGAAGAAAGGACCAACCATCGCCAGGAAAGACTTGACTCTTGCGCTGGAAAGAATGCATGAGTATCAAGAAGCTGAAAGGACAGGAGACAGAAAATGACCGTGCGGAGCGAAGTCCGACAGACTGAGAAGTCAGCGGGCGCCCGCCTCGCGGCTACGAGAGGCGGCCAAGAGTATATTCGGAGCCGACGACTCAATAGGCCGAGATACGACATCATTATTGAGCTCGTCAACCTGCGTCACCGGCTGGGCCTTACTCAGAAGGATCTTGCCAAGCTAGCACACATGCATCAAAGCAGAATCTCTAAGATCGAATCCGGCGAGTACGATCTTCGCGTCAGCACGCTTGCACAGTTGGCGGACGCGCTCAACGCGGATCTGGAAATAAGACTGGTCCATCAAGTCCCCCGTGAGATCTTCGCGAGGCTCAACGAAGAACTGTGCGCCAAGCCGTCCTCAAAGGTTTGGGCGGCACCTACCAGCGAATCATCCTTGAGGGAAGAGAGGGTCTTCGCCTAGAATGACGAGTCGCCTGGTCTCCCCTATTCCTGCTGAGGGACACCCCTTTCGTATCACCCAGATCTTCTTCTTGTCGATCAGGGTTACGCGATCCCCGACGATCCCCGGGCCTGTTCAAGGACTACCCCTCACTGTCGAGATCGCCTATTCCCCTCCGGAGCCTGGTCAGTCCCACGGCGTGCTTCTCCGACTTCGATCGGACAAGGCAGAGACCCAACCCTTGCGCATCCAAGTTGTCGCGAGCGGATTGTTCGATTACCTGGGTGAGGGCCAGCCGACAGACGATGAACTAAATCACTTCCTCAATGACTTCCTCTTGGCCGCAATGACCGCCAGAGTGATCCAGGTCATTGGCAGTCTAACCGCCGAAATGGGAATGCCCCCGGTTTGGGTTGACATGCCTCGAGGCTTCGGAGTAGACATAACCTCACTTCGATCTTCTGCCGAAAAGAAAGAGGGCAACTCCGCTGAGCAGGCGAAACCCGAGGCCACCGAAAACGCGGCATGACAGAGCTTCCACGGCAAGACATAGCCTAGTGAGAGTCCCCTCGTACTGACGAACGCGGCTCCCGCTATATCCACGCATCCAGCCCGTGCTCTTCATGCTCGCGGACCAGGTCCGCGTCGAGCTGCGCAGCGTGTTTCTCGGTCATTTCCAAGCTCGAGTGCCCCAGCAGTCGCTGAAGGGTCAGCAAATTCATCCCCGATCGCAGGCTGAGCGTCGCGAACGTCCTGCGCAGCCCGTGAGGTGAGACAGGGACGCCGGCTCGCTTCGAGATCCGGATGATGGCGGACCGCAGCCCCATCGTGCCAAGCCTGCGGCCGTCGTACGCCTGCCACATCGGATTCTCAGGACGATTCCTCGAGAGAGTGCGCCGGTACCTGAGGAGTGCGCGTCGCGTCTGCGCGCCCACGACCGCGACTCGCGTCTTCCCGCCCTTGCCTCGCTTCACCTCCACCACTCCGTTGTCGAAGTCGAGATTGCCCCAGGTGACGGCGAGCGCCCCCGCCCTCCTCAGACCTGAGTCGGCCAGGAATAGCATGAATGCGCGATCGCGCGCGGTCTTCGCTGCCCGGAGCACTCTTTGCAGTTCCACATGGTCCAGGGAGGGGAGGCGCTTCTGGTCGAGCCGCGGCATCTTGAAAGTGATCCGTTTCGAGATGTAGTCCTCACCCTGGAGGAAGCGCACGAGGGTCCGCACCCCTCGGGCGCGGGCGTGCAGCGATGTGTCTTTGAGTCGGGGCGCAGCCTCAGCATTCCACTCTTTGACGTGCGAGCTCGCGACCTCCTCAGGCTGTTGGGCTTGATCAGTACAACTGCCTATGCGGAGCACCTGACGGGGAAAACAGAAATTCGCCGTGAATGGATTGTGGGGGGCTTCTGGCTAGGGCAGCCGTTGAATTTCCGAGGGTGGGCGCACTGGCAATCTGAGGTCGACCACGTCAGGCGGAGGATTGTTCTTCCGGATGTGCATCTCGCATCACCGCCTTGCCTGGCCGCAGGTCAAGCTCTGACGTGAGCACTGCAAAACTAAACGCCGACGGTGCACGTCGGCGTTGGTGCTGTGGCGCCCTCGGCGGGACTTGAACCCACGACCCCTTGCTCCGCAAGCAAGTGCTCTAATCCAAACTGAGCTACGAGGGCAGATATTCTTCGATCGTGCGCGCGCCGCCGGCGTGAGATTGCCTTGGGCGCGCTGTTGCTCGCAGCGGGGAGGCAGGGATTCGAACCCTGGGTAGAGCTTTAAAGGCCCTACAAGCGCTTAGCAGGCGCCCCCGATCGGCCACTCCGGCACCTCCCCAGATGGCGGAGGGAGAGGGATTCGAACCCCCGGTGAGGTTGCCCCCACAGCTGTTTTCAAGACAGCCGCCTTAGACCACTCGGCCATCCCTCCACTCCAGCGCATGTGGGTCTCCCTCGCCGAGCCCGGAGATTCTACCACATGCCATCGCACAGTGTCAAAACGCCGACGGGATTCGATCTCAGTGCGCCGCTGGCGTCGGCGAAGGTGTGGCCACCAACCTGGCCAGCGCAACCATGAGGATCTCTGGCGGCGCATCCGGCATGCTGGCGATCGTCCGCCAGTCGCGCAGCGCCAGTTCAGTTTCGCCGGTCGCGTCGCGAACACGCGCGCGAAGCATCAGCGCCTGGGCCTTCTCGGCCGAGGTCACAGCCAAACGCAGCGCACCCTCGATCTCGCGCAACGCCTCGCGGGGTTGGTTGGTGATCTCGAATGCGCGCGCCGCACCGTAGCGTGATGCAAACACCTTGGTGTCCAGACCGTAGGCTGAATGGAAATCGCGGTAGGCCCCATTGCCATCGTCTACCACCAGATAGGCCTCGCCGCGCGTGAGGTAGGCCTCGATCATCCCCGGCGAGAGAGCGACTGCCTGGCTAAGAATTTCAATCGCCGCATGGGCCTCGCCTTCAGCCAACAGCGCCTGGCCATAGGCCAACCATCCTTGCGGGTCGTCCGGCGCATAGGTGACGTACACCTCGAGCGGGGTCAGCGCCGAAGCGCTCAGCCCGAGATTCATATCGGCCTGACCCAGGATGAAGTAGGACATCGGGATGGTTGGATCAATCAATTGGGCGCGCAGCTCGGCATTGATGGCGCCCTCCTGGTCGTGGTTGAGCAGTGCCAGGCGGCCGCGGGTCACCCACGCCATGGCATGCTGGGGGTCCAGCTGGAAGGCGCGCTGCAGGTCGGCGTCGGCGGCCGAGAGGTCCCCAGCACGGATGTGGAGGGCAGCTCGCTCGACGTAGGCATCGACGAAGGCCGGATCGAGCTCGAGGGCACGATCGACATCGTGCATCACATCCGCCTGCGGATCGCGCAGCAAGGTGAGGCGTGCTCGCGCCAGGTAGGCGGGTGCATAGCGCGGATTGGCGTTGAGGGCCTTGGCGATGGACTCGCGCGCCCAATCCAGGTTGCCCATCTGGCGTTGGGCTTCGGCCACCATCTGATAAAGATCGGCCGCGCCGGGATCAGTCACCAGCACTTGGTTGAGATACTGAACCGCCTCTTCCCACCGGTCGCTGCGCATCGCATCCACGCCGATGGCATACGCGGCCACGACCGGGTGGGGCGTGGCCCCGTACAAAGGAGTCGGAGTCTGCTCGACACCGAAGTACTCCGCCATCGAAACGGAACTGGAGAGCGGCACCGAGGGCCGCAAGGTCGGCGAGGCGGCTGGCGTTGCAGAGGCGCTCGGCGTCGGCGTGCGCAGTATGAGGGCCAGGCCCGGCCGCCATATCGATCGCCCCAGCGCCACGGCCCCCCAGATCAACACTCCGCCCGCAGCCACGGCAGCCAGGAGGATCAATGCTCGCATGATGAGCTGCGGTGGAATGCTGACCGCCGCTGAGGCGGGAGCAGATCGGCGGTCAGTCGATCGCGCCAGGCTGTTGGTTGTCGTCGCCGGCCCGGTGCGCTGCCCGGGCGTCGCTTCGGTGCCCTCGCCGAGCAGGCGCAGCCCGGCTCGCGCCGCCGGGTGTTGCGGATCGAGTTTCACCAGGCTCTGAAGGCACTGCGCCCGTTCGCGCTCATTGTCGGCCACCGCGCTCAGCCACAACCAGTACTCCGGGTTCGCCTGGTCTGCGCGCAATAGCCGCCCGAGCAACAGGCGCGCTTGCGCACGCCGACCGGCGCGGGCCGCTGCCACTGCCTCTGCAAACGTATCTTGATCTGGCATTCGCCACCCAGCCGAGGGCGCGTTCCGAGGGATAGGGTCAAGTATAATCGCGAACGGCCGGCGCGCAGGCGGCGCCGGCCGTCACCGGCTGCCATGACTAGCCCCATCCCGACCTCCGCTCGACGCACCACCATCGCCGCCGTGCTCTTCATGCTCGTCACGGGCGCGTGTAGCGGACTGCCTGGATTCGCGACTCCCACCGTCACACCCTTGCCGCCAACGCCCACCTCAACGCCGGAACCTCTGGCGGCCGACGTCAATGGGGAACGGATTACTTTGGACGAGTTCGAGCGCGAGGTGGCGCGCTTCGCGGCGGGCCGAGCCAGCCTGGGCATCGACCTTGCACCCTCCCCTGAAAACCGCAAGGCGGTGCTCCGGGCGATGATCGAAGAGCGGGTGGTGGTCCAGGCGGCGTTGTCGGAAGGCCTGACCGTCGATGGAGCCGCCATCGCCCAGGCGGTGGACCAGGCGCGCGCCGCCCGCGGGGGCGACCCGGCTTTTTCCGAGTGGCTTGCCCAATCAGGTTATACCGTCGAAGAATTCACCCTCGCCCTGAAGCGCCAGATGCTCTCGCGCGCCCTCACCGATCGGATCGTGGAGGGGGTGCCGCCCCAAGGCGAACAGGTGCATGCCGCTCACATCCTGATGTCGTCCCAGGCCCTGGCGGACGAGGTGCGGCTGAACATTGCCAGCGGTGCGGACTTTGCGCAAGCGGCGCGCACTTTCTCCCAGGACTTGAGCACGCGTGCGGGAGGCGGCGATCTGGGGTGGTTCCCGCGGGGCTGGCTGGCGGTTCCGGAGGTTGAGGAGGCTGCCTTCGCCCTGGCCCCGGGGGAGGTCAGCCCGGTCGTCGCTGCCGCCGACGGGTATCATATCGTGCGGACGATAGCCAAGGAAAGCGAGAGGCCGCTGTCGGCCCCGGCGCTGGAGGCGGCCCGGCGGAAGGCGTTGCGCGATTGGATTGACGTAAAGGTCGCTGACGCCCGGGTTCAAGTCTTCGTCGCGTTGCCTTAGGCCGGCCAGCGGCACAGTCCCGAGGAAAGGTCAATACACCATGAGCGATTACTCTCCCGATATCAGCAAATCCGGCCCCGGATGCGGCGGGGTCGCAATGTATATCCTCAGCGCCGTGCTGGTGATCTTCACCATCGGCGCCATCGCGGCCTACGTGGTGTTGTTTGTCAACCCGGATGTGCCCTTCAACCCTTTCAGCGAGCCCACCCTGACGGCGACGGCCGTGGAGCCTATCGGGACGGCCACCGAGGTCATCATCGTTCCGCCGACCTACACGCCTACGTCGCCGGTTGTGCCCAGCGCCACTCAGGCGCTGACACCAACCTCCGCCGTGACCGCGACCGAGGTGCCCACTGCGACCTCTGAACCGGCCCCGCCCACCACGCCCTCACCCACACCCTTCCCGCTCGTGCTGCAGCCAAGCGGGGTCAAAGCCGCGCAGGGGTTCAAGGGATGTTCGTGGACCGGGATTTCGGGTCAGATCTTCGGCCCCAACAACGGCGCACCCATTTCCTACCTGCTTGTCCACCTCGAAGGCATGTGGAACAGCCGCGCCTTCGATCAGGACGCCATCACCGGCAGCGCGCCCGAGTACGGCCCGGGCGGTTACGAGTTCAACCTGGGCACGCAGGCCGTAGCCTCCGATCGCACGCTGTGGGTCCAGGCTGTCGACGCGGCGGGCATGCCGCTCTCCGAGCAGGTGTACCTGACGACCTACGCCGACTGCGAGCACAACTTGCTCATCGTCAACTTCAATCAGGTGCGTTGAGAAATGCGGCTGGTATAATCGCCGCGTGAACCAGCCCAGCGAGTGGGATGTATTTCTCGCCCGACACCCCGAAGCTCACATCCTACAGACGCGCGAATGGGGTGAACTGAAATCCCGCTTCGGCTGGCAAGCACATCCGGTCATCGAGAGTGAGGCAGGCGCCCTGGTACTTCTGCGGCGCCTGCCTTTGGGTCTCAGCCTGGCCTACATTCCTCGCGGGCCCCTGCCCGCCTCCGAACTGTCTCTGGCCGAATTGCTGCCGGCACTCGACAGGATGCTGCAGAGCCGGCGGGTCGTGGCGCTGCTCGTCGAACCCGACCTGCAGGACGCGCAATCGGTGCGCGCCGGCCTTACACGCCTCAACCTGCAACCAAGCCGGCTCAGCGTGCAGCCGCCGCGTACGATCGTCGTGGACCTGTCGGGCAGCGAAGACGATATCCTGGCACGCATGAAGCAGAAGACCCGCTACAACATCAACCTCGCCATGCGCCACGGGGTGACGGTGCGTGCCGGTGACGACACGCGAGGCTTCTACACCCTCTTGCAGGAAACGACCGCACGCGACGAGTTTGCCGCACATTCGCCGGCGTACTACAAGGCGGCTTACGAGTTGTTCTCGGAAAACAATCGGGTTCGGCTGCTCTTCGCAGAGCATGAGGGGCGCCCGCTGGCGGCGCTCATGGTCTTCGCCATGGGTAAACGAGCATGGTACTTCTACGGCGCGTCGAGCAGCGAATCGCGGCAGCAAATGGCCCCTTACCTCCTGCAGTGGGAGGCGATGCGCTGGGCCCGGTCACGGGGCTGCACATCCTACGACATGTGGGGCGTTCCCGACTTTGACGAGCAGACCCTGGAGAGCGGCTTCACATCCCGATCGGACGGCTTGTGGGGCGTGTATCGCTTCAAGCGCGGGTTCGGCGGACGCTTAGAGCGTACCGTTGGCACGTGGCAACGCGTGTACGCTCCCGCCGTGTTCCGGGCCATGATGCTCGTGCTTCGCCTGCGGCGCATGGAGGCCGTGTGATCCGCGCCACCCCGGTTACCTCCGCACAAGCGTGGCACACCGCGGTCAGTTCTCTCCCTGCGGCGAACTTCATGCAAGCCTGGGAATGGGGGGAATTCAAAGCGCGTTACGGATGGCAGCCCACGCGCTGGGTTTGGGTGGACGAGGCCGATCCGGCGATGATCGCTTTGGCGGCGGCCCAGGTGCTCGAGCGCAGCTTGAGCCTTGGGCCGCTCACCTTTTCCGTCGCCTATGTGCCCAAAGGCCCGTTGCTGTCCACTCACGATGAGCCGAGTCTGGAACGGGTGCTGGCCGACCTCGAAGCCCAGGCCCGCATCCGGCGGGCGATACAAATCAAAATCGATCCGGACGTTCCGCAGGCATCCCGCGGCGCTGAGGATGCTCTGGAACAGACACACGCCGAAGGTGAGCGCTTTGCCGCGCTCCTTGCGCGGCGCGGCTGGCGCCCCTCGCCTGAGCAGGTTCAGTTCCGCAGCACCGTGGTGCTCGACCTCGCACCAACCGAGGACGCCTTGCTGGCCGCGATGAAGCAGAAAACCCGCTACAACATCCGACTGGCCGCGCGCAAGGGAGTTGTCGTGCGCCATGGGGCTTTGGCCGACTTGCCTATGCTATACCGCATGTACGCGGCCACGGCTCACCGGGATGGGTTCATCATTCGCGATGAGGCCTACTACGATGCGGCCTGGGGGGCTTTCATCCGCGCGGGATTGGCCCATGCCTTCATCGCCGAATCGGAAGGCACTCCGATTGCCGCCGTCATCGTGTTTTCCTATGCGCGCCGGGCGTGGTACGTATACGGCATGTCGATCGAGATCGACCGCGAGAAAATGCCCAATCATCTTCTCCAGTGGGAAGCGATGCGCTGGGCACGCGCCCAGGGATGCACGACCTACGACTTGTGGGGCGCGCCCGACACACCCAACCCACAGGACCCGCTATGGGGCGTCTTCAACTTCAAGCAGGGCTTCGGCGGCCGTTTCGTTCGCCATCTGGGCGCCTGGGATTTCGCCCCCAACCGTGCCCTGTACACCGCGTACGCGCTCATCCTTCCGCGCGTGCTGGGGCTGATGCGCCTCGCGGCCCGCGGCCGCATCCGGCGGTCGGCTTTGAGCGAGGGCGGTCTGGCTGGGGGGTAGATCTCCGGCGCGCCTCTCGCGCTGTTCTTGCCGCACACGACCGGATAACTGGAATCGGTGTATCTCGGGGCACGCCAGTGGTGCGATTGAGGCGCCCCTTGGGCTCACCATCCAAACTGGATAAGGATGCCCAGCGCCGCCTGTTCGTCGGTGCCGGACTTCTCAACCATGCATAGGCAATCGGAACTCGGAGAGGCTCTCCATGAATGACATTCGCTTAGCGAGGGTGCCGCTGGCAGCCCTGCCCACGCCGGTTGAGGAGTTGCCGCGGCTTAGCCGGCACCTCGGCTGCCGCATCTACATCAAGCGCGACGACCTGACCGGCCTCGCGATGGGCGGCAACAAGACTCGTAAGCTTGAATACCTGGTGGCCGACGCAATCTCGACCGGCGCCAAGACATTGATCACCGCCGGCGCACCGCAATCCAACCACTGCCGGCAGACAGCGGCCGCGGCAGCTCGCATGGGCCTGCGCTGCGTGCTCATTCTCTCCGGTGAGAAGTCCCAGGCGCAGACCTCCACGGGCAACATGTTGCTCGACACGCTGCTCGGTGCGGAGATCGTTTGGACGGAGGGCATGGGTCGCGATGAAATGATGGACCGGGTGCTCGAAAGAGAGAACCAGGCCGGCCATCAACCCTATCTCATTCCGTACGGCGGCTCGAATCCAATTGGTGCCGCCGCCTACGCCGTGGCCATGCTGGAATTCGCGGCTCAACAGGTTGAGGTTGAATGGGTGGTCTTTGCCACCTCCTCCGGGGGCACCCAGGCTGGGCTGGCGTTGGGAGCCCGCCTGGCCGGTCTCAAGGCTCGCCTGCACGGGATCAGCGTCGATAAGCCCTCCTTGCCGTTCCGCGATCAGGTAGCCGACCTCGCCAGCCGCACTGCCGAAAAGGTTGGGGCCGAATCCCGCTTTCGGCCTGAGGAGTTGATTGTGGATGACCGCTTTGTCGGCGCGGGCTACGGCAAGCCGGATGCGCTCGAGCTGGGAGCCATCACGCTATTCGCGCGCATGGAGGGCATGCTGCTCGATCCGGTTTATACCGGTCGCGCAGCTGGGGGCATGTTGTCGATGATACGCACGCGCGAGATTCCGCCCGGCGCGCGTGTGCTCTTCTGGCATACAGGAGGCACGCCCGCGCTGTGGGCTTACTCCGCACAACTGGCGGCCGTCAGCGGGTGAACGCGGGCTGACATTTGATCGCTTCTTCCTCGCAAGTCCCTCAGGTTCCACGCGAATAGAAGACCTACTTTGCCTCGGAGCCAACCGAACGAATGGGCCTTGCAGCCTCGGCCTCTTGGCGAATCGCGCCCTTGGCCATCAATGCTCCGGCAAAGACGGGCAGCCGCTCCGAAGCAAGCGGATGCAATGGCATGAATCCAGGCCAAAAACAAGATGTGATTACTTGCAAACTCGATCTCTCGTAGTGGCTATGCGCAGATGGCCCGTAACTGCACGTCGCGTGACGTTCCAGAGTCCCTTACGGAATCCCCATCGCGCCTAGGGCCGGGCCGAGTTGAGTCCGCGCCGATCGACCCGCTCTCTTCAATCTAATCGCATCGCCCTGGCGACGCACGCCATTGCGACGCATACCCCGCTCCGCGAAACGCGAGCGGCGGCGCTCAAGACCGCGTAGGTTGATTCATGTCTAACTCGCAGGCCAAAAACCAGACCTCCCCGACGCCGATCGGACGTCAGGGAGGTCTGGAGGTTGACCCTGAGCGAGAGGAGGCTCAAGGCATCATGTGCTCGGGAACACCCCCGCGGCAATTACACGAGAGGCGGAACCCGCTTCCACTGCCCACGTATTCCCCCATTCGCGGCCTCCGCAGCACCTACTGGCGCGGGCGCCGCAGGAAGGCCGGAACGTCCAGGTCCTCAACCGACATCTGTTGAGTCCGCGCCATGGATTCGGCGAAGGCGGGCACTTTGGCAAGCCGTGCGCCGGCTGCCGGCGCCATGAGCTGGGCCGTCGCGGCAGCGCGCGCAGTGGATTTCGCCGCCGGCCGTTCGAGCTTGCGCGGCATGGCCGTGCGCTCGAATCCGGTGGCGATGACCGTGATGCGGATCTCGTCGCCCATGGTCGGGTCGATGACCGCGCCGAAGATCAAGTTGACATCCGGGTGGGCCGTCTCTTTGATGATCGCGGCCGCATCGTTCACCTCGAACAGGCTCAAGTCCGGCCCGCCGGTGACGTTGAACAAGATGCCCCGTGCACCGTCAATGGTGATGTCGAGCAATTGGCTCGAGATGGCCATCTCGGCCGCCTTGCGCGCGCGGTCCTCGCCCGCGGCGCGGCCGACGGCCATCAGGGCCGCGCCTCCCTCCGACATGATCGTCCGCACGTCGGCGAAGTCGAGGTTGATCAGGCCAGGGACGGTGATGAGTTCCGAGATGCCCTGGATGCCTTGGCGCAGCACGTCGTCGGCCAGCTTGAAGGACTCCTGCAGGCTGGCCCGCTTTTCGACCAGTTGCAGCAATCGGTCATTGGGAATGACAATCAGCGTATCGACATGCTCCTTGAGCTTGCCGATTCCGCCCTCGGCCGATTGCGACCGCCGCGAGCCTTCGAAGCTAAAGGGGCGGGTGACCACGCCGATGGCCAGTGCGCCCACTTCCTTGGAGATCTGGGCCACGATCGGCATGGCGCCGGTACCGGTCCCACCGCCCATGCCGCCGGTGATGAAGACCATGTCGGCGCCCTTGATCACCTCGTACAGCTCCTCCGCCGACTCCTCGGCGGACTTGCGACCGACATCCGGGTTGCCCCCGGCCCCCAGACCGCGGGTGATCTTCTCGCCGATTCGAACGCGGGTGCTCGCGTTCGACAGGAGCAGGGCCTGTGCATCTGTGTTGACCGAGATGAATTCGATCCCCGCCAACCCTTCTGCGATCATGCGATTGACCGCATTCTGACCGGCGCCACCTACCCCGATGACTTTGATGCGAGCGAACGTCTCGACCTGTTGAACGGAAGCCATGGATCCTCCTCTCGAAATGTGCCCGTGCTGCCTGGCCATGGGCGAACCCATTCCTCTCGACCGGGCGCCGCGGGCCTAAGGTGCAAGCCGCTTCAGAAAATCCTTGATCTGCCCCCAATCGACCGAGGGGCGCTCTCCACGTCCGCGGCGGCGAGGGGCCGGCACCGCCGGACCCTCGTTGACCGCGACATGTTGCAGCCACAGCAACAGACCCACGCTGGTTGAATAGGCGGGGCTGCTCAGTTGATCCACCAAACCGCGCAATTCGCCGGGGCCCGCAACCCGCACGGGCATATTAAGGATGTCGGCTGCCAAACGGCGCGCACCCGGCAATCGGCTGCCGCCGCCGGTGAGCACGATGCCCGCCGGCAAGTAGTTGACCGCACCCACCCGCTCGATCTCTTGCAGCACCAGCGAGAACACCTCTTCCATGCGCGGCTGGATGATGGCTACCAGGTCCGCCCGCTGGACTTCCACCGGAGCTTCCTCGCCGAAGGGCCGAACCAAGAAGCTCTCCCCAGGCTGAATCTCGGAAGGGATGGCGTGCCCATGAGTCAACTTGACCGTTTCGGCCACCTCGCCCGGCATGCGTAACCCATGGGCGATATCCGAGGTGACGTGATTGCCGCCGATCGGAAGCACGGCCGTATGGCTCACCGTTCCCTCGTGGAAGAGGGCGATGTCGGTTGTCCCGCCGCCAATGTCCACAACGCCCGCGCCCATGTCGCGCTCGGTATCCCGCAGCACCGCCTCGGCCGAGGCTAGCGGGTTGAGCACGAAGCCTTCCACCTCCACACCGCAGGCCTGGACGCACTGGGCCAGGTTCTGCAGCGCGGTCGTGG
>Ga0209641_10004089_pt1 | contig 12091 bp, 7 predicted proteins | sample RifCSP16_1_FD_184022 | JGI IMG/M metagenome (GOLD analysis project Ga0209641, IMG submission 184022) | Soil microbial communities from Rifle, Colorado - Rifle CSP2_sed 16_1 (SPAdes) (version 2) | ecosystem: Environmental > Terrestrial > Deep subsurface > Rock core/Sediment | place: Rifle...
TGCTCTTGTACGGTGGAGTTGGTGGAGAGCGTCAATCCCGAGTACAAGAGCAGGCACTTCTCGGCGCTCTTGACCCACTTTTGGCGCAGGGACAGTCTGGAGAGATTGGGCCTTCTGCCGCTATTGGTAGAATGTTGAGCACACCATTTTTCAGTCAGGATCAACTGTTCAAGAAACGACAAACCCAAACGGGACAACAGTTCTTAGGCGGAATTTCGCCTTACCTGTTCGCATAATTTCATTGCCAGAGGAGGCATATAATGAAATTTAAGTATCGGTTGGAGAGGTGCAGGCTGGATGGAGTCAAAGAGACTTCGGACAGGCTTACGGCACTAGGGGGTCAGGGATGGAAGGTTATCTCGACTGCCCATCATGGCGCTGAGTTGTTTGTGTTACTGGAGTTGGCTTTTGAGAAGCCGGAACAAATGAAGGCTCTTACCGCCGAAGAGCCGAAGCGCGGTCCTGGCCGACCAAAGAAACCTGTTGATGCTGTTGGTATTCCTGTGACCTCTTCGGCGGGCAAGGTATCCATATCCGGTGACGGTCAAGTAACAGTTAATTAGTGAGGCCGAATGGCCTTTGACTTCTCAAAGATATCCCCATATCTACGCAAAAATCTGGCGAGTGGTCGCTCATTGGGTGGCCCCTTGTCAGGTTTTGAGCAGCAACCTGCTTCTCAGCCTGCTCCAACGCCGGAGAGTTACGTCGCGTCTCGTGCAACTCCTGCGGTGCCGAAGGTTGGGGACAGGCTGTTTGCTCAGTTTGATTCTACTGGACGAGCGACATCAACGACTAGTCGAACTGAGTACCCTCTTTACTTCGATCCCCTTCGTCGTCAACTAACAACTGACAGGACCACCATCCCTGCAATCTATGGCATGGTTGGAACCGAAGCATTAAATATCACAACTCCTGGTGGTCAGCCCATTAGTGGCACTGCGGGCCTTGCTGAAGCATCTAAGGCGCAGAGAGACTACGAGTTTATCCGGGGGGCTGGTCAGCGAGTACCATCTGGCGCACGTCCTCGACCACCAATGACCCCCGTTGCGTTACAACAACACAATGCTTATATTAAGCAACTTGCCGGACGCCAGCAGGAGTTAGATGTAGAGGCGCGGTCTCTTGCTCTGCAAGTGGGACAGGTTGCTCGTGGAACTCCTGAATGGGTAGAACTACAGAAGCGCCGTCAGAGCGTCATTATGGAGAATGAGTCCATTCGGCGCAGGGTATTTGAGGAACCAACATCCATTCTGACGATTGGACCTAATGGTGAGCCGATCCCAATAGAGTTTAGACCTTCTGCTGGTGTCGAGAGTTATTTCCTGGGCGGAACACAGTCTACTCTCGTACAGGATATGACGAGATGGTTCAACTGGGAGATTCGTCCTGTACACTCAATGATAGAAACAGCTAGAGCAAAGTCCGCTTTTGTGGACCTTGTTGGCCGAGGTGTGGCGTTGCTGGCCGGTTCTCCTGGCACATCTTTTGGTCTGTTGTGGAGCCAAGCAACCGCACCAATCTCCTTCCTTTCTTCTAGCTTCTCTAACATCCCCATTCGTGGCGGTATCACTATCCCTGTTCCTACCTATGCTGGAACAGAGGAAATAAACCTTCAAGCGCCCCACTTTTCTGTTCGTCCAGACATTGACACGCAAGAGGCAATTGGGAATCTTGTACGCTATGGATGGGATAGAGATGAAGCCGAGCGTATAGTTGAGGACTTGAAACGTGGGCAAGGCTTGTGGGAGGATCGTAGGGCATGGGCGGTCGTTGACATTGGAGCACGTCTTCAGCCATTCGAGACCAAACTACATCTATTAGATGAGGCATGGAAAGCGACATTAGTAGAAGCACCGGCATCTCCTTTACCCGTCCGTGGATTAGGTCCAGCATACTACCAACAGCGTCGAGAAGAAGTAACAAATAACTTGCGGCTTGGTCAGGAAACTGAGGACAGTATTGCACAGATGAAAACTCATCTCGATGCAATCATGTCATTACGGATGGCAGACCCGACTGGTGAGCAGATGGATGCAGAGTACCAAATTGCATACCAGAATGCCACAGCAGCATGGGAAGCGGTAAAAGCACGAACCGATGTTCCTTCTTACGCTTATCGTTACACATGGGTACTGGATGATAAGGGCAAGGAACTTGAGGACGCGGCAGATAAGGCTATTGTAGATTCTATTGTCCAGTTAGGTCGGCTACCGGAACCGTGGGAGATAGAAGAGATTACTGACCGCTTTACTAATCCATTGGCAGAATTGGGTGGCGACGTATTCCTTGACCCGCTCAACTTAATCCCCGGCGTGGTTATGGAGCGTATGCTCGTAAAGCCTATTGGCGGTCTGATTGCTAGGGCAAGTGGCCTTATTGTAGACGCCGCCAAGATGACGAGGCCAGGTAGGTGGGCGGCTAAGGCCCTTGCATCCGAAAGTCTAGCATCTGCTGCTGGAAGGATGGGACACTCTCTTGTTGGACTGCTCCAGCCGGTTGCTAGGGCAAGTGATAGTCCTACGGGGGTTGTTGAGACCCTACAACAAATGCTGAGGGTCATCGCTGGCGACCCTCAGGCTTTGCCGTTGGGCGAACTTAGCCGTCGTGGTGTACATGAATGGCAAATGGATTGGCTCAATAAGATTGTAGGCTCTTTGCAGAGGGGCAAGGTAGAGCTTACACAAGATGACGCCATCAAAGAACTAGCAGAGATTGTTGGTGGAACACTAACGGACGAGACAAAGACGGCTGACGATTTGTTTCGTGACCTGCCGAGCCGTGTGCAAGATGCTATTATCAACAAGCAGCGCCTTTGGGAGAATGGTCTTGTAGACGAGGGAATGACAGCGCAATTTGCAAAGGCGGTTCGTGCTCATGAAGTTGTTGAGGGTGTTGTTGTACACAAGTATTGGCGTCAATTCATTACAGAAGTCTCTCGTCTACAAAACAGGATATGGGGCATCCACATCAAGTTGTTGTTGACCGCTCGCCCCGCATTCACCGTATGGAACTTTGTAGACACCATGACCCGTGCTCTTATATGGGGTGCGGACTTTGATGATCTGGAATCAATCTACCGACTACAGTCTAGGATGGGAGGTTTTCTGCCGGAACTGGTTGATTCGTGGGCACGCGGCGCAGGTGAGATTGACAAACTTACTGACCCACATCTGGTACAGAAAATCCTGTCCGGTGAAATAAAGCCGAGGTTCGGGCTTGCGAGTGTATTTTACGAGGGCTTCAAGAGTGGTGGCGATCCGTTTGCTAAGTGGACACGAGGACTATCACTTGTAAACGCTGTCACAGAAGGCACTTGGCGTGCCCGTCTCTTCCACCGCCAATGGCTAAAGCAGTTTAAGGTTGCACGAGGTTTGTTGGATAATGCTCTGCCGGGGCTGTTTGCCAAGTATGGGGTACAAGATTCCCGAGTTCTAGATATGCTTCAGGAACTCTATGTAGAAAACAACCTGAATGGTGCTGCCTTCTTGCAGGCTGTTCAGGAGACCATTCTTGGACGTAAGGGTGTCGTCGGTATTATGACGCCGCCCGGTGTTCTGGCTAACCTTGCGACTGTATCTGGACCGGAGCAGGCAAGTCAGGTTGTAGGTGAAATATCTCGTGCTCTTCGTCAACTGGCAAACGACGGCAACTTTACTGATGAGAGTATTGATGCTCTCATGGACGCCGTTCAGAAGAACTACCGCGAGATCGCTGCTGCTCGTAGAGAAGCAGCAGGACCGCTTCGTGGTGCTATTGGCGGTATCAATACAGACACGAAACTAGAGCCTCCTGTCTTTCCTTCTGCCGAAGAGATGACTGCCAAGGCTACTGGCGAGGTCGGCCAAGTTAATGTGGCTGCACAGAGAGCCAATCTGCAAGAGGAGTTCGAGCGCCTCAGTTCTCGAATGTGGGACACAACAATCTCTCCAGAGGAGTTAGCAGCAACTAGGCAACGTATTGCTGAGATAGATGAAATCCTGCGCCCCTCTACAGTTGCAGACCGTGCAGCACAAGAAGTTGCCGCTACAGTACCAGAACATGAACAGGTCGTACTGGAAGAGGTGCGTACTATTGACCAGGCCCTTGCAGACCAATTGAGAGGCGAGATACTTGAACCCGGCCAGTCTGAGGCCCTTCGAGTTCGTCTGCATAATGAGGCAACCTTCTGGGCAGCAGGTAAGCGCGAGTTTGCTGAGAACTATGCATCTGTTCGTGTAGCAGCATCTCAGAATGTACAGAATGCTGCTGCTGGTCTTGAAGAACTAAACCCACAACTTCGTCAAGCGGCAGACTACATGGATGTGCTGAGAGACGGGTTGGAGCGAGACATCTCCCGCTTCCGTGAATACACTATTCGTGGTCCTAATGGTCCATTGCGAGTATCACAGGGTACTGATGCGTCTTATGTCGTTCAGCGATGGAACCAATGGTTCATCATGTATGGAACCAAGTGGAGCGAGTCCGCAAACATGCTACGAGAAGTCAATGAACTCGTGGCGAAGGGAGACTTCGTAGAACTTGCGCGACGACTGGAAGCTAAAGAGTTCCCGAGTTGGCTGGAGTTGTGGCAGAAGGCAGGATTTGAGTTTGACATAGCAGAAGATGGCACTCTGCTGTCTATGCGCTATCCAAAGACAAGTCCTATTCGTCCGATCTACACTAGGGACAGGCGTCCGAATATCCTGCGAGAGTTCTTGCAGTTCAATGGTTCGTCTGACCCGTGGAACTTCAATGTTGCCTTTATGCAAGAACCTGCTGTTAGTGCATCTGCATGGAAGGAACTTCTTGGAACAAAGACGGATGAGGTTGTGCAGGCCGCCGCTGAAGGCGCAGCGATAGTTGCTCCAGTAGCCGATGATGCTGCAACACTTGCACAAGCAGTTGATGCTCGTAAGGTTCCTGACCCAGATGTAGATGAAGCATGGCGAGCAGTTGTTGCACACCCAGAATTAAGACTTAAGTACCCAGCAGCTAAGGGCGGGTTTGAGCCATTCCAAGATTGGGCAAACAGGGAAATCAACAATCTACGTCGTATTGGAACTGCCGATGCTTTGGAGAAGGCCCGCTCCCTGGAGTATCAACTTGTGCGGGCACGTCAGACCTATCGTGCCCTGCTTGTAGAGCGGGGACTGCTGGATGTTGTCGAGATGCCTCTACCTGGAATCAACATGGTGGATGAGGCTACTCGTACCTATCAGAACATGGCAGGCGAGGCTAATCAGGCCGAGGCTTCCTTGGACGATATGATTGACACTTGGCGTACCTATGCCAAGGAACAGGCCAGCACGGGCGGTTGGCGTACTGCCGCATTCGATGAAGCACAAGGCAAAACCGCATTGAGTGCTGCCGAAGAGATGTCTGACCTGATTGACAGGGCCATTGTTGTTACCCAGCGCGGAAGTAAATCGGTTGCTGGACTAACAGGATGGGATGAGGCAGGTCGCTTCCTTGGTACAGTATTCGATGGTGCATTGCCTGTAACTAACAAGGTGATGATTGACTACTCTACGCAGAGCAAGTTCCTGCGTACTATGCGTAACTTCTTCCCATTCATTCGTTTTCAGTTGCGATCTATGCCGATGTGGGCGGAGACGGTTGCTTTACATCCAGAGATTTTGGCTTTCTACTTCAAGTATATGCAGGCAAGCAAGCGGTTTGCTTATCAGCGCGGCGCTATTGATGTGACTGGGAATGCTAGGCCATCTTTGGCGGGGTATATACCTATCCCTGGCACGGATACTTGGATAAGCCCGATTGCTCCTATCTCTTTGCGTTATCTGTTCCCACGAGCAGACTACTACGATGACACAGCGAATGAGACCTCTATCTTTGAAGATGTCGTGAACTATATGTCCCAGACCGGACAATTGATGGGCATTAGCCAACACCCGTGGATGGCTTTTGTGTTGTTTGGCTATGGCATTCTAAGTCCGGGCAGGGTAAACCGCTATCCTGCCATACCACAGACCAAACTGATCCCTCCAGTCATTACGCGGGCTTTCATGGAGAACCTGCGACGAATGGGTACATGGGGACAGGCAACAGCGGATATGATTGACCCAGAGTTTGTGGCGTCTGACTATCTAATCGAGCGCAGGGTACTAGTCAACGCATTGAATGCAATCAGCGACTTGGACAGAGATGTTGACTGGAAACGCTGGTATGTATCTAACATCGCCTCCGCTGTCAGCATTGACCAACGATATGCTGAAGGCAATGAGTCGGCTCTAGACTTGTGGGAAAAGGCAAGAGACGAAATTGGTAATGAGGAATATTCTTCTGGGCTTGTCGGCTACTTCACTGGTATCTATGGCAAGGAATTCACTGATGCAGATGCCGAACTAGAGCGCCTGCGCAGAGAAATCAACAGCTTGAGAATGACTTTGAACGACGAGATCGGTGCTGAGGTTCTTGGTCTAGACATGAATGCCGAGAACAGACACCAGTATTATCAGGATCAGAGGTTCAATACGCCCGAGGGCTACCTATACGGACTGCGTTCCCTTATCGGCTGGTCACGAGCACCTGACACGGGAAGGCAACTATTCGGTGAAGAGAGACTACAGAACATTGCTATGCGTGTAAGACAGGAGCAGAAGGTTCAGGCATTCTATGATGATGCTTTGAACCTGCGTAACTCGTTGCAACAGGGCCTTGCGTCTTTGCCCATCGGCGCTGCTGGAGCACTCAAAGAAAAATACTTCCAAGAATATAACGAGGGCATGGCACGTCTCTTTGGCGACGAAGAGACGAGAATGCTTATCAACAAACCGAACGATTACATTGGATACAAGCCTACGTCCCTGGTGTATCAGCAGGCTCGGAATATGTGGTGGGAGACGATACGCAATACTGCACCTGTTCCAGACTTTACTCGTCCTAATGGATATGTAGAGTGGAAAGAGAAGTACGACGCATGGCTTGCCGAGATAACATCTCCACAGAATGTTGCGTTCTTGGTTCGTGATTTAGAAGGCATGTTCACCAGTCTGGAGTGGGCAGATGAAACGAACCGACCCGAAAACATGATGGGATTGCTTGCTGTCGAGACTACCCCAGAAGGGTTTGAGACATGGAAGAAGGAGAATGATAGTGTTCTCCAGGCTATTGAGTATGTTCACGGCAGATACTTCCTTGATGAATACTTCCGAGGCATTGAGGGTAAGAATGTAGACGAGTCAACTCTATTCAAGCGGTTCTTCGACCGCAAGTATCCGGAGGGTGCAACCGACGAGAACTACATTGAATGGATACAGAAGGAGTATGGCGACAGGTTTAGCGACGGGCAAATCATTGCTGCTGTTCATGGTCGCCCTCGGACAACTCCAGAAGAGAGACAGGAACAGGGGGCTGGCCCGTTGAAGCCTGTGTTGAATAGCATCTTTGAGGAGTTGTCTGGGATTGCTCCTGGCACAGAGTACGGCGACTTCTTGGATGCCTACCGCTCTGTTGGTGGCAGGGAAGGTGACATTGATGTTGTCTATAACCCGATTACCGGCCAAGGAACTAAAGTAATTGACTTCCCAAGCGACAAGAGCAAGGAATGGGCAGACGATGTTTTGGCAAAGATCAGAGAGGCAAAGCGCATTATGGGGCTGGACAATATCTCCGATGCCGAACTGAAGGATCGTGGTGATGCTCGTAACCTGAACGACACCTTCCGTGCATCTGTTGAGCAGACTCTAGGTGATGACTTCTATACGCTGTATGGATACTACAATGGCCTAAGTCTGAGTGAGCAGTCCGCCTTCCGCAAGAGCAGTAAGGAAGACTATGCTCGTATTGAAGAGTACAGAAAGATGCGGGATGCCTATGCGGAACAGAACCCACTCTGGGCTAAGTATTATGTTGAGGCAGATAAGAAATCAACCTCTGGTGGGGGAGGTGGTGGAGGTCGTGCTGGAGGTGGTACTGGCGCTGCTCGTAGCCGTGCTGCTGTACCACCTGGCGGCTTTGCATCTCCTGGCCTACGATCTACCTTAGATGCCCGCTATCTTGCGCCACATAATCTAGGACGTGCTGGAACCACGCGTGCCCCAGTATGGCCGAGATGGTTGTTGGAAAAGATAGGGGAAGTTATGGCACAGGAAGTTGCGGCCCTGGTTGAGGATGGAACTGTTTTGCCGCCCCAAGTCGAGGAATATCTAAAAAATCTTGCCGCCCGAAACAATGATGCTAGGCTGACAATCGAACCTACCTTGGTATTGAATGAAAAGGCAAAGGTGCTGGCTACTCCGCTAGTTCGATTGACGAACGATCAAACTAGGCCAAGTTAATGGCTTAATTCCCCCTTTACATGACTATGGCACTAGAGACATAAATGCACTAGAATGCTAACATAATACAATCGCACTTGGAGGTGCAGAATGCCTGACCCACTGCCCTCTGGTTCGCCACAGGCCGGACCTGTAGCCCCTACAGCACCCGTGCCCGCAGGACCTTCCCCGGAAGCAACCCCGCAGCAACCAGTAGGTACCACGCAGGTCGAGATTGATGTTCTGAAGGCACAGTTAGAGGCCGAGAACAAGCGCAACATCTCGCGGCTCCAGTCTTCTCTGATGTCCCAGCAAGAGACGAACAAGCGTCAATGGGAAACTGAAAGAGAAGAGTACGAGCGTAAACTTGCCGAGTCTTACATGAGCGGCATGGATGAGAAAGAGCGCGGCGAGTACGAGAGAGATTTGCTTCGCAATCGTCTAGCAACGATGGAGCAGAAACTCTCCGTATCGGAGACCGAAAAGCAGCAGACCGCTTCTATGGTTCAATCTGCTGCCTGGTTCATGCAGATGGGTGTAAAGCCCGACACATTGGACTGGTCAACTCCCGAGTCTCTAGCACAAACAGGAACAGAGGCGCTTCAAGCGCATGTGAAGAGTATGGAGCAGCGATTGGCTGAATTTGCCAACAAGCCCGCTCCGGCAACTCACACTCCTGCAACGCCTTCGCAGCCCGCTGCTACTCCAACGCCGGTTGTCACAACTAATACCGGAACCCCATCTACTGTTTCGACCTTCGAGGATATTCGTCGTGGGTTGCAAGAGCAGTTGGGCAAGCCTGTAACCGATGAAGACGTATTCAAGTACGCAGAGCGTTCTCCATCAGTCAGGACCAAACTAAATGAACTGGCTCAGGCGGAAGCGGAGAGGCGAGCTTTGGCTCGCGGGGCGTAAATCCCACTCACGCCATTTCCGCTGCCTGACAAGGAATAGGAAATGGCATCCTTCAACACTACTGATCTAAGCAACGCCATCATCACACTGAATGAGAAGCGCCTGCTTACGCGTGCCCAGCCGCGTCTGATCCACGGACGCTGGGCTGAAATCGCAGAGTACAAGGGCTACAATATCTACTCGATGAGGCGCTATGCCCAACTGTCAGCGGCTACTACCGCTCTAGGTGAAGGCACGACCCCCGCTGAGACCACTGTAGCCAACCCAACCACTGTCACAATCACTCCTTCTGCCTATGGCTCGTGGATGGCCTTCACTGACCGTCACGACCTTACCTCCTTCGATCCTGTCATCGCAACGATGTCTGGATTGCTTGGAGATCAGGCGGGCTTGACTGTTGACACAATCGTCCGCAACACGCTGACCGCGAACGCGACTGCCGACTACTCTGGCGCTGCCACAACCCGTGCAACGCTGGATGTCATGAACGACAAGATTGCTTTCGTTGACTGGATTCAGAACTACGTCGAACTGTTGGCTGCAAACGCCCGCAAGATCGACGGCATGTTCAAGTGCATTGCCCACCCATATACCCTAGAAGCATTCTTCACCGATCCGACGTTCTCCGCGTTCATCTCTCGCTCGGCTCCTGAGTCTATGAGGAATGGATTGCTGGGCACGATCTTGGACTGCGAACTGTTCATCTCTTCGAACTCTCGTATCTATGTAGATGCGGGCCAGAACTCAACCGAAGATGTGTACACCATGCTGTTCATCGGTGCCGAATCTCACGGTGTAGCAGGGTTCATGGGCCAGATGCCTAACCTTCAGATCGACGGTGCCGGACCAGAAGGCGAAAACCTGACGGGCCAGGACAAGAAGCCGGTTGAACTCATCATGTACGACTTGGGTGAGACTGGTTTCGATCCGTTGAAGCAGCGCGGAACTGTTGGTTGGAAGGTCTACCACGGTGAGGCTGTTCTGAACGCGAACTGGATACGCTGCCTTGAGCACGTAAATAGTTTTAGTTAGATATTTCACAATCTCGTGAAATATAGAACTTTACCAACTGAATGTGTTATTCGACGGGCCGGAACTGTCGAGCACGTAGCACATTTAGAGCACTTTGTCAATACTCTTACGAGATCGGTTCTTTGTGTGCTGCCCCTTGGCGAACTGATCCGCAAGCAAATAAGGAAAATGAAATATGGCAACTGATAACAGGGCCAGCAGCCTCTTGCCGAAGGTTGGTGAGTTTGATGTATGGCCTCGCGCAATCAAGTTCGACCGTGTAATCGTGGCGGCAACCAGTTCTGATGGTGACGAAGATATTTTGGCTGGAGCATCCGGCACCGAAGATATTGCCCTTTGGGACATTCGGGCTGGAACCTATGTCGAGAGCATCTTCTGCAACATTGAGACTGCGTGGACCGCTTCGGTAACGCTTGAAGTTGGAGACACCACGGACATCGACGGCTGGCTGGATACCCTACAGGTAGCGGCTACCTCGACAAGTGATGCTTTGATTTTCTCAACCAACTCCGCTGATACTGCTGAAACTCCGTTCTATGTAAATCAGGGTGGCAAGTATTTTGCCGACTCTGGCGTAATCGAGTTGGATGTTAGTGGAGCAACCGCAGCCGTTGGACGTGCGATCTTCTACATCAAGTACGCTCAACTAAGCTCATAGTGGAGGCTTGACATGACAATTGTCATCCCTCAAAACCCACAAGACCTCGCTGTATCTACGATGCGGATCGCAAAGTGTTTGCTGGCTGCTGATACGACAGGCGACACCAACATATACGATGTCATCATTGGTTCTGGTGACTCGGCTGCTGTTGTCAACCTGTTCCAGTTCCAGCATCACACCCTTATCTATGACGTTGGATGGAGAGTTCGTGCCCCATTCACCGCGTCTATGACCCTGACCATTGGCGACAGTGATGACGCGGATGGTTGGTCAAATGCTGCGGCCAATGTCGGGGCGACTGTTGCCGACACCGCAATCATGTGGTCACGGGAAGTCGTGTTGGGGCAATCCCTAATCGGTTCGACAACCGCTGTCGCAGACACAACTGCCGTCCCGATCTACGGTGCCGCTGGCCGTTTGATGGTCGCAGACACCGTTGGCTCTCCAATCAATCTAACTGCGACCGTTGCTGGGGCTGTTCCCGCGACCGGCCAAATCGAAATCTATGCCATGTACTGCCTGATGGGTGGGCAGCGTGACATGATGGCAACCTAACCGGGGAAAGGACAAAATACAAACATGGCTATCAAGAACGCACGTCGCCCCGGTAATCCTGACTTCCCGGCAGCGAACATCGACACACTGGCGTTGTACCACATCAAGTCTGACGCCATCAATTTCGACACAACGACTGGTGAGGTTGAACTCTTCAGTCTGCCTGCTGGCACTCTTGTCCACCAGATCGGCTACAACGTAATCTCGGCATGGGCTTCTTCGGAAGCAACGAATGCCCTGATCTGGCTGGGTTCTACTGCCGACTACCGACTGTATGGTGAATTGGGAATGGCACAACTTGCCTCTACTTCGCCTGGAGTTGGTTCTTGGCTAGTTGAATATGAGAGCACAGGTGAATCAAAGGTTGTGGCGTATGTCGCAAGCCTTGGAGCAATCCCCGTGGCTGCTTTGGCGGGTTCCGTTGAAATCTGGATGACGTACCGCGCAAATTCTGAGCAGCAAAAGTGGATTCACTCAACGTAGGTAACAACCTAACTTTACCAGGCTGGGCGGGGGCTGCCTAGACAGCCCCCGCCCTGACCTGCACCACATCTAGGAGTGAGTGCAGTAAATGTCAACTGCTAGTTTTACTGAGCGAGAAGTCGAGCAGAAGATGCTCGAAGCTGCGGCGGCTGCGTCGGTGTTCCCAGAGTGGACGCCCGAGGCGACCGCC
>Ga0209641_10004092_pt1 | contig 12090 bp, 11 predicted proteins | sample RifCSP16_1_FD_184022 | JGI IMG/M metagenome (GOLD analysis project Ga0209641, IMG submission 184022) | Soil microbial communities from Rifle, Colorado - Rifle CSP2_sed 16_1 (SPAdes) (version 2) | ecosystem: Environmental > Terrestrial > Deep subsurface > Rock core/Sediment | place: Rifle...
TCGTACAAGGTGAGCCGAGTCACGTCGCCCCCTTTCGGTAACCCTACTTTTGAGGCAACGCTTTTCGTTCGGTAACCGTTTAAGTGAGGCAGATCGCCCATTTCCCATTTCCACCTACACCTCGTACACTTGGACTCGCCATGCAGGCCGTCATGACGAAGACTGAGCGAGTTCTCGCCGCGCTTAAGCGTGACGAGGTTGACCACGTTCCCGTCTCGGCGTGGTGGCACGACTTCGAGCGTGAGTGGTCAGCGGAGGGGCTGGCCGAGACGACGCTGGAGGCCTATCGCAAGTACGACTGGGACTTCGTGAAGGTGAACCCGCGCGCTACGTACTACGCCGAAGACTGGGGCACCCAGTACGCCCAGCGCGAGGGACGGCAGCCGGACCTGATCGAGCCCGGAGTGAGCTCGCCCCAAGACCTGCAACGCATCCAACCGCTGGACCTCACCCAGGGTGCTTACGGCGAGCAGATCGAGGCGCTCAAGCTCATCGCCCGTGGCATGGCGGACGAGGCGCCGTTTATCCAGACGGTGTTCTCGCCACTCGCGGTGATGAGCCGTATCACGGGCTCGACGAAATACACCCAGCGGCTGATGAGCGAGAACTGGAACGAACTGCTGATAACGCTCGATCCGATCACGGATACACTGGCGGCGTACTCGCGGGCGTGCCTCGACGCCGGCGCTGCGGGCATCTTCTTCGCCACCGTTGAGTGGGGCTCGGCCGACGTTATTTCGATTGAGGACTACGACCGCTTCTGCCGCCCGTTCGACCTGCGCGTGCTGGAGGCGGTGAAGGATGCACCGTTCAACGTCTTTCACGTCTGCAGGCAGCACAATCATCTGGCGAGTCTGCTTGACTACCCCAACGTGGCAGCGTTTCACTGGGCGGCGCAACAGGACGGCAACCCGTCACTATCCAGAATCGCGTCGAAGACGGAGCGGGCGGTCATGGGCGGTGTGTCGCAGGACGAGACACTCATGGCAGGCGGCCCGAAGGATGTCTCGCAGGAAGCCGCCGCGGCGATCGGCGAGATGGGCGGCCGGCGCTTCCTGCTCGCGCCCGGCTGCTCGATCGACCCGCAGACCCCCGAAGCCAACCTGCGCGCCCTCGTCGAGGCCGCGCGCTCGTGAGCGTGACGCTGGCGCGGCGCGAGCTATCGCGTGTCGCGCCCGGGCGGCCGTGCGGTGTCACGATCGGCGTTTTCGACGGCGTGCACCGGGGCCATCAACACCTCGCCGGCGTCCTGCTGGAGCGCGCGAAGGCGGAGGGGCTCGCGACCGTGGCGCTCACCTTCAACCCACATCCGCGAACGGTCCTGCGGCCCGGTACCGCGGTCACCTACCTCACCTCGTTGGAGGAGCGTGTTGAGTTGCTCCAGGCGCTGGGGCTGGATTCTGTGGGCGTGCTCGCTTTCACATCGGAGCTGGCGCAGCTGTCGGCGGAAGACTTTCTGTCGCTGCTGGTGGAAGAGTTGGAGATGCGATTGCTCGTCGTGGGTCCGGACTTCGCGCTCGGCCGCAACCGCGTCGGGACGATCGGCGTGATGCGGCAGATCGGGGAGCGCCTGGGATTCCGCGTCGAGGTAGCGCCCTTGCTCGCGGAGGCAGACGAGAAGGTGGGATCGAGCGCCATCCGGCAGGCACTGGCGGAGGGGAACATCGGTCGCGTGGGACGGCTTCTGGGGCGCCCGTTCTCACTGCGCGGTCCCGTTGTGGCCGGCGACAGGCGAGGCCGCACGCTCGGCTTCCCGACGGCCAACATCGCTATCGGCCTCGACCGCGCTCTCCCCGCCTACGGCATCTATGTCGCGCGAGCCTACATGCGCGAGAACAGCTACGAGTCCTGTACCAGCATCGGCATCCGCCCGACGTTCGACGTCGAGCCTCACCCGATCGTCGAGACGTACATCCTCGATTTCGACGAGGATGTCTACCGCCAGGAGATGCGCATAGACCTGCTCCACCGCCTGCGGGGAGAGCAGCGGTTCGCCTCGGCGGAGGAACTGATCGCACAGATGCGACGGGACATCGAGGACACGCGGGCGTGGTTCAAAGGCCTGAAATGAGGCCCCGCAGGACACCACCACGAACTGTCATTCTGAGGGAGAAGAGCGTGTCTAACGTCCAGTCATCACTTCGCGAAGGAATCTGGCGGGGACGCGGGGTGTGAACGGCACCCGCCAACGGCACGCGACCGAAAACGCACGAATCCCATCGGACGAGGAGCTTCGCTGGATCACGACCCGCGCTGTCGCGGAGATCATTCCTCGGGACGAATTCGTGGCCGCGCTACGCTCCGGCCGCGCGCTGCGGCTCAAGATGGGGTTCGACCCCAGTGCGCCGGACCTCACCCTCGGCCACGCCGTGGGTCTGCGCAAGCTGCGTCAGCTCCAGGACCACGGCCATACAATCGTCGTCATCGTCGGCGACTGGACGGCGCGCATCGGCGACCCTTCCGGGCAATCGAAGACACGCCCGATGCTCACGGCGGAGCAAGTGCAGGTCAACGCCGAGACGTACCTGCGTCAGTTCTCAAAGGTCGTGGACCGGGAGCTGACGGAGATACGCTGGCAGAGCGAGTGGTTCGACCAGTTCACCCTCACAACCATCGTTAGCCTCGCGGCGAAGTTCACGGTGAATCAGATGCTCAAGCGGGAGGACTTCGCGCAGCGCTTCTCGGCGCAGAAGCCGATCGGCGTCCACGAGCTCTTCTACCCGCTCCTACAGGCGTACGACTCCGTGGCCGTGGAGGCGGACGTGGAGTTGGGCGGCACAGACCAGACGTTCAACCTCCTCGTGGGCCGCGAGCTTCAACCGGAGTTCAACCAGAAGCCTCAGTCCGTGTTCACAGTCCCGCTCCTCGTTGGCACGGATGGCGTGAAGATGAGCAAGAGCCAGGGCAACTACATAGCGCTGAACGACTCACCGCACGATATGTACGGCAAGGTCATGTCGATCACCGACCCCCTTGTCGGCGACTACTTCGAGCTGCTGACGGACGTGTCGGATGAGGAGCTGAGCGCCATTCGGAAAGCCGTCGCGAAGGGCAGCGCCGGAGCGCGCGACGCCAAGATGCGGCTGGCGCGGGAGATCGTCTTGCAGTTCCATGGCACAGAGGCGGCGGACGAGGCAGAGGACCAGTTCCGCCGGGTCTTCAGCAAGCGCGAAAGGCCCGACGAGGCGCGGGAATTCGCCGTGGCCTTCAACGAATCGCACACGATTGAAATCGACCTCTCTCAGGTGCTCGTGGACGCCGGTGCCGTCGCCAGCAAGGCGGAGGTGAGGCGGCTCGTGTCGCAGGGTGCGGTAGAGTCGGACGGATCACGCCTCGGGGACCTGCGAGTCAGCGTCCGGCCGGGCGCGGTTATCCGCGTTGGCAAGCACCGCTTCGTGCGCATTGTAGATGCCGGCCGCTGACAGCGCCTCTCTCACCGTTCAAGCGGCGGCGCGCAATCGCAGATGGGGGAGCCGCCGCCACCACCCTGGGCCGGAAGCTACCGATTCCCTTTGTGCCGGTTCACCAGGCTCCACGCCAAGGGCAGAGTCAACGAGGCGAGGCCCAGCTTCATCATGTCTCCCACAATGAAGGGGTAGAGTCCGCCCTTCAGCGCCTTGTCCCACGTCCCGGAGCCTGTAATAAGCTCGGCTAAGGGTGTCTCGGTCCCAGGGTAGATCCAGTCGCTACCGATGAGGTACGCCAGCCACAGAATGCCCGGGACGTAGAGCAACACGTTCCCCAGGAACATCCCGAAATGCACCCACGGCTTTCGGTCCCACTGGCGTTCACACAGGAAGCCAACGAGCGCGGCAGCGAAGATGAAGCCCACGATGTAGCCGCCACTCGAAATGTCCCATGGCAGAGCATTGGTACCGTCCCATGGAAGGATGAAGTGGGCGTCCCAGTTGCCAGTGACGTCCGCGCCTCCCGGGGCGTAGAAGGGCAGCCCCACCATGCCCATCAGCATGTAGATCAGCATCGAACCGCCGCCGCGCAACGCCCCCAGGGCGCCTCCCGCCACCAGCACGCCGTACGTCTGCATGGTTATCGGTACTGTAGTCCAGGGAGTGCGTATCGTTATCTGGGCACACAGGGCGACGAATAGGGCGAAGCCCACCATTAGCGCGAGGTCGCGCGCCAGCGCCGCCGTCCTGTTATCGGTTGTAATGCGCGGGAACACCGCGTCTGCCAGAGTCAGGGCCTCTGCGCGTCGCAAGGCGGCCTCCTTGAAGCTAACTGTAACGAGCGAATAGCGCCCACAATCCTAGCGTTTCAGGCTCGACGATGCAAATGGTTTGAACCAGCCCAACTCTACGACCCACGGTGGCCGGACTTGCGGGTTAACCCTATGCGCGCGCACTTCCTCTCCCGAACTCGGCACAACTTTGACCCCCGGCCCCCGGCGACGTTACCATAGGTTCAAGTGGCAATACTGCCTAAGCGTGTCCACAGTTCACTGATTGTCATCTTATTCGTGGCAGCCGTCGCCGCTGCTTGCGACGAAGGCATGAGTGAACCGGCTCCGTCCCTGGAGCCAACCCGCGTCGCCATCCCCGGCCGCGGGGGGCCCCACGGACCGGGCGTCACCGAGACGGAGATCCACCTGGGGATGACAAATGACCTTGCAGGGACGGCGGACACTCCGTACGGCGTGATAACCACGGCGATCCAGGCGTACTTCCGCAAGGTGGGCGAAGAGGACGGCGGCGTCTGCGAACGAAAGCCAGTGCTACTGGCAGAGGATGACCGCTACACCCCGGAAGGCGCGCTCGAGAAGACGAAGAAGCTCGTGGAACAGGACCAGGTGCTAGCGATGATCGGCGCGCTGGGGACGGCGGTCCACATGCCCACCGCGGCGTACCTGAACGACCCCAACGCCGACGGCAACGGGGCGGACGGCGTGCCAGACCTCTTCGTCTCCACGGGATGGTCCGGTTGGGGAGATGCCGCGAAGTACCGCTGGACCATCGGGTACATCCCGGATTACGCCACGGATGCGCGCGTCCTGGCCCGGTACATCAATGACAGCCTGAATGACAAGAAGACGGCCATAATCCACGAGAATGACGAATTCGGTAACGACTACGTGCGCGGCCTCCAGGAGACGATCGCGAACAAGGACCTCCTCGTCTCAGCGCAGGCAGCTGATCCGGCGCCGGAGGTTCTCAGGGAGCGTGTGCTGGCCATGCGCGACGCGGGCGCGGAGGTCGTACTCCTCGCGCTAACGCCGCAGCTCTCGGCGGAGGTGTTCCGGATAGCGGATGCGGAAGCATACACGCCCAAGTGGCTACTTAGTTACGTCAACTCGCCAAGTGCCCTGGCACGGGAGATCGGCGGCGGCACGCTCGCGGAGCAGCTCCTCAAGGGTTTCGAGGAGCTCCAGGGGTCCGTCTCCACGGAATATCTTCTGAGCGCCGTTGACCACGCCGAGACACCGCCCATGCGGGAGCACCGGCGGATCATGGAAACTTACGGCGGGCCCGTGGTCAGCACCCTCAGCGTCTACGGCCAGTTCCTGGCGGAGACCGTCATCGAGACGCTCGCGCGCGCCTGCGAGTCGATCACGCGCGACACCGTCCTCGGGGCCGCGCAGTCGCTCCAGGGTTTCCGCTCATCTCTGATGCTCGACGGAATATCCATCAATCTCGGCGCGCAGGACCACCACGCGATCCAGACGCTCCAACTGGTCGAAATACAGGCAGACGGTACCCTCAAAGAGCTCGGCGATCCAGTCGCGGCTGAGTAGCGAGCGCCGGTGTGATTCTGAGTCCACGGAGGAGGTGGACGAGCCGCTTCCCTCATCGACTCAGGCAACCGACACGGCACCCCGATTCGGAGCGAAGAATCTCGGCGGGTCGTGCCCTGAAAACAGCCTGCTAAACTTGACCGCATGTCCGGAAACCCAAGCATCGACGACATCGTCCACCGCCACGCCAGAGCCATCGTCTCCATGGACATCCCCCAGATCATGAACGACCTCGAACCGAACGCTATGGCAAAGCTCCAGGAGCAGGCTGGCGGAGGCGCTGCCATCCAGATCAACGGCTACGAAGTGCTGGCCTCGAAGCCAGACGGCGACGACTGGCTCTACGACGTGAGGTACATCGGCCCGCAGTCATTCACAGTGCGCGCCCGCTGGTCGCAGGTTGGGCCGGAGTGGAAGGTCGCGGACGCGGAGATCACCTCGCGGGACTAGCCGCGATTCACCACAGAGGGACTAAGAAGCTAAGCCGCTAAGCCGCTAAGCCGCTAAGCCGCTAAGCCGCTAAGTTTTAACACAAGATTTCTTTGTGTGCCTTCGTGTCTTGGTGGTTGACGATCCTACGCCCGCGCCGCCTCGCGCTCCTTGATCGCCGCGTCGATGACCTTCTGCGCCAGGTGGGCCGGCACCTCTTCGTAGTGCGACAGCGACATCGTGAAGTACCCGCGTCCTTGCGTGATGGAGCGCATGTCGGCCGCGTAGCGCTGAACCTCTGCCATTGGCGCCTGCGCGTCTACCGTTGTCATCGTGCCGGACGGACTCATCCCCAGGACGCGCGCGCGCTTGCCGTTGAGGTCGCTGATCACGTCCCCGGTATTCGCTTCCGGCACCGTGATCTGCATGTTCATGATCGGCTCCAGGAGGATCGGCTGCGCGTCCTGCGCGCCCTTCTTCATCGCCATCGCAGCGGCGATCTTGAACGCGATGTCCGAGGAGTCCACAGGGTGCTCCTTGCCGTCGAAAAGGGTCACGCGCATATCGACGATGGGATAGTGGGCGAGGATGCCGTCGCTGAGCGCCTCTGTTACACCCTTCTCGACGGAACTGATGTACTGCTTAGGGACAACACCACCGACGGTCTTGTTGACGAATTCGAAGCCTGTCCCCCGCGGCAACGTCTCCACCTCGAGGGCGACACGGGCGAACTGCCCGTGGCCGCCTGTCTGCTTCTTGTGCGTGTACTCCGCCTGCGCGTTGGCTTTGACGGTCTCGCGATAGGGCACCCTGGGCATGCCCATCTCCAGCTCGACCCCGAACTTGCGGCGGATCTTCTCCAACGCAACCTCCACGTGCGAATCGCCGAGGCCGGAGAGGATCATCTCGCCCGTATCGGCGCTGCGTTCAAGTCGCAGGCTCGGATCTTCCTCCACGATCCGGTTGAGCGCGGTCCCCATCTTGTCCAGGTCTGCTTTCGTCTTCGGCGAGATGGCGGCGCTGAATGATGGCTGCGGGAAGGAGATCGGCTCAAGCGTGACGACGTTCTCTCGCGTACACAGAGTGTCCCCCGTGTGTGTTTCCGCCAGCTTCGCGACAGCGCCGATGTCGCCTGCCGTGATCTGCGCAGCCTGTTCCTGGGCCTTACCGACGATGTGGTAGACCGTGCCGATGCGCTCTGCGGCATTGCGATTAGCGTTCCACACCTGTGAGTCCGACTTCAAAACGCCGGAGATGACGCGGTAGTACGAGAGGCGGCCTACGTAAGGGTCGGCCGTCGTCTTGAAGACGAGGGCGGCCAGCGGCCTGGTGGGGTCTGCAACCTGCTCCTTGCCGTCGACGGTCACTGGCCGGTCCGCGGGCGAAGGGAACAGCGCCGCCACAGAATCGAGAAGCCGTCGCGCGCCGAACACCTTCGTCGCGGAGCCCGATAGGACAGGGATGATACTGCCGGCGGCGATTCCTGCTCGAACGCCGTTCGCAAGCTCGTCCGCCGACAGATCCTCGCCTTCCAGGTACTTGGTGACGAGAGCGTCATCCGTCTCGGCAGCGGACTCGATGAGCTTTTCGCGAAGCTGGTCGGCCTGAGAGGCGAGCTCAGCCGGGATGTCGCCTTCTTCCCCTTTGTCGCCGGTGTAAGCCTTCATGGACAGGAAGTCCACTACTCCCTGGAACGCCTGCTGGGCGCCGATTGGCAGTTGAAGCGCGAGGCACTTGTTGCCCCAGAGCGACCGGATCTGCGAGAGCGTGCCGTTGAAGTCGGCGTTGTCGCGGTCCATGCGATTGATGAAGACAGCGCGCGGCAGGGCAAGCTCCTCCGCGAACCTCCAGGCGAATTCAGTGCCCACCTGAACCCCCGAGGACGCATCGACGACGATTAGCGCTGTATCGGCGGCGCGCAGCCCGCACTTGACCTCGCCCATGAAGTCCATATAGCCCGGCGTGTCCAGGATGTTGACCTTGTAGCCGTCCCACTCCAGCGGCAGTATCGACAGGTTCAGGCTGAAGCCGCGCTTTTGCTCGTCGGGATCCCAGTCGGAGAGGGTAGAGTGGTCTTCGATCTTGCCCAGACGGTTCGTTGAACCGGCGGCAAACATCAGAGCCTCGGCAAGCGAGGTCTTGCCGGTGCCGCTGTGACCGACCAGTGCGATGTTGCGAATCCTCTCCGCCGGGTAATCTTTCATGAATCGGACCTCTCTAGTTGCAGGGGCGCTCCTGCGATTCTATCGTATTGATTTTGGAGGCGACAAGGAAGGTAAGCACGCTTGAAGCCTGCCGGTCGTCTCGGACAATGGAGCTCACTGGCGGTCATTGAAAGCAGATCAGTCGTGAAATCAGAGGCTTCCGAAATCGCCGTGGCGTGCGAACACTGTGGGCGAGTCTTCCGTCGCACGGCATACGAGGTCCGATCGCAAGACGGCACCCTCTTTCGCTGCCTGAGATGCGCTCTGACGCAGGCGCCGCTGGTCAGGCGTTCGGCGATCATCGCCCTCGTCGTCGGGACCATTCTCACGGCGATAAACCAGGGGAACATCATCCTTAGCGATGAGTTCCCGCCTTCTCTGTATTGGAAGATTGCGCTAACCTACGCTGTGCCGTACTGCGTGGCCACAGCGGGCGCGATCCTCAACGCCCGCCGTTCCATTGACGCCGCCCAAGCAAGAAGATTTGACGGAGAAGAGAAGGAGGTAACAATGTACGGATCCGTGTACAAGATCCGGCCCAAGGCCGGCAAGGAGCAGGACATCGTCCGCATGATGGAGGAGTGGGACCGGGAGCGCCGCCCCAACGTCAAAGGTGCCCTTGGCGGCTGTATGTATAAGCTCGACAACGGCGGACTGATGGGCGTCGCCATCTTCGAGAGCAAAGATGACTACCGGGCGAACGCCGAGAGCCCCGAGCAGAACGCCTTCTATCGTCGCTGGCGAGAGCTTATGGAGTCCGATCCCGAGTGGAACGATGGCGAGATCGTCGGTAGTTGGGGACAGGTGCCATAGAAGGCCGTACGGACGACACTCGGGTCGCCCCCACATCGCGAACGTCGCATCCGCTGACAGGCGCTGGAGACGGGAAACGGGGCACTACTCGCTCAAGCTTGACTTCCGGCGCAAGACAAACTCGCCCGCGAACCCCGTCATCGCCCCCAGCACACCGACGCCGATAGCTACTGGTACTGCTCTGTCGCGATCATCAGTATCGACGACGGCGTATGCCTCCGGCTCATCCGCTTGACCGCCGGAAACCTGCGCCGAGACGGCTTGACCCCGTCGTCCGCGGCCGCGCTTGCCGAGTGGCCGTCGCCGACGACCACCGCTCCAGCCCATGCTCGGGTGCAGCAGGCAGAAGTACGGGAACACAGCCGACCGATCGAACTGGTACGAAACGGTGTCGCCGTGCCCCAGCCCCTCATAATCGCCCCATGAGTTCGCGACCCCGGTGACCGTGTGCGCGAACTCGTCCTTGTTGGTCCCTGATGATATGGCTCACGCGCCCCTTAATGGTGCGGTCCAGGAAGTCAAGCGAATGCTCAGCGTGCTGATCACAAAAGTGAGAGCGCGATCGCACCCCAGACTAATGACGACCAACACCTGACGCCTGATACCTGCGCCTAATGCCTCCCCGCCTGCTGCTCAGCCAGCATCACCGTGTTCGAGAGCAGCATCGCCACCGTCATCGGGCCGACACCGCCCGGGACCGGCGTGATTGCGGAGGCGACCTCTCGCACCGCCTCGAAATCGACGTCGCCGACGAGGCGGCGGCCGGAGCGGCGGGTCTCGTCCTCGATCCAATTGTTGCCTACGTCGATGACGACCGCGCCGGGCTTCACCATCTCCGCCGTAATCACGCCCGGTGATCCCATCGCCGAGATCAGGATGTCGGCCTGCCGCGTGAAGCGCGCCAGGTCCGGCGTGGCGGTATGGCACAAGGTGACCGTCGCGTTTGCGCGGTCGTTCTTCTGCATGAGGATCGCCGCCACCGGCTTGCCGACGATGTTCGAGCGCCCGCAGACGACGACGTGCTCGCCTGCGGGCGGGTGTCCGCTGCGGTGCAGCAGCTCGACGACGCCCGCAGGCGTGGCGGGCCAGGGGCAGGGCTCGCCCCGCAGCAGGCGGCCGAGGTTCATCGGCGTCACCCCGTCGGCGTCCTTCTGTGGGTCAATGGCGTTGATGATCGCGTGCTCGTCCAGGTGCCTCGGCAGCGGAAGCTGAACGAGGATGCCGTGAAAGCGCCCGTCCTCGTTCAGGTCGAGGATGCGCGAGAGCAGCGTCTGCTGGTCGACGTTCTCCGGGAAGTGGAACATATCAGAGTAGATGCCCGCCTGCTCCGCCGCATCCCCCTTCGAGCGCACGTACGAGAGCGAAGACGGGTTCTCGCCCGCCAGCACCAGCGCCAGCCCCGGCGTAATGTCGCGCTCGTGCAGCTTGTCGGCGCGCTCCTTCGCCTCCTCGCGCACCTCGGCTGCGATGGCTTTGCCGTCGATGATGGTGGCAGGCACTCGAGACGCTCTTGCCGTTTTGACATGCGTCTCTTCAGCTAAAACACGAACGACCTCAGTCCTCACTTTGTCGAGGGAAACGCCAAGGCCTTCCAGCACGCCAGCCGCAATTCCCTCACCTTCGCGGATCATTCCCAGCAGCAGGTGTTCCGTCCCGATGTAATGATGCCCGAGACGGCGGGCTTCATCGACGGATAGCTCGATGATCTTCTTGGCGCGAGGCGTGAGGCCGATCTCGCCCGCCACGGCTCTGTCTCCTCGCCCCAGGATCCATTCGACGCGAGGGCGAATGTCATTCAGTTCGACGCCCAGGTTCGCTAACGCTCTCGCAGCCACACCCTCCCCTTCACCAACCAGCCCGAGCAATAGATGCTCAGTCCCCATGTAGTTATGCCCGAAGCGCAGCGCCTCTTCCTGCGCCAGCATCAACACCCGACGTGCGCGCTCGGTGAACTTGTCGAAGCGGTCGGCCATGGCGGCTAAATGATAGCACCGGCGGTGTCGCGAGGTTGTAGGGGCGCAGCCCGCGCCGCCCGCGAACCACTCGATTCAAGGACGACCACCTGGACCGCGAGGAACCCCCACGAATAGGCATGTGCTGCGCCCGTGCGCTCCGCCGGCGCTATAATGCGGTCGCGAGACGAGAGTAGCCCGAAGGAGCAAGCCCAATGACTCAGGAGATGCGATCGCTGTACAAGCAGATGGCCCGCGTGGCCATTGACGGGACGCCGATGACCGGCGAGAAGATGGCAGCCTTGCGCCAGCTAATGATGCGCCGCGACGAGCTTGCGCCGAACGTCGGTGACGAGGCGCCGGACTTCGACCTTCCCGTCCTCCACGGAGACGGCGAACGAGCGTCTCTGAGCGATCTGCGAGGGCGACCCGTCGCCCTCATCTTCGGCTCCTATACCTGACCACCCTTCCGCCACCAGTCGGGCCGGCTGGAAGAGCTGAATCGCCAATACGGCGACCGCGTCCGCTTCTACGTCGTCTACATCCAGGAAGCGCATCCGACCGACGGCTGGCAGGTGCCGGACAACGAACAGGAGCAGGTCCTGTACCCGACGCCGCAGACAGCCGACGAACGCCAGGAGATCGCCTCAGCCTGCGTATTGCACCTCAATCTCTCGATACCAACCTTGCTCGATGACATGACGAACGACGTCGACCTCAAATACGCAGCCCTCCCTGATCGGCTCTACCTGATAGGCGGCGACGGCCTCGTCGCCTATCGCAGCGGCCCCGGACCCTCGGGCTTCAAGCCCGACGAGCTCGAGGCCGCGATCAACCCATACCTCGCCGCCTCGCCGACGGGCGCCCCGTCGTAGATGGTATGAGAAGGCCGGTCACTCCGCGGGCTCACGTATAGTGGCCCCAAAAAGACGCACTCTATAGG
>Ga0209641_10004093_pt1 | contig 12090 bp, 12 predicted proteins | sample RifCSP16_1_FD_184022 | JGI IMG/M metagenome (GOLD analysis project Ga0209641, IMG submission 184022) | Soil microbial communities from Rifle, Colorado - Rifle CSP2_sed 16_1 (SPAdes) (version 2) | ecosystem: Environmental > Terrestrial > Deep subsurface > Rock core/Sediment | place: Rifle...
GGCCCACTTGAACGACACCGGCTCCGGGCTCCCCGAGCCACGCACCCAATACTGCAGCCGTTGCCAGTGAAGTGAACCATGCGTCGACTCCCCCGGCGTCCCCCTGCCAGGCCTGGCGCAAGCTATCGAGAGTCAACCCATCTTCGATCGTCGGGAAGGGGGCCACGACGGCATAGATCCAGGTGGTCAGCGCGTATTCCGGCGCGGGCTCAACCCGAACCTGGGCCGACGTCGGTTGTTCAACCACCAAAAACGAAGACGGCTCGCTCGATACCAGCTCCTGCACCTGCGCCGCCAGCACCTGTGGTACTCCGGGCGCGATCCAGATTGAGATCGGCCCGGGCGTCGGGGTGGGAGCCTGCGGTTGGAACGGCGTGGGGCTCGGGGTCGGTGGGTTCGGTTGGGTACCGGAGGTCACCAAAGGTCGTGCGCCGGAGTCTCCGACCTGGCCGCACGCGGCCAGGAGCAAGACAGACGCAAGGACAGACAATGAGAGGGGGATGGGAAGTCTGAGGCGGGGCACAGTCCGGGATTATCCCAGCTTGTACCGCCGGCGACAATCCCTTGTGATGGGAGGGGGTGCTATGTCATGAGATGCGCTCGGCCTCCCGGCGGCGGAGGCCACATGTCGTCGTGTCGCACCATTGCGGGAAGATCAATGGATGGTTGTCGCCGGGCTGAGCCTTCGTTTCCGGACGCCGAGAAGTCCGCTCCAAAGAGCCGGGCCTTCTCCGAACTCAGTCGGAAAGTGCCAGGAATACGTCTTCGAGCGTGGGCGTAGCGGGGGCGACGGAGACGTCCTTCAGCCCGAGAGCCTTCAGCCCGGCCTCCAGGGTTGCTCCAGCGAGCCCGGCTCCAGTGATGGCCCGCAGATGGTCACCCGACAGGCCAACGCGCTCCACGCCTTCCAGCATCGTCAGACCATCCAGGGCATCCAGAAGGGGCGCCGCATGAACATCCCACGCCTTGCCACGCAGAGCGGTGCGCTTCAGTTCGGAGGTCGGCTGCATCGCCAGGAGCCTCCCCCGACGCATGATCCCGACCCGCCCGCAGAATTCGGCCTCGTCCATATAGTGCGTGGTGACAAACACCGTGACCCCGCTCTCCGCCAACTCGTAAATGAGATTCCAGAACGCGCGACGCGCCAGCGGATCGACGCCGCTGGTCGGCTCGTCGAGGAAGAGCAACGTCGGTTGATGAACGACGGCTGTCGCCAACGCAAGGCGTTGCCGCCAGCCGATCGGCAGAGATGCGGCCCTCTCATCTTTCGTCTGGGACAATCCGACGAGATCCAGCGTTTCATTCAACCTCGAAAGATCCGTCACACCATAGACCCCGGCGTAGAACATCAGGTTCTCCCAGGCCGTCAATTCGTCATAGAGCGCGAACTTCTGGGACATGTACCCGACCCGCGGCCGGATGCCTTCGGCCTGCTTCTCGACGTCGAGCCCGAGGATTGTCGCCCTACCTTCGGTGGGCCGTAGCAGCCCGAGGAGCATTCGGATCGTCGTCGTCTTCCCCGACCCATTCGGGCCGAGGTATCCGATCACCTCGCCTGGATCGACCTGGAAGGTGACATGGTCGACGGCGGTGAAGGTCCCAAAGCGCTTGGTCAATCCGTCGACGCCCACGATCGGCTCAGGCACGGTTTTCCTCTAGAAGGTCGACGAAGACGTCCTCGATCGTCGCCGGGGACTCGGCGACATGACTGACACTTCCGCCTTTGACGGTCATGGCCCGTTCCAAGCGCGCCCGAATGGCAGTCGAGCTCGGTCGAGACAGGCGGATGCGCAAACGGTCTCCGAACGCGTGCGCAGCTTCAACCTCAGGGTCTTCGAGGGCCACTCGCTCCAGGAGAGAGCGCGGTCCCCCTTCAACTTCCAGGATCCTGCCTTGCAGCCGGGCTTCGATTTCTTGTGGCGTGCCCTCGACCATCAGCCGACCGCGATCGAGGAAACCCAAACGGCTGCAGCGGGAGGCTTCATCCATATACGGGGTGCTGATCACGACCGCCACGCCTTCTCGGAGCAGGCGTAGGAGCAATTGCCAGAACGCCTGGCGGGTGACTGGATCCACTCCACCGGTCGGCTCGTCCAGGAGAAGAACCTGGGGGCGCTGAACGAGCGCGGCCGCCAGTCCGAGCTTCTGCCGCATCCCTCCGGAGAGGGCATCTGCCCGGCGATCGGCGAACTCGTCCAATCCGACGAACGCCAGGATCTCCTTCGCCCGGGGGAGCCAGTCCTTTCGCCCCAGGCCTCGCACCTCGGCAAAGAAGCGCAGGTTCTCCATGGCCGTCAGATCCCCATAAAGACTGAAACGCTGGGGCAGATAACCCATGCGTTCGCGCACTCTGTCCGGCTGGCTGGCCAGGTCAATCCCGGCAATGACCACCCGGCCGTGATCCGCCCGGAGCGCACCGCACAGCAGCCTCATCGTCGTCGTCTTGCCAGCCCCGTCCGGCCCGACGAGGCCGTAGATCTCCCCTGCCTGCACCATCAGGGAGATATCGTCCACGGCTCGAGTCGCTCCGAAAGCGCGGCTCAGGTTCTGGACGTCAATGAGAGTTTCCATCCACGCCTCAGGGCTCCAGGAACTGCACGTCAGCCGGCATTCCGGGTTTGAGTCTGCCGGAGGAGTCCGACACGGCGAGCTCGACGGCGAAGACCGTGGTCCGCCGACCTTCTTCGGTTTGCACGTTGCGCGGGGTGAACTCCGCCTGACTTGCGATCCGGGTGATGCTCGCAAAGAACCGTTCACCCGGGAACGAGTCTACGCTCACCTCGGCCTGCGCCCCGAGACGCAACTGGCCATAGCGATCCTCCGGCATGTAGACGGTGATGTGCAGTGAATCCAGACGGCCGAGGGTCAGCGCCGTGCCTCCCAGCTGAAGGACCTCCCCGGCATTCAGGTTGAGGCTGAGGACCACGCCCTCTTGCGGCGCGGAGACGGTTAGTTTTTCGAGCTGCAGGTCGATCGCCTCGATTTCGGCCGTCGTCCCGGCCTTAGCCGCCGCCAGGGCGGCCTCGGCCGCCCTGACCTGCGCCTGCGCCAGGGCAACGTCATCCGGATCGGGCCCGATTTTCACCCTGGCAAACTCCGTCTCGGCTTTGGTGACGTTGGCCTGGGCCACGCTGACCTGGGCATCCAGAATGGCCTGATCGAAGTCCGTCGGGGAGCCGGTGTACCAATTCAGGTTGGCCTGGATGACGTCGCGCGCGTGCCGGGCGGTGTATAGTGCAGCCTCGGCCGCGGCGCGCTTAGGATCGTCGGCCGACAAGTTACTTGCCCGGTCGACGGCGTCTTCCGCCTCACTCACCGCTTCATCGGCCAGCGTAAGTTGAGCCTCGACCCCGGTTATCGTCTCCGAGCTCGCCCGATTGCCCCTGGATTGATACGACCGGTGCCGCAGCGCCTCATCGAGGGCCTTGCGGGCGTTGGCCAGATTGAGTTCCGCCTGGGCAGTGATCACGACGGCGTTGTCGTACAGATCGGACATGCCCTGGCGGGCCGTGATCACGGCCAGCTCGGTCTCGGCCTGGGCTGAGGCGCCGGCGGCAACGATCTGCTGTCGTTTGATCATCAGGGCTTCGTCATCGAATCGGAAGAGAGGATCTCCGGCGGCGACCAAGTCGCCCTCCTCGATCAGAACCTCAACGACACGGCCGCCGACCTCCGGGGAGATGGATACCTCCGTCGCCTCGACCGTTCCCGAGGCCGTCAACGGTCCGGCTTCGGCGGCGGAGGCCTGATTGAGATAGAAGAGCGCGCCTCCGGCCAATGCGGCGATCAAGACGACCGGCATCAGGCTGCGGATGGGAAGATGTCGCATGGTCGACCTCCAGCGCTCAGTCCAGCCGTTTCCGGAAACGCAGGGCGGCCGCGGTCATGATGACCGCTCCGAAAACCGCGAGCGCCATGATCTCAGGCACCAGGCTCGCCGCCCCCACTCCTTTGAGTAAGACCGAGCGGATGATGATCAGGTAATAGCGGAGAGGGATGACATACGAGATGGCCCGCAAGAAGGGCGGCATGGCCGCCAAGGGAAAGAAGAAGCCCGACAGGAAGACCGTCGGCAGCAGGGTGAACCAGCTCAACATCATCGCTTCTTGTTGAGTCCTGGCCACCGTCGATATGAACAGCCCGATGCCGAGCGATCCAACCAGGAACAGCCCTGTCAGCGCCAGGAGCAGGGTCAGGCTGCCCCGGATAGGAACGCCGAACCAGAGCGTCCCGACAACCAGGATCTCCAGGGTGTCGAAGAAGGCAATGATCACATACGGAGCGATCTTACCCAGGATCAACTCGCCAGATCGCAAAGGGGTGACGATGAGTTGCTCGATGGTGCCGCGCTCTCGCTCGCGGACGATGGCAGTGGCCGTCAGCATCGAGGTCATCAACTGCAGGATCATCCCGATCAGCGCCGGGACCATGAAGAATGCGCTGACCATGTCCGGGTTGTACCAGACCTGGGTGCGCACCTCGAGGGAGGGCCGGATCGCCTCGAGGATCCCCCGGCGCGCCAGGCGTTCGAGGGTGAGCTTTGTCGAATGGGACTGGCCGATCAATTCAGCGGCAGCAAAGCTCGTTGAGGCCACATTCGGATCCGATCCATCGAGGACGAAGGCCACCGAGGCTGTTCGGCCTGCAGTCACCTCGGCACTATAGTCAGGCGGGACCACCAGGCCGGCCAGCGCCTCGCCGTTGTCGATCAGCGCCCGCAGTTCTTCCTCGGAACCTACATCACGGACCACACGAAAATAGTCGGCGGCGAGATAGGCATCGATCAAGCGCCGGGCCGCCGGACCTTGATCCTGGTCGAACACAGCCAGCGGGACATTGCGAACGTCGGTGGTGGCGGTGTAACCGAGAAGGAAGATCTGTATTACCGGGATGGCGAGGATGAAGTAGAGAGTGCGGGGATCGCGTACGATCTGGATGAATTCCTTGCGAACGAGGGAGATCAGTCGATTGTTGATCATCGTCGCTTCAGTCGAAATGGCCGGTCGACTTCGAAGGGATCTCGGCCATTCACGTCATCCACTGCGTGACTCCACTCCAGAATTCCCGGTCGATGGGCCGAGCGAGCGACCAGGACCATCCGTTGATTCACCATGCACGCCGTAGAGAAAGAGATCGGCAAAGTCGGCCAGGTCTCCGGGATCATCGCGAAAGCCGGGTGACCGTCCGAGGATGACGACCGTGATGGCGTACGACATGAAAAGCCCAAAGAATGCTCGGGCAACGATGATATCGGGATAGCGGAGGCCTCGTCCATCGGCCCGCCGAAGTCTCTCGACAAACCCGAGAAGCTGAGGCAGGAATCGACCGACCAGCCCGCTGGCGTGGCGGCCTTGGAATTCGATGAGCTCGATGAACATCAGGCGCAGGTTGTCGAACTGACTGGCCATGGCGGCGTGCATGCGCTGGACGGCGTCGTGGGTGATTTCATGGGCAGTCTGACCTTGGGCCTCACTCAGCGCGGCGAGGACGGCATTATGCGGGATGTGCTCGGTGAGCACGTCAATGAACAGGGCCTCTTTCCCCTCGAAGTGATTGTAGATCGCCGCTGGGGTGATCGCGGCCTCCCGGGCGACCTGGCGCATGGAGGTGCCGTGGTAACCCTGGTCGAGGAAGAGATGAAATGCGGCGTCGAAGATGGCGGCGCGCGTCTTGGAGCCGCTTGCGCCTCTCTGCCCCACCCTCGGGCCTGATCTGGCATCCGGGATGAACGGACGTTCGTTCATATGGATAAGTCTACGGGGTAATACGGCGCCTGTCAACAATCAAAACACCCCGGCCAGGTTCGCAACCCGACCGGGGTGATGACCCACCCTTCGATGGACTCAGCTTCCGCTACCCAGGTCGCTGACGGACTTCATCAGGCCCAGCAGGAGCAGACCCAGCCGGATCCCCTCCCCCGCTCCGAGCTTGAGCTGTCCGCCTTCTCGCTCGGCACGCTGGGTGAGCAGGTAGGCCACTCCCACCCCGAACAGTGCACCGAAAACACCCCCGGCAAAGATCGCCCGCCCCTTCCAATTCTCATCCTGTATCATGCCATTCATCCTTGTCCTGCACGGAAAACCGAGGCCACGGCTTCGACGCTCTGGCGCACCGATGCTGACAGTCCTTTGGCCATCAGCATCGGCCGGACTGCCAGATCGGCCCCTCGGCGGACGGTCGCCTCGACCTGCATAAACACCTCCCACCCCCTGCGGATCGGCCCCGGCAACCAGCCGATCAGGTAACCCAGCCCGATGGCCAGCGCGATCGAAGCCAGCATGAACAACAGGCCAATCACAATCACCGGAATCAACAGGATCACGGTTGAGGCATCCGCCCAGACACTCGGGGTTCCGACCGCACTCCGCCGGATCAGTCCCACGAACCCGATCAGCAGAAGGATGCCAACAAACAGCGGCAAGTAAATCTGAAGCCAGACCTGCCGGATGAAACGCGGCGAATGTCTCGGGCGGGGTTCGACCGAAGGCCAATCAGCGGGCGAGCTCATGACGTAGGTATTTTAGCATGCTTGGCTTGCGTCCAGAATCTCACGCCGGTGGAAAGTGGCGGCCTCACTCATCAACCACCTCATGATGAGTTTGTCGATGGACCACGCCGTTTGTCTGGCAGGCCGTGTCGCCTGTCTGCTCATCCGTTCGGACCATCGTCCCACTTTCATGCCACTTGCGCGTGGGTTAGAATGGACACGGAACAGGAGGCAAGGGATGGCTGACATGCCGGGCCGAGGCCGGGTGGCCTGCCTGAAAACCACACCTGGGACCATTCTGGACGACATCGACAAAGTGATGCGGCTGGGCGGGTTCGAGGCGGCGCTGCCGAAAGGCGTCACGACCGGGCTCAAGATCAACATCTCCTGGCAAACATGGTATCCCGCTTGCTCCTCCGCCCCGTGGCAGATCGAAGGCACGATCCGGACGCTGCGCGCCGGCGGATACAATGATCTGCTTGGCGTTCACAATGACACGGTTGTCGTAGACACCCGCGTCGGTGAGTTCAATAACAAGCACCGCTTCGTTACCGACACGTACAACGTGCCCTGCCTGTATTTGTACGAGCAGAACTTCGAGTGGTTCGAGTACAAACCCAAACGACCGTTCCTGGTCCTCGACAAGGTCTATCCGGAAGGCGTCTTCATCCCGAAGGCGATCGTCGGTCTGAACATGGTCCATCTTCCGACGATCAAGACCCATGTGTTCACGACGATCACGGGGGCGATGAAGAACGCCTTCGGCGGCCTGCTTCACCGCAACCGTCATTGGACCCACGCCGTCATTCACGACACTCTCGTCGACCTGCTCACGATCCAGCAGGAGATCCACCCGGGGCTCTTCGCCCTGATGGATGGGACATTCGCCGGCGACGGGCCGGGGCCGCGGGCAATGCGCTGGCATGAGAAAGACATCCTGTTGGCCTCCGCCGATCAGGTTGCGATCGATGCCGTGTCGGCCAAGCTCCAGGGCTTTGACCCGATGAAGATCCGCTTCATTCGACGGGCGCACGAGGCAGGCCTGGGAATAGGCGACCCGCGCCAGATCAAGATCGTCGGCTATGACATCGAGAACGAACCGGACTGGGGGTTTCGGCAGGAGGACACGTTCGCCAGCCGAGGCCAGAAGTTGATCTACCACGGCCCGCTCAAGCCGTTCGAGAAGCTCCTACTGCAAAGCCCGCTTGTGCCATGGTCGTACTTCGCCAGCAACTTCTATCACAACGTCTACTGGTATCCCTTCGTCGGCCGTCAGCGAGTGGAATCGGCGCTGGCGACGAAGTGGGGACGGTTATTCCGGGAATACGGGAATGGCCAGGTCGTCATGCCGGGGATGGAGCCCAAGACGGTGGTCCAGGCCGGAGTCGGCTTGCTGGCGCTGGCCGGTTTGATCATCGGAGGCATGAGCTTGCTCCGACGTCGCGGATGAGATCGCTGAGGCGCCGGCTGCTATCCGGGCTGGTCCTCGGATTCATCGTCATTCTGGGGCTGGCCCTCCTGAGTGATGTCCGCCAGGTGACCGAACACCTGGCGGTCTTTTCATGGCAGCTGACCCCGCTAATCCTGGCCTGCACGCTTTTCAACTACGCCCTGCGCTTTGTGAAGTGGCACTACTATCTGGGCCTGGTCGGCGTCCACCACCTCCCCCTGATGGAGAGCCTCCGGCTATTCGTCGGTGGTTTCCCACTGGCCGTCACCCCGGGCAAAGTAGGCGAGGCGCTCAAAGGCGTGTGGTTGAATCAACGCACCGGCGTTCCCGTGGCGCGTGCTGTACCGGTCGTGGTTGCCGAGCGGATCAGCGACGGGCTGGCGGTTTTGGCTCTATCGACGCTGGGCGTGATCGCTTACCCGGGCTACTGGCCGGCCTTTGCCTCCATCCTGGGCATTCTGGTGGCAGGCATAATCCTCACGCAGATCCGGCCTGTGGCGACGGGCCTGATCTCATTGGCCGAGCGTCTACCCCTGATGGGCAGGCTGGCCGGGCCCCTGCGGGAGTTCTATGAGGGGGCCTACGCCCTCTTCCGTCCTCTGCCGACGCTGGCGGCGGTGACGCTGGGAACCGTGGCCTGGCTTGGGGAGGGGATCGGTTTCTACCTGGTGTTGCGCGGGCTAGACGTGCCGCCAGGCTGGGAAACGCTCTCGGCCGCCGTTTTCGTCCTGTCGTTCTCGACGATCGTCGGGGCGGTTTCGACTCTGCCGGGAGGCCTGGGGGCAGCCGAAGCCAGCATCGCCGGCATGCTCCGCCTGCTCCTGGCATTGCCTGCAGGCACCGCCGCCGCGGCCACCCTGCTCATCCGCTTCGCCACACTCTGGTTCGGTGTCGCACTCGGCCTTGGCGTGTGGACCGTGTCCCGCAATCTGCTCTTTTCAGGAGGAAAGCCCGAGCCGGAATAGGACCGGGTCATCGACATTGTTCATGTGGATAGCACTGAAACGTAAAACGTAATGCGTAAAGCGTAATGCGTAATGATCGAAGCTTGAGGTCGAAACAGAGCGTCCTTAATCCAAGCAACGACGACGAACACTCGGTGACTGTTTCTTTTCACGTTTTGCGTTTTTGCGATCCGTAAGGCGTAAGCCTTGAACCTCATGACGCCTAGGCCGAGATCAAAACCTTGCCTCCCATAACCGTCGACCTCCACTGCCACACCTATCACTCGAACGACAGCCTGATGCTGCCGGCAAAGCTGCTCGAGGTCTGTCGAGCGCGAGGGATCGATCGGGTGGCGATCACCGACCACAACACGATCGAGGGCGCATTGGAGGCCCACGACCTGGCACCCGAGCGGGTGATCGTCGGCGAGGAGATCATGACCACCTGCGGCGAGATTCTGGGCTACTTCATGCGTGAGCAGATCCCGGCCGGCCTTTCACCCCAGGCAACCATTCAGCGCCTGCGCATGCAAGGCGCCCTGATCAGCGTATCTCACCCATACGATTCGGTCCGCGCCGGTTCGTGGTCCGAAGCCGACTTGCGCCAGATTCTGCCGTTGGTCGATGCGATCGAGGTGTTCAACGCTCGGACGTGGTCGGCCAGCGCCAACCCCCGCGCCCAGGCCCTGGCCATCGAGGCGGGGATCCGCGGGACGGCCGGATCGGACGCGCACGCGTACCTTGAGGTCGGGCGAGCAGTCATGCACTTGCTCGACTTCGATCGCCCGACCGGGATGCTGGCTTCGCTGCTCTCGGCGCAGGTGGAGGCGCGTCGATCGTCCCCCCTGGTGCATCTCCTCTCCCGCTACGCCTCATGGAGAAAGCGCGCCGGATGGAAGCCGTCGTAGGCGCATTCACCTCTTGCACTGATCCTTCGCAGGGTTTCACCCGGGCCGTCTGGCGTCGCGCCGCTCAGGCTTGATCTTCCGGGGCCTCAGCGCCTTTGGCGCGCAGATGAGGGAAGAGGATGACTTCGCGGATGGTGGACTGGTCCGTAAGGAGCATCGTCAGGCGGTCGACCCCCATTCCGAAGCCCCCGTTCGGCGGCATCCCATAACGCATCGCCCTGAGGTAGTCCTCATCCATGGGATGGCGTTCTTCGTCGTCGGCGGCATAGTCACGCCCCATCTCCAGGAAGCGCTGCTCCTGATCCAGAGGATCGTTCAGCTCGGTGAACGCGTTGCACAACTCCATCCCCCCGGCGAAACCCTCGAAACGTTCCACCGTGCCGGCGTCATCCGGAATGCTCTTAGCCAGGGGCGAGATGTCACGCGGGTAGTCATAGATGAAGGTGGGCTGGATCAGATTCGGTTCCACCTGGCTGGCAAGCAGGGATTCGATCAACTTGCCGCGCGTCGACCTTTCGGACGGTTGGTGCCCGCGAGTGATCATCGCCCGGCGAAGAGAGTCGGCGGTAGGATGCGTGCTGATGTCGATGCCTGAAGCCTCGAGCAGGGCCGATCGCAGGTCTTGGCGCTTCCAGGGAGGGGATAGATCGATCGTGTGACCTCGATAGAGGATCGTCGTCGAGCCGACGGCCTGCTCGGCGACGTAGGCCAGCATCTGCTCGGTCAGCTCCATCACGGCTCTGTAATCGGCGAAGGCCATGTAGAACTCGAGCTGGGTGAACTCCGGGTTGTGCTTGAAGGAGACGCCCTCATTGCGGAAGTCGCGGCCGATCTCGTAAACCCGCTCAATCCCGCCCACGAGAAGGCGCTTCAGATAGAGCTCGAACGAGATCCGCAGGTACAGATCTTGATGGAGCTGATTATGGTGGGTGACAAAGGGTCTGGCCGCCGCGCCGCCATAGATCTGCTGCAGGATCGGCGTCTCGACCTCGACAAAGCCGCGCGCGTCCAGGAACGCACGCAAGGCTCGGATCACGCCTGCCCGGGTCTGGAAGATTCGGCGGACTTCGGGATTGACCGCCAGGTCGGCGTAGCGCTCGCGATAGCGCGCTTCCGGGTCGCTGAACGCGGCGTGCACCACACGCTGGCCATCAACGACCTCGTCTTTGGCGGCCGGGAGCGGGCTGACGGCCTTGGCCAGCATGCCGACCGCGCCGACGTGTAGGGTGACCTCTCCCGTCTTTGTCCGAAACATCGTACCGCGCGCCTGCACGAAATCGCCCAGATCGAAGACGTCATTGAACAGTGTGAACTCCGGCTGGCCGAGATCATCGGCTCGAAGGTAGAGCTGCAGACGACCGCCACCGTCTTCGATGTGGGCAAAGGTGACTTTTCCCATCCGGCGGATTGAACGCAGACGGCCGACGACCTCGATCTCAGTCTGGGGCCCATCGCCTGCTCTCTCGAAAGCCTGGATCGCCTCCGCTGTCGTGTGAGTCCGGCGGACGCGCCCGGGGTAAGCCTCCTTGCCGCTCGCCTTCAGGCGAGCCAGCTTCTCCAGTCGTATCTGCTCCAGTTCGTTCAGATCGGCCATCTTGACCGCTCAACCGTGTCGGTGTGCGCATGCGACCTTATCGTGAATCGGTCTTGGCACAGGCGGATCTTAGTGTACACGAAAAAAGCCCCGCGCCAGACGGCACGGGGCTAGCTTCAAGCTCTCGCCAGATCACTTGATCTTCACCAAACGGAAGCGCAGCATGCCCGCCGGGGCCTTCACGGTGACCACGTCGCCCACCTTGTGGTCCAGCAGAGAGACGCCCAGGGGCGATTCGTTCGAAATCAATCCTTCGCGCGGATTCGCCTCGGCCACCCCGACGATCGTGTATGTCTCGGATCCACCGTTCCCGTCCTCCTGGACGACAACGGTGCTTCCGATGCGGACCACGTCCTTCGACCGGCCCGGCTCGATGAGCTGCGCTTGGGCCAGCATGTGCTCGAGCTCGAGGATCCGCCCCTCGACAAACGCCTGTTCGTTCTTAGCGGCCTCGTACTCGGCGTTCTCGATCAGCTCTCCGTCCTCCATCGCCTCGTGCAGGCGTTGGGCGACCTCCAGACGCTTGACCGTACGCAGGTGTTCAAGCTCTTCTTCGAGCTTCTTCAAACCTTCGGCTGTAAGGTATACCGCACTGTTGGCCATTCGAAGTCCTCTGGTTCCCCCGCACAGGGGATCGAGCCGGCCACGGCCCCCGGCCTAGAGAAAAAAGAACTGAGAACAAAGTCTCAGTCGCACCCAACCGCTGC
>Ga0209641_10004095_pt1 | contig 12087 bp, 14 predicted proteins | sample RifCSP16_1_FD_184022 | JGI IMG/M metagenome (GOLD analysis project Ga0209641, IMG submission 184022) | Soil microbial communities from Rifle, Colorado - Rifle CSP2_sed 16_1 (SPAdes) (version 2) | ecosystem: Environmental > Terrestrial > Deep subsurface > Rock core/Sediment | place: Rifle...
GACCGCGGACGAGGAGTTTCCCGCGCGCGTTGACCTGATGCTCGATTCCACCTGCGAGTTGCAGCTGCCCACGGACATCATCTGGTCGATCGCCATGATGACGGTATTGATAATGCTTTAACTTACAGTTGATTCGTTCGCAAAAAGTCGTTCTCACACGAAGATCACGGAGGACATAGAGAAAAACATAAATATTTTCAAGAGGCCTTTCTTCGTGCCTTTGTGCCTTTGTGTGGAAAATTGACTTCTTACGAGACCATCATAATTTGTAACGATTCATTTATTGATAGATTCATAAAAAGTCTTTTTTAGCCACAAAAGTCACACCCTGCATTCGCGCATGTGCACTCATTGGCGCTGGGTGCAGGCAGAAGGCTCAGAAAAAATCTACAGTTCTTAATGTTTTACTTATGTGCTCTATGTGCTTTCTGTGGCAAATCCTGAGTTTAAGCCCGGGTTTAGTTACTCCTTTTCTCCAATTTCACCCTTTCTCCTTAATCCTTCTGTTCTTTACTCTTATCGTTAGTTGCATGTTGTCTGTCGAAAGTTGTCAGTCAGCGTCGCTCGCGCCTCACATCTCGATCCTCGTGACCACCCCGTGGAGTTTGTTCGCCGGAAGTTTATAGAACTGAACGATGTTCGGAGTGAGTTTCTTGATAAATACGAAGACTTTCCAGATGATGTTTCCGGCAATGATGTCCTCGACCCCGTAGAATATGGTTTTTTCCCGTATGTTCGCTTCATGCAGGATGTCCTCGACATCCACAACCTCCATGTATCCGATCTGTATCTCGTAGGACCTGAGCCCCGGGGCAAGGTCGGCTTTAAAAAAGCCAGTGGCGCCGAACGGGTCGCTCCGTTTGACGATGGAAACAATGACGTTGTCTTCGTAGACGATATGGTTCTTGAACATGGTATGGACGATATACGGGGGGATCTCTTTTGCGTCTTTTGCAAAAAAGAGGGCGGTGCCGTTGATCTTGTTCACGCTCTGGTATATCTGATTGTAGCTGATGAGAAACACGTCGATCGGAAGCGGCCTGAGAGAGCGGTACAGCCTCCTTTGTCCATAGGTATAGAGGAGGCTCATGCTGAACGGGACCGACGCGATGATGAGCGACCAGTAGCCGCCGTGGGGGATTTTCATGGTATTAGAAAGGAGATAGACAAGGGAGATGATCGTGACGATCGCCGACGCTGTTGCCTGCACCCATGTCCGGCGAGCGATATAGATCCATGACATGAAAATTCCCGAGATGAACATGGTTCCCGTTACGGCAAGCCCGTACGCAACAGCCAGCCGGCTCACTGTTTCAAACACATACATGATGAACAATACAGCCAAAAGCAGCCACCAATTTACCGACCCGATATAGATCTGCGCTTGACGCTCTACGGACGTGTTCTCTACCCGAAAGATCGGCATGATACGGGTATTGATCCCCTGATATACGAGGGAGAACATGCCGCTTATCATGGCCTGCGAAGCAATGATCGTAGCGGCGATGCTCAGCAGCAGAAACGGGATATACAGGGCCTCCGCCTGGTGGAAGATCATCTCAAAGAGAATGTTCTTTGCCGCGGGATGGGTGATCAGGAAGGCGCCCTGGCCGAGATAATTCAGAATCAATGCACAAAAAACGAAAGCCCAACCGCGCAGGATCGGTTCTCGTCCCAGATGTCCCATATCGGCATAGAGCGCTTCTCCTCCCGTGGCGCAGAGGATCACTTCGGAAAGAATAAAAAAAGCCGCAATGCCGTGCTCGAACAAAAATTGAATGCCGTAGGTCGGGCTCAGGCCCTTTATCACGGCCGGCGCTGAAATAATCGCGGCGATGCCCGACAGCGTAAGAGTAACGAACCAGATAAGCATGATGGGACCGAAGGCGCTCGCCACCTTTTCCGTCCCTTTCTTCTGAAATGCGAAGAGGACGACGGCGATTGCGCCGGCAATAGAGATCAACGTTGTCTGGTTCGTCTGTTCCAGCCCCGGTATGAGAAGCAGACCTTCCACGGCGCTCAAAATACTGATGGCAGGCGTGATCACGCCGTCACCGACAAAAAGGGAGATACCGATATACGAAAGGATCGTCACGAACGCGACGGAACGGGAACGTTTCAGCAGCGGTAGAAGCAGTTCTTTTAAGACTATGATCCCACCCTCCCCGTGCCGGCCCAGCCGCATGGCCAGCCAGGCATATTTGACGGTCACAAGCAGGATCAGGGTCCAGACAATGAGGGAGAGAACGCCGATGATATTCCGTTCTGTGGGCTTGGTCAACAGGAAGATAACGGTGATCGTGTATATGGGGCTCGTGCCGATGTCGCCGAAGACAAGGCCGAGGGACTTTACCGTGCCTCTAAATTTTGCTTTTATATTAAACATGGGTTCGGTTTTTTTACCCCGCAACATTCCCTCTATAATTTACATCATCTATATCGGGATTGCGTGGGTCGCGTTATCTTGATTCCGCCATGAAGAGGCTGTCGGATGGGGATGGTCTCCACGTTCGGCTTAAGCTCCATTCAGTACATTCTCGTACGCGAAAAACAAACCTTGTTTCAAACGTAAAAATAATACAGGCTTGGACAAGAAAATGCAAGCTGAAAAGAGGCGTAAACGCTCTCCAAAATACAGAACGTGGTCGAGCTCAGATCTCGATACGTGTCACGACACCATGAAGCTTGTTGGGAGGGAGCTTATAGAATTGAACGATATTCGGCGTCAATTTCTTTATTATGGCAAAAACCTTCCAGGCGAGATTTCCGGCAATAATGTCTTCGACCCCGTAGAAGATCGTTTTTTCCCGGATCCCCGCCCCGCGCAGTATTTCTTCCACATCGGGGATTTCCATATACCCGACCTGGATCTCAAAAGTTCGGAGGCCGGGTGCAAGATCGTCCTTGAAGAACCCGGTAATGCCGTAGGGGTCCTCGCGTTTGATGATCGAGACGATAACGTTGTCCTCATATACGATGTTGTTTTTGAACATGGTATGCACGATGTACGGCGGGATCTCCTTCGCGTCCTTTGCGAAGAAGAGCGCTGTGCCTTTGATCTTGTTCACATTCTGGTATATCTGGTTGTAACTGATGAGAAAGACGTCGAGCGGCAGCGGCCGAAGGGCGTTGTAGAGCTTTCGCTGTCCACTGCGATAAAGCATGATGATCGAGAACGGGATGGCGGCGATGATGAGGGACCAGTAGCCGCCATGAGGAATTTTATAGGTGTTCGCAAGGAGATACGTTGCGGAAACAAGCATGACGAGGAACGAGATCCCTGCCCGGAAAAACTTCCTTCGGAGGGAGTAGATCCAGGTCATCATGATGCCGGTCAAGGTCATGGTGCCGGTGACCGCCAGGCCGTAGGCCGCTGCAAGGTTGCCCGACTGCCGGAACTCATACATGATGAAGAGGACGGCGATCAGGAGGAACCAGTTGACAAACCCGATGTAGATCTGGGACCGTCGCTCCTCGGACGTATAGTCGATCTTGAACATGGGCAGGACCCGTGTAACAATCCCCTGGTACACGATGGAGAACATGCCGCTGATCATGGCCTGAGAGGCGATGATCGTGGCCGCGATGCTTAAAAGCAGGAACGGGATGTAGAGAAAGCGCGCCTGAGTGAAGACCATCTCGAACAGGACGTTCTTCGCTTCAGGATGGGTGAGGATGAACGCCCCCTGGCCGAAGTAGTTCAGCACCAGCGCCACGAAGACGCCGGACCATGCCCGCACGATCGGCTCCCGGCCCAGGTGGCCCATATCGGCGTAAAGCGCCTCGCCTCCCGTTGCGCACAGGATGACTTCGGACAGGACGAAGAAGCCGGCCAGTCCGTTGTCGAGAAAGAACTTCACGGCATACGAGGGACTTGCCGCCTTGGCAACGCCGGGCACCTGGATGATAGAGGCGATACCCGAGACGGCCAGTGTCAGAAACCACACCAAAACGATGGGTCCGAAAGCGCCGGTAACCTTGTCCGTCCCCTTCTTCTGGATGGAGAAAAGCACTATGGCGATGATGCCGGCGATCAGGATGAGGGCCCCCTGCCTGGTCTCCTCCAGGCCGGGGATCAGCAGCAAACCCTCAACGGCGCTCAAAATACTTATAGCAGGAGTGATAACGCCGTCGCCGACCATGAGCGAGATGCCGATGAACGACAGGAGCGTGATGAAGGCCGCATGCCTGCCCGATTTCAGGAGCGGAACGAGGATCTCCCTTAGCACGATGGTGCCGCCTTCGCCCCGCTTCCCGAGACTCATGGCGAGCCAGGTGTACTGGACCGTGACGAGCAGGATCAGCGTCCAGAAGATAAGCGACAACACGCCGATAACGTTCTGTTCTGTACGTTGAGTAAGCAGGAAAATGACGGTGAGCGTGTAGATGGGGCTTGTGCCGATGTCGCCGAAAACCAGACCGAGGGACTTGATGGTTCCTTTGAATTTTGTCTTGATATCGAACATGGGTGCGGCTGTTTATCCGTTCCGGGGTGAAAGCCTCGGCTTTGCCCGAAGAGACTGCAACGGGAGAACAGCTCAGAGTTTCTGGCAGAAGATACTACAGATTTCTTAAGGAAATTGCAAGCTGAAAAGAGCGGCCTGTCAACCCCAATGGGAAAATATAGATCGTTTCAAGTTGAAATGGAACAAATATATGACCTATAGGTCATATAGGACCCACGTCCCTCTTAACCTCTGAACGCTTTTGATAGAGCCTTTCGGTAAAGCCGCCCTCTTTCAGAAACCGCTCCTCCAGCTGCCGCAGCTGCTGGTCAAGAAGATAATTCGCCTGGTGAATCAGACAAATGAGAGTGTTTGCTGCGACTTCCGGGTCAGCTTCCTCAATATAGGACCTATAAGTCAAATAAGACCTATTTTTTAAAGAAGCCAGCTTTCTCACTGTTTGCGACTGCGGATTGTCTTTTCCCCAGAGCACCAGTCCGTGTTGCCGCAGATAATCCTGGTAATCAAGTAACAGCTCTTCGAGACTCGCCCGAGCCACGCCTACGAGCTTGAGCTCAGTCTTGCGTGAGGTGCCGGACGCCATGCTCCCTTCGGCGATATTCTGCTTGCCGCTCCGGGCGGCCTGGACCATCTGATCATGAGTTCGCGAGCGCCTGTCGATGAGCCGGTTGCAGAAGGCTGTTGTCGCGTCATAGATGATCTCCGTCATCTGATATGATTTCAGATTCCGGTAGCCTCCATGTGCTTCGATCAGGCCAGGCTTTGGTTTTTTTTCGTCCTTATCCATGATGTCTCCGATATGGCTGGGGGCATTTCTAACGCCAATTGTGTCCGCAAGAAAGGCATTGTGGTTTATGAACGCATAACAGCTCGCTGCACTCAGGACAGGTCCATCGTTCCTTTTCATTACTCATGAAATGCTTTATCCCGTACTTCTTTATATACTCAAGATTGTCGATCATGCTCATGCCGTATTTGGTTCTATAACGCTCATTCAAGTGATTGAGCCTGTCGCAAGGAAACCTGCCACAGCTGAAACAGTACCTGGCTTTACCTTGCCCTATCTTCTCACAGTTCTTGATTCTGCATGTGACGCGGGTTTTTGGTTTGACGCTGTCGTCGCCTCGGCAACCGGGGCAGGCCTTCTTATCTCTTGTATACGCGCAACAGAGGCGACAGTTCATTCCACAGGGAGCAATCAGCGCCGTCCGGATCGCATTGGACATTGTTAATCTTACTGGTGTCATGTTCGTATTCCTGCAAAGGCTTGCATCGTGATCCCGTTTTGGGGCTCAACTACGAGTTCACTCGCCGCGAAGCGATCGGCGTGAAACAATTCGTTAGGCGGACCCGCTAGGCGCACCGGGAGACCAAAAAACGCGGACGTGTGGACGAAGGAGATACCAGGTGCAGAGACCGTTCATGAGCATCATGAAGACTATGAAGCGGAACATCCACCACGAGAAATAGCCAATGATCAGCGCCTTTGCCACAACTAATAGCGGATACCCGATGAGAACGGCCATGGTGATGCGTACGGGTATGGTGTGAAGGCGGGCAGTACCAACCGCAGCCCAGATTGTTCCGATTAAGACTATAAAGATGAGAATAGCCATATAGGAAGCGAAAGAGGGCGCCGTTACGCGTTGTGCATGGATGGCGCCGGCATTGGGACTAATAATAAACGTGACGAAGATAAGCGCAGTCCAAGCGGCGATCATGCTTGGTATAGCACGCGGCTTTGACCCATGCTCAGCCATTTCTATCCTTTCTCCGGTCTCCGGCCTAACCAGTAATTATCTACTTAAAAGAACTCTCTAACCACAACCACGCAAAATGAGTGCTTAGCAACAGTATGGGATAATTTTCTGGACTTTATCAGAATCCCCCCGCTATTTCAAGCGAGATTTGCAGGATGGGTTACGCGCAGCAACCTAACTGAAACAGCAGGTGCTCTCAATCAGAGCAGCTCGCGTATCCTAACCCGGACGAGCCCGGACCAAAGATGCCACGAAGACACGAAGGCACGAAGAAATTCATATAGACGTTTGCAGTTTGCTAATTCCTCAATTCTTCTTGTTTTCTTGGAGTCTTAGTGCCTTAGTGGCTGAATTTTGTTTCCGTTTTGAGAAGAATTTGATTTGTATCTGACTAACGTTCGATCACAACGATCAGTAATTCCGAAGAGAATATTTCACCCGGGGATATGACGGTTTCGTCCATGGGAACTTTGTTCCCGTAGCGCTCTCGCATCTTGGCCTTTACGATTGGATCGGAGAGGTCAAAATCATGGAGTTTCTGGAGACGGCCGACCTGAATACCAATACCTTCATCGTAAATTTTCCATACCAGTTCTGAGCAATAGATACGATCATCGGACCACTCGAATGTCAGATCATACGGACTGCCCTGGAGTTTTTTAGCAACATTCCGGAGCTTCGTGACGGCATTTGGCGTAAGGATCCGGTCGGCGTCGCGCAGGCGCTTGACAATGTAATGGCCGCCATCGCCCCGTGCGATCCATTTGTTCAACGGGGTATATTGAACGGTCTTGATCGCTTCGTAGACATACGGCTTTCCGTCGCGGAAAAAAATGATCCCCATGTGGCTGTATTTTGAGTGGGTTGCCTTCTGAACTGCGATACTCTGGGCCGATTGGGAAGTCTGGAAGATGATGTCCCCGTCGCGCAATTGAAGTGATAACGATTCTCCGCGGCAGGAAATAGCTAGAAGTACAAAAATTATTGATGGGAGGATTTTCTTAAGCATGGTTTAATTGGCAACGACTGATGATGTGAAGAATGAGTTGATCCGGTTCACCGGCTCGAATAAGTTGTTAACGAACTGTCGTTATTCTTTTTTGTATTCACCTGCTGCATACTTCCGCTTAAGTTCTTTTATCGCCTTCTTCGGTGCCTTGAATGTGCGTCCGAGTGAATCGTACGCAGTTAAGCTGATCAGATCCGGCTTTAATACAGAAAGATCATCCGAAAATCCAGTAAAGTAATCGCTTGCTGCTAAGGTGTGTGGTAGAGGATTGCGCGTGTTTACGACAAAAGCTGTTTTTCTATAACTGCCTCCGATATTTGTCAGAACAACAGGCTCTTTGCCGATATTCGTGACATTCCAAACCAATAATAACTTCTTTGATGATATAGTTGGATCGCCAAAAATATTACCCACATAGCACGTGACCCTCAGCCGTCCGCGTTGCATGAAGTCGCGAAAAAGGTTCCAACCAAATGTAATACTGGACAGTATAGCACCCCATATTGCCAACACTGCTGTGATAGTTGATTCACTCATATAGCCCTCGGTTAACACACTTTTTCTTTGTCGCTGGCAAAACAAGAATGATCAGTATAAGCAGGTTCACGAAGATCATGGATAGCAAAGAAGTGATTTGTGATCCCAATTGCTCTGAAAACAGAAGTCCATATGCATAGTACAGAATACTAAATGTGACCAGGAACAAGGTTGCAACTCGTCCGCTGTTTCTGATACGCCATAACTGAACAGCGGCAAAAGGGCCAAGCAGCAAAGTCATCAACCAACCGAACATAGTCGGTAATGCAACGCGCATGTCCGTCATTAGCACAGGAATACCGCCAGCGAGGTAAAAGCGAATTACGAATAATAAAGTCCAAAGTATCGCTATTACCGTCAGCACCGAAATCACACGCAGTAGAAGTTTCATTTCAGCCTCATTAATGTAGTTAATCAAGAGGGTGAGTGGTCTTTACCCGCTCGACTCAACAGGTTAAGTTTTGTCGATATTTATCGCAGCAATCCTCTTTTTCCAATTGGCCCAGAGTTCATCATGAAATGCGCAGTAAGCCCAGTGCCAAGACCAGACTGCTGAAGTACCAACGAGCACCCACAAAGCGCCAAGAATTCTATAAATTAAAGTTGTCCACCACGTGCCAATTCTGAGTACGCCCGCATTCGTTAGAAAGTCTCTCCCGAAAACAATGAAAAGCATCTGGAGGATCAGTAAGCTCGCAAGGGAAAACTTCTCTCCGGCGTAGAGTAGCTGGGAGTTGATCTGGCGCTCCCTAACTTGCGGCCTGAATGAAAAACAGAGTCTCGCCATGGCGACGGTTATGCCGAAGGCAGTGATGCATACTGGATAGAGTATCGCCACGCTCTTCGTATCGAAGTAGGTGACGACGAAAGCAATGAGTAGCATCACAGACAATGGCGTAACGACATAACGACTCGTAGTGGCATAAAAAACCGGGTATTCACGGCGCATATTTTTATCTCCTAACGGGCCGGCAAAGGAGCGCAACGGATTTGCCAGTCCTTGCTCAGCCCATTGTTAAGTGCTCCTTTCTGCTGGCACCACCAGATATACTTCAGTTGATGCCCTAAGTTATTCATTTTACGTTTACTCGTTCTTCCTTAGGCCACGTGCCGGTTCGCAGCTTCTTTTGAATAGACCTTATAACCCTATCCTCCAGTTCCTTTTTGGACATTTCGAACTTCCCCAGGACGCGGTCGCAGTCCTCGCAACGGTAGGCTATGCGGTTTACGATTTTATAGGGGCCGACATAATGAGCATAAACTTGATAGTCGCATGCGGAGCAAAAAGAGTTGACATCATAAATATCGCCGCTGCTGTCAAACCGCCAGCGCCATCTGATGCCAAAGAATTCATCTGTCGTGAAAGTCCGCCAATTGACACCGACTGGCTTTGGAAAGATGATTGCCCATAATATGACGGCTCCAAGTCCGATCATTAACAAAGTACAAATCGAGAAAAGCGATAGAAGCCAATTTGGAGTCAGTGTTCGGTCGCTCATCCAAAAAAGAACACGTGCGATGGTCATGCCAATGCTTGGCCACCAACCTTTAAAGTAGGACCATATCGCTGCTATAGCGAATAAAATGGCAGCAGCAATTACTTTACTCCAAACCGGATCATGCCACAGTTTAATTATCGCAGATTTCTTCATTTGTTTTTTTCTTTTTTAACGATGCAATCAGCAAAGCGATTTAATCCCGCGCGCTGGATTAGAATGGTTGGGTATTGTCCCTTTTGTCAATTTGTTTTTTCTTGTCATCTGGCAAAGCGCTATACATATCATCAATAAGCTTAGGCTGCGTTATCATTGTATCTGCAACTATATTGATAATTTTGCAAAGCTGTACAGCCACGTCAATATTATCACGGAGGTCAATGGTTCCCGGATGAACTGCTTCGTTTCCGATAACTCGAACAATGTCTAAGCTTTTCTGAATCCTCGGATTCAATCCTTTTTTCACCAAGGACGCAATATCCGAGTTGATGTTTGTTCCTGATTCACCTAGAAATGCGCACAACTTCTGGATGCTTAATCTCAGTAAAGCAGCAGCACCGCGAGGAGAACGATTGATAATTTGTCTTGCTTCTTCATAGTCTTTTTTTATGTCGTCTGGTAAATCCGCATTAGGTAATGGCGCTTGGGAAGAATCAGGGTAAACTATTGCTGCGTCATGCCATATGCTATATTCCTCGCAATGACTGCATTGACAAAAAAAAGTGTCTTTAAGTTGAGTACGCCTTCCGTCCACTGTGACGCTAGAAGCGAAAGTCCAAGCTTGTTTTGCATAAGCATTGCAAATGGGACAGTTAAAGGAAGAAGCCTTAAATGATGGTGGGGTATATGGAATAGTCATTATTGCTCCTAACAAGTAATCATCTATAAAAAACTCGCTAACCACGCAAAATGAGTGCTTAGCGACAGCATGGTATTGTTTTGTCGAATGTACCAGAATCCCTCTGTCATTTCAAGCGAATTATGAATAAATGAATATAACCATCGGATTAAAATGGATAGTTTTGCACTATTGAATGCTGATGTGTTTCTTTAACTTACAAATTATTAAAAAATGGCTTTATAGAGCATGCCAGGCGTGAATTCTTAAGACGTTACCCTGTGAACGGCAATTGACATCAGGAATCGGTTCTATTATAGTTTGCTCATGGTTGCGCCGGAAGTATATCTCATAAAGGAAAATGACCGGGAGATGTTCTTTGCCCACCGTCCCCTCACTGGCCTTGTCTTCATGCTGATCGGCATGGGGATTATCTACTTTTTTTCTTTTTCCACGATTGTAAAGGAACAGGTGGCCCGCTGGATTTTCAGCGCCGGCGGCGCCCTGTTTGCGCTCGTGGGTTTCGGAGCTGCGCTTTGGCGTTATGAACTGAGGCTGGACCTCCTTGGCCGGACCTACTCGGGAAGAAGAGGCTTCTGGCCGAATCCTAAAGCCCTGAAAGGGTCTCTGGATGATCTGGAAGGCGTGGTGCTGTCCTCACGGGTCGAGCGGAGCGACAAAAGCACCTATACGGTCTGGACGGTGAGCTTTGCATTCATGAACTGGCCCAAGGCCGTCAAGGTCATGGAATCGAAATGGGCTGCTCTTATACCTTGATTGATTGTACCTGGATTTCCTTGATAACGAGAAAACTCTTGTCATTGGTAAGCAATGTTGCGCCAAGCTGAAGGGTGGTTGCTGCGATAATGGCATCGGGGAGCTTGAGACGATATGACTTTCTGAGAGCGATAGCCCGCTCTTTGATCTCAGCGGTAATATCGATGACAGGTATTTCCTGAAGAAGATGTTTCAGTTGGTTTTCTTCCTGGCTGGTAAGTGACGGGTAGGACAAGACTTCAAGTTCGGTTATGAATGATGTGAAAAATTCACCTTCCGGCAGATCGGCGATTTTGATCCGATTGCCGGTTACATAGAGCAGGATATTGGTATCGAGCAGGAACCTATTTCCATTCACCCCGCACTCTCCTCTGATATTCCAACGGCTCCTCCTGGATATTCACGGTCCCTGCGTACTTTTTCAACCCTTCCTTCACCATGCCCGGTCTGTTTGATTCCAGCAGGCGTTCGATCTCCTGCCACTCGTCGTAGTTGATAATGACTTCAACCGGCTTGTTGTTTTCATTGAGCACGATTTTCTTATGAATTGTTTTGGTCAAGGTCTCCGCCCTCCTGATCATACAGGGATGTGAAATTGAATTCGCACTGCCCTGTATTGCAACAGCTTGTAATAAAAACATAGTATAAATTCACCAAAAAAGCAAGGCAAAAAGGACCGGAATGCTTACTCTTCCTTCAATAATTATCCATAACCTCGTTCTCGAAATGCCCAGCACCTTCGAATGCAATCCAAAAGAAAAAAAGGCTGAGAGAGATCGCGCCTCCCTCAGCCTTTTCTGATACTGCCGTTCATGGTCAGGACTTTACCACGAGCACCGGGCACGGCGCGAGGCCGATGACCTTCTCAGCGACGCTCCCCATGAGGAGCCGCCGCATACCGGTCCTGCCGTGCGAGCCGATGATGATCATGTTCGCGCTCCGGTCTTTCGCGAGATTGATGATCGCTTCATATGCTTCGGCCTCGCCCACGTAGGTCTCGGCCTTTACTCCGGCGGCAAGGGCCTTCTTTTTCACATCCGCCACATATTCCCTGGCCTTGTGGACCATGTCCTCGGCCGCCTTCGGCGCCTCCGCGTAAAACTCGGCCGGCACATCCACAACGGATACAACGATGAGCTCTCCGCCGTACGATTGGGCGAAGGCGATGGCCTTATCGATGGCAACGGCGCTGTACTTCGAACCA
>Ga0209641_10004098_pt1 | contig 12083 bp, 7 predicted proteins | sample RifCSP16_1_FD_184022 | JGI IMG/M metagenome (GOLD analysis project Ga0209641, IMG submission 184022) | Soil microbial communities from Rifle, Colorado - Rifle CSP2_sed 16_1 (SPAdes) (version 2) | ecosystem: Environmental > Terrestrial > Deep subsurface > Rock core/Sediment | place: Rifle...
TCAACCATCTAGGCGTCGGCATAGTGGCGAAGAAGGTCGCGCTCGACCGAACGGGCCACCATCGGCTCGTCGTCCACCGCGATCAACACCGGCCGCTGCACCACAATTCCCTCCGACTCGAAGGTCGCCCCACCCGACGGTGTCCGCGACCGTCAGTCCGTGTCGACCCAGCCTAGATCGTAGGCACGGCGAGCCGGACCGGCATCGAGCCGATGCCCACTGAAACTCGTCTCTACACTCATCGCTGATGGCGATCAGCGAGTCGACCTGGACACCGTCCTCGTGGAGGGAGCTGCCGGCGGGCCAGCAGCCCGAATGGCCCGATAGCGCGGCGCTGGCTGCGGTCCGGGAGCGACTGCACCTGTTGCCGCCGCTCGTGTTCGCCGGAGAAGCGCGAGCACTGCTTGCGGCACTTGGCGAGGTGTGCGAGGGTCGCGCCTTCCTGCTGCAGGCCGGAGACTGTGTCGAGTCGTTCCGCGACATCTCCGCACCCGCGCTTCGCGAAAAGCTGAAGGTGATGCTCCAGATGTCGGCCGTTCTGACCTACGGCGCCACGCTTCCGGTGGTCAGAGTCGGTCGCATCGCCGGCCAGTTCGCGAAGCCCCGGAGCGGGCCGACGGAGATCGTCGACGGCGTCGAGCTTCCGTCGTTCCGTGGACACGTCGTCCACTCGGACGAGCCGACGCCCGAGGCGCGCGTCCCAGACCCGGAGCGCATGATCCAGGGCTACTACCAAGCTGCATCGACCCTGAACCTGCTGCGGGCGTTCACGAAAGGCGGCTTCGCCGACTTGACCCACGTGCACACGTGGAATCGCGAGTTCGTCGCGAGCTCTCCTGCCGGACAGCGCTACGAGGCGCTCGCGGGGGAGATCGAGCGCGCTCTTCGCTTCATGCAGGCGATCGGGATCGATCTCGCGAGCGAGCGGACGCTGCACGAGGTCGACGTCTGGACGAGCCACGAAGGCTTGCTACTCGAGTACGAAGAGGCGCTCACGCGCCGCGACTCGCTCACCGGACAGCCGTACGACTGCTCAGCCCACCTGCTGTGGATCGGAGATCGAACCCGCGACCTCGGCGGCGCCCACGTCGAGTTCTTCTCGGGGGTCAACAACCCGATCGCGGTGAAGCTCGGACCGAGTGCAGCACCCGAGGATGTCGTCGCGCTCACGGAGCGGCTGAACCCGGATCGCATTCCGGGCCGACTCACCTTCATCACGCGCATGGGAGCGAAGCATGTCGGCGAGGCCTTGCCACCGCTGCTCCGAGCGGTCCGCGAGGCAGATGCGCCCGTCGTATGGGTGTGCGATCCGATGCACGGAAACCTCGTCCGCACCCCTTCGGGCACGAAGACGCGCCACTTCGACGCGATCATGGAGGAGCTCCAGGTGTTCTTCGCCGTTCACCGTGACGCGGGCTCGTGGCCCGGAGGAGTCCATCTCGAGTTCACGGGTGAAGACGTGACGGAGTGCCTCGGCGGCTCCGAGGCGGTGCTCGAAGAGCAGCTCGACCACCGCTACGAGACGCTCTGCGATCCGCGTCTGAACGGTCGGCAGTCACTCGACCTCGCGTTTCGCGTAGCCGAGCTCATGCGAGCGGTCTGACCATCGGATCGACCGTGCGGCTGGCCGTCGTCGGGACCGGGTTGATCGGCGCCTCCGCGGGGCTCGCGGCCAAGCGGGCGGGAGTCGTCGACGTGGCCGGCTGGGACGAGGATCCTGCGACGCTCGAAGTCGCAGCGGAACGTGGCGCCGTCGATCCGGCGTCCTCGCATGAGGAGGCGCTCGTCGGCGCGGATGTAGCACTCGTCGCCGTCCCGGTGGCGGCGCTTCCTGCCGTTGTGAGCGCTGTCCTCGACCATGCCCCCGACTCATGCGCCGTGACCGACGTCGGCTCGACCAAGGGCGCGGTCTGCGCCGCAGTCGGGGGCGACCCGCGCTTCGTGGGCGGCCATCCGATCTGCGGCGCGGAGACCCGTGGCCCCGACAGAGCGAGCGCCGATCTCTTCGAGGGCGCAACGTGGTTCCTGACGCCGCTCGCGACGACGGAGCCTGACCGGTATCGGGCGGTTCACGCGTTCGTCGCATCGCTCGGCGCTCGGCCCTCCGCCATCGATCCGGCCGCACACGATCGGCTCGTCGCCGTGACGAGCCACCTGCCACACGCGCTCGCGAACGTCCTGCTCAACCAGGCGGGGGCGTCGCGCGTGGAGGGGAACGACCCGCTCGCAGCCGCGGGTGGCTCGCTTCGCGATATGACGCGGATTGCCGGCGCGAACCCGCGCATATGGGTCGACATCTTCCTCGAGAACCGCACTGCGCTGGCCGCCGCGCTCGCCGAGCATCGGCGTCGCGTGGAGCAGCTCGAGGGAGCGCTCGCCGGCGGTGATGCTGGCTTCCTCGCCCGCTGGATCGGTGAGGCGAGCGGCAACCGGCGTCGGATGCTCGAGACCGCATACGAGGACGCCGGAGCGCTCCATCGCGTGCGGGTGCACGTCCCCGACCGGCCGGGAGTGCTGGCCGGGATCTTCCAGGCTCTCGGGGCCGCGAGGATCAACGTCGCGGACTTCGACATGGAGCACCTCTCACCGGACCGAGGCGGAACGCTCACGATCCTCGTCGGAGGCGAGACCGATGCGACGCTCGCGGCTCGACTCCTCGAGGAGCAGGGCTATGGGGTCGTCGTTGCTCCTGTTCTGGACGAGTGAGGCTCGAGCTCGTCAGACGACGCGGTCGAGCCAGGACTCCCAGCGCTCGTCGCGGCCTCCAACCGCGGCGAGGTACGCCTTCTGCAACTCGCGGGTGACCGGGCCGACGCCGAGCTCGACGTCGTCGACGGCGTGTACGGGTGTCACCTCGACAGCGGTGCCCGTCATGAAGACCTCGTCCGCCAGGTAGAGATCCGTCCGGATGAGACTCTTCTCCTCGACCGAGTACCCAAGGCTCTGCGCGAGAGTCAGCACCGAGTCGCGCGTGATGCCGGGGAGGATGGAGGCTGCGAGCGGCGGTGTCAGGACGACTCCGCCCTTGACGACGAAGACGTTCTCGCCGGGGCCGTCGGCGATGGCTCCCTCCTCGGTGAGGAGGATCGCCTCCTCGTACCCCGCACGCCGTGCCTCCATCGTCGCCAGCATCGAGTTGAGGTAGACGCCGGTCGCCTTCGCAGCGTGCGGAATGACGTTCGGGCCGATGCGTCGGACGGAGGAGATCGCCGCGCTGATCCCGTTCTCCTGGCTGTCGTCGCCGAGGTATGCGCCCCACGGAAAGCTCAGGATCACGGTGTCGACCTGTGTCCCGGTCGGGGCGACACCAAGCCCGCCGTAGCCGTGGAAGGCGAGGGGCCGGATGTAGCACGACGAGAGCCCGTTCCGGCGTACGAGGCCGCGTGTGGCCTCGGCCAGCTCGTCGACGGCGTACGGGATCTCCATGTGCACGATGCGCGCAGAGTCGTGAAGGCGCTGCAGGTGGTCGCGGAGCCTGAAGATGGCAGGCCCGGCGGGCGTCTCGTAGCAGCGGATCCCCTCGAACACGCCGCTGCCGTAGTGGAGCGCGTGAACACTCACGTGCACCTTCGCCTCGCCCCAGTCGATGAGCTCGCCGTTCATCCAGATCTTCTCAGTGGCGCGCATCACCTGCTTCTCCGAGTCAACCCGAACCGGGGGAGCCTACGCACGGGAAGTGGGGAGTCGCGATTCGACAGCACGACGTCGGCGAGCACTTCCTGTCGCCTGCTCCTCGATCACTCCCGATCCCTGTGCGTCGGTCCTCGGAGCGACGCGTTTGAACGCACGCGCTGACTCGTCCCAGTGCTCGAGCAGCGCAGCTCCGCGGCGTGAGCCGCTGTGGCGCACGTGGAGCTCCACAAGCCTCCGGAGCTCGGCCAGTCGGAGAGCGTCGGGCTCGTGGGCGAGCACGAGCTGCTGGTTGAGGCCGATCTCGAGAGTGCCGGCATGGTCGAGGACGTACGCGTCTCCACCGGTCATGCCGGCGCCGAAGTTGAGTCCGACCTCACCGAGGACCACGACCGTCCCGGCGGTCATGTACTCACAGCCGTGATCGCCGATTCCCTCGACGACGGCGATCGCGCCGGAGTTGCGCACCGCGAATCGCTCTCCGGCCGCGCCTGCGCAGAAGAGCTGTCCGCCGGTCGCGCCGTACAGCGCGGTGTTCCCGAGGAGACACGGGTCGCCAGCATCGTCCGCCGGCGGGGAGATCACGATTCGACCGCCGCTCATGGCCTTGCCGACACCGTCGTTCGCCTCGCCGACGAGATCGAGCTCGACGCCGGCGGTCAGGAATGCGCCAAAGCTCTGGCCCGCGGAGCCTTCGAACCGCACGCGTACACGACCGGGGGGAGATCCCGAGCCCACCGCCCGCGCGATCGCTCCGCCGAGCCGGGCGCCCACGGCACGGTCGCCGTTCGTGATCAGATGGCGCGGCTCGATCAGCGCGGTCTCATCGATCGCCGCCCTACCCTGCGCGTGGAGAAGAAGCCCGAGCCGATCCTCGGACCGCAACGGCCCGGCACCCGTGTCGCGGGACGCTCCTTCTCCGCCCCGGGCGAGCAGGCGAGAGAGATCGAGCGTGTCGGCAGCCGGATCGCCGGTCCGGCGTTGCCGGAGGCATTCGACCCGACCGACCGCTTCGTCCAGGGATCGAAGGCCGAGAGATGCGAGCAGCCGGCGCACTTCCTCGGCGACGAAGAGCAGGTACGACTGCACCATCTCGGGCGTTCCCGCGAACTTCGCCCGTAGCTCGGGCTTCTGGGTGGCGATGCCGACCGGACACGTGTCCAGGTGACACGAGCGCACCATGAGGCAGCCCTGCGCGAGGAGGAGGGCGGTGCCGAACGAGTACTCGTCGGCACCGAGCAGCGCGGCGACGAGGACGTCCCTCCCGGTCTTGAGGCCACCGTCGATGCGCAGCCGGACCCGACTCCGCAGGCGATTCACCACGAGTGCCTGCTGCGCCTCCGCGAGCCCGAGCTCCCACGGAACGCCTGCGTGCTTGATCGAGGAGAGCGGGCTCGCACCGGTGCCTCCGTCGGCGCCGGCGAGATGGATCACGTCCGCGCGGGCCTTCGCAACTCCGGCCGCGACGAGCCCGACGCCGCTCTGTGCGGCGAGCTTCACGGAGATCGTGGCGTCCGGGTTCACCTCGCGGAGGTCGAAGATGAGCTGGGAGAGGTCCTCGATCGAGTAGATGTCGTGGTGCGGTGGCGGTGAGATCAGCGAGACGCCGGGCTGCGTCTTGCGCAGGCTGGCGATCTCCTCGGTGACCTTGTGGGCAGGGATCTGGCCTCCCTCACCCGGCTTCGAGCCTTGCGCGATCTTGATCTGGAGCTCCTCTGCGAACACGGCGTATTCGGCGCTCACACCGAAGCGGCCAGAGGCGATCTGCTTGATCTTCGAGTTTCGCTCGTCGCGGAACCGATCAGGGCTTTCCCCGCCCTCCCCCGAGTTCGCGCGTGCTCCCAGGCGGTTGAGGGCGATGGCCACCGTTTCGTGGGCCTCGGCAGAGAGGGCGCCGTGCGACATCGCGCCGCCGGAGAACCGCCGCACGATGAGGTCGGCGGGCTCGACCTCATCGAGCGGGAGCGGTGGGGAGGTCGGGACGAGCTCGAGCACGTCTCGGGGCTCGAGCGGTGTCCGACCGTTGACGAGCTCGGCGAACCTGTCGTAGAGATCCGAGCGCCCGCCGCGGACGGCCTGCCGTAGGCTGTGCGCTCCTTTCACTGCCTCCTGGAGGGCGTCGACGATGTCGGGATCCGTCGCGTGCGGCTCGCCTCCCTTGCGGAACTTGTGGTAGCCCGGGTTCTCGAGCTGAGGCCGCGCAGCCCTGGACGCTTCAAGGCGCTCCAGAGCCTCCCGCTCGAAGCGATCGAGACCGGCGCCTCCGATCGAAGATGGTGTTCCGCCGAGGTAGCTCCGACACAGGTCTTCGTGGAGCCCGACCGCCTCGAAGAGCCGTGCGCCACGGTAGCTCGCAACGTCCGAGATACCCATCTTCGACATGATCTTCAGCACGCCCTCCTCGAGCGCCGCGAGGAGGCGCCGCTGGGCATCCTCCACGGACGGGCGATCGCCTCCGATCCTGTCGTTCGAAGCCAGGTGCGCGACGGTCTCGAGAGCGAGCCTCAGGCAGATCGCGTCGGCGCCGAATCCGAGCAGGCACGCGATCGCATGCGTGTCGCGCGGTTCGTCCGACTCGACGAGCAGGGAGCAGCGCAGGCGCAGTCCCGTCTCGGCAAGGTGCGTATGCACCGCCGAGAGTGCGAGCAGCACCGGCACCGGAGCCCGCTCACCTCCTGCCGAGCGATCGGAGAGACATACGAGCTCTGCGCCCGTCGCAACCGCCGCCTCGGCGAGCGCGACCAGTCGATCGAGTGCCCGCACGAGCCCCTCCTCGCCCGTGAACGTCGCGTCGAGTCTCACGGGAGAGAGCGACTCGAGCCCTGACGGGTAGAGAAGGAACCCGGGGAGCACTGTCACCTGCGGGAGTGAGCCCTCGACGGCGAGCGACGCAGCGCGTGGGCCCAGCAGCGTTCCCACGGACATCACGAGCCGCTCGCGAAGGTGGTCGATAGCCGGGTTCGTCACCTGCGCGAAGCGCTGACGAAGGTACGACGTGAGCGGACGGGCGCGGCCCGCGAGCGGCGCGATGGCAGCATCGTCCCCCATCGAGGAGACAGGTTCGTAGCCCGTCTGCGCGAGGGGTCGAAGCACAGTGTTGAGGTCCTCGCGTGTGTACCCGTGCAGAACGTGACGCGCATCGAGCCCGTCTGCGGGCGGATGCAAAGGCTCGCCGACATCACGCCGGACGGTGCTCGCCATGAACCAGCGCCCGAAGGGACGACGGCTCGCAAGCTGGCGGCGAACGTCAGCGCCGACGAGGAGGCCGCGATCTGGGTCCACTGTGAGGATGCCGCCCGGGCCGAGGCGCGTTCGCCGTACGGTGACGCCCTCCTGCAAGGGCACGGCACCCGCCTCCGACGCAACCGTAACTAGGCCGTCGCTCGTGATCGCGACCCGCAGCGGGCGGAGCCCGTTCCGGTCGAGTGCGGCACCGCACATTCGGCCGTCGGTGAAGCAGAGCGCCGCGGGGCCGTCCCACGGCTCGCTGAGCATGGCGCCGTAGCGGTGGAAGTCGCGCACATCCGGATCGAGACGAGGGTCGTTTTGCCATGCCGGCGGCACGAGGCGCGATACGGCCTCGTCCAGATCCCTGCCCTGGTCGCGGACGGCGAGCTCGAGCGCGTTGTCGAGAAGCGCCGAGTCCGACCCGTCGGGATCGAGCGCCGGCGCGAGGCCGGGCTCGGCGCCGAGCGCGTGCTGCCGCGCCTGCAACCACGCGACGTTGCCGTCGATCGTGTTGATCTCACCGTTGTGACAGATGAGTCGGAACGGTTGCGCGCGCTCCCAGCTGGGCTCTGTATTCGTGGAGAAACGCTGATGGAAGATTGCGAACGGGACTGCGAGCGTCGGATCTTCGAGATCCGGATAGAACCGTGCGAGCTGGGCGGCGGCGCAGAGGGCCTTGTACGTCACCGTTCGAAAGGACAGGGATGCGAGATACACCCCGGCGACCCGCTCTGCTCGCCGTCGGGCCCGATAGGAACGCCGCTCATTATCCGAGTGCCCGGATGGAGCGAGGACGAGCTGTTCGATCCGTGGCAGCGACGCGAGGGCGGTGAGGCCGATCGCGGCCGTCCGCGTTGGCACCGATCGCCACCCGGCCGGCTCGAGGCCTTCGGCCCGACACGCGTCCTCGACGGCAGCTCTGAGCCCCTCCTCGCGCAGGAAGCACATGGCGAGGCCAGCCCCGCGCGACCCCGTGAGCGTCTCGGTGAGGGGAAGGAGGACACCCGCACCGTCTCCGGTGACTCCGTCTGCCGCCCAGGCGCCCCGGTGTCCTACGGCTGCGAGGCCGGCGAGCGCGCGGTCGAGCACCTCCCGCGACGAGCGCCCGCGCACGTCAGCGACGAGTCCGATGCCGCACGCATCGCGTTCGCGTCGAGGATCGTGGAGAAGGCGCTGCTCGTCGCCCATTACGGGATCGCCTTTCGGGTCGGATGAGAGACCGAGGAATCTCCCGCCGGTTCTTGTGAGCTAGTCCGGCGGCGGCGGGAGGGATGAGGCGCCGGCTAGCTGGGCAGCGGAAAGATGGCGATCGCGAAGATCGCCGCGAAAAACGTCTTGCGCGCTGCGCTGCGAGGCATTGGAAGTCGGAACGGTAGTTGGTTCAGCTCGAGTAGGCAAGGTCATTCGCAGACTTTTCACCACACCGTCACTTGACAGAGGCCCGCGTCATCCCCAGACTGTTCCTTCCGATGCCGAGCCGGATGCCCGTACCCACATCCGTAGCCACGACCGTGGACGTAGACGTCTGCGGTTCGGGCATCGAGCTTCTCCTGATTCTCCCCCTCTAGGGGGAGATTTCGCTCACGCGCCGCACTTGGCGCACACGCCCACCGAAACACACCAGAGGTGCGTCCTCGGGTGACTCGACAGGAGGAGCAGAGAAGTGGCACATCGCCGCAGGATCACGATCTTCGATACGACGCTCAGGGACGGTGAGCAGTCCCCGGGCATCGCCCTCTCGCCCGACGAGAAGGTCGAGATCGCGCAGGCGCTCGAGCGCCTCGGCGTCGACGTGATCGAAGCCGGCTTCGCGATCTCCTCACCAGGCGATTTCGAGGGCATTCGCGCAGTCGGTGCGGCCGTCAGTCGCCCAACCGTGGCTGCGCTCGCGCGAACTCGCGTGGAGGACCTCGACGCTGCCGTCGAGGCGCTCGCCGGCGCGCGCAGCCGCACGCGAGTCCATGTCTTCCTCGCGACGAGCCCGATCCACATGGAGCGCAAGCTCGGTCTCGAGCCGCCCGAAGTGGTGGAGCAGGCTCGCTTCGCGGTCTCCTACGTCGCGGATCGCGTCGACGAGGTGGAATTCTCGTGCGAGGACGCGACCCGGTCCGATCCGGCGTTCGTCGCCGAGGTCTGCCGAACCGCGATCGAGGCGGGAGCGACGACGATCAACCTCCCGGACACCGTCGGGTACTCCTTGCCCGACGAGCATGCCGCGTTCCTCCACGAGGTACGAAGCCTGTGTCCCGAGCTCGACCAGGTGGCGCTGTCGGTCCACTGCCACAACGATCTCGGGCTCGCGGTCGCAAACACGCTCGCGGGAGTAGGCGCCGGTGCGACACAGGTCGAGTGCACGATCAACGGCCTGGGCGAGCGAGCAGGGAACGCCGCCCTCGAGGAGGTCGTGATGGCGTTGCGCGTGCGCTCCGCGGTGCTCGGTTGCGACACCGGCGTCAACGTCAAGGAGATCGGCCGGATCTCTCAGCTCGTCTCGCAGCTCACCGGCTACGCCGTTCAGCGGAACAAGGCGATCGTCGGCGCGAGCGCGTTCGCGCACGAGGCGGGCATCCACCAGGACGGAATGCTCAAGGACGTCGCCACGTACCAGATCATCGATCCCGAGGAGCTCGGCCTGACGATGACCCTGCCGCTCGGCAAGCACTCCGGTAGACATGCCTTCCGGCGCGCCTGCGAGCAGGCGGGCATGCAGCTGTGCGACGCGGAGCTGGCCGAGGCGTTCCAGCGCTTCAAGGCGCTCGCCGACAATCGGCGGGCGGTCACGCTCTACGACGTATTCGACGAAGGCGCGGAGCACGTCCGCGAAGCGGACCAGTGGAGAAGGCCTGGAGGAACAGGGAGCTCCACGTCCACCCAGCGAACGCCGGCAGCGGCTGGGTTGGAGTAGCCAATGAACAACCCAACGCGATACGTGGTCGCGTGCCTCTCGGGGCACGGGGTCGGAGCCGAGGTCATGGCGGAGGCGAGCCGTGCGTTCGATCGCGTCGCGCGACTCCACGGGTTCCGCGTCGACGAGATCCATCGACCGTTCGGCGCTGAGGCGTTCACGCAGTCCGGTCGCGCGCTGCCGACGGAGACCAGGCGGGCGACGCTCGACGCGCAGGCCATCCTCGTCGGGGCCGCCAACGAGCCGGCGCTGGCGGGCGTCGAGTCCGAGCTCGACCTCCGCGCTCGCATCGATCGCGTGGTCTTCGCGCCGCGCGGCGCCGTCACGGTCATCAGCCCTCTCGGCGACGCGGCGCCGCAGTGGGCGCTGGAGCAAGCTTTCGATGTCGCCCGCTCGAGCCGCGCGAGCGTCACTTCCGTTGGCGGAGACGCTGACTGGAGATCGCTCGTCGAGTCCGAGGCGGCCCGCCACCCAGGGGTCCTCGTCGAGGTCCTGCCGATGAACACGGCCGTCTCGGGGCTCGCGTTCGATCCCGGTCGATTCGACGTCGTCGTCACGCCGGCGCCGTTCGCCGAGCCGCTCGTCGGCCTCGTCGCACACGGCCACCGGCCTCGGGTCGTAGCCTCGGGTCGCCTCGCCCGTACCGGGCCCGGCGTCTTCGCGCCGGCGCACGGCGCCGCGGAGGACATCGCCGGCCAGGGCGTCGCGAACCCGGCGTCGATGTTGCTCGCGGCGGCGCTCCTGCTCGGCGAGGGCCTGGGCGAGCGGCGTGCCGCAGAGACGCTCACCGGTGCGGTCCTCGAGGCGTGCTCGAACGGCGTGCGCACGCCCGACATGGTCACGACCGGGGTCGGTGCGACCACGCGCGAGTTCGCGGACGTCGTCCTCTCCGGGCTCCCGTCCGCGCTGACGAGCGCCGAGTTCTACCGGGAAGCCGTGGCGTGAAGCCCAACGGAGCAGACGCGATCCTGCGCTCCCTCGAGGCCGAAGGCGTCGATGTCGTCTTCGGGCTCCCGGGCGGCGCGATCCTGCCAACGTACGACGCCTTCGCGCGCGGAACGACCGTACGACACGTCCTCGCGCGGCACGAGCAGGGCGCCGGCCACATGGCCGAGGGGTATGCGCGGGCGACCGGGAGGGTCGGAGTCGCGATCGCGACGTCGGGGCCGGGTGCGACGAACCTCGTCACGCCGATCGCCGACGCGTGGATGGACTCGACCCCGCTCGTCTGCATCACGGGCCAGGTGCGTTCCCACCTGATCGGGACGGACGCCTTCCAGGAGTGCGACATTACCGGGATCACGATCCCCGTCGTCAAGCACTCCTGGCTCGTGCAGGACGTCGAGGAGCTGCCGCACGCCCTGAAAGCTGCATTCCACGTCGCCCGTACCGGGCGCTGCGGGCCCGTCCTGGTGGACGTCCCGCGCGACGTGCAGGAGGCGGCGTTCGACTTCGCCTACCCGGACACGGTCGAGCTCCCCGGCTGGAAGCCGCCTCGCCAGGGTCATCCACGCCAGATCAAGGTCGCGGCAGACGCGCTCGCGAGAGCCGAGCGTCCCGTGCTCTACGTAGGTGGCGGCGTCCTGAACGCCGACGCGTGCCAGGAACTGCTCGAGCTCGCCGAGGTCGGGCGACTTCCGGTCGTCACCACGCTCATGGGCAAGAGCTCGTTCCCCGAGACGCATGAGCTCCACTTCGGCTGGCCCGGCATGCACGGCCCGAAGTGGTCCAACTGGGCCATGAACAAGTGCGACCTGCTCGTCGCGGTGGGCGCCCGTTTCGACGACCGTGTCACCGGCAAGCTGTCGGCCTTCGCGCCCGGCGCGACGGTCATTCACCTCGACATCGACTCTGCAGAGATCGGAAAGCTCCGCCAGGCGGACATCCCCGTTGTCGGCCCCCTGAAGCAGGTTCTCGCCGACCTCGCGGACGAGCTGCGCGCACTCCACCGGACCGGGCCCGCCGTAACCCGGACCGAGCCATGGCTGCGCCAGCTCGCCGCCTGGCGTGAGGAGTTCCCGCTCCGCTACGGCACGGATGGCGACATGCTCAAACCGCAGCTGGTGCTCGAGACGCTGCAGGAGCTCGGTGCCGGGCGCGACGTCATCTGGACGACGGGCGTCGGCCAGCACCAGATGTGGGCGATGCAGTACCTGCTCTGTGATCGACCCCGCTCGTTCATCACGTCGGGAGGGCTCGGGACCATGGGGTATGGGGTGCCCGCGGCGATCGGCGCCAAGGCGGCGCGCCCGGAGGCGACGGTCGTCTGCGTGGACGGAGACGGCTGCTTCCAGATGACCGGCCAGGAGCTCGCGACCTC
>Ga0209641_10004099_pt1 | contig 12078 bp, 10 predicted proteins | sample RifCSP16_1_FD_184022 | JGI IMG/M metagenome (GOLD analysis project Ga0209641, IMG submission 184022) | Soil microbial communities from Rifle, Colorado - Rifle CSP2_sed 16_1 (SPAdes) (version 2) | ecosystem: Environmental > Terrestrial > Deep subsurface > Rock core/Sediment | place: Rifle...
TGGCCTGGGGGTTTCCGCAGCCGAGCCCGAGGTTCGCCTCGCCGAGACCTACCTTCAGTTCCTCCTCGGAATAGCCGAGGCGCTTCCCCGTCTCGAGGAGGCTTATGCCTCCCGAATTCGGTGAGCAGCAGCTGCCCGGGGGAAACGGGGAGGCGGCATTCGAGGCCGCGGCCGAATAGCTCCTGATCACGAGCCCTTTGAGCTTTTTCTTTTCCTGCTCCATCGTCAGACGTTCTCCAGCATGTGGCCGAGTTTCTTCTTCTTTGTCTTGAGGTAGATGACGTTCTTCTCGTGGGGTCTCGTCTCGATCGGAACCCGCTCCACCACCTTCAGCCCGTATCCCTCGAGGCCGACGATCTTCTTGGGGTTGTTCGTCACGAGGCGCATCTTCCGCACGCCGACGTCGACGAGTATCTGTGCGCCGATGCCGTAGTCCCTCAGATCGGGCTTGAAGCCGAGCTGTAGGTTCGCCTCGACCGTATCGAGTCCCTTGTCCTGGAGTTCATAGGCGCGTAATTTGTTCGCAAGGCCGATCCCCCTGCCTTCCTGCCTCATGTAGAGGATGACGCCCTTGCCCGCCTTGTGGATCATCTCCATCGCCCGGTGGAGCTGTTCGCCGCAGTCGCACCGCTTCGAGCCGAAGACGTCGCCGGTGAGACACTCCGAGTGGACCCTGACGAGGACGGTGTCATCCGGCTTGATATCGCCCTTGACGAGGGCGATATGGATGTTGGAGTCCATGTCGTTCGTATACGCAATCGAGCGGAATTCGCCGTATTCGGTCGGAAGGCCGACGTCGGCGATCCTCTTTATGAACCGGTCCGTCCTGATCCGGTAGTGGATAAGGTCCTTCACGGTTACGATCTTCAGGTGGTGCCGCGCTGCGAACTCCGTGAGCTCGGGCACCCGTGCCATGGTGCCGTCGTCGTTCATGATCTCGCAGATGACCCCGGCGGGGTAGAGACCCGCAAGCCTCGCAAGGTCCACGGAACCCTCGGTCTGGCCGGCCCTCTGCAACCCCCCCCCGGGTTTTGCACGGAGGGGGAAGATATGGCCGGGCCTGGCGAGGTCATCCGACACGATCTTAGGGTCGATGGCGGTGAGGATGGTCGTCGCCCTGTCCGCAGCAGAGATGCCGGTGGTGACCCCCTTCTTCGCCTCGATCGATACCGTAAAGGCGGTGCCGAACTGTGAGGTATTCGAGCTGGTCATCATCGGCAGCTGCAGCTCTTCCACCCTGTGGGGGGTGAGGGAGAGGCAGATCAAACCCCTGCCGTGTTTCGCCATGAAATTGATCGCTGCCGGGGTGACCTTCTCGGCAGCCATGCAGAGGTCGCCCTCGTTCTCCCGGTCCTCGTCATCGACGAGGATGACCATCTTGCCCTTCGTGATGTCCTCGATCGCCTCATCGATGGTATTGAATTTATACTTCTGCATCCTTCTCCTCCGTTACTACCTGTCTTCTATATATCCTGCCTTCACGAGTGATTGCATCAACCGCCCGTCCCCGCCGGTCCTCTGTGACCCCTTACCGGCAAGGAGCTTGGCAACGTACTTCCCGATGATGTCGGTCTCGCCCTTGGTCAGGTACATGCCGGCGGTCAGGCGGTCGCGGCTCGCCGACGGCTCGATGAGCAGCTTCGCGACCTCGTGGCCGAGCCGGTCGGACGGCACGACGTACGGCCGGCCGAGCGGGAAGAGGCACCGCCGCAGCAGCCAGGCGACCGGGCGGCTCGGGTAGTTGGAGATCACGCCTTCGAACGCGTTCTGCGCCTTGTACATCGCGTCCCAGATTGCCCAGTCGAGGAGCGGCTTGTCGGCCTTCTGGCGGCCTTCGTCCTCGTACCGCTTGAGCGTCGCCGACGCCAGGTACATGAGCGAGAGGATGTCCCCGAGCCGGGCGGAGAGCTTCTCGCGGCGCTTGAGGCCGCCGCCCAGCACGACCATCGACACGTCGGTCAGGAACGCGAACATCGCCGAGAAGCGGGTGAGCTGCTGGAAGTAGCGCCGGTTCTCCGGCGCGGCGTTCAGGGCCACCCCGATCCAGTGCGAGCCGGTGAGCCCCATGATCAGCGCGCGCACGGCGTTGGTCAGGGTGAAGCGGATGTGACCCCAGAGCGCGTGGTCGAACTCCTGCGAAGCCTTCGTCCGGTCGGGCTCCCGCGCCGCGCGCATCTCCTTCAGGACGTAGGGATGGCAGCGGATGGCGCCCTGGCCGAAGATGATGAGGCTCCGCGTCAGGATGTTCGCGCCCTCCACCGTGATCGAGATCGGGATCTGCTGGTAGGCGCGGCCCATGAAGTTGTTCGGCCCGAGGCAGATGCCCTTGCCGCCCTGGATGTCCATCGCGTCGTTGACGACCCGGCGGTTGCGCTCCGTCACGTGGTACTTGACGATGGCCGAGATCACCGACGGCTTCTCGCCGAGGTCGATCCCGACCGCGGTCATGCGGCGCGCGGCGTCCATCATGTAGAGGTTGGCGCCCATGCGGGTGAGCGCCTCCTCGATGCCCTCGAACTTCCCGATCGGCGTCTTGAACTGGCTGCGGACGCGCGCGTAGGCGCCGGTCGCGCGCACCGCGAGCTTCGAGTTCCCGACGTTCGACGAGGGCAGCGAGATCGAGCGGCCCGCGGCGAGGCACTCCATCAGCATCCGCCAGCCCTGGCCGGCCATGGCCGGACCGCCGATGATCCAGTCGAGCGGCATGAAGACGTCTTTGCCCGAGGTCGGACCGTTCTGGAACGTGGCGTTCAGCGGGAAGTGCCGCCGGCCGGTGTGGACTCCGGGGTGGTTCGTCGGTACGAGCGCGCAGGTGATCCCCACGTCCTCCTTGTCCGCGAGGAGGCGGTCGGGGTCGTAGAGCCGGAACGCGAGCCCGAGCAGGGTCGCCACCGGGCCGAGCGTGATGTAGCGCTTGTCCCACGTCACGCGCATCCCGAGGACTTCCTTGCCCTCCCACGTGCCCTTGCAGACGATGCCCTGGTCGGGGATCGCCGCGGCGTCGGAGCCGGCGTGCGGGTTGGTGAGCGCGAAGCACGGGATCTCGAGACCCTTGCCGAGCCGCGGCAGGTAGTGGCGCTTCTGCTGCTCGGTGCCGTAGTGGAGGAGCAGCTCGGCCGGTCCGAGCGAGTTCGGCACCATCACGCTGACGGCGGCCGCGCTGCAGCGCGTGGCGAGCTTGGTCACGACCTGCGAGTGGGCGTAGGCGGAGAAGCCCTTGCCGCCGTACTCCTTCGGGATGATCATCCCGAGGAAGCCCTTGTCCTTGAGGTACTGCCAGACGTGCGGCGGCAGGTCGCCGGTCGCGTACGTGCTCCAGTCGTCCGCCATCCGGCAGAGCTCCTCGGTCTCCCCGTCGAGGAACGCCTGCTCCTCGGCGGACAGCCGCGGCCTGGGGAAGGCGAGGAGCTCGTCCCAGTTCGGCCGCCCGGAGAAGAGCTCGCCGTCCCACCACACCGTCCCGGCGTTGATCGCGTCGGCCTCGGTCTGCGACATCGGCGGCATGACCTTGCGGAACACGCCGAGGATGCGATCGCTGATGAGCAGGCGCCGCAGCGGCCGGACGTTGAGGATCGCGGCGAACGCGATGAATCCCCAAAGCAGGACGTTGGTGGCGAGCGCCGACAGGTCCACCGCCGAGGCCAGTGCGATCAGACCCGCGCCGACCGCGAGGGTCCAGACCCAGGCCCGCGCCTCGAGATAGGCGAGGGCGAGGAATGCGGCGATCGCAGCGAGCAGGAAGAGCCAGATCATCGTGATGCCTCCGTACCTCTAGGCGACGCGGCGCGCGCCCCTCGACGTTGTGACTGCGGGCGCGGACCGTTCGTTCACCGCCCCGCGCGCGAGCCGCGAATCGGCGATCGAGACGATGGGATCCTCGCCGGCAAGGTCGGGCAGCGGCGCCTGCAGTCCGGCGATCAGGAACGGTGCGAGCCGGCGCAGGAGGAGCTGGTCGTCGGTCGGCTTCGCGGTCTCGTCCTGACTCAGCGCCGCGATCAGCCGCCAGGCGTCGGTGCCGGCGAGCGTGTAGGCGAGCGCGCCCAGCATGAAGTGCAGCCGCCAGGACAGCTCGCGCGGCGCGATGTCGGGCAGCGCGCGGGCGAACGCGTCCTTGAACCGCGCGATCGACGGCGCGTATCGCTCCGAGAGAAACGCGCGCAGCTCGGGCGACGGGTCCACGTACGCGCGCCCGAGGAGCCGCAGGAAATCGGCCCCGCCGCGCTTCGGGTCCCGCGCGAGCCGGAGCGCCGGGACGAAGAGCGCCGACAGGATCCGCTCGCAAGACAGGGGCATCGTGCCCGCGACCCGCTCGTAGGCGTCGAGCAGGGCGAGGCGTTCCTCGTGGAGCGCGTCGAGCCGCCGGGCGAGCATCGACTGGAAGAGCCCGGTCTTGCCGCCGAAGTGATAGCTGACCGCGGCCAGGTTGACGCGCGCCGCCGCGGTGAGCATGCGGCTCGACGTGCCGTCGTAGCCGTGCGCGAGGAACAGGCGCTCGGCGGCGGCGAGGAGGCGCTCGGCGGTGGCGGGGCGGGTGCGGGAAGCGGCCGGCATCACAACGCTAGTTTCAAACGACTGTTTGAATGTTAGCCCGCCGCGCCGGGGTGTCAAGGGGCGCTCGCGGTCGGCGCGGCCGCGCCGCGGGCCCGGCCGTCGCGATAACCCTCTGGCGGAGCTTGATTTCGCTGCGGGAGGCAACACTTTAGAATCCCCGCTCTAGACCAACGGAAGGTTTCACTTGCGACATCACGACGGCGCTGCGCTCCCGCTCGACCGGACCCCGCCCGGGGCGGCGCCCGCGCGCCGGCGGAGCGAATGGCGGGTGCTCCCCCGCCTGCTGCCTTACCTGTGGGAGTTCAAATGGCGGGTGCTGGTGGCGCTCACGCTGCTCGTCGCGGCCAAGCTCGCGAACGTCGCCGTCCCGCTCATCCTGAAGGAGATCGTCGACGCGCTCGACCCCCAGACCGCGATCCTGGCGGTGCCGTTCGCGCTGCTGGCCGCGTACGGGATGCTGCGCTTCTCGACCACGCTCTTCGCGGAGCTGCGCGACGTGCTCTTCGTTCGCGTGACGCAGCGCGCCATCCGGCGCGTCGCGCTGGAGGTGTTCCGGCATCTTCACAGCCTGTCGTTGCGCTTCCACCTCGAGCGGCAGACCGGCGGCGTGTCGCGCGACATCGAGCGGGGCACCAACGGCATCTCGACGCTGCTCTCGTACATGCTGTTCTCGATCGTGCCGGTCATCCTCGAGTTCAGCCTGGTCGCGGCGGTGCTGCTCACCAAGTTCGACTGGCGGTTCGCAGCGATCACGTTCGGCGCGGTCGCGGTCTACATCGCGTTCACGATCCTCGTCACCGAGTGGCGCATCGACATCCGCCGCCGCGCGAACGAGCTCGACTCGAAGGCGAACACCCGCGCGATCGACAGCCTGCTCAACTACGAGACGGTGAAGTACTTCGGCAACGAGGAGTTCGAGGCGCGCCGCTACGACGACAACCTCCGCGGCTACGAGGCGGCGGCGACGAAGAGCGAGGCCTCGCTCGGGTTCCTCAACATCGGCCAGAGCCTGATCATCGCCGGCGCGGTGACCGCGCTCATGGTGCTGGTGGCGCAGGGCGTCGCCGCGAGGAGCCTCACGCTCGGCGACCTGGTGCTGGTGAACGCGCTGCTGATCCAGCTCTACATCCCGCTCAACTTCCTCGGCATGGTCTACCGCCAGGTCAAGCAGTCGCTCACCGACATCGACCGCATGTTCCGCCTGCTCGAGGAGCACCGCGAGATCCAGGACCGGCCGAACGCCGTGGCGCTCCCCGACGCGCCGGCCGCGATCCGCTTCGAGCGCGTCGACTTCTCCTACGAGCCGAACCGACAGATACTCTTCGACGTGAGCTTCGAGATTCCGGCCGGGAGCAAGGTCGCGGTGGTGGGTCACTCCGGGTCGGGAAAATCGACGCTCGCGCGCCTGCTGTACCGCTTCTACGACGTGGCGACCGGCCGGATCGCCGTGAACGGCGTCGACGTGCGTGACCTGAAGCAGGCGAGCCTGCGCGGCGCGATCGGCATCGTCCCCCAGGACACGGTGCTCTTCAACGACACCATCGGGTACAACATCCACTACGGCCGTCCCGGCGCGGCCGAGGCGGAGGTCCTCGACGCGGCGAAGGCGGCGCACATCCACGACTTCATCATGACGATCCCCGAGGGCTACGAAACCAAGGTCGGGGAGCGGGGGCTGAAGCTCTCGGGCGGCGAGAAGCAGCGCGTCGCGATCGCGCGCGCGCTCCTCAAGCGCCCGCGGATCCTGATCTTCGACGAGGCGACGAGCGCGCTCGACTCGAAGGCCGAGAAGGCGATCCAGGCCGAGCTCGACCGCATCGCCCGGGGGCACACGACGCTCGTCATCGCCCATCGGCTGTCGACGGTGATGGACGCCGACCAGATCCTGGTGATGGACCACGGCCGCATCGTCGAGCGGGGCACCCACCGGGAGCTGCTGGAGGCAGGGGGGCTGTACGCCCAGATGTGGGCGCTGCAGCAAGAGGAGGAGCCCCAGGACCCCCCGGGGGCCCCCGGGCCCGCGCCAATCGTGGCCGCGGCGTGACTATTTCTCATGACCTTGTCAGGTTCCGCGCGTAGGGCCTTATTTTTGCTTGCTCCTTGGACGTGGCGGCGGCTAGACTGCGCCGCGGTAGGCCAGGGGAGCAGGGGGCATGAGAACAATGATTCGCGCGGCAGCGCTGGCCGCAGCCTTGTCGTGGGCTGCGTTCGTGCCAGGCGCGCACGCGGGGGACGCGCCCAAGCTCAAGTCGTCGGCCGTGCTGATCGTCGACGCGGAGACCGGCGAGGTGCTCTACGACAAGAACGCCGCGGCGGTCGTCCCGATCGCGTCGATCACCAAGCTCATGACCGCTGTCGTCCTGCTCGATGCCAACCTGGCGCTCGACGAGCCGATCGAGATCACCCGCGAGGACCTCGCCAACACCCGGTCGGCACGGACCTTCACGCCGCTCAACCGCGGCGTGACCCTTACCCGCGACGAGTTGCTCCGGCTCGCGCTGATGGCCTCCGAGAACCGCGCCGCCGCCGCCCTGGGACGGACCTACCCCGGCGGCCTCGAGGCCTTCGTCCAGGCGATGAACGACACGGCGGCCGAGCTCGGGATGAACGACACCCGCTTCGTCGAGCCGACCGGCCTGTCGAGCGCGAACGTCTCGAGCGCCGCGGACCTGGCGAAGCTCGTCATCGCGGCGCACGACTATCCGCTCATCCGCGAGTACTCCACGGCGCCGAGCGCCGAGGTGCGGCTCGGCAAGCGGAACGTGCGGTTCGTGAACACGAACGGGCTCGTGCGCAACACGAGCTGGGAGATCGCGGTCTCGAAGACCGGCTTCATCCGGCAAGCCGGACGCTGCCTGGTGATGCAGGCGAGCATGTCCGCGCGGCAAGTCGTGATCGTGCTGCTCGACTCGGTGGGCAAGTACACCCGGGTCGGCGACGCCATCCGCATCCGGAAGTGGCTCGAGCTCGGGGACACCGCCCCCGTGGGGGCGATCCGGATGGACGCCCCGGCCAGCCGGCATGCCGCGCGGCGTCACTCGGCTGCCGCGGAAGGTCACATCGGCATCAAGCTGCAGGCAGCCGCCCTGCACTGACCGCCCCATGACGGCCCCGCGGCTTTCGGGCGCGGGTGTCGTCCGGTTCTACAACTTCCTCACCGAGGGGCCGTCCTTCCTGGACGACGTGCTGGCCGGTCTTTCGGCGCCGCACAAATCGCTCCCCCCCAAGTACTTCTACGACTGGCGCGGGTCGAAGCTCTTCGAGGCGATCTGCGAGCTGCCCGAGTACTACCCGACGCGCACCGAGATGGCGATCATGGAGAGCCGCCTCGGCGAGCTCGTCCGGCTCCTCGGCGCCGAGACCCAGCTGATCGAGTTCGGTTCCGGGGCGAGCGTGAAGACCCGCCTCCTCATCGGCCGCGCGCAGCCCTCGCTCTACGTGCCGATCGACATCTCCGATGCCCAGCTGCGGAGCGCCTGCGCCGAGCTGGCGCGGATGTTCCCGTGGCTCAACATCACCGGCGTCGTCGCCGACTTCACGCGGCCGCTCAAGCTGCCGGAGTTCGTGGGCGTGCCGATCCGGCGCAAGGTCGTCTACTTTCCCGGCTCCACGATCGGCAATCTCACGCGGGAGGAGGCGCTCGAGTTCCTGAAGGGGGTGCGGGAGATCGTCGGGCCGGGCGGGATGCTCGTGATCGGGGTCGACCTCAAGAAGGACAAGCGCACGCTCGAAGCGGCGTACGACGACGCGCGCGGCGTGACCGCCGAGTTCAACCTGAACCTGCTCACCCGCATCAACCGCGAGCTCGGCGGCGACTTCCAGGTCAAGCGGTTCCGGCACCTTGCGTTCTACGACGAGGCGATGGGCCGGATCGAGATGCACCTCGAGAGCCTCTACCAGCAGATCGTCCACGTCGGCGGCCAGCGGTTCGACTTCAAGGCCGGCGAGAGGATCCACACCGAGATCTCGTGCAAGTACGGCGTGGCGGAGTTCCAGGGGCTCGCGCGGGGGGCCCGCTTCCACCCCGAGCAGGTGTGGACGGACCCGGCGAATCTCTTCGCCGTGCACGCGATGATGGCGGTTTGACGCCGAGTGGCAGACCTAGGATGCCACGAGGTAGACGGCCACGATGACGCCCAGCGTGGCGAGGGCGTACGTCGACACGATCGCGAGGCCGGTGCGGTAGCCGCGTGGAACCTCGCCCGGGCCGAGCTCCGCGATAAAGCGGCGGTGCTGGACAGCAGCAGCGATGCAACCGGCCACGCCCAGGGCCACCAGCGCGACGCCGGTGAGTAGCGCGAACATCTCTTGCGCCGGCGACGGCTCGTGGCCGGCGACGAGGTGGAGGAACAGCCCGAACTTCGCGACGACGAAGCCGAGCCCCATCAGCGCGACGGCGGTGCGCACCCACGCCAGCAGGGTGCGCTCCGCGGCGAACAGGACGCGCGGGTCGTCGAGATAGGACATCAGGCAGGCGACCCGCGATACCCGAGCGCGCGGGAGATCTTCTCCGCGGTCTCCTTCACCAGCGCCGACCACGCCGGCTTCATCCGCTCGGCGGGCGCCGACACCGAGAGCCCGGCGACGAGCGCGCCGGTGTCGTCGTGGATCGCGGCGCCGATGCAGCGCACCCCGAGCTCGGCCTCCTCGTTGTCGATCGCGTAGCCTTGGCGGCGGATCCGGTCGAGCTCCTTCTCCAGGGCTGGCAGGCCGTGGATCGTGTTCCTGGTGAACGACGCGAGGCCGGTGCGATCGGCGTAGGCCTTCACCCCCTCTGCGCCTTCGTCGAGCAGGAACAGCTTGCCCACCGCGGTGATGTGCAGCGGCGCGCGCGCGCCGATGATGTTGACCACGCGCATCAGCGAGCGCCCGCTGGACGTGCGCTCGATGTAGACGATCTCGTCGTCGCGGCGCACCGAGAGGTTGACCGCCTCGCCGGTGGCGGCGTGGAGCTCCCGCATGAAGGGGAGCGCGTGCTCGCGCACGCTGATCCGCGACTTGACCAGGTTGCCGAGCTCGAGCAGCCGCATCCCGAGCCGGTAGCTGCCCTGGTCGACGCGCTCGACCATCCGGTCGCGCACGAGCGCGCCGAGGATGCGGTGCGCGGTCGACGGGTGCAGACCCGCTTTTCCGGCGGCGATCTTCAGGCTGACCGCGTTCGGCGCCTCGGCGAGCACGTCGAGGAGCCGCATCATCCGCTCGATGACCTGGATGGAGTTTTTTGATTCCTTCTGGTTCACGCAGCGAAAGTCTACACCGCGATCCGGGACCGGTCGCGTGCTAAGCTTCGCGCCCGCTCGGATCCACTGCAACGACATGCGCGTCGGGCTGTTCGTCACCTGTCTCGTGGATCTGATGCGCCCGAGCATCGGGTCGGCGGCGGTCAAGCTCCTCCAGGCGGCGGGCTGCGAAGTCCTGGTTCCTCCGACGCAGACCTGCTGCGGGCAGCCGGGCTACAACTCGGGGGATCGCCGATCGGCGCGCGCGCTCGCCGCGAAGGTGCTCGGGGAGTTCGAGGGCTGCGACTACGTCGTCGTGCCTTCCGGCTCCTGCGGCGGGATGATCAAGACCCACTATCCCGATCTCTTCGAGGGCGAAGCGGTGTTGCTCGACCGCATCCGGCGCCTCGGCGGCCGCACCTACGAGCTCACCGACTTCCTCGTCAACGTCGCAAGGCTGGAGCGCGTTCCCGGTCGTTTCGCCGGGACGGTCACCTACCACGACGCCTGTTCGGGGCTCCGCGAGCTCGGCGTCAAGGGCCAGCCGCGCGCGCTGCTCGCGGGCGTTCCCGGGCTCCGCCTCAAGGAAATGGACGAGTGCGAGCAGTGCTGCGGGTTCGGCGGCACGTTCGCGGTGAAGTTCGGCGAAGTGTCCGCGGCGATCGCCGACCGCAAGTGCGCGCAGATCCAGGCGAGCGGCGCCGATGCGGTCGTGGCCGGGGACCTCGGCTGCCTGCTGAGCATCGAGGGGCGGCTCCGTCGCCGGGGCGACGGCGAGACGAAGGTCCTGCACGTGGCGGAAGTGCTGGCCGGCGAGGCGCCCTGATGCAAGTCCAGTCGATGTACTTCAAGCGCCGCGCCGCCCAGGCGCTCGGGGACGAGATCCTGCAGGCGAACCTCGCCAAGTTCGGTACCGCGGGGCTCGCCCAGCTGCGGGCGCAGGCGGTCCAGGCTTACGGGCCGGAGGCGTTCGAGCGGCTCCGGACTGCCGGTGCCGAGATCCGCGATCGCGGCCTTGCCGAGCTCGACACTTACATCGAGCGCTTCGAGCGCGAGGCGACCCGGCGCGGGGCGACGGTGCTGTTCGCCGAGAGCAGGGCCGAGGCGTGCGACCTGGTGCTGGAGATCTGCCGCCGGCACCGGATCCGCAAGGCGATCAAGTCGAAGTCGATGCTGTCCGAGGAGGCCGGCCTCAACGAGGCGCTCGACGGGATCGGCGTCCACCCGGTGGAGACCGATCTCGGCGAGTACATCATCCAGCTCGCCCACGAGCCGCCGTCGCACATCATCGCGCCGGCGGTGCACAAGTCGAAGGACGAGGTCGCGGATCTGTTCGCGAAATCCCACGCCCGACCCCGCAAGAGCGACATCGGGGACATGACGCGCGAGGCGCGCGAGGCGCTGCGGCCGCACTTCCTCTCCGCGGATCTGGGCATCTCGGGCGGGAACTTCCTGATCGCCGAGACCGGCTCGGGCGCCGTGGTCACCAACGAGGGCAACGGCCGGATGGTGACGACGCTGCCGCGGGTGCACGTCTGCATCACCGGCATCGAGAAGGTCATCCCGACGCTCGAGGATCTTGCGACGCTGCTCAGGCTCCTCACGCGCTCGGCGACCGGTCAGCCCATCTCCAACTACGTGAGCGTATTCACCGGCCCGAAGGGCGCCGACGACCTGGACGGGCCGGAGCACATGTACTTCATCCTGGTCGACGGCGGGCGGACCAATCTCGTCGGCGGCGACATGGAGGCAATGCTGCGCTGCATCCGCTGCGGCGCGTGCATGAACCACTGCCCGGTCTACAAGACCGTCGGCGGCCACGCGTACGGCTGGGTGTACCCCGGCCCGATGGGCGCGGTCCTGACGCCGGCCTACGTGGGGCTCGAGAACGCGCTCGACCTGCCGCACGCCGCGACGCTCTGCAACCAGTGCGGCGTCGTCTGCCCGGTGCGCATCCCGCTGCCGGAGCTGCTCCGGAAGCTGCGCGAGCAGCAGGTCGAGCGCGGACTGCGGCCGCGGACCGAGATGCTCGGCATCCGCGTGTGGTCATGGGTGGCGCAGCGCCCGCGGCTTTATGCCTTTGCGGCACGCTGGGCCGCGCGTACGCTGTGGCTTCTCGGAGGGCGCGCGGGGCGCATTCGCAGGCTCCCGCTTGCGGGCGCCGGGTGGACGATCGGGCGCGACTTCCCGGCGCCGCAGGGCAAGACCTTTCGCGATTTGTACGCAAAGGCGAAACGCGCTGACCGCCGCGCAGCCGGCTAACGGAGCGACTCGATATGGATTCGCAGCGACCGCAGGCAGTGGCCGG
>Ga0209641_10004100_pt1 | contig 12074 bp, 15 predicted proteins | sample RifCSP16_1_FD_184022 | JGI IMG/M metagenome (GOLD analysis project Ga0209641, IMG submission 184022) | Soil microbial communities from Rifle, Colorado - Rifle CSP2_sed 16_1 (SPAdes) (version 2) | ecosystem: Environmental > Terrestrial > Deep subsurface > Rock core/Sediment | place: Rifle...
GGATTAAAGTTCGAACCTGTCTCAATGAACGACATCATCTCAAAATCAGTCCAGTATGTGCAGCCTATGGCGATCGGGAAGCAAATCAATATGATCCAGAATGTTGCACCGCTTTCGAAGATCTGGGGGGATGAAGAGCGTCTGATCCAGGTAATGACAAACCTCATCACCAATGCAATAAAATTCACGCCTGAAAAAGGAACGATAACTGTATGCGCAGATGAAACCATAGAAGACATCAGAATAAGTGTGGCAGATACAGGGATCGGTATTCCGGCTGATAAACTTTGCTGCATATTTGATAGATTCTACCAGCTGGACGGTTCAAATAGCAGAAAGCATGGGGGAATAGGTCTTGGGCTCTCGATATGCAAGAGCATAGTTGAAAGCCACTATGGTTCTATCTGGGCAGAGAGCGAAGGCAAAGGCAGCACATTTCGCATAGTGCTTCCCAGGCTGGGGAAAGAGGTCTGAATGTTAGATCCCGACATCGCAGCAGGCAGATACGCTGCTTCTTTCTATAAGAGCTGGATAATGGCAAAAAGGAATTTCTTTACCATTTTTGAGGTCATATTCTGGCCATTTATCGGACTTATGTCCATCGGACTTATGGCATCCTTTTTTTCGATGAGACCTGAAGATATCTCTTTCATACTTATCGGGGCTATTGCTTTCAGCATCATCCAGGTATGCCAGATCGACATTGCATACGTTATGCTGTTCGATATGTGGAGCAAGAGCATAAAACATACATTCATAGCGCCTGTCAGGGGTCATCACCTGATAATCGGTTCCCTGCTTTTTGGCATATTGAGAAGCAGCGCTGTCTTTGTAATCCTGATGGTCCTCAGCTTCTATGCCTTTGGATTCAATTTCCTGGCAGGAGGCGTGATGCCTGTGCTTATTTTCTTATCCGGGCTTTTCCTGACATCAGCATCTATAGGGATCCTGGTGTGCATCTCGATCCTGATGTTCGGGCAGCGTGCCGAGGTGGCGGCATGGACTATCACAGGCATAATGATGTTCATCTGCGGCATATACTATCCTGTATCCGTACTTCCAGCCAGCGTCCAGATCATTGCGCGAGGGATCCCTCTCACGTATTTCCTTGAATATATGCGCTCGTTCTATGGATTCGGCGAGGTAAATGTGCTATATGGATTTGCTCTGGCGATATTCTATTTCATCATCGGGATTCTTGCGCTTGAGAGGGCGATAATCAGGGCAAGGCGTTCAGGCATACTGCTTCGACTTTCAGAATGATACTTTGTGAAACCGATTAGAAAAGTTATAATAATTTGAGGTTAATGAACAGGTATGTCAAATATAGTAATAATCGGGCTTGGAAGTGGAGGTTTTGCAGCATACCTAGCGATTCGGAAGACAGATCCTGAAGCTTCCATCATAATAATTGAGAAAAGGGCTTACGATATGTTCTCTCCGTGCGGCATGCCTTTTGCGATAGAAGGTGTCGTGAAGCTGGAGGATCTGAAGTTTGAAGTGCCAGGGGACAAGCACCTGACCAAACTGCTCCAGCATGAAGCACTGGCGATAAACAGTGCTGAGAAAAAAGTCCAGGTAAAGGATCTGAAAACCGGGGACAGCGTTTTTGTTCCATACGATTCGCTCATAATAGCCTGGGGTGCGAAGCCGTTTGTACCCGGGATAAAAGGAGCAAAAGAAAGTATAGGAGATGGTGTTTTTGTACTTCATGATATTGAGAGCGCGCAAAAAATCATAGAATTTGCGAAAAAAGCAAAAAGAGCTGTTGTCGTGGGTGCAGGACCGATTGGTCTTGAGATCGCTGTGGCATTGAAGGAAAAAGGTCTTGAGGTCGAGGTAGTGGAGATGCTCTCATATGCCTTTCCCAGGGCGCTTGACAGGGATATGGCAGGAATAATTGAAAAATCGCTTGAGGGTAGAGGAATAAAACTGCTGTTTGATAGAACGGTCAGGAGCATAAATGGTTCTCCTGTCAATTCTGTCTCTGTCGATGACGAAGAGATCAGAATAGATATGGTAGTCCTTGCATCGGGAGTGAAGGCAGATCTTGAAATGGCAGCGAGCGCAGGGATCGAGACCGGAAGGTGGGGTATAAGGACGAACTCCAGGATGGAGACCAGTATAAAAGGGATCTTTGCAGTCGGAGATGGCATTGAGACAGTAAGCCTTATTGACCACAGACCGACTGTGATGCAGCTCTCCTCAGCAGCCTACAGACAGGGGATGGTGGCAGGTACAAATGCAGCCGGTGGATATGATATGTATGAGGGTGCACTTGGCACCTTTGTCTCGCTTATTGGAGAACTTGAAATCGCAGCCACGGGTTTTAGCGACTCGTCAGCAAGATCAGCAGGATTCGAGACCATCACTGGCAAAGCACAGGGCAAGAACAAGCCTGCGTATTACCCCGGGGCAAAAGATATCACTGTCAAAATAATAGCAGATGCGAAGACAGGAAAAGTGCTCGGAGGTCAGGCAGTGGGCGAAGGGGCTGGCGCGCGCATCAACGTGATCGCCCTTGCGATAAAGAATGGTATAGATATCCATGCACTCGGCAGGACAGAGACTGCATACTGTCCGATGCTTGCTGAGAACTATGATGTGCTTAACAAGGCTTCAGATTTTGCAGTGAGGAAGCTGCAGAAAAAGAGATGAAAAGATAAGTCTATTCTTTTTTCTCCTCTTTTTCTTTCTTTGGGAATATCTCGCTCAGAGGCTTTTGCCCGTATTCCACAATAACGGCATTGATCTGGGCGGTATCTGATGAAATCTCTCTCCCTCTCATGGATTTCCTCTTCCTTACCCCCTCTGCCTTTGGATGATATCCCACACCGCCTGCCACAAAGATCTTCTTTCTTCCAGGCCCCGGGAGATCAGCCCTCATCGGGAAGCCATCCTTATCTGTTCCGCCTGTTAGCTTGAGCGAATAACCTGCAAGTCCAACCGCATCTCCACCTACAGTATCTCCAATACCCTTACCAATGAATTTATTGGCAGCTGGCCCCGAGGCTGTTATCTGGTACGCCTGCCCCGATTTGCTATCTGAAACCACAACTCTGAAATCTACCATTATTTAGCTCCTGAATTTGATAATCTTTATTTTCCTTATCAATCTTTTGATTTTTAACCTAACTTGCGGTGAATATACTTAAATTTAATGCAGAAGAATCGAGATTTTCCCCACAAACCTTATATCAGAAAAGGTAACTTATTACAATGGGTGAAACAGTGGCAGAACAACTTTTAGAGCTATTGAACAAAGCGATCGCACGAGAACTTGGAGTAAGTATACAGTATATGTGGCAGCACGTAATGGCCATGGGGATGAAGAGTCCTGATATAAAGGACATTTTTAAGGATATAGCCATCGCGGAGATGAAACATGCAGAGAATATCGCAGAGCGCCTGTTCTACCTTGGCGGGACCCCAACCACGAAACCGACTCCGATCAATGTGGGGACATCACTAAAGGAGATGATCGAGCTTGACCTCAAGGCAGAAGATGAAGCCATAGAGCTTTATACAGAGATAATCAAGGTCGCGGACGGGAAAGAGGATTCAACCACAAGATTGCTGTTCGAGGAGATACTGACATCTGAAGAGGAACACAAACACGTATTCACAAAGCTGCTCAGCTAGACTTTTCATCAGAGTGATGAAATCATGATGCATCAAGATAACCTGCAACTGATGAAAACGCTGGATGACGCATGGAACGCTCATGACTGGGATACATTCAGCAAACGTCATGCTGAGAATGTAGCCGTGTACTGGCCAGGTCAGCCAGAGCCAACAAGAGGACGAGCCGCGCATTATAATGAAGCTGTTGAATTTTTCAAGATGTTTCCCGACAACCGTGTCGAGAACAATCCGTATAAGATCCTTTTCGGTCAGGGCGACTACACCTGCTCAGTGGCCGAATTTACAGGCACAATGAAGGGGTCAATGAAGGGTCCTGACGGAAAAACGATTCCACCCACGAACAAAAAATTTCGATTAGAGTTCTGCACAGTCGCTCACTGGAAGAATGGGGAAATTGTTGAGGAGAGGCTCTTTTACGACCTTGTGGGAATGATGAGGCAGCTTGGTCTGATGTGAGGAGGTGTTTGAAACCTGCTGAATGGCACTTGAGACCTGCCGGAGGACAATAGATCTAACATAACTTCCTGAATGGCTGGACATAAATGAAAAGAACCATAAAAGAAAATTTATATGAATCCGAGAAAATGCCTGTATTGTTTATCGGGCATGGATCTCCTTTAAATGTCATTTCAAGGAATAACTTCACTGATAGTCTGGCAGGACTTGGAAAGAATTTACCGAAGCCAGGAGCCATAATGGTGATCTCAGCACACTGGTTAACCAATGGGACGCAAGTTACATGCATGGAAAACCCAGGGACAATTCATGATTTTTATGGATTTCCAGCCCGCAGATTAAAGAATGATGAGAAGGCGCTTTTCATAGCCCAGGAGAGCGAGTGATTCAATCTTAACGGATTGAAAAAACGGAGTGAATAGAAATGACGATAATATTCAGTGATGAAGACCTGATGTATCTTGACAAAGAGCAGGACAATCAATTACGCTCTATAAGACAAGCAATAGATAGCATGAAAGCAAAAGGTGGTGCATCATTTTGCAAAAAATGTGGTCATGTGATGCAATATTTCACCGTTGGAAATGCAAAGCTTCATCAGTGTGGTTTCTGTGGGAATCGAGTCGCAGAGATGGTAAAGAGCGATTAGTTTTCCATTGGCTCTTATGTCGAAGAACTGTAATGTCCATAGACATGTTGCCGCATATTTCATGCAGCAGATCGCCTGTTTCTATGCGAAAATTAGCAGAAAAACCCGCTGGTATGTTAGTGGACACCACACCTAATTGTTGCTGAAGAAGAGGTAATCGAATCCTTTCATTAAAGAGCAAAAGCATTATTATTCTGTTTCTCGGATACTAACCACTCCATTTTTATAGACCAGGGTTTTCATTGGCTTTTTCAATTTTATATCCTTCGTTTCAACTAAAAGAAGTTCACACTTGTTGTATCCAGTCAATACCCCGGTTATCGTTTTGCCGCTCAAAGTTTCACAAAACAACCACTTTATTAATAAAACCAGACAAATATTTATCAAGTTTCTGTGGCTCTTCATCCTTGTTCATTTGTTTCTCAGCCATTTCATATCACCCCGTATTCAGCATGCTGACCTCGTATTAAGTCCCATGCTAAAGCCATAAGAATCCTTCAATCTTAACGGCTGCTGATTTTATAAGGGGTTCACTTATTGGTCATGATCACCCCTCTTTGAATGCAGGGTATGCTTTTCAAAAGACGATTGAGCCATCCCAAAGCTGTCCTTCATATTACTTGAGATTATATGAAGTACTGCTCTTTTGAATTGATATTTGGCGAATGTACCGAGGCTTATTTGATACTATCCAGCCACTCTTTGACAGTTCTTGTATGTGGATGCTCATCTGCATAGAATCCCTTGATCATATTGTAAGACTGCTGAAAAAACCCTTTTGCTTTTTTCGCATCTCCCAGAGCATGCCGAGCCGATATTGCTGAGAGTCGTAGCAACGTTGGGATGCCTCTCTCCGTAGACTTCTTTATCAATCCATATCTAGTACTATGGAATTCACGTTATAAGTTGCTCCATGGCTGATCCCCGCCTCTCCCCTTCCATAAAGTCTACTGTTTTTAATTTTTGGTATAAACAATTCAGTTTTTGCATCAACAACATCAATATGGCCATTGAGGACAATTTCTGGAGTAAGCGTGTCAGTATTTGAAAACACTAAAATTTCAGCTAAAATTTCATTTTTCATAATTATCTGTTATATCTTATATAAATTATTCGCATTTTTATATAATACGTGTTTACCTATTTCTATTGCTTTCACTGGAGTAATCTCTCCTGACTCGATCATATATTGCAAAGCTTTGCTTAGAGCAATCCTTCCATGTTTTGCTCCAATCCAGAAAAGTTCAGGAATACTAAAACCATCTGATCCATATAATACCTTGGAATAAGGTGCCAGTTCCATTATATTTAAAATTCCATTAACCATTCCGTGTTGAACAAAAGGGATCATCAAAGACAGATCCACAAAAGCATTTGGATAGATACTGGCTAAATATCCAGCTTCTCTTAAATATGGATAGCCACCATGAAGTAAAACAATATTAGGATTACCTAAATCCTCATCCTGGAAAATTTTGTGTAGAAGAAGAGGATTTCCTTCCAGCAAATTTAGATCTGGATCTCCAAATCCAGTATGAATCTGGAAAGGTAGATTATGTTCGCTACTTATCCTTAAGCCAAGTTTAATAAAGTAATCCAGTAGAGGTTTTGATTTAAGTTTAATTTTATTGGATTTATTCGAGAGTTTTAAATATTGAAATTCTCTTATTGCATCTTCCATCCTAACATCTTTTATTTCCAAGCCAGATCTGTATGCAATGATACTCTTTAGAGCTACCACATCCCTGGTCTGGGCTTCAGAATTTATGACATTTAAATATTCAGCCTCTAATTGCTCAAAAGTACTGCATCTCACCAAAAGATTTTCGATAACAGGTTCAACTCTGAGTATTTTTTTAATTTTACACGGAATTAGTTCTTTTAGTTGATCCATACCTAAAGCATCTTGAGGATAACCTGTGTCCATCAATAAAGTATCTAATTTTGCATCTTTTATTAAGGTCTGTATATAGGAATTTCTAGAAAACTTTCGTCGATTTTCCAAAACTGCTTCTATAGTTTCATCGCAATCAAATAAAAAAGCTAAATCTTTAATTGCATGCAGATATAGCATACTATCTTTAACATATGAATTATTATTTCTACCTTCTGTGAAAAAACTACTAAATCTATCTTCTATACTGTCTTCATTTTCCAAGAGAGGATGGCAGTGATTATCTATAATTGGTATTTTTGATAGATCTATCATAAAGTAAAAATATTATAACCTAAGACCTGACTAATACACATAGACATGTTTCTCAATTTCCCACTCAGGATCTTTATTGTAGAAACCTCTCCATTCTGATCTCTTCACCACGATATATTCTTTATGAAGTACTTCACCAAGAGCCTTTTTTAGAATTTCATCATTTTCGAGTTCGTTTAATGCATCCTCCAAATTGGTTGGATATCTATTTATTCCCAATCTATTGCATTCTTTTTCACTTAATTCTGCAGGATTGACCTCAACTGGCTCTCCACATCCTATTTTGTTCTTTACACCATCTAGCCCAGCCGCAATTATCGCTCCAAGTGCAAGATAGGGATTGCAGCTAGGATCAGCAAACTTTAATTCGATATTAGTAGATTCTTCTTCTTGGTTCCAAAAATTTGAAGGAATTCTAACAGCTGCTTCTCTGTTGTCGGGTCCATAACAAGAATAGGCTGAACTCCATGAATTTGGTTGGAGTCTACGATAAGAATTCACACATGGAGCAGTTATTGCAATCAAGCTTCTTACGTGCCTCAAAACTCCACCTATGAAATTATATGCAATCTCACTCAGGTTATATTTGTCATCTGGATCGTAAAATTGATTTCTATTATTACTCCATAAACTCAGATGGATATGGCAGCCGCTTCCAGCCTGATCTACAAAAGGTTTTGGAGCGAAAGAAGCATAAACTCCATTTTTCAGGGCAACACCTCTTACAGTCTCTCTAAAGGCAACCTGATTATCGGCTGCCTTGAGAGCTTCCTCATATCTCATAACAACCTCTTGCTGACCGGGTCCTAATTCTGGAAAGTATTTTTCTATGTTTATTCCACTCTTATCAAGAGCATTTATCATCTCAAGAATTATTTTATTGGCAGAATCCATACCTATAGAGGAAAAACAAAGGCTATTATCATAAGGCAAGAATTTTCCATTTTCTTTCTTAAGAAGATAAAACTCATTCTCAAAGCCCGCAAAAACGTTATATCCATCCTCTTCACTTTTTTTTATCATTTTCTTGAGAAAATTTCTAGGACATGCATCCCAGGGTTTTTTATCCAGGGTTTGCATATCTGCCATCATTCTGGCATTTCCTTCAACATAAGGCAGAACTGTAAAACTATTCATATCCGGGACCAATCTTATTTCCCCAATTGGACCGAAGGAGCCTTCTGGAACTAATTTATCCAGCATGTTTAAAGATTGCATTCCTTTTGTCAATCCAATTCCAGAATCGATAGCTGAACCCAGATGTTGTGCATGTGTGGTTTTACCTCTGATAATGCCATCATTTCCTACATATAAAAAGCGAATCAAACATATATTTTCTTGATTAACTGTATTTAATATTTCCTCTTTAGTTACCATAGTATTCTCACCGCTATATCCTGTAGAAATGTTCTCCATGAATATAACACGATTTCATCTTTCCACTTGCCCTAAAGGATGTTTGTCTCATTTATTTTAAAGCAAAGCAACCTCAGCTATTTTAATTTACATGATCATGTAAACTATAAGAAATTTACGGTAGGTATTCTGTCAATCACATATTCAGGACCGATAGATACTATCGAAGGTTCTTGTCTCATGTAGTCATTGGAGTGAGACGGTCTGATATTTTATTATTAAACTGATGACTTAAGGCTCTTCAAGAATTTGATTATGCCCCTCATCACCTTTATGCCTTCATGAGCCGAAGACTTACAAAGATGACAGAAAATTTATTAACATCTGAATCTGGAAAAATTACATATTGGCAGTTTTTGACTAACCCGCCGAATGTTCCTGATAATTTCTCACCCTAAAAAGATTTCGAAATATATCTGATTACTTATAGTAATAATATCATATATATGAATGAGTATATATACTGGTGGAATTTTAATATACTATGGGCAGGTATTCTCTTTTAAATTACTTAGCCCTCCTATTTTGGCTGACCTGCCCACTTTGCCTCTTTTCCATGCAGGATCCGATCAGGAAGTCTGAGCAATGCTATGTGAGTGCCTTCCTGTCGAACTATGCTCCACTAACTTCTTGATGTCGAAAAGCGATATGTGATATTCTTCAGATACATCAAGTTCTGCCAGGACCAGTGTTGATTCGAATACTTTCGCTCTGCTTGGACTGCCCATTTATACCAACCGGGTCAATTCAAATTTGAGGTGACTAACATGGATTTATTTTGGAGCGGTCTGGTAAAGCGTGCTTCTGAGCAGATGTGGAACGAGCGGAAAAGCCAGTTCAGCAAGGTATTTGAAATAGCTATCAAAGATATTGAGTCGCAGAAGGTTTTAGAAAATCAGCTTTAGGTCCATTGGAATCCTAGCCGAACTGAACCCTCAAAATGGACAGGTAATCAAGCTATGTTCTTTCTCAGAAGGGAACAGCGATGAATAAAATACAGCGAAGATCATGGATATAGATAAAACAAGCTCAAATTTTAACCCCTATATTTCGACTGGAATTATAATGAATTATCATGACTAAAAGGATAAGTGCAAATCCTCCTATATGAAAAAATAACCAAAAATCTGCAATATTCCAGTTCATTCAGTGGCTACTGCAATTCAAGCCACCTTGAACAAGCTGCCAGGTTGCACAATAAAGTTAGATAGCGTGAGTCTTTGAAATGGTGTTGAAATATTACTCGAATCTGTGATGCTCATATTTTGTCAAGCAAATCAAGAATGGCCAGGTATTGTTTATGCCCCATCCAGAAGCCGTCTGTTACCATCCTGTTTATTCTGGCTTTCGCATCTTCTTTGGATAATTTACCCCTTTTTACCATCCGGAAGATCAGATATATGGTCCCGTGTACTTCCACGCCCAAAATCTCTCCTGTCGTTCTTGCAATGTCGTCATCAACGATTGCAACTCCACCCATGCTTTTTGCAAGGTATAATACACCGATCTCCCCGCGATGGAGTTCCATGTTTAGCTGTGTAAACAGGCTATTATTTTCTGTTTTTTTCACCGAAATAATGCCATTTTTGACCAATTTTTCGGCGACGAGGGCATCGGCGCTACCCATCTGTTTACCCTTGATCACTACCTCTTCATACACGGCATCGGGTATTATGCAATCGGCATCCAGTTCCTGAAAAATCCAGTCAAGACCCGCCTTGCATAGATATATCAAGGGAGTCGAGTTGAATATAAGAATCATTGCATGGCAGCCTCAAAATCTTCCATGATGCTCTTTTGAGAGATATGAAGAGGTATGCCTTTCTCATTCAGGATATCCAGCATTTCCCTGATAGAGATCTCTGCTATCTCTGCCGCTTTTGCCAGGGAGACCTTCTTTTCCATATACTGATTTAATGAATATTCTATCAGTTTTTGCCTCACGCCGGCATCTATGATGCTTCTGATCACAGTGGACCTGTCCATGTGAAGCCCTGCTGCAAGCATTTTAATCTTATCCTCGAGATCTTCGGGAGCGGTAATAGATAGATCTGACATAGATCGTAATTTGGTTTTTATAAATAAAAAGATTTTCAATCAACGTATACTCTATCTGTGATAAGTCCGTTTCAAGGGCAGATGACGTCGCCTGCGGGGATTTCAACCAGTAGAATAAAGTGCTATGGATGAAACATGCTATGTACTCATGCCCCTCTTCGATATAACAGAAAAGCGCCCGTGCATCAATATCTTCAAGCTCAGTGGCACATATTATTTCAAGCACTTCTTCAATGATCCTGAGCTGTTCAGGGCGTTTGAGAAGGCGCGGTACAGGTTCAAGATGGCGACTTACGGCGAGAGCCACCACAACCTTACCTGCAGCGATCCTGATGTCTCTGCGAAGGCAGCGGGGCACTGCAGGGAGACTATGGCGAGGTATTACAATGAGCTGTGGGGAGGCGCCGTATGCGAGGCAGCAGCCTGCTTTTGTGGGGTAGCTTTATCCGCCTGAGAAAAAAGAAAAATAACTTCGCACGAACCTTTTTACCAATTTGACTGTATCCATGGAAAAGTTTGCTTCCAGCGCCGGGATAGACAATCCTCTCCCAACTGACGATTCACTGTTTAAAACTCTGTATATGATAATCATGGATGCTACCGAGAAAGTGACAATGCCGATTCAGAATTGGGGCATGATCCTCAACCAGCTTCGGGTGTACTTCGATGATAGGGTGGATGGATATTTATAGAGATGGATAGATATGAAGATTCAAAGTTTCAGCAAATACGGTTACACTCCCAATAATTTAATTTTAGTCTCTCGCTTGATCTTTAGAAAAAAATAAAAATAATTTTTCATTTTTACATATTTGCCCATTTTTCCGAAATTTCTTCTAATTCGTCCATTGATATTACAGAATGCACCTTAAATTTGAAGTAAGGAATATACTTCGTTAGGCTCATGAAGATTTCTTCTTCTGTTCCTTCGCAAATTTGGTATCCATCATCTGTTCCTAAAAACAATCCAAAATCTTTCATTTTACCATTTTTAAGATCTTCTTTTGCCATATTTCGGAGTCTTTCGAAAAATTTGATTTGTTCTTTTGGATCTTCTGGTACCCTACTCATATAAAGTTCAGAAAGAACCAGATATTTTCCCATTTTTTCACCTCCTTTTTAAGTTTTGATACACTAACGATACACTAACCATACTACCTTTTCAGGCAAACTCCCCATGTATCTCGAATTTTTTAAAGTATGGTTTCAATAAACTATAACGTTGCCTTTTTTAGTAATATCTCATTTTTCAAACAGTTGGCGATTATTCATTTTCCTCTCCTTATCCTCCTCGTTTAGCGGCTTGTTAGATACGTATCTTAACCCTTTATAGCACTTTACTCTCCCACTCGAGTTCCTACTAATTTAAGTTAAGATTTATTAATATAAAAATGTTTCTGAGATTTATTGCTATTATTTAATATAATTATATATAGGCCTCCAGTTCTATATTTATTTTAAATAATATTAACAAAAACATAAGCATTGTTATTTTAAATTTGATAATACTTTCCCTCCGCTCTCCCAATCGCTTTTTATTGTTTCTGATCTAACCGTACCTTATAAACGGAGGTCAAGAATGAATACCGGCATAAACTCCCGAAATCTCCCTCTTCGCATTGAGAGGCTGGCGAAGGAGGG
>Ga0209641_10004102_pt1 | contig 12070 bp, 7 predicted proteins | sample RifCSP16_1_FD_184022 | JGI IMG/M metagenome (GOLD analysis project Ga0209641, IMG submission 184022) | Soil microbial communities from Rifle, Colorado - Rifle CSP2_sed 16_1 (SPAdes) (version 2) | ecosystem: Environmental > Terrestrial > Deep subsurface > Rock core/Sediment | place: Rifle...
AACTGCCGAATCAACGGCACGGCTGGCCGGACGAACGGCCGAATCAACGGCACGGCTGGCCGGACGAACGGCCGCATCAACGGCACGACCGGTCGAACGAACGGCCGCATCAACGGCACTGGCCGAATCAACGGCACGGGACGGGTGAATGGTGGCCGGGTGAACGGGCTCGTCTCCCCCGCGGGTCGGACGAACGGCATGATGAGCGGCGTCGCCCCCGCCGAGGGCATGGTCAACGGCCTCGTGAACGGGAACGGCCTGACGAACGGCCGCCGCGGCCGGTGGGCCCCGCCGAAGTCCGGCAGCCCGCGCGAGTGGATGCGTTCCGTCGCGGGCATTGCCGCGGCGATCCTCCTTCTCCTCATGATGCCGATCCTCGCAACGCTCCTCTCCACGTCGCCGCCGCCCGGCGGAATCACGATCGACGGACACTTCGCGGACTGGGCGGGCGTTCCCGCGTACGACGACGACGCGCTCGACCAGGTCGCGAACCCCGACGTGAACCTGATCTCGTTCCGCGTGCGCGGTCTGGACGATTCTCTGCTCCTGTACGCCCGCGTGTCCGGCCTCATGTTCGAGGCGAACGCGGGCGGGGGCGACTCCCTGTACGCGTTTGTGGATGAGGACGCGGACGCCGCGACGGGATTCCGGATTGGCACGATGGGCGCGGAGCGCGCGGTCGAACTCTACGGCTGGGACCGGAGCGTCATGGGGACCTCGGTCTGGACGTACGACGCGTCGCGCGCGGGCGTCTCCTCGGACGATTGGCGCGCGTTCGCCCTCTCTGGAGGGGGCGGTGCGGCGGCGATCACGGCGAGCGAGATTGAGGCTCGCATCGACGTCGGACCCGGATACCGGGAGGACCGATCGCGCGTCCTCCTGCAGACGCTCGACCGCGCGGGCAACAGCGATCCTGCGGACGGCGTCGTCGGCGCGCGGCCCGGTGCGCTTGCAGTGAAGCAACGCACGATTGCGCCGCCCATTGTCGCAGGCCCGTCCGTTCCATTCCTCTCCATCACCGTGAGGCCCCTCGCGCTGCCCATCGCGATCGCGTCGCTCGCGATTCAGAAGCTCGGCTCACACCCGAGCACGGGGATCGTGGGTCGCCTCTTCCTCGACGCGGACGCGGACGGCGCGCTCGACGCGGGGGACCCGCTCCTCGCAACGTCTTCGTTCGCGCCATCGGCATCGTTCCCGATCGACCGGACGCTGGAGCGGGCCGAATCGTTTCTGTTTGTCGCGGACCTGCCTTCGCCGGTCGCGAACGCCTCGCTCGGTTTCCGCGTCCTCTCCGTCAGCCCCGTGCTCGGCGCGGACGTCCCCGTCACGATGCGGGATGCGGACCTCACGCTCGCATACGTCGCAGGCGCTCCGGGGAACGTCACGGTCGATGGCGCATTCGCGGATTGGGCCCAGTACGCGCTCCGACCCGACGGCGACGATGACGTGCAGGCGATCGGCGGAAACCTCGCCGTGAACGACAACATCGACCTCCGTGACACCGAAGCCGTCCTGGCGGCGAACGTCTCCCTGTACCTTCGCGTGGACGGTCGGATCCTCGGCGGCGTCGACATCCCGAACTTCCGCGACCGGCCGACCGTGGAATCGTCCTCTGCGGACGCGGACGGGGACTTCGTGCCGGACGCGGTCGAGGAGATCCTCGGCCCCGTCCTCCCCTACGACTTCAACAACGACAACGTGTCCGACGCGGACCAGTTCGACGACGTGGACCAGGACGGAATCCTCGACTACAACAAATGTCTGAGCACGGACTGCGCGGCCTACACGGACCTCCTGCTGGAGACGACGATCCCGACCTGGTACCCGCTCCCATATGCCGGCCGGGTCGCCCGGCGGTACATCGGGCCGATCTCCCTCCCGCCACAGCGGGGCGTCGACACCGCAGTCGTCTACGTCGACCGCGACAACCGGACGGACACGGGGCTCCTCGTGGACGTGAACGGCGCGCCGTACGGATTCGACTACGCGTACCAAGCGGTCGGTCGCGGCGGCGGCATCCTGGAGTCCGGCCTGTTCGCTCACAACGGCAGCCGGGCGATTCCGTGGGAACGCGTCGCGGACGCGCCGACGGCGATCGACTCCTTACGGCTCGAGGCCTCGCTGGATTCCGCGGTCCTGAACTTGACCGCGAACCATACGCTCATCTTCTATACGACGGACTGGCGGTTCGCCTCCGACAGCGCCACCGGCGGCAGCGCGATCCGCCGAGCTCCGGGAGCGGGCACTCGAAGCCTGAGCGGGAACGACGTCGTGATCAACGAGATCTCGCCGCGGCCCAACCCGGAATGGGTCGAGCTTGCGAATCCCGGGTCCTCCCCGGTGAACCTGAACGGCTGGACCCTGCAGCGCAGGATCGGGGGTTTCTGGATCACGATCTACACATTTGCGCAGACGATCGGTGCCTGGGGCTCCGGCTCCGAGTATCTCGCCGTCAGCCTCCCGGCGAACAGCCTCCCGAACGGAGGAGCAACCATCCGGCTCAGGGCGGCGAACCTCACCGTCATGGACGTGACGACGTACACCTCGGTCGCCGCTGGAAACTCATGGTCCCGGTTCAAGCACGCAACGTCCGGAAAGCCCGTCGATACCAACGCGGATGCGAGCGATTTCTACGTCGACACCACGCCCACGCAGGGCGGTCCGAACACGCGGCACCGCCCGCGCATCACCGTCGCGAAGATTGCGAACCGGGCGAGTGCGGCCCCCGGCGACCTGATCACGTACACGGTCTTCTACAACAACACGGACACGGGACGCGCGAACTTCGTGTGGGTCAACGACACGTTGCCGAACGACGTCGGCTTTCAGAGTGCCAGTGTCCCGTTCGCTTCCACGGACGGGAAGGTGTACCGTTGGGTCTTCACAGGCGTGAACCCCCTCACGCAGAACTCGTTCTCCCTCACGGTCCGCGTGAACGCGACCGCCGCGGACGGACAGGTCCTGCGGAATGAGGTCGGGCTCAACTACACGGATCAGTTGAATCGAATCCAGCCCGCGTCCCTTGCGAGCGCGGTCACAACCGTAACCCGCCCCGTGATCGTCGTGTCCAAGATTGTCGACAAGTCGACAGCGTTGCCGGGCGACACCCTCACATACACGGTCTTCTACAACAACACGGGGAGCGCGGTCGCTAATCACGTTTGGGTCAACGATACACTGCCCGTGGGCGTGACCCTCCAGGGGGCCAGCCCCGCGCCCGACTCCATTCTAGGCCAGAACCTTTTCTGGCACTTCACGAACGTCGCTGTGGGAGCCCACAGCCTCACGATCACGGTCACGGTGGACATCAGCCCTCCTGCCGTCCTCGTGAACTGGGCGTTCCTGAACTACACGGCGCAAAACGACTTCGCGCTCCAGTCGTCTTCGGACAGCGCGGCGACGGCAATTCCGGAGTACGAGACTCTCGCAGCCCCGATCGCGGGCCTCCTCCTGGTCGGCGGGTTCCGTCGCTGGAAGCGCGGAAAGAAGAGGTAGCGGCCGACAGCGTCCCAGGGACCGGCGGCCGTTAGAGCGGCACGGTTTGTCACGCACCGCAAGGATGCGCGACTAGCGTACCTAGGTCGCCGGCCCCAGCCCGCCCGAAGGCGGGTAGGCTTCGCGCGGGCTCGCGCACCGCACTACCGCAGAGGACGTGGATGGGCTTAACTTCCGGGTTCGGAATGGGACCGGGTGTATCCCCACCGCGTTGGCCGTCGTACCGCTGACTCTCGAGTAGGAGGGCGGGGATATAAACTTCTCGGCCCGGGCGGACCTATCCCCGCCGTGCCTCCCGCTTCTTCCGGACGGCTTCCGCGAGGACGAGGACCTCCGCCATCCCTTCGATCGGCCTCTTCCGGAGCTTCGGGGCCTTCCCCTTGATCGCGGACTTGACGGTCAACGCGAAGTTGCCCGCGCCGGGTTTCAGAAATCCGCCGATCCCAATGGACTTGATCGCGGTCGCCGCCTCGTTCAGCGTCCCCCCCTTCAGGACGGTCTCCGTGAACGCGAGTGCGTGGCGGGCGCCGATGTTGTCTACGATCCCCTCTTCGACCGCCGCCTCCCGCATCCGCAGGATCGCGTCGAGGGGCTTTACGCCCTTCGGGCACACCTCGTTGCAGTACAGGCACGTGTCGCAATCCCAGATGCCGTTCGGCTTGGAATACCGCGCGAGGCGTTCCCGCGTCGCCGCGTCCCTCGGGTCCCCGACGAATCGATACGCCTTCGCGAAGGCCGCCGGGCCCATGTAGTCGGGGTTCGCCTCGCGCACAGTGCACTCCGCGACGCACGAGGCGCAGAAGATGCAGTCCGCGACGAGCCGCACGGGTTCGAAGGCCGAACTGGGCATCGTGTAACCCTTGTCCGGCATCGGACGCCCGTCCTCCGCGAGGAAGGGCCTGATCTGCTTCACCGAAAGCCAGAAGGGGCGCATGTCCACCGCCAGGTCCCGGAGGACCGGCGCGTTCCTCAGCGGCTCGATCGTCAGCCCTCCATCCCGATGCGCGAGCTCTAAGGCCTGCGTGTTGCACGCAAGCCGCGAGCGGCCGTTGATCCGCATCGCGCACGAGCCGCAGATCGCGGACCGGCAGGACCGGCGGAACGCCAGGGTCGGGTCCATCTCGTAGAGGATCTCGTGGAGGACGTCGAGGACCGTCTGTGCAGGCCGCAGGTCGACCTCGTACGTCTGGAGGAAGGGCGCCTCGCGCCCCTTCTGGCGGTGCACCTGCACCTTCACGGTCGGCATCAGTACTTCCTCTCCTGCGGCGGAAACTTGGTGATCCGGACGGGCTTGGATTCGAGGATGAGGCCGTCCCCGTGCCGACGGAACACGGAGTGCTTGAGCCAGCTCGCGTCGTCACGCTTCGGGAAGTCCCTCCGCGCGTGCGCCCCGCGGGACTCCGTTCGAGCGAGCGCGCCCATGGCGATGCACTCCGCGATGTCGAGCATGCTCCCGAGCTCGAGGGCGTCGAGGAGGGCGACGTTGAACTCCCGCTCTCCGTTCCCCACGGCCGCGTTTGCGAACCGTTCCTTGAGGGCACGGACAGCCGCCAAAGCCACCGCCATGTCCGCTCCGTTGCGGAAGATGCCGACCTTCGCCGTCATCGCGTCCCCGAGTTCGGTGCGGATGCGCGAGATGCGCTCGCCTTCCTGCCTCCCCAGGAGTGCGGCGACCCGCATCTCGTCCCAGGTGAGGGCATCGTGCCCGTCATCGGCCCAGACCGCCCCCTTCGCGTACGCGGCCGCGGCCCGTCCCGCGCGACGCCCGAAGACGATCGTTTCGAGGAGGGAGTTGCCGCCGAGCCGGTTCGCCCCGTGCACGGACACGCACGCGCACTCGCCCGCGGCGAAGAGCCCCTCCATCGGCGTCTGCCCGACCAGGTCCGTCGCAACGCCTCCCATGGAGTAGTGCGCGGTCGGCTGGATCGGGATCGGATCCTCGATCGGGTCGACGCCGACGAAGTTCCGGGCGAGCTCCGTGATCTGCGGGAGCCGTTCGAGGATCCGGGGCTTGCCGAGGTGCCGGAGGTCGAGCCACACGTACGGCTTTCCCTCGGGCCCGCGGCCCTCGTCGATTTCCGTCTGGATCGCCCGCGCGACGATGTCCCGTGGGGCGAGCTCCATCTTCTCGGGTGCGTACGACTTCATAAACCGCTCGTGCCGGCCGTTCAGGAGATGCGCTCCCTCGCCGCGCGCGCCTTCGGTGACGAGGATGCCGACGCCGTACAGCCCGGTCGGGTGAAACTGCATGAACTCCATGTCCTCGAGGGGGGCCCCAGCCCGGAGGGCCATCGCGACCCCGTCCCCCGTGTTCGCAATCGCGTTGCTCGTCGTTCGGTAGGCGCGCGCGTACCCGCCCGTCGCAAGGATAATCGCCTTCGCTCGGAAATAGTCGAGTCGGCCCTCCGCGATGTTCATCGCTACGACGCCCGTGCACCTCCCATTCGACGTCGCGAGGGAGGTCGCGTACCACTCCTCGAAGACCTCGATGTCATGCTTGATCATCTGCTCGTACAGGACGTGCTGGATGAAGTGCCCCGTCATGTCCGCGATGTAGCACGTCCGAGCGTACCCCTGGCCGCCGAACGGTCGTTGCGCGATGTTTCCCATCTCGTCCCGGGCCCAGAGGCAGCCCATCCGGTCCAGCTCGAAGATGTTCTCGGCGGCCTCTTTGCAGAGGACCTCCGCCGCATCCTGGTCGCACAGGTAGTCCGAACCCTTGACGACGTCGAACCAGTGGTTCTCCCAGGAGTCCTCGGGCCGGATCGCCGCGTTGATCCCGCCCTGCGCGGCGTCGCTGTGGGAGCGCACGGGGTGGACCTTCGAGAGGACCGCGACCTCCGCGCCCCCCGCCTTGGCCTCGAGCGCGGCCCGCATCCCCGCGAGCCCTGCGCCGACGACGACGACCTCGCGCTTCACCGCCACGCGCCGGAGGGAGGCGCGACCGGGCTTAGCGGTTCGGTAAGTATAGTGCGCAGGAACAGGGATGACCCGTGGAAGCCCCCTTCCGCCCGATTCCCCCGGACGGCGACTGCAGAAAAGGGGCTTCGTCATCCCGTCCATCCGCCTCCGTTCCGCTACTTTGCCGCGTCCCCTCCGGGATACCTTTTTCAGGCGGTCTGTAGTCGAGGCGGCGATGCGGGTCGCAATCTTCCACGACTTCTTCCCATTCATCGGCGGAGGCGAGAGGCTCGTGCTGACCTTGGCGCGTGCGTGGAACGCAACGGTGTACACAACCGAGGCCCATCCCGCGAGCGTGGAGCGACTCGGGTTCGGCGACGTGCGAATCGTCTCCTTGGGCTCGCTGATCCCTCAACCGCCCCTGAAGCAAGTCCACGCCTCCTTGCGATTCGCGTTGGCGCGGGTCGACGCCGACGCGTACGTGGTGTCGGGGCACTGGGCAATCTATGCGGCCCGCCACAACCACCCTAACGTCCTGTACTGCTACACCCCCGCGCCCCCCTTCTATGACATGAGGGCGTCGTTGCCTCGGAGCCAACGTAGCCTGGTTCACCGGGCCATCGCGCACGCGTGGGTCAACCTCCACGGGGCGGCGGACCGCATTGCTTGGACGCAGGTCGATCGCGTCGCCGCGGTCAGCGAGAGGATCCGCCAACGGATTCGAAGGCAGTTGGGCCGCGAATCCCGCGTCGTCTATCCGCCGACGGACGTGTCCCGATTCTCGTTCGAAGCCCACGAGGACTTCTGGCTCTCCGTGAACCGGTTGTACCCGGCCAAGCGCCTCGAGATCCAGTTCGAGGCGTTCCGTCGCCTCCCCGGGGAACGGCTCGTCGTCGTCGGCGGGTATTCGCCCTACATCAGGGACAAGGCCTGGGAATATGTGGAGCGACTCCGTCCGCCGCCAAACGTGGAGCTCCAAGGCGAGGTCAGCGAGTCGGAACTCATTCGCCTCTACGCGCGCTGTCGGGGTCTCTTGTGCACCGCCAAGGACGAGGACTTCGGCATGACGCCCGTGGAGGCCATGTCCTCCGGCAAGGTGGTGCTCGCGGTGGACGACGGAGGCTACCGAGAAAGCGTCGTCCCCGGGGAGACGGGATTCCTGCTCCCGCCGGACCCTGCGGCCTTCGCGTCGACGATTTCGTCCCTCACGACGGCCGATCTGGAAAGCAGGGTCGAAGCTTGTCGGCGGCGGGCGATGAAATTCGACATCGCACACTTCCTTCGCGGGATGGAGGAAGCCGTCCGCGATGCCGCATCGTGAGACGGTGGGAATCACGGTTGGCAATGCAGAGCGGTGGGCCGGACTGGGCTTCCCGCCAAGCGACACTGAGATACCTTTTTCGTGCTGTCGGCGGTCAAGGCGGCGATGCGGATCGCGATTTTCCATGATTTCTTTGGCGCGATTGGCGGCGGGGAACGGACGGCTTTGACCCTCGCGCATGCCTGGAATGCCCCCGTCTACACGACCGAGGTGAACCGCGCGAGCGTCCAGCGGCTGGGATTCGGCGACGTGCGATTGGTCTCCGTCGGTCGGGTCGCTCCGAGCGCCCCCCTGAAGCAGATCCAAGCCTCCTTTCGGTTCGCGGTCGCGCATGCCGATGCGGACGCCTACGTTCTATCCGGCAACTGGGCGACCTACGCAGCGCGGCGGCATCACCCGAACGTGATGTACTGCTATACGCCGGTGCGTGCCTTCTACGATACCAGGGAATCGATCCTGCGCCGCCAACCCAGCGCGGTTCACCGAGGGCTCGTGCGGGCGTGGGTCGCCCTGCACCGGGCGGCCGACAGGGTCGCGTGGACCCACGTCGACGAAATCGTCGCAATCAGCGAGAACACCCGCCGCCGGGTTCGCCGGTACATGGGTCGGGACGCTCGCGTCGTCTATCCGCCGACGGAGGTCTCGCGCTTCCACTTCGAAGCCCTCGACGACTTCTGGCTCTCCGTGAACCGACTGTACCCAGAGAAGCGCCTCGAGATCCAGTTCGAGGCGTTCCGGCGGCTCCCCCGGGAACGGCTCGTCGTCGCCGGCGGGTACGCGGAGGGCGACCACGCCCGCGCTTACGCGGAGCGCCTCCGTCCGCCGCCAAACGTGGAACTCCTCGGAGAGGTCGACGACTCGGACCTTCGCCGCTTGTATGCGCGGTGCCGCGGCCTGATCTGCACGGCGCTGGACGAGGACTTCGGCCTGACGCCGGTCGAGGCGATGGCGTCGGGGAAGGTCGTGCTGGCAGTGGATGAGGGCGGATTCCGGGAGTCGATGGTCCCCGGGGAGACGGGGTGGCTCCTCCCCGCGGACCCGGGGTCGTTCGCGGCGAAGATCCGGGCCCTCCGAGATGAGGACCTCGCCTCGCGCGCGGACGCCTGCCGCCAGCACGCCCTTCGGTTCGACGTCCACTTCTTCATCGACCGGATGCGGACGGTCCTCGAGGAGGCGGTTGCCCAGTGACGGCTGCCCAGGGAGCGCTTCGGCTCCACGTCGGATGCGGTCGCGACATCCTCCCCGGTTGGGTGAACGCGGACGTCGAGCCGATCCCTGGCGCAATCCGGGCGGATGTCCGCTGCCTCCCGATGCGGGAAGGCACGTTCGACTACGTGCTTGCGGCCCACGTCTTGGAACACGTCCCGGACGTGAAGGGGGCGATCACGGAACTCGCCCGCGTCCTGAAGTCGGGCGGGACGCTCGAGATCCTGGCCCCGGACTACCGCCACGAGAACGCGTTCGCGGATCTGGAGCACGTCCACTTCTTCACGCCGCGCTCGTTGGAGTACTTCACCGAGGGGAGTGAGCGGTTCCGTCACCGGTATCCGCCGCTCTTCAGTCGGGTCCGCGTGGAAGAGGTCCGGGGGCACGGATCCTACCCGTTCCTCCCTCGCGTGGTTGGCTACTTCCCCCGCCTTGACCGCCTCTTCCGAGACCGGTTCGGCCTCCCCATCGAACTCCGGTTCTTCTGCGTGAAGAGATGACCGGCGACGCGGGAATGCGCTGGGAGCGGGGCGGGTTCCTCCGCGTCGCGCGGGACGCGGTCCTGCTGTCCGGTTCCTCCGTCGCCGCCGCAGTCCTCTCGTTCCTCGTCTGGCTGTACCTCGCCCGCGCCCTCCCTCCAGGGGACTACGGGGCGCTCGGGGCCGCGTTCGCGTTCGTCGCCTTGTTTCAGATGTTCGGGGATTTCGGGGTCAACTACTACGCGATCCGCGAGGGTGCGAAGGATCCCACGCGCGCGACTGAGGTCCTGCGCACGCTGTTCGGCCTCAAGCTCGCGATGCTCGGGGGTGCCACCGCCGTCGTCCTCCTCCTCGCGATCGCCCTCCCGTTCCGCCCGACCGAGCGCGGCCTCATCCTCGCGTATCTGGCGAGCCTGCCGATCGCCGGCGTCGCCACCTACCTCTCGTCCCTCTTCAACGCGCACCGCCGGATGACAAGACTCGCGTCCGTCCAGGTCGCGGAGCGGGCGGCGTACGCGGCTCTTGTGCCTCCCCTCGTCGCGCTGGGCCTGGGCGCATCCGGTGCCATCCTGGCGGCCCTCGCATCCGCCGGCCTGTTCGGGATCTTCGTGTGGTTTGCGATAACCCCCCTCCGCATGGGTCCGCTGTGGCCACCCCCCGCCGTTGCGTCGTGGCCGCATATCGCGACCGCCTTCCAATTCGGCGTGGCGGCGCTCCTGATGAGCGTGATGCAACGGGTCGATGTCGTGCTGCTCGCGGTCCTCTCCGACTCTGCGAGCCTCGCGCGGTACGTGGCGGCTGCGCAGGTCTTCTTCCTCCTGCTCCTGATCGCGACCGGCCTCGCGCAGGCTGCGTTCCCATGGATCGTCCATCGCATGCACCGGGGTGAGATGCCGTTCGCGACCCTGTGGAAATGGACCGCGGTCCTCGGGGCCCTCTCCACCGCAATCGCGCTCGTCGCGTCGGTCGGCGCCCCCGTTGCGTTCTCCTTCTTGTTCGGCCCGCAGCTGTCGGAGGGCGCGGCCCTCTTCCGCGTCCTCGTGTGGGCGATCGTCCCCGCGTTCACGACGATTCCCTCCTCGCTCGCGCTCGACGCACTGAACCTTCAGAAGGTCCACGTGCTGAATGCGGGCGCGATGGCGGCAATCAACGTGGCCCTCAACCTCGTGTGGATCCCCTCGATGGGGGCGAGCGGCGCCGCGTGGGCCGCCGTCGCCAGCTGGGGATACGCCCTGTTGGTCGGCGCTCCGATCGCTTTCTTCTTGATCCGGCGCCACGACCGGAGGTCGCGTCCCGACGGCATGAGTGAGATGGCCCCACCCTAGCGTCAGTGGGCGAGGCTCTGGGGACGATAACCGTGCAAGAAACTCAATGATGGTGCCTACCGTCCGACGCCGCCGAGGACTGCCAAGAGCGGATTCCCGAAGACTACGGCCATTCCATAACCCGCGAGGATGGCGGTGACGAACGGCAGCTTGGGCGTGATCCACACGCGTTCGACGCCGAGGCCCTTGAGCAGCGCAAGCTGTTCTTGGCCATCCTTCTTCTCATCCTCCGCGCGGCGGGGGAAGTATCGACCGACGACCCGTCCGTCCTCCACACGGTCGAGCAGCCACGCGTACTTCGGCATCGCGTCGATCGGAACCGTGTAGCCGACGAGTGCACGCGGAGTCTTGGCGGTGCGGTCGGCGGCATTCCGTGCAAGGAATCCAAGCGGGACGACGACGAACAACAGGGCGGCGTTCACGATGGTGACGAACGCGAACGGGAACCACACCGCCAGGACGGGCTCCACCAGAGGCGACGGGGCGAGGATTGGAAGGCTCGCGACGTGTGGGTACACGCCCGGGAACAAGAGGCCGAGGGCCATCGCGGCCTTCGCGTCCGCCCCGCCGCGCATCAGGTTCACGTAGTACAAGCCATGGGCGACGACAATCATCCCGGGCATCACGAGGAGCCGCCAGAACGCGCCGCGGGCGGTCGCATCTCCGGAACTCAGGGTCCCCACGAGGGCGATCAACAGCAGAGCCGCCACGTAGAGGAGCATGCGCGCGGGACGAAGGTGCACGCCCTCCTCATCGTCCCAAATCGGTTTTCCGAAGAAGACTCCAAAGTACAGGATTGCGGTCGCGGCGCTCATGAGGTGGAGGAACCAGGGAGTCCCTGCCGACACAAGGTCGATCTCCGCGATCGCCAGGGCGACCGCGCCGAGCGCGACCCACACCTCGTCCTTCACGACGCGCGACCGCCAATCCATCGCGGCGGCGACGAAGAGGAACCCGAACCCGACGGCGACGCGAACGGGGTCGAGTCCCACGGTGCCCGCATGCGTGTTTACATAGAAAATACGAGCGTCGCGCGCGCCGCGAGGTCAGGGAACCAAAGTCTTATTACGGCTCTGCCCTTGGGTCGCATTCCAGCGTTATAGGGACGCGTTTCCATGATGCCCGGCGGCGAACAGGCGAACATCATCGGCCTCCGGTCCAAGGAGTTCGTCTCGTGGGTCGACGGGAACCTCCGGAAGCCCCTCGAATCCGGCCCGGGCAAGTGGGTCATGGACAACGTCGTCGACAAGTTCCTGAACTGGGCGAAGCGGAACTCGACGTGGCCCCTCCACTTCGGCATTATGTGCTGCGCGATCGAGATGGCGGCGACGTCCGACCCGCGG
>Ga0209641_10004106_pt1 | contig 12063 bp, 13 predicted proteins | sample RifCSP16_1_FD_184022 | JGI IMG/M metagenome (GOLD analysis project Ga0209641, IMG submission 184022) | Soil microbial communities from Rifle, Colorado - Rifle CSP2_sed 16_1 (SPAdes) (version 2) | ecosystem: Environmental > Terrestrial > Deep subsurface > Rock core/Sediment | place: Rifle...
GATCCCGGAGCACGTCCCCGAGATCCAGGGCCCTACGATGGTGTGCCTCCAAGCCGGCAATGTGAACACCGGGGCGTTTGATCCCGTAGAGGAAGTTGCTTCCAAGCTCCAAGGCACCGGCGCATGGATCCATGTCGATGGGGCTTTCGGCTTGTGGGCAGCGGCTTCCCCGTCAAGGCGTCACCTGGCCCGTGGGGTCGAGAGGGCCAATTCCCTGGCGACCGATGCCCACAAGTGGCTCAATGTGCCGTACGACAGCGGCCTGGTCATTGTTCGAGATGGGCGCCATCTGAACGCTGCCATGTCTGCCAGCGCGGCATACCTGATCGAGGGGCAGACTCGCGATCCCCACCTCTTTGTCCCGGAGTTGTCCCGCCGAGCGCGGGGCATCGAGATCTGGGCGGCCCTTCGTTCACTGGGCAAGGCCGGCTTGGCTGATCTGATCGATCGCTGTTGCGAACATGCCAGACACTTCGCGGCGGCCCTGGAAGCCGCCGGCCACCAAGTGTTGAACGAGGTAGTGCTCAATCAGGTGCTGGTATCGTTCGGTACGGCTGAGCTCACTCGCCGGGTGATCGCCCGGGTCCAGGAGGAGGGAACCTGCTGGTGCGGCGGAACGGTATGGCAAGGCAAGACCGCCATGAGGATCAGTGTCTCATCCTGGGCGACCACCGAACGTGACGTCGCCAGAAGCCTCGACGCCATCCTGCGCATCGCGGCAGAAGTTCAATCGTCGGCCTAACGACTCACTGGAGCCGCCCCGGCCGGCCAATCTCCGATCCAGATTGGTTGCCCTGGAGGATATCGGCGTGCTGAGCCTCGTCTATCCGAGTTCGAGAAGGACGCGCTGAGGGAGCCCACGCGTCAATGAGCGAGATCCATCGCAATCCCCATCCACACCATCCTGACCTCCAGGAGTGGGTGATTCGGGATCTGGGTGATGATGAAGTCGAGATCGTGAAGGCCACCCTCCTGAGCGCCTTGGACTGGCGCCCTGATCGCCCCCTGCCATACTCGCGGGAACAGATCCTGGCTCACCCTCAGGTGGTGCGTTTCTATGCAGGCTGGGGCAGGGTGGGCGACCTGGGAGTCGTGGCGGAATCCAACGGTGAGGTCGCCGGCGCCGCATTGTGCCGTCTCTTCATCTAGGCAGACCATGGCGAGGGCTATGTCGACCCCTCCACTCCCGAGTTGGGCATTGCTGTGAGCAAGGAACAGCGTGGGAAGGGAATTGGTGGCCGGCTGCTGGCCGCGCTCGAAGCTCGCGCCCGGCTGGCCGGCTACCGACAGATGAGCCTGAGCGTCGATCGAGAGAACCCGTCTGCCCGGCTGTATCGGCGCGCCGGCTATGAGCTGCTGTCGGAAGATGAAGACGGCTATCTCATGTTGAAACGGCTCCACTCCTCCGGATGAGGAGTCCCGCCGGGCTGGTGCGTCCACGCTGAGCCGCATGTGCCGTAACTCCGCAGCGAAGCGCTTAAGATGGATCGCGGGCTGCATGCTCATGGCCCTACTGGTGGCGGTCTGCGGATCACCAACCGGACCCCGCCCGACCGAGGCTCCCGCCCGCCCCGAAGCCTCAACCGGGGCCCAGGAGGGAGCGTCATCGCAAGGCAGCGAAATCCAAGTGGTGTTCGATGATGACGGCAGTCCCGACGGCACGACCGCCCTCTTCTACCTGCTGAGCCATCCCCAGGTGAGCGTACTGGGCGCCAGCATCTCCTATGGCGAGGCACACCCGGAAGTCTACATCCAGCACATCGCCCGCAAGTTGGATCAATTGGGCATATATGGCATTGCCTTCGGTGCCGGCCAGGACTCGCCGCTGGCCGGCAGCAACGAGTTCCCCGAATGGATGCGTCAGGCCGCCGGGGAATTCTGGGGCCATCCCATTCCGAACGCCGACAAGACCTACCCGGTTCAGGATGCTGCCGAGTCGATGGTGTCGATCGCCAACCAGGCCTCCCAACCCGTGGCCTTCTTCGTGAGCGGCCCCTCCACCAATCTGGCGCAGGCCCTGCGGCTGGATCCGAGCATCCGCGACAAGATCGCGGCCGTCTACATCATGGGCGGTGCGGTCCACGTGCGGGGCAACATCGACGACCTGCTACCCGATGCAGACAACAACGTTGCGGAGTGGAATATCTACGCAGATCCACAGGCGGCCAAGGAAGTCTTCGAGTCAGGCCTTGAGATCTATCTTGTTCCGCTGGATGCCACCAATCAGGTCACGGTCGGCAGGGAGGACACTGCCGTGTGGCGCCAGGGCGGAGCCTCCGCGAAGTTCGCGGCTGACATCTACGATGCGCTATTCGACGCCTGGGATGCCGAGGAGGCTCCGGTCTGGGATCTAATGACCGCTGCGATCATGGTCAGGCCCGACCTGTGTTCATTTGAGCCGCTTCACCTGGAAGTCACCACGACCGCGGGCGACAGTGCGGGGCAGACGGTGCTCCTGGCGGATGAGGAGCCCAATGCCTACGTCTGTCTGAGGCCCGAAGTCGACCTCATCAAGCAGTCCTTGAAGGATGACTTTTCAGCCAGTCCTTGAGGGGCCAGCTTCCCTGCCTCTCAACGTGCGTCCAATTCCAGCGCCTGTTTGATGTAGTATCGAAGGGCTTCCTGGTTTACGGTATCCAGATCCTTGATCTTTACGTGCTTGGATACCTTTCCAACGCCTTTGAGCAAAGCGTACTTGTCTTTGAATTCGGCACCCCGCGAGAACGCAAAGGTGATGTCTTTCTTGGTCGGGCTGATGACCACCAGGATTCTCTTGCCCCTCCAGGCGGGTATGCCGTAACTAACCAGCTCTTCGGCGTTCGGGGCACATTCACGCATGAGCTCTCGCAGCATGGCTACAATACCCTGGTGTTCCGGCCGGATCTTGGCTTTCACATAGGCATCGACATCAGCGCTGCTCATGAGAGAATATCCTCCATTGACCTGATCGGATTCATTCTACAGCCCGAGGAAGCACATGAGAAGCCGCGCGCTCCGACTGAACGCCCTTGCTCGCCTGGCCTGGAGGCTTCAACGCTCACCCTGCTTCGCCAGGCGAGGCCGCATCGGCTCTCGTCTTCTCGGGCGGCACGATCTCCTGCTGAAGACCTCTGGCCGATTTCGTGCCCTGGCAGCCTGGGCATTGGCCATCTCAGCTTCTGCCTGCGCCCCGACAACCCCGCCACCCCCTGCGGAAGTACTGGCCCCTGCGGCAGCAACGCAGGTTACGCCGCCCGCAGTCGATGAGCTGGCTGTCCTGGAAGCGACGTCACAGGCTGTGTGCCCCGAGCTCGAATCCAGTCCTTTTGGCACACCCAGGATCGCAGTGGATGAATCGGCCTTCGTCTTGGAGTGTGTGTTCGCTGCAGGGCACGCCATGAGCGTTCGCATCGAGCGGTATGACAGCCCAGGCGCGGCCCTGACTGCCTTTGAGGCCGAAGTCCAAGGTAAACCAGTCCAGGAATTTCACGCCCAACCCTCCGCAGAGTGGGAGGAGCCGTTCCTATCCGGAGAGCTGCAGGGGAGCAATCGTGCCTTCCTGTGGCAGATGGATCGCTGGACCGTAAGGGTCATCTCGAGCGACGATACGGCCTACCGGATTGCGCCCGATCCGCGTGAAGTCGCCGAGATCGTTTACGCTAATTCCCGGTAAGATTGTCCAGATTGGCGAGATACTCCCCGGTAGGCGGTCCGGAGACTCGGGAAGGAGGAAGAGATGAGCGGGGTGAGGGTTCTGGTGGGTACGCACAAGGGCGCGTTCATCCTGACATCGGATGGCAAGCGCAAGAAGTGGGCGATCAGCAAACCGCAGTTTGGGGGACTGGAGTTCTACCACCTGAAGGGGTCGCCGGTCGATCCAAGTCGGATCTACGCTTCCCAGGTGAGCGACTGGTTCGGTCAGGTGATGCATCGCTCCGACGACGGCGGCCAGACCTGGCAGACGGTGGGCAACGAGTTCAAGTACGACGGCGACACCGGCACGCACCAGTGGTACGACGGCACCCCGCACCCCTGGGAGTTCAAGCGGGTCTGGCATCTTGAACCATCGCTGACCGACCCCGACACCGTCTACGCCGGGGTGGAGGACGCGGCGCTCTTTCGCACGTCCGATGCAGGCCAGACCTGGCAAGAGCTCGCCGGACTGCGAGGCCATGGCTCAGGACCCCGCTGGGCGCCGGGTGCCGGGGGCATGTGCCTGCACACTGTCCTCTTGGATCCGGCCGACCCTGAGCGCATGTACATCGCCATTTCGGCCGCGGGGGCCTTCCGCACGGACGACGCCGGCAAGACCTGGCGCCCGATCAATCAGGGGCTGAGGTCTGAGTACATCCCCGATCCCAACGCGGATGTCGGCCACTGCGTCCACCACGTCGCGTTTCATCCGTCCCGGCCCGATGTGCTCTTCATGCAGAAGCACTGGGATGTCATGCGTAGCGACAACGCCGGCGAGTCCTGGCAGGAGGTCAGTGGAAACCTGCCCTCCGATTTCGGATTCGTGATCGATGTCCACGCCCATGAGCCGGAGACGATCTACGTGGTCCCGATCAAGAGCGACTCGGAGCACTTTCCACCGGAGGGTAAGCTGCGCGTCTACCGAAGCCGCACGGGCGGGAATGAGTGGGAGGCGCTCACGAAAGGTCTGCCGCAGCGCGACTGCTACGTCAATGTGCTGCGCGATGCGATGGCCGTCGACTCGCTCGATCCGTGCGGGGTGTATTTCGGGACCACCGGCGGGCAGGTATACGCCTCGCCCGACGGCGGGGACAGTTGGGCGCCGATCGCCCGGAATCTTCCGGCGGTGCTGTCCGTAGAGGTCCAGGCGCTGCCTTGATACGAGTCGTGCTGCCGCACCATCTGCGCAACCTGGCGCAGGTCGAGGCGGAGGTGAAGCTGCAGGTCGATGGCCCGGTCACGCAGCGGACGGTGCTCGACGCGCTGGAGGCTAGCTATCCCATGCTGCGCGGCACCATTCGCGACCACGACACCCAGATAAGACGGGCGTACCTGCGTTTCTTCGCGTGCAAAGAGGATCTATCACACGATCCGCCGGACTCTCCGCTGCCGGAGGCGGTGGCGTCGGGGAAGGAGCCCCTGCTCATCATCGGGGCGATCGCCGGGGGGTGGGATTGGTTGTGAAGATGCGGGCTGCGGGTGTTCGTTACCTGGGTGGTTCCACTTGAGTATTGGCTACCTTCCCAGGGCAGACCTGTCCCTCATCGTTTCGTTGTGGGACGGCGTCGTCACCGCCGACGATTGGCGACAGAACCTGGAGAGGATGCTCGCGGATCCCGCGTTCTCCTCGACCAACGTCCACATCGTCGATTTGCGCTCTGCCGACATCGAAGGCACGATCGCCGAGCAAGATATCAAGGACATCGTTGAGTTTCTGGCAATTCACCGCGCCGAGATCGCCGGCCGGAAGGCCGCCATCCTGGCTGGGGATGAATTCTCCAGATCCTCCATCTTCGAGCGCCTAATTCAGCCGTACGAATTGAGCGCAGCGGCCTTCACTTTCCTGGATACCGCCTGTGCATGGCTTGGGGTCGACCCTGGGGAGGCCCAGCAGAGCCTGGGTATCCTGGGGGTTCGACTGCGTGGGGAAGACTGAAGCGCACCATCGATTTGCAGGTGGGCCCTGTTTTCGTTGCGGTTAGCAGAGCCGGAGGATTGGGGCTCTACTCCTCGTAGGCGGTCCTGCCCTCCAGGAGCAAGGACTCAATCTCGAGAGTAGCCTCAACGAGCGACAGGCCCTCCACCGCGGCCCACTCCGCGCACAACCCTTGGCGAGCGCTCCGCAGCAGCGTGCCGATGCTCTCGTTCAAGGGTCTTAGCCAGCTGTGGGCGGTGAGATCGCGGACCACTTCGCATCTGGCCTGAAATGAGCTGTCTTTCAGGCGTTCGGCCAGCGCGATCAATCGTTGGCGATGGTCTCGAACCAGGGGTGTCGGCCGACTTCGCAGCAGGTCGCGATAGCGTGCCAGATCGTCCCTGGCCGTCAGCTCGCGGAGACCGCCGGGGGGTCCGTCCACCGGCACCCAGACCGTGCCGCTGTCGATTGCGATCTGGTAATACAGACGCTTGGGTCCTGGGCCAAACTGTCTTGTCTCCAGCTTGACGACACGCCCAACGCCGTGGTGCGGATGAACAGCCCAGTCATTGACTTCAATTGCCATGGGGCTGGTTCGCTCCTCCGAGCTCCTTCATGATGTTGATGGCAGAATAATGCCGCCAATCCCATAGGTGGGTCTGGCGGCATCTTCTCGCTAAACCGGCTATACGATTAAGCTTATTGTACCACGCCCCGCATGACCTGCCAGGCCAGGTGACCAGGAAGTACCACGCGCAGGCCTCGGTCGCCCTCCAGGCGCGGCAGCACTCGCCCTCCCCCGAAGGGCACCTATCCCTTTCGCCCTCAACAGGCTACTATCGCCCGCAGCCGAAGTAGAGGATGGCGATCTTTGCAGGTTCTGGAGGGAATAGCGATGAAGCGAAGCGGACTGGTGGCCTTGGGCGCAATGGCGCTCTTGATCCTGGCGTGCTCGCTGCCGTTTGCCCCAACCGTCGAGGACCGAACGGAGCCCAGCGGCGTGGACAGCCGCGGGAGCTCCGGAGGCTCGGCCACGGGCGAACGGCTCTTGGAAGACGACTTCAGCGACCCCGCTTCTGGCTGGGAGGTCGGGGAGTACGAGGGCGGCACGGTGGGTTACCTTTCCAACATCTACCAGGTGGAATCGATCGGGGATGGAAATGTGATGTGGGGGGTGGCAGGGAAGGTCTTCGATGACGTGGTCATCGAGGTGAATGCCACCCAGTTCTCGGCGCCGGACAACGACAACAACGACTATGGGGTGGCCTGCCGGATCCAGGACGAGGGGGCCGGCTACTACCTGCTCATTTCCGGGGACGGCTACTACTCCATCATGAAGGCGGTGGGCGACGAGCGCGACCCACTGGTCGACTGGACCGAGTCGGACGTCATCATCCGGGGCAACGGCTCGAATGACATCCGGGGCACCTGCGACGGCAGCTCGCTGACCCTGGAGGTCAATGGCCAGCAGTTGGCCAGCGCCACTGACTCGGAGTTCGTGAGCGGTGATGTCGCCTTGACCGCGACTTCCTACGAAGACGCCTCCACGCAGATCTACTTCGACGACGTTCGGGTGAGGCGGCCCTAGCCGGTCGGGGCGGCGCAGACCGGTTTCGATCGGGGAGGGCGCCCCGGGGGGTGCTCTCAAGGAGAGCGGGGAGGGCGTCACGCGCAGCCGGCTTGCACCTGCCCTGAAGCCCCTGGACGGGTGGCTGCTGCTGGCGGCCGTGGCCGTCTGTGCCGCCTATACCCTGGTCCGCCTGCCCGACTTCCCCATCTACTTCTTCACCGACGAGGCCGCCCAGACCGTGCTGGCGGACGAGTTTCTGCAGAACGGTCTGCGGGACGCCTCGGGTGAACTCTTTCCCACCTACTTCCTCAACACGGAGAACCTCAACCTCGGCCTGAGCGTGTACGCCCAGGTGGTTACCGTCCTGCTGTTTGGCCGTTCCATATGGGCCACCCGCGCCACAGCAGCGCTGCTGGCGCTGTCGGGCACGGTGGCGATTGCGGTGATTCTGCGGGTGGGCTTCCGGCTTCGCCGAGCCTGGCTGGGCCCACTGTTCCTGGCCGTCACCCCGGCCTGGTTTCTGCATTCCCGCACCGCGTTCGAGACCGGCCTGTACGCGGACATGTTCGCCTGGTTCCTGGCCGCTTACCTGATGTATCGGAGCGGTAGGCCAGGCTGGCTGCCGGCGGCGGTGCTCTTCGCCGGGCTGGCGTTCTACTCCTACAACGCCGGTCAGCCCGGCCTGCTCCTGGCCGGTCTGCTGCTGCTCGCCGCCGATGCCCGCCACCTCGGTCGGCTGCCGCGCCGCCTGCTCCTGCCGGCCCTGCTGCTGCTGGTGTTGCTGTCGCTTCCTTACCTGCGCTTCCTGACTGACCACCCCGGCGAATCTCGCCAGCGTCTGGGGCTGTTGGATTCGTACCTGGTCCGGCCGGATCTCGCCCCGCTCGAAAAGGCCGCCCGCTTGCTGGGCGAGTACGCCCGCGGGCTCAATCCGGCCTACTGGTACGCGCCGGACAACGGGGTGGATCTCATCCGCCACCGCATGAAGGGCTACGGCAATATCCTTTGGCCGACCCTGCCGCTTGCGGCCGTGGGTCTCGCCGCCTGCCTGCGGCGCTTTCGCGACCCTGCTCACCGGGCCGTCCTGGTCGCGCTGCTCACTGCGCCGGCCGGCGCGGCGCTGGTTGGCGTCCAGGTGACTCGTGTCCTGGTCCTGGTCGTCCCGGCGGCGGTGCTCACCGCGCTGGGCGCGGCGGCGCTGCTCGACTGGGCTGGCCGCCGGCTGGGGGAGGTTCGGACCTCGCTGGCCGCCTTCGCCTTGCTGGCCTGCGCCGGCGGGTGGATGCTGCGGGATGCACTGGTGAACGGCCCGACCTGGTATTCGGACTACGGCCTGGACGGGCTGCAGTATGGCGCACCCCAGGTCTTCGAGGCCGCGGGCGGGTACCTGGACCGGCATCCAGGCCGCCCGGTGTGGGTCTTCCCGAGCTGGATCAACGGCCCGGACATGCTGCGGCGGTTCTTCGTCCCCGACGAGCCGAGCTTGCAACTGCTCGAGTTGGAGCCGTTCCTGGGGGAGTGGTCCGATGGGCTCGAAGACGCGCTGCTCATCCTGACGCGCCAGGATTATCAGCGGGCGCTGGACAGTGAGATGGTGGTGTTGGCCGGCACCGAGAGCGTTCTGCCGCTGCCGGACGGAACCCCCGGCTTCTACCTGGTCCGGATGGACTACTCGTCGCAAGGCGAGGCGATCTTCGCCGCCCAGCGGGAGGCGCGCGGCCGCATGGTGACGGAGGAGATCCGATTGGAGGGGCGCGCAGTCATGACCCGTCATTCGCCGTTCGCCGCCGGGATTCTGCTGGATCTGTTCGATGGGAACCCGGCCACGCAGGTGCTCACCGCCGGAGCCAATCCGCTGCGGATCGAGCTGGACTTCGGGGCGCCGCTACCAATCACGGGGCTGGCTCTGACCGCCGAAATGGACGATCTGCGCCTGACCTTCCGGGGCTTCGCCCCCGGGCTGCGGCCGGCCTACTATGCGACCGAGTTTCGAGGTCGTGCGGACGAACGCAGCCAGGAGATCCTGTTCGACCCGCCGCCGGGTCGGCTCAGCCGCGTGGTGATCGAACTCCTGGATCTCAACCAGCCGCCGGACGGTTCCGTCGGCCTAGGGGAGTTGGCGCTGCGGGAGGCTGACTGAGCGGTCCCAGCTCGCTCCCATCGTGGTTTGGGTGGCTATCGTCCATGTCCAACCCTGCCATCTCTGTCGTCGGAGCCGCGACCGCGTTGGGCCTGACCGACGTGTTCTCCGGCAACCCCCGCACGGGCGAAGTGATCTACCTGATCAGCTTGGAGACCGTGGACACCGAGAGGTTCCACGGTCAGGAGACTAACCCGGTGACGTATCTGGCCGCCGAGGAAGGCGGCAATCCGGGACGATTGGCCGTCTTCAGACCGGATGGAAGCCTGGCCTATGAGGTCAACGCCCGACTGCTGAACGCGGACTTTGGCATCGGTCCCGTGGCCTGGTCGACCGACGGAAGCGAGTTCTGGGCGGAGATGGAGTTCGGCCCATCGCCGGTAGCTTTCCTGCGACTGACCGCCGGCTCCTGGGCACTCCGGATCTACGACGTGGCCGGGCGGGCGTTGGCGCTGGACCACTCCCTGCACACCGACACGGGCTTGGCGGCGTTCAGCAACTACCTGGCCATGTTCGACGCCGACACCCGCACGCTAGAATACAATCACCCGGAGGAAGAAGGCCGGGTGTTCGTCACTCAGGAATGAGCTCGGTCTCGTGCGGCCTGCAGACATCTCGATGCGCACACGCCTGACTCGCCTGCTGCCGGGGCGTCCTGCCGGGATGGCGGCGCTGATCCTGTCAGCCCTGGTCATCGGGGTAACTCTGGGGAATGACTACGGGGCGGGGGCCGACGAGGCCCTGGACTCGACGACCGGTGGGCGTTCCCTGACGGCCTATGCCAGCCCGGAGGGATATCGCGACTACCTGAGCACGGGCGAGATGGTGGCCCACTTCGGGCCGCCCTATTTCATGCTCTTCACCCAGGCCTCCCGGGCGTTCAGGTCGGTGTTGACGGACTGGCTCCCTCCGGACGGCCGACACCTGACGAACTACCTGACATTCCTGGTGAGCGTGATCTGCTTCTATGCGCTCAGCCTGCGGCTGCTGCCTCGACGAATCGCCTTCATGACCACGATGATCTTTGCCACACAGCCGGTGCTTTTCGGGCTTGGCTTCATCGATCACAAGGACACCCCGTTCATGGCTCTGTTCCTGGGCGGCCTGGTGGCGGCGGTGTGGGCGGCCGAGCGCGCAGCGGGAGCGATTGGCGGAGCCGAGGCCGGGGGCCTGGGAATTCAGGCCGGCATCCGGCAGGCTCTCCGGCAGGATTGGCGGTCAGCCCGACCGGCTGCGAAGTGGATCCTGCTCACTGCGGCCGGGGCCATGGCCCTTGTCGTGTTGGACCTCACCGGCTTCGGCATCCTCCGGGCCCTCATCCGGCCGGCCGCGAACTGGACCTACCAACAAGCGCCGCTCCGAGGCCTGCTGTCATTCGTGGCCGAAGACATCGACAAGACGCCTGTCGAGAGCTACTTGCCGAGACTCGAGTGGCTGTATATGGCCTACGGGAGAGCCGCCATCCTGTCCGCCTCGCTGCTTGCCTGCCTGACCGCGGGCAGGCGCACGCTGTCAGGCACGAGTGTGTGGCTCCTGCTGGACAGCAGGGTCGCTCTCCTGCCCGTCTTGCTGTCCGGGGTGGTTCTGGGCTTCGCCATCGCCATCCGGCCGATCGCCGTCTTCGCTGGGCTGTTGGCGAGCGGATTCCTGATCCACCGTCTGAAGAGACGATCTGCCGGCCTGCTGTTCGTCTACTGGCTGGTGGCCGGGGCGGTCGCCTATGAGACCTGGCCCTACCTGTGGGAGGCGCCGCTGGCGTCCTTCTTGGACAGCCTGGTCCTGCTCGCCGATTTCAACATCCACGACGTGCTGTACCGCGGGGTGGTCTACCCTTCCGATGCGCTGCCCTGGCACTACCTGCCGACGCTCTTCGCCCTGCAGCTCACCGAGGTGGTGGTTCCGATCCTGCTGCTGGGCCTGCTTGCGATCATCAGGTCGGCAAGGCGCGGCGAGGGCCAGCTGGGATTGCTGATCGGGGTTGGCTTGTGGTTCGTGATTCCGGTTGCGGCCACACGGCTGCCCGAGGCGGGGCTATACAACGGGTTCCGGCTCCTGCTCTTCGTGGTGCCGCCGCTCTTCATTGGGTTTGGGTTTGGGTTGAAGCTAGTCTTCGAAGCCGTGAGAGCGCCGTTTGCCCAGTGGCTGCTTTTCGGGTTAGTCCTCGCGTCCGGGCTGTGGGCGATCGTTAGGCTGCACCCCTACGAATATGCCTATTTCAATGCCTACGCAGGAGGTCTTGAGGGGACGTACGCGGAGTTCGATCAGGAGTACTGGTGCACCTCCTACCGGGAGGCGATGGGCTATGTGAATGCAATCGCCCCGCCTGGGGCGACCGTTTTCTCTGGCCGGTCGATCTACGCCGCCATCCCATTCGCCCGGCCGGATCTGGTGCTCACCAACCGGCCGGCCGACTACCCGCAAGCATCCCTGATGCTGTACTGCACCCGCTTTCGGGAGGACCAAGCCTGGGTGCGCGGACAAGCCGTGTTTGAGGTCGGACGCAGCGGCGCGGTCTTTGCGCAGGTGTACCGGCTGGAGCACGGTTCGGGTGAGGCGCCTTAGCGGCAATTCGGGGAGGGCAGCATGCGCAGAGACCCGGAAGGCAATGAGCTGAGTCACCTGCTGCGTTTCGGCCAGCTGGGCGGGAAGCGCGTACTGGACATCGGCTGTGGCGACGGCCTCCTGACCTCCCGGTTTGCGCCGCAGGCTGCTGCCGTGGTGGCAGTGGATCCGAGCCTCCCCGAGCTGCGGGAGGCCCGTAGCGGC
>Ga0209641_10004108_pt1 | contig 12062 bp, 12 predicted proteins | sample RifCSP16_1_FD_184022 | JGI IMG/M metagenome (GOLD analysis project Ga0209641, IMG submission 184022) | Soil microbial communities from Rifle, Colorado - Rifle CSP2_sed 16_1 (SPAdes) (version 2) | ecosystem: Environmental > Terrestrial > Deep subsurface > Rock core/Sediment | place: Rifle...
TTCTGGACGTGATCGACCAGATCGTCCCCGAGCCTCCGGGGGGAGCGCACGCCGACCCCGAGGTCATGGCCGCCACTCTCCGCTACCACCTGGTCTCGACTCTGGCCGCGCTGCGCAAGGTGTCGCCGCGGAAACTCCTCCGCCTGCGGCAGCGGCGGTACCGCCAGATCGGTCGCGTGGGCGCCTACTGGCGCGAGGTTGTGCGGACGGAGATGCAGGAACTGCTGGCGGCGCTGGAGACCCGCATCCTCCGCCGCGCCCAGGAGGGCCCCGAAAGCGGCAGGAGTCACCCCCCCGCCTCCGAACAACCCTAGAAACCATATCGAGAGGTGAGGGCTTATGCAGGAGCGGCCCCAGGGCTATCTCCCTCCGGATCAACCGCCCCTTGGGGCATGATCAGCCTGGGGTTCCAGCACGTGCTCACCATGTTCCCCGCGACCGTTCTGGTGGCGCTGCTCACGGGGTTTGAACACAGTCGTTCGACCGTGAGGCAGTCCGGGGAGGCCCGTCATGTCTGAGTGGCCTGACGGGTCTCTTCCGGTGCCCATGCCGGGCCGTGCCGGCCGCCAGCCGGTGAAACGCTAGGTCGGGGACGGTTGCCGCGGTGGCCTCACTCTACGAAGCGCTCAGGCAGCGACTGCGGGCACCGGTCGGGCCCGCGGACGTCTGGCGCGGGGTCCGGGAGAGCCTGAACCCCGCGCTGTACCGGCCCGAGCGCGATCCCCGCGTCGAGACCCACCTCGTCGACGACGGGCGGAAGTCTCCCTACGTCGTGATCAAACAACCGGACGTTCACGCCTATCTCCGCCTCGCCGCCGAAGAGCGCTTCCTCTGGGAGTCGATGGACGGCTCCCGCACCGTGAAAGACCTGATCCTGGCGTACTTCACGCAGTTCGGCTCCCTGGCCCTGGGCCGCGTCGGTGGGCTGGTCACGCACCTCCGGCAGAGCCAGTTTCTCCGGGACAAGCCGCAGGACGTGTTTGGGGCAGTGTATCGGAGGCTGCCCGTGACCAGGGTCCGGCGCATGGCGCTGACCGGCTTGCAGTATCTGATGGGGCGCCTGCTGGTCTGGCGAGGGATCGATCGCTGGATGGATCGGCCCTATCGCGCCGGCGGTTGGGTCCTCTTCACCCGGCCGATGCAGATCGTCTACCTGATCATCTGCGCGGTGGGGGGCGTCCTGTTCGTCCAGCACACCCGATCGGGCCAGTTCAGCTTCATCCCGGAACCGTCCCTCCGCGCGGTCGTGGGACTGTTCCTGCTGCAGTATGCGGCCGTCGCCGTGCATGAGGGGGCACACGGCCTAGCGTGCCGCCACTTCGGCGCCAGGGTCAACGGCGCGGGCTTCCTTCTCTACATGGGCATGCCCGCCTTCTTCGTGGACACGACAGACATCTGGACGAAGCCGATCCGCGCCCGACTGGCCACCTCCTGGGCGGGACCCTACAGCGGCCTCATTCTGGCGGGCCTGATCTCCATCCTGATCGCCCTCTTCCCAGGGATGGCGGTGGCGGCGTCGCTGCACCGCATCGCGATCATTTGGATTATCATCCTGATCTTCAACCTCATCCCCTTCGCCGAACTCGATGGCTACTACATGCTGGTGGACTGGCTGGACGTCCCGCGCCTGCGCCCGCGGGCGCTGGGCTTCACCCGGCGAGACCTCTGGGTGAAGCTCCGCCGGCGCGAATCCTTCGCCCCGCTGGAACGGCTCTTCGTCTGGTTCGGTCTCGCCTCCGCGCTGATGACGGTCGTCCTGGTCTTGTTCGGATTTTTCTTCTGGCAGGTGCAACTGGGACGCCTCGTTGGCGCCCTCTGGAGCGCCGGTCCCCTGGGCCGCCTCCTCATTATCCCGCTGGCGTTGGCCATCGCCGTCCCATTTCTCGTCCTCCTCGTCGGGGGTCTGGCCCAGCAGGCCCGGCGCGGGGTGCGCCGGCTGCGTGGCTGGTGGGCCCGCCCCCGGCGTGCCACCATCCGGGACCGCCTCGCCCTGCTCAACACCGTGGCCTTCCTCGAGTCGCTGCCGCGCGAGGCCCGGGAGGAAGTGGCCCGCCGGCTGCGCCCCACGACCGTCCAGGCGGGGCAGGCGGTGTTCCGCCAGGGCGAGGAGGGAGACGCCTTCTACGTGATCCGTCGGGGGCAGGCGGAGGTGGTCCAGCGGCGAGACGGCACGGAGGTTGTCCTGCGGACGCTGGGGCCGGGGGACCACTTCGGTGAAGTCGCCCTGCTGGGGCGCGCGCCTCGGACGGCGGCCGTGCGCGCCCTCACGCCGCTCAATCTGTTCGCGCTGCGCCGGGGTGACTTCGATCGCCTCCTCGCTCCCCACGTCACGGCGTCGGAACACGTGGAGCAGGCGATCCGGGAGAGCGAGGATCTGTCCCGGCTTCCGCTCCTGGCCGACCTCTCCCCCCAGGAGCGCGCCGCCGTCGCCGCCCGCCTGCGCCGGCGGCAGTTTACCGCCGGGGCCGAGATCGTCCGTCGGGGCGACGTGGGCGATACCTTCTACATCATTCAGTCCGGGCAGGCCGAAGTCATCACCAGCGAAGACGGCCGGGAGCAGGCCCCGCACGTCCTCGGTCCCGGCGCCCATTTTGGCGAGATCGCCCTCCTGATGGACGTTCCCCGTACGGCCACCGTGCGGGCGCTCACCCCGCTCGTCGCCTACTCCCTGGACCGCGCAGACTTTGAAACACTCCTGCAGCGGCTCCTTCCACTCCTCGCGGCGGAAGCGGCGGCACGACGCGGCGAAGGCGGTGTCGGATCGGCCTGATGGCGCGCGGCCGGGAGGGAACCTTCCGGCCGCGGCGAAGTCCACGCCGACCCGGCACGATCCGTTCTGCCAGCCAGGGGAGGACTTGATGGATTGCTGGATTTGCCGCACGACGGCGTTGGGCACCTGCCGCTTCTGCGGGCGCGGGATCTGTGGCGACCACGCGCAATTTTCCCCGTTCGTCCTGGGGCTTTACTCGGCGAAAACGAAGGAGCACGTTCAGGCGCTCGTCGTCGAAGACGCCCTGTACTGCGGCGTCTGCCGTCCGCGGCCGGAGCCGATCACGCTGGAGGAGTTGGATTGAGGCGGGAGGTCCTGCCCAATGGCCTTCGCGTCCTGACCGTCGAGCTGCCCCACACCCCGCTAGTTGCCCTCAAGTTGTTCATCAAGGTCGGGAGCCGCCATGACGGCAGCCGGCCCGGTCTCACACACTTCGTCGAGCACATGCTCTTCAACCGCACATGGCCCACCGGCGAGTCCGCCTTCCGCCAGATCGAGGCGGTCGGCGGGGAGATCAATGCGGTCACCCACCGGGAGTACACCGCCCTCCAGGCGGTCGTGCTCACGAAAGACCTGGCCCGGGCGTTCCGCGCGTTTCGTGAAGTCCTGGCCCCTCTGGACGTGAACGGCGAGCGGCTGGTCCGGGAGCGGGAGGTTCTGCTGCACGAGATCGAGCGGGCGACCGATGCTCAGGGGGTGGTCTGGGATTGCTTTCTGCAGGCCCTGTGGAGCGAGGAAGACCCACTCGCTCGCCCGGTCTACGGAACGCCAGAGGCCGTCATGGCGATCACCGCCGACGACCTGTACGCTCACTTTGTCCGGTACCTCGCTCCCACGAGGATGGTCCTCGCCGTGGCCGGCGGGATGCGCCACGAGGAGGTCGTCGAGTCCGCGGCGCGCGAATGGCCGTGGGCGGCCACGGGGGGATGGGCGGACGGGCGGTGGCCGGTCACCCGGGGCCCTGGCCGGTTGGGCCTGGACAAGGACCTCCAGGCGACCTACCTGGTGGTCGGCGTGGAGGCCGTCGGGTTAAAAGATCCGCGCCGGCCGGCGGTCAAGGTCATGGACATCCTACTGGGGAAGGGAGGGCACTCCCGGCTCCACCGGCGCCTGCGGGAGGGACTGGGAGGGGTCTATCAAGTCACGAGCGTGGCCATGGCCTACGAGGACCGGGGCTACCTGGGCGCGTATACCTCCTGCGCCCCCGCTCACGTCCCGGCTGTGGTCGAGGCCATCCTGGATGAATTTGACGCCGTACGCCGTACGCCGGTCGAAGAGGCGGAACTGCAGGATGCCAAGGCCCACTACGAAGGCGCCCTGGCCCGGCATTTCGAGACCGTCCTGTCCCTGGCCGGGATCATCGGCGTCGAGGAGTTGCTCCACCGCGTGGAACTCTTCGCGGAGAGCGTCGCGCGGGTGCGGCAGGTGACCCGGTCCGACGTGCAGGAGGTCGCCCGCGACCTGTTCGACCTCGACCGCGTGGCGATCGGTCATATCGGCAGAATGAGGGGATGACGTCGTGGCGCGTTCCGCTCCCCGGGGACCGACGGACGAGGAACTGGTCAGGCGCTGCTTGGCGCACGACGAGGAGGCCTGGGAGATGCTCCTCGATCGCTACGTCGGGTACATGTACGCTATCGCCACGCGCGGCTTCCGCCTGAATCCCGAGCAGGCGGAAGAGGTGTTGCAGGAAACCGCGCTCAGTCTGGTGCAGCACCTGGAGGCCTATCGCGGCACCGGCCCCCTCCGGGCTTGGATTGGCGCCGTCGCGGCGAACGCGGCCCGGCAGTACCTGCGCCGGCAGAAGCCGCCTGCCGTGCTCCCCCCCGAGATGGACGTGGCCGATGCGTCCCAGGAGTTGCTGATGGCCCAGGCCGAGGAGGCCGACGCGGTGCACGCCGCCCTCGAGCGCCTGCCACCGGAGTGCCGGGACGTCCTGACGCAGGCGTTCTACGAGGAGCGACGCTATGTCGACATTGCGGCCGCGCTGGGGATTCCGGAGGGGACGGTGGCCAGCCGGATCGCCCGCTGCCTGGCCCGCCTGCGGCCCCTCCTGGAGCCGGATCTCTGAGTTTTTTCGCCCGGTAGGGAAGAAAGCGGGCGCGGCCCGCATCTTATGAGTCGAAGGCCTATGAACCGCCACGTTCCCGAGGAAGACATTGCCCTGGCTCTGCTGGGCGGCGCTTCACCCACAGAGACGGACCACATCGACGCCCATCTGGCGACCTGCGAGATCTGCGCGCAGGTCGCCGCCACGTACCGGAGTATGCTGGAGGCGCTGCGACAGCCGCGGCCGTCCGCGGAAACGCTACACAGCGTCCGCGACCGGCTGCGGCAGCGAGTCCGTCTCCGCCGCTTTCTCGACCGGCTGCTCACGGATCCCGCCTGGCAGGCAGAGGTGCGGCGGGACCCCCGGAGCGCACTGGAGCGGTACCAGATCCAGCCGACCCCACAGCTGGTGGCCGCGCTGCAGGAGATCGGCGACCTCCCGGACGAGCAGGGCAGGAGCCGGATCGACGAGCGCGTCAACAAGCTGTGGCTCGGAGTTTAACCCATCCGTGCGGAAAGGAGGTAGATCAGGATGTCCCGTGAGAGCGTAGTCCAACTCATCACCCGCGCCCTGGGGGACGAGAAGTTCGTGGCGGAGATCAAGGCGAACCCAGACGCGGTGCTGGCCCAGTACGATCTGACGGCTGAGGAGACCGCGGCCATCAAGAGCGGGAACGCGGCCAAGCTGCAGGAGATGGGCATCGACGAGCGTGTCAGCAAGCTCTCGACGCCCACGGTCTTGCCGCAGGCCCTCATGCCGACGACCGTGGCGCCGTCGAGCGGCTCCCCGGAAAGCCTCATCCCCTGGGTGCTGTCGTTGTTCTCGACGACTCCGACCCAGTACACGCCGTAGGGTTGTGGGGGTTGCACATGGCGAGAAGGGCGCAAATCGCCCTTCTCGCCATGTGCGTTTGCGCGACGACGGACGACCCCGTCACGTCGTCCACGCGAAGAGGAATCCGGCGAGCATGTCCGCGCCGGACGTTTCGCCAGTCTCCAGGATGCGGGTGGCGGCGGCGATGACCCGGTCCACGTTGGCGGGCAGACCGCGGATGAGATCATGCCAGGCTTCCGCCGCGTGGCCCTGTCGCGCCGCCCAGAGGTAGGCTCGGCTGATCCGGCCGGTGCGCGGAGCGGCGGTCCCCACGAGCAGGGTGGACACCACGTTTGGCCCGAGCGGCCCGGCGGCCGCCGGCCACACGCGCAGGCCCAGCAGGATCCCCGCAAGGACGTCGTCCCCCGAGGGTGTGAGCCCGGGGCCGAGGCCGGCGAGTTGGGTCGCGCCCTGCGTCACCGCGGTGGCATCGGCCTGGGCGAGGCCTTCCCGCAGCCGGTCCAGCGCCCGGCGCCCCTGCGCCAGAAGCGGCGTCTCCGTGTCCTCGAAGTGGACGCGCGCCAGACCCTCTGCCGGTGCATGCGCGCGTAGATGGTCGGCCAGCGCCCGCAGTCCTTCGCCGGCCGATCCGTTGAGCGGCGGCAATGTGGGATCCCACGGAACCGCGGAACGCAGGTCGATGCGCATCGGCCCGAGATGCAGCGTCTGTCCTTCCACGGATGCGGCGTCGTCGGGGCGGAGAGCAATAAAGGAGGGGGATCCGTCCACCGTAAGGGCAAACGCACCGCGGCCGAGGGATTCCGCCAGCACGGCGATCAACTGTCCCTCCGCGGTTTCTAGGTAGCAGCTGCGGTCGAATGAAGCGAGGACGCGGCCGTCGGCGCCCGGCGTCTCAATGAACGGCCGGACCGGATCCGCGACGGCGAGAGCGGGATACGTCGAGGTTACCGCTGCCACGTGCGAGCCGCCGCCCGCACCGCCTCCACGATGCCCTGATAGCCGGTGCAGCGGCAGAGGTGCCCGCCCAGCGTCTCCAGGATCTGCTCTTCGGTCGGCTCTGCGTGGTCGCGCAGCAGGGCCACGGCGCTCATCAGGAAGCCGGGTGTGCAGAACCCGCACTGCAGCCCGTGGTGTTCGCGGAAGGCGGCCTGCACGGGGTGCAGCCCTTCCCCCGGCGCCAGCGACTCAACGGTCTCGATCCCCGCGCCCGCGGCCTGCACAGCGAAGAGGAGGCAGGAGCGTACGGGCTCGCCGTTGAGCAGCACCGTGCACGCACCGCACACGCCGTGCTCGCAGCCCAGGTGCGTGCCCGTCAGCCCCAGGTCCTCGCGGAGGAAATCCGCCAGCGTCTTGCGCACTTCCACCGTGCGCTCCACGGTCTCACCGTTCACCGTGAACCGGATGGTCAGGGCGCTCTGCGGCTCGCGCAACCGGCGCTTCCGGCGGGCCGGGACGCGGGCGGGTGCCTGGGCCGGCGTCGTGTGCGCAGGATCCCCGTTCATCGGGTCCGGCCTCCGCTGCGCTGCCAGGCCAGTTCCAGAGCCCGCCGCGTCAGGACCGCCGCGACCTCACGCCGGTACTGCGCGGTGGCGTGGATGTCGCCCTCGGGATCGAGACGCGCTCCCGCCTCGCGGGCCGCATCGGCAAAGACCCTGGGCGTGCCCGCACTGCCCGCGAGCCGGCCTTCGGCCTCCCGCACCCGCACCGGTCCCGGGCCCACTCCGGTGAACGCCAGGCGGGCTTCCGCGATCGTCCCATCTCTGCGCCGCACGACCGCGGCCACGCCCACCAGGGCGAAGTCGCCGTGGCGCCGGGCCACCTCGACGAACGCGGTACCGGTGCGCTCCGGGAGCACGGGAAAGCGGATTTCGGTGAGGACTTCGGTGGGCTCGAGTGCGGTCGTCAGGTAGCCCGCAAAGAACTCGCCGGGCGAAAGGGCGCGCTCGCCGGACGGACTCCGCACCACCAGTTCAGCATCCAGTGCCGCCACCACTGCGGGCAATTCCGCGGAGGGATCGGCGTGCGCAAGGCTCCCGCCCACAGTGCCGCGGGTACGGATCTGCGGGTGGCCGACGAAGCGGATCGCCTCCCACAGCAGCGGCACCTGGCGGCGCACGGTCGCCGACTCTTCTACCGCGCGCTGGCGCGTTAGCGCGCCCATGTGCAGGCGGTCGTCTTTCCGCCGGATGTAGGCCAGCGAGCGGATCCCGTTGATGTCCACGATGACCTGCGGGCGGGCGAGACGCATGTTCAGCAGCGGCACCAGGCTCTGGCCGCCGGCCAGGATCTTGCCTTCGGCGCCGTGCTCCGCCAGGAGGGCCAAGGTCTCGTCCACCGACCGCGGGGCGACGTAGCGGAAGGGCGCGGGCTTCATGCGGGTGTCGGCGCGGTCTGGGCCTCGCGGAGAATCTCGCGCAGGCGCGACGGACTGAGCGGCATCTCCGTGATGCGGACGCCCTCCTCGCTCAGCGCGTCGTCCAGGGCGGAGGCGACCAGCGCGGGCACGGGAATGACGCCCGCCTCACCCGCTCCCTTGATGCCGAGCGGGTTGAGGGGAGAAGGGGTCTCCACGTGATCGACTTCGACCGCCGGCACCTCTGCCACGGTGGGCAGGAGGTAGTCCATGAAGGTCTGCGTCAACAACTGTCCCTGCTCGTCGTAGACGAGTTTCTCGTAAAAGGCGTTGCCGATCCCCTGGGCGACGCCGCCGCGGACCTGTCCCTCCAGGATCATCGGGTTGATCACCGGCCCGCAATCGTGTACGACGACGTAGCGCAGGAAGCGGATGAGGCCGGTTTCCGTATCCACCTCGACCAGCGCGGCGTGGCAGCCGGCGGCGAAGGCCCCGCTGGGCGGAGCGAAGTAGCGGGTCGCCTCCAGGCCCGGGCCTTCCCATTCCTGGGGGATCACGCCGCGCAGTGGGTTAGCCGCCGCCGCGACCTGGCCGAGCATCACCGCCCGGCCGGGCACACCGCGGACAAAGACCTTCCCCTCCGCCAGTTCCAGGTCGTCCACGCGCGCCTCCAGCAGCGTCGCCGCGACCTGCAGGGTCTTCTGCCGCACCGCGCCTGCGGCTAGCGCCACGGCGTTCCCGGCCACCACGGCGGCGCGGCTGGCGAAGGTGCCGGTGCCCCAGCCAAAGGCGCCGCTGTCCCCGGTCGTGACGATCACGTCCCGGACGTCTGTGCCCAGCGCGTCGGCGACGATCTGGGCGAAGGAGGTGTAGTGTCCCTGACCTTGCGTGCCGACGCTGGTGGCCACGTAGACTTTGCCTGAGGGTTCGACGGTGATGCGGCAGCCTTCATAGGGACCGATCCCGGTGCCTTCGACGTAGAACGCAAAGCCCAGGCCGACGCGCCGGCCCTCGCGGCGGTGGCGCGCCTTCTGCGCCGCCCAGTCGGCGTACCCAATGTGGTCCAGCGTCTTGCGGAAGACCTCGGGGTAGTTGCCGCTGTCGTAGACGAGTCGGACCCCGTCCTGGTAGATGAGCCCGCCGAGATCGTAAGGGAACTCGTGCGGCTGAATGAAGTTGCGCCGCCGCACCTCCGCCCGGTCGATGCCCAACTCCCGGGCGACGCGGTCCATCAGCCGCTCCATGACGAAGACGCCGTGCGGCCGCCCGGCCCCGCGGTAGGGACTGGTCTGGGTTTTGTTGGTGAAAACGGCTCTGTACTCGGCGTGATAGTTGGGGATCTTGTACGGCCCCGGCAGTGTGGTGCCCGAGACGATGGGCACGGTGAGCCCGTACGCGCAGTAGGCGCCGCAGTCGTGCAGGTAGGTCGTGCGCACGCCGAGGATGCGCCCGTCGGCGTCCACGGCGATCTCCGCGTCGTGAATCTGCAGCCGCTCGTGATTGGTGGCGACGAAGTGCTCCCGCCGGTCCTCGATCCACTTCACCGGTCGCTCCAGCACCATCGCCGCCCAGGGGATGCTGATCTCCTCCGGATAGCACATCATGATCTTCGGGCCGAAACCGCCGCCGATGTCCGGCGCGATGACCCGCACGTTGGCCTGCGGCAGGCCCAGCAGGTCGCTCAGGTAGTTGCGGATGCGGATCGGCGCCTGGGTGGAATCCCACACCGTCAACTGGTGGGACCGCGGGTCCCACTCTGCGACGACGCCGCGGGTTTCCATCGGTGCAGAGGAGCCGCGATCCATGGTGAAGCGCTCGCGGAAGACGTGGGGCGCCTTGGCGAAGGCCTCTTCTACGTTGCCCGCTCGCTGGATGTGGTGCGCGGCGATGTTATCCGCCATGTCCGCGTGCACGCGCGGCGCGCCGGGTTTCGCCGCCGCCTCCAGGTCCACGGCGGCAGGCAGGACCTCGAACTCCACGGCGATGAGCTCGAGCGCGTCCTCCGCGATGTAGCGGCTTTCCGCCACCACCAGGGCGATGGGTTCACCCACGTGGCGCACGACCTCACCGGCCAGCGCCACCTGCGTCTTGTGGTGGACGAGCGCGGGGTGGGGGATCAGTTTGGGCAGCGGCCCGCGGATCCGTTCGGGCAGGTCTTGCGCGGTGACGACCGCCACCACACCGGGGAGGGCTTTCGCCTGATCGGTGGCGATGCGCAAGATCCGCGCATGGGCGTGGGGGCTGCGGTAGAAGGCGGCGTGGAGCGTCCCGGGACGCCGCACGTCATCCACGTACATGCCGCGTCCCGTCAGCAGCCGGGGGTCTTCGTTCCGGGGAATCCGCTCCCCAAACCACCGCGTCGGCATGAGATAACACAAATTCGCATTGCGGCCCGCGCGCTCCTGCCCATCGCGCGGGCGTTTCGCGCCGCTGCGCGGCCGCCGACGGCTGCGTCGGGCGCGTTTCCGGGCGGCTGACTTCAGGGTTGGCGGGCGGGGGGCAGGTCGCCTGCTTTGAAGATGCCGATCTGGAAGATGCGCCCGATGAGCAACGCCTGCGCCGGGTCGTTGACCAGACCAAACTGCAGGCCCAGCGCCGGGTAGCGGATCAGGATCACTTTCTCTTCCTGATACTCCCACCGTTTGTAGTTCTTGCCGTAGCTGCCCTCGGCTTTGGTAAAAGGATCGAGGAGCCTCACCCCCTTGTCGGTGCGGTATTTGCTGTTGGCGCCGAAGGCGCTGATCACGCGCAGCGCCTTGGTCTCCAGATCCTGGGAGACCCAGATGCCCTCGGCCCGCCATTCGTAGAGGATGATCTTCTCTGCCTTGAACTCCTCGCGCTTGTAGACGACCCCGATCGTGTCAATGAGCTGCTGCAGCGACATCGTCAGGCGCAACGGACCGACGCGCTGCCCCGCGACAATCACGCCGTCGCCGATGACCTGTGTCCCGGGGGCCGGTTCCCCCTCGGGGGCCGCCCAGACCGGTAGCGCACTCAGAACCCCGATCAGAGCAAGCAAAAGAATTCGCACCCCGATCACCTCAAGGAGAAGTATTCCTCTCGCGCAGAACCTTTCCCCTAGCCGGAGAGCACGGCAGGCACTTCGGTTTGCAGCCACATGTCCGTGTATCGACGGCCCGTCGATGCAGGAACCCGTCGTGGCGCCGGCAGGGGCGCGGGGAGGGGAGCGCGGTGAAACGAATCGTTCTGATTGCCACGGGCGGCACTATCTCGACGCGGGACGTGGACGGGAGCGGCGCGCGTCCGTTCCTCCGCCCCGCCGACCTGCTGCGCGAGGTTCCGGGACTGGAGCGCGTCGCGGAGGTGGAACCGGAGGAGTTCGACTTCATCCCCGGGGCCTCCATGACCGTGCCGAAGATGGCCGACCTCAGCCGCCGGGTGACGGAGACGCTGGCCCGCCGGGAGGTGGACGGGGCCGTCATCACCCACGGGACCGACACGCTCGAGGAGACGGCGTACTTCCTCTATCTCACGGTCGCCTCAGAGAAGCCGGTGGTGTTCACGGGGGCGATGCGCAACGCTTCGCAGATCGGGTTTGACGGCTACCGCAACCTCTCCGACGCGGTGCGGACCGCCGCCGCCGCTGGCGCGGGGGGGCTGGGTCCCCTGGTGGTGCTGAACGAAGAGGTCCATTCCGCCCGCTGGGTGACCAAGACCAACGGTCAGAAGGAAGACACGTTTCGCTCGCCGGCGACCGGGCCGGTCGGGGTGGCCTACGGCGACCGGATCGCCTTCTTCACGCGTCCGGGATCGCGCCGCGTACTGGAACCACGGGTGGAACCGGAGGTGGACCTCATCCGCCTGTGGGCGGGGTGTGACGACCGATTTGTGCGCTGCAGTCTAGGTCATCACGCACGCGGGATCGTGCTGGAGACCTTCGGCGGCGGCCGGGTGCCGCCCGCGCTCCTACCCGCGATCGATGAGGCCATCGGCGGCGGCGTGACGGTGGCGGCGACGACGCGCTGCCTTACCGGGAGCATGTGGGACATGTACGGCTATGCGGGGGCATTTCGCGACCTGGAACGGCGGGGCGT
>Ga0209641_10004117_pt1 | contig 12053 bp, 12 predicted proteins | sample RifCSP16_1_FD_184022 | JGI IMG/M metagenome (GOLD analysis project Ga0209641, IMG submission 184022) | Soil microbial communities from Rifle, Colorado - Rifle CSP2_sed 16_1 (SPAdes) (version 2) | ecosystem: Environmental > Terrestrial > Deep subsurface > Rock core/Sediment | place: Rifle...
GTCTCGCCGGGCGAGAGAAATATCTTCAGCCATGACCCGGCGAGCGGCGTGCTGCTGCAGAGGCTTGGAGATTTCTTCAGGCTTTCCATACTGTGGTATCTGGTGAATGCAAAAAACGTCCCCTGCGCGGGAAGGCTCGTGAAGCTCCAGAACATCAGGGGTGGAGATATCTTTACGAAAGGGTCGCATGTCCTGCCGCTTGATAAAGTCGCTCAGAAATACGGCAGCAATAAGGACGGGTTTGTCGAGAAAGGAAAGAACCTGGGCGGAGAGATTTTGAAGGAGTTCGGCGACGTGTCCGTGAGGCTCTTGCCTTTTCCGAGACTCCCGGTCATCGTAACGCTCTGGACCGCGGATGAGGAATTTCCCACGCGCGTTGACCTGATGCTCGATTCCACCTGCGAGTTGCAGCTGCCCACGGACATCATCTGGTCGATCGCCATGATGACGGTGCTGATAATGCTTTAACTTATAACTTGCAACAAACGACTTACAATAATTTAGAAAGCAGGAAACGCCAGATACAATAAATATTTACAATTTACTGGAATTTGAAATTTATTTATGGCTCATGGCAAAAAAGTGCGGGTTAATAGCCATACTGCAAAATGATAAGGAGAAAGGGAGAATAGAATATGGAGAAATGGGAAAGGTGGGGCAGATAGAGACGGGAAATTGACACCCGATTTAAGCCCGGGTTTAGTTACTCCTTTTCTCCAATTTCACCCTTTCTCCTTAATCTTTAATCTTTCTGTTCTTTACTCTTTATCGTTAGTTGCATGTTGTCCGTCGAAAGTTGTCAGTCAGCGTCGCTCGCGCCTCACATCTCGATCCTCGTTACCACCCCGTGAAGCTTGTTCGTCGGAAGTTTATAGAATTGAACGATGTTCGGGGTGAGTTTTTTGATAAATGCAAAGACCTTCCAGATGATATTTCCGGCAATGATGTCCTCGACCCCGTAGAATATGGTCTTTTCCCGTATGTTCGCCTCGCGCAGTATGTCCTCGACATCCACGACTTCCATGTATCCGATCTGTATCTCGAACGATCTGAGCCCCGGCGCAAGGTCGGCTTTAAAAACGCCGGTCACGCCGAACGGGTCGCTCCGTTTGACGATCGAAACAATGACGTTGTCTTCATAGACGATGTGGTTCTTGAACATGGTATGGACGATGTACGGCGGGACCTCTTGCGCGTCTTTCGCGAAAAAGAGGGCCGTGCCGTTGATCTTGTTCACGCTCTTGTATATCTGGTTATAGCTGATGAGAAAAACATCAAGCGGCAGAGGCCTGAGGGAACGGTACAGTCTCCTTTGCCCATACGTGTAGAGAAGGTTCATGCTGAGCGGGACCGCCGCGATGATGAGCGACCAGTAGCCGCCGTGGGGTATCTTGTACGTGTTCGACAGGAGAAAGGCCATCGTGATCATCGTTACAAACAGGGCGATGGCCGACCGGACGAAGTTCTTCCGGAGATAATAGATCCAGGTCATCATGATACCGGTGAGGGTCATGGTCCCGGTGACCGCCAGGCCGTACGCGGCCGCGAGGTTGCTGGATTCACGAAATTCGAAGATGATGAACAGCACCGCGAGCATAAGAGACCAGTTGACGAAGCCGATGTATATTTGAGATTGCCTCTCCGTGGACGTGTACTCGACCCTGAAGATCGGCATGATCCGCGTGGTGATCCCCTGGAAGACTATCGAGAACATTCCGCTGATCATCGCCTGCGAGGCGATGACCGTCGCGGCAATGGAAAGGACCAGGAACGGGATATAGAGGAACCGCGCCTGGTGGAATATCATTTCGAACAGCACGTTCCTGGCCTCGGGGTGCCCGATCAGGAACGCGCCCTGGCCGAGGTAGTTGAGGAGCAGCGCAAAAAAGACGAAGTACCACGCCTTGACGATCGGTTCACGACCCAGGTGGCCCATATCGGCGTAGAGCGCTTCACCGCCCGTTGCGCAGAGGATAACCTCCGAGAGGACGAAAAACCCCGATATCCCGCCGGCTATCTTGTTCGCGAAAAGAAAATGAAGCGCATAATAGGGATTCACAGCCTTGATGACGTCCGGAACGTGCACGATCGAGGCAACGCCCGAAACAATGAGCGACGCGAACCACACGAGCATGATGGGTCCGAACGCGCCGGCTATTTTCTCGGTCCCCTTTTTCTGATACGAGAAAAGGGTGACCGCGATCACTCCCGCGATCACGATCAGGGCATTCTGAGATGTCCCTTCAAATCCGGGGATGAGGAGCATGCCTTCCACGGCGCTCAGGATACTGATAGCAGGGGTGATAACGCCGTCGCCGATGATGAGGGAAATACCGATGTAGGACAGGAGGGTAACGAATGCGAGCTTTCTGCCGGACTTGAGAAGCGGAGCGAGAAGCTCCCTCAGCACGATGGTGCCTCCCTCTCCGTGCCTTCCAAGGCTCATGGCAAGCCAGGCATACTGAACGCTCACGAGAAGAATGAGGGTCCAGACAATGAGCGAGAGGACGCCGATCACGTTCTCTGGGGTCTTCGGGGTCAGGAGAAAGATGACGGTGATAGTATAGATGGGGCTTGTGCCGATGTCGCCGAACACAAGGCCGAGGGATTTTACGGTACCTTTGAATTTTGACTTGATATCGAACATGGGCGCGGCTGTTTATCCGTTCCGGGGTGAAAGCTTCAGCTTTGCCCGAAGATACTCAAGGGAAGAACAGCTCAGAGTTTATGGACAGAAGATACTACCGATTTTTTGGGGAAAATGCAAGCCGAAAAGAGCGCCCTGTCAACCCCAAGGGGAAGATATAGAACAAATATATGACCTATAGGTCATATAGGACCCATGTCCCTCTTAACCTCTGAACGCTTTTGATAAAGCCTTTCGCTAAAACCGCCCTCTTTTAAAAACCGCTCCTCAAGCTGCCGTAGCTGCTGATCAAGAAGATAATTCGCCTGGTGAATGAGACAAATGAGAGTGTTTGCTGCGACTTCCGGGTCAGCTTCTTCAACAATCCCCCCTGGCCCCCCTTTGTCAAAGGGGGGTTTGGGGGGATTTTGTTTTTCGACCTACCTTCTTTAAAAGCCAGCTTTCTCACTGTCTGCGCCTGCTGATCGTCCTTTCCCCAGAGCACCAGTCCGCGCTGCCGCAGATAATCCTGGCAATCAAGCAACAGCTCTTCGAGACTCGCCCGAGCCACACCTACGAGCTTGAGCTCGGTCTTGCGTGACGTACCGGAGGCCATACTCCCTTCGGCGATATTCTGCTTGCCGCTCCGGGCGGCCTGGACCATCTGATCATGAGTTCGCGAGCGCCTGTCGATGAGCCGGTTGCAGAAGGCTGTTGTCGCGTCATAGATGATCTCCGTCATCTGATATGATTTCAGATTCCGGTAGCCCCCATGCGCTTCGATCAAGCCGGGCTTAGGTTTTTTATCGTTATTTTCCATGATGTCTCCGATATGGCTGGGAGCATTTCTAACGCCATTTGTGTCCGCAAAAAAGGCATTGCGGTTTATGAACACATATCAGCTCGCTGCACTCAGGACAGGTCCATCGTTCCTTTTCATTACTCATGAAATGCTTTATCCCGTACTTCTTGATGTGCTCAAGATTGTCGATCATGCTCATGCCGTACTTGGTCCTATAGCGCTCATTCAAGTGATTTAGCCTGTCGCAAGGAAACCTGCCACAGCTGAAACAGTACCTGACTTTACCTTGCCCTATCTTCTCACAGTTCTTGATTCGGCATGTGACGCGGGTTTTTGATTTGACGCTGTCGTCGCCTCGGCAACCGGGGCAGGCCTTCTTATCTCTTGTATATGCGCAACAGAGGCGACAGTTCATTCCACAGGGAGCAATCAGCGCCGTTCGGATCGCATTGGACATTGTCAATCTTACTGGTGTCATGTTCGTATTCCTGCAAAGGCTTGTATCGTGATCCTGTTTTGTGGCCCAACAATGAGCTATGGGGCGCGGCGGTCGTTTCGCCGCGTCCCTCTTGAGCGCTTTGTTAGACCGTTTATCTTACGGCTTTCATTAATCAATCGCAACTCAAGGCGACAGCCAAGGGCATGAGCGTACTTTTGCAATGTGGCCAGCGATGGCGAGTGTTTGCCGCCGCCGGATTCCAGGCGCGCTATCGCGGATTGCGTTGTGCCGATACGTTCGGCAACTTCCGCCTGCGTGATACCGGCTGCAGCGCGTACTTTCATGAACGCGTCGAAAAAAGAGAACTCCTCATCAAGTCTCTCATATTCGGCCTTTACCTCTGGTCGTTCAAGGGCACGGGCTTTAAGTTCTTTGTGGGTGAGCATCTTTGACCTCCTTCATCCAAAGAAACCTGAAGGCATTGCAAGGATTTCTTCTTGCAATGATTCGCTGTAATAGGTGATTTTCCAACTCACGGGTAATTATAGCGTATTTGCTATATTGAGAGCAAGTAAATTATTGGGATTAATCGTGGCATAACGGCGCGTCATGATTGAACGTCAGCTTTCCAATGAGGAATTCAAGTTTGCAGGTTTGTTGTGCCTCGGTCGGAAATGGACTATGCAGCCGGTTGAGTTAATGGGCTACGCATCACAGCCCAACATCTTTAAATCTGTTGGGATAGGCAAATCATTTTGCCCAACCTACACGCTGCCATCGCCCCGAGCGATCCATTTGTTCAATGGGGTATGTTGAACGGTCTTGATCGCTTCGTAGACGTACGGTTTTCCGTCGCGGAAGAATATGATTCTCATGTGGCTGTATTTTGAGTGAGTTGCCTTCTGGATCGCGATACTCTGGGCGGATCGGGAAGTCTGGAAGACGATGTCCCCATCGCGCAATGGCAGTGGTAACGAATCTCCGCGGCAGGAAATAGCCAGGAGCACAAAAAATATTGATGGGAGGATTTTCTTAACCATGGTTTAATTGGCAACGAACGCAGATTCTGAAAACGATGTGATCAGTTGCGTGGTTGTTTCGCGTCCGCTGGATTTGATTGTTTGCCTTTTCTTTTTTTCATTCCCACTATTATCACCTGTTTAGCCTTGTCACGCAAAGAAGTGGTATAAATTCTTCCTGCGAAGCGATTTGCATAATCCATATTACCTTTGAGAATTAAAAACTCCACCGAACGATAGTAGCAGTTGTCACGAATTGTTGTGGTATATATATTTGAAGCAGTATCTATAGCCACATCAAATTTTTTAGCGCAAAGAGCATCATGAACAAGAGATGTATAAACGTTATCTCGGTCTGTGGTACTGTATATAGTTCCTGCTGTCTTAATAGCTTCCAGAAGGTTAGCGTTTTCTTCGCAAGGAGGAGGGACCCTAATGTCTGCATATGTTATCACCTGCTCGGGGGGTGGTTGTTTATCTATTTTTCTAGCTTGCATAGAAAAAGGAGCGTCCTTACCTTGAGATCGTGATTGGGCAAACTTAGATAGGTGCGTTGCTGGGAGAATTGTATAAAGTGCTACGAGTGCACTGATAATAGCAGCGATCCAAGATGCTTTTTCAAGTTTTGGATTCATAATAACCCTTTATAGCCAATGCGGCAGCTGATCCGTCGCCCGGCGCGGCATAAGTCTCGAGCTCCCGGTTCTCCCCGAGCGCAGCGCGGGAGAGGTTCGTTTTTATTCTTGACTAATTCCGTCTAAAGGTAGCTTCTGGTTAAGCGATAATATCTCATCGAACCCTGCATTCTCGGCAGATCGCATCGTGAAAACGCTTTGTGTTGGTGAATTTCTCACAAATGTCGGGCTGCGTCTGCCAGTCCAGCTCCGTAGGTACGTCCGCTGACTTCGACCAACGCAGTCGCCATGTTGGGTCATGGAAGCCCCAGGTCCAGTTTATAGCCAGAGTTCTCAAGGTTGCTCCAGTCTTGAGCGGAACATCGTATGGGACAACCCACCAATCGGCGTACTGTCCCGAGCGGATGTGTTCAGGAATCCTGTTGGAGCCGGTTGCCGTTAAGGCCGCGCCTGACCATTGTTGCTGTTGTTCGAGACGGTACGCTTCAACGATGGGTTTACCCACAAAAATTGAGTTGGCTTCATCTATGTACGCCTCACCGTAGGAGATGCCGCCTCGAATCCTCGTGTTACCGCCAATCATCGTCTCAAAGAGCAGCCATCCGATGGTCAGTATTAATTGTTGAACCGCTTCGTCATCATCGCGGCGCGTGTAGAGGAGGACTGTATCGGAGAACCATGCGACCCCGACATGTTCATTTCCCACGAACGCCGTCTTCGCAGGAACCTCGCTGGGAAAGTCACGCTTATGCAATGAATGATGAAGAGCCTTTCTAAACCAGCCGAGAGCTCCGCTTACGACATCATCAAGTGAGTTCTTCTCGACGAGGGTAGAAAATCCGAGAATGTCGCAGACAGCTATGAGGTATTGATTTCGCATATTTTCAAATGCTCGCTTGGAGCATGACGCGCGAGTGATGTGTGCGTACCGCTGCACATCTCGACCCGAAGGTTGAGATCATTACGTCGGGTTTCTCCCTGCTTTTCCCGACCCACGAAACTGCTTGATTGGTCATGGGAGCTTCCTGGATATTAATCGGATGCAGTGGCTTGTTGGGTACCCGTATTCGTAACGAGCCGCTTATATGCCTGTTCTACATAATCTGAAACAGTCAACTCAAAGAGGTAAAACACATCATCCTTCGAACGAGATGCCTCAATTTTCCGCACGATCTTCCATGCTGAGACTTCAATGAGATCATGTAGGTACTCCCAATACCCGCTGCGCCCATAGCAGAATACAAGCCTAGCACCCGGCCTTGCGTGGAACTGTGAACCAAGAATGAGTTGCTCGACAAGGCGGGGTGAACCTGCGAAGCTGCTGTGGAGTGGCGACGCACAAGATTTGACTGTTTTTCGACGCCTCGAAAAGGGTAAATTAGCAATTATCAAATCGAACTTCTCTTTTTCCTTCAACTCCGAGAAAAGGTCGTCTGCCGCGCAAGTTCGAAACTCCGTCAACTGTGCGACTCCATTCTGGCTTGCGTTACTTCTAGCAAGATTTACCAATTCCGGCGTTAGATCTATTCCAACCGCTCGAACACCTAAAGTATGGGCAAGATAGATTGTATAGAAACCAGATCCTGTTCCGAGATCTAGCACCCTATCGTCACGTTTGATAAGTGTTGCAGCGTGCTGCACGAGAGGGATCGACACTTTACCGAGAGCCGGTACAAAGCAACTATCCTCAATATCAAGGCGGATCCCCTCGACAGTGATGGGCTGTGCACCATGTGCTAAATGTTTGGTGATAATGTCCGCGACGATTGATTGTTCCCGCCAGAAGCGTGCTATTATGCGCTCAAGTTGCATTTTCAATGGCCGCCGCAAATATTGATTGTTACCTGCCGCTGCATACCTAAATAGGTACCACTCTCCACAATTGATAGAGTGGTCGCGTCGTGGTCCTATCCATCTGCCATCTAAATCAAACTGTCGCTCATTGAAATGAAACATCGCTGCTCCACGGTAGAGTGCACTCCGTTTAGAAGCCCATTCGCCGATAAAGATATCCCCACTCTTCGGCAACGGGATAGCTTTTAAGATGTAGTCATGTTTGTTTTTATGAATATAAACGGGACGCGCACGAAAGCCGCCGAACCATCGACGTAGGCGTAGCACTTCACAATTCACTTCAATGTTTACTGGATCAATCCAAAAACCCTTATATATGCCAGGACGAAGTGTCCGAGAATTGTACTGCCTACGAAGCGCTACCCAAACCAGATAGGCCCAGTACAACAACGTTGGGATACCGACAACGATGCTTGCTACGGATCCCCAGAACGACACTGGATCGCTCGGAGGCCAAGTTATTTGCCACATGCGCATTTGTGCATCTCCTGGCCAACAATTAAAGCCGCATGTTTCGAAGAAAAGCAAGGTCTATATCTCATATCTGATCAAGGTATTCAGCAGAAACATATAGTTTAATATCAAGTTTCAGCTCATTTGCTACAAAACGATGTATGAACTGCATTGCTTTCTCAATATGGAACGCTGCATCTTCCGCACTTGGATTTGCATATTTATGCTGTATGTTATTTCGCTCTTCGTGAAGTAATTCCAAGTCTGGGCGTTCAGGAATTTGAACCCCAATTTCTTTATCCAGTATGTCATAAGCGGACCAGATTGAAATGGTTTCTTTTGGGTTCTTATAGATAGATTTGCCTCCTGAACGCACTCTCTCTTTAAGTAAAAGTTCTACCGCTTGATCAACATGCAAAAGTGCAAATTTCATATCAGGTGTCGTATCGCTTCGAAAGAAGTGCCATAGTCCATGGTTAAGGACTTCGAAAGCAGAGCGCAAAAGAGGCGATAACTTTGGAGAAACAGATGCTGATACTTTCGCCATTTTGTACCTACCTTAAGATTTCCGCCGTATCTTTGATTCTATAAATTTCTCACCAGAACTCGTTAAAGTGTAACGATTCTTGCCTTTTTCACCTTTCGCACGCGAAGCCATCATATATCCGCGTTTAATGTTCTGTATGATCATCTGACTTGTATTCGAACTTTCCATCTTTGCTTCGTAGTAGCTGTTGTTGATGTCGGCAGGGGTGAAAGACGTGACACCTGCGTGTTTTTCCAAGTAATATCCGAATGCCAAAGTAATGTCGGTATGCTTTGCGAACGAAAACTGCTGGACGAATTCTCTAATAGAAAGGGCCTTTGCAGAAGCGGTTGTAGTAGCGGCCTCCTTCTTTAAACGTTTTGAATCTGCGGGGATTACTGTCGATTGAGAGGTATCAGAGGCGGATTGGATGTCAAATCGCTTAAGCATTTCGAGAACAAAGGCTTTGTCGCCTTCCACTTCAAACTCAAGGCCTTCACGGATAATCTTCATTCTGTACGATTTTGCAGGCATTTTGTCCTCCTAACGATCCAAGAAATTTTATAGTTTGCGCCATTTAGTGTGGACGTTATTATGGTTCTTAGTGATCAATCTTATACCTATTTCTGAGTTAACGCGAGACTAAGACGCGTGGCTCTACGCGTCATTCTTGAGTCGCTGGTTAGCCGTTCAAATGAAATGGCGTACTTCCGGAAATCAGTACTCGTTGAGCAAGGTACTGAACCAGTTCAATGTCAAAGAAAAGCTGTTCAGCCTCTTTGGAGAACGGTAGCAGTAACTCAACACTTCCCTCCTTTGAATCTGTTTTCGTGTGAACGATTTTGCAACGAATATCATAAACTCTGTCGGCTACATCGTTTCTAAGATCAGCCGAAGGATTTGCCAGAGGAATCTTGTGATAAGGCAGTATTTTTGCTTTAGTCAAGAAAAAGTCCTTGCGCTCATCGTCACCTTCTAAGAAGTTTCGCACAGCATCTAAATCGGTACACTCCATTAGCGTTGATCGAAGCTGTGACCTTTCATCGCCAAAGGCGCCGCTCCGGCTGATTTGAATAGCCGCAAGTAGTTTGGCAATATCGGTATCACGATCACCACGAAATGTCGGATCTTTTAGGATGGCCTTCAACTTCCGCTGAGCCTCGGATTGGGAATAAATCGGGAAATAGAACTCAATGACTTGGTAGAACGCCAGGAATTGAAGCAGTGGCATGCCAGCAGCACTTCGTGCGTACCAATACAATGACAACGGCGCGCTATCGTACTCTGTTTTTGGATACCGTATTTCAACCGATAGGTTTGATTTTTTCTTTAATCTTCGACCTCCAGCGAATCGGCGTCGCTCGCGGGTAAGAGTCATCGGAACGTCAGTAAGTAAGTCGAGTTGAAATAGAACGGAACCAGCAACCTTATTAAGTAATGCAAGCGCAGAATCATGTGTTGTAACACGGCAGTCAGATAGCTTTAATGTCAATCGCGTCATAGCCCGCGACAGCTGCGCGAACACCTCAGAGGGCGGACTGATTTCAATATGAGGAAAGCCTTCTTGTGTGGGAGTAATTGAGATTTTTGCGGATTCTATATTAAACTCCTTATTGTCGCGATCAATGCCAAACAAACGGCGATACATAATAGTCGTAGGTCCAATAGATGGCCCAGCCAGTCTGATTCCAGCCTCAATGGAGCCATCATGATAAGAACATATCGCCTCTAGGTCGGAAAGGAAGTTATATTTCTCAAATGGAATTGAGAGAAATTCAATAATGCTTTCATCAGACCAAAGACCCAGCCAGCGAGTATTGCGGCCACATTTCATACCCACTCTTAGTCCTTCGTCTGCCATAGCGTTTAAAGCGTTCGCCCCCTCTTCAAGCGTTATACCTGCTGCTTTGCACCTCTCAGATAACTTCTTTTTCGCTTCAAGAAGCGCCTCAGGCGATATTGTCACTTCAGTTTCTTCGTCATCAAAATCGGTATCAGCTTTGGCCATAGATTTAGATCCTTTCAGACGGTTCAACAAGTCATTATCTATAAAAAACTCGCTAACAACGCAAAATGATGCTGAGCGACAGCATGCTATAGTTTTCTCGACTGTACCAGAATCACCCAGTCATTTCAAGCTAATTATGAATAAATGAATATAACCATCGGATTTAAAATGGATAGTTTTGCAGCATTGAATACTGATGTGTTTCTTTAACGTGTGAAACGTACATGAACTGCGTTCACAAAGGGGGACGAAAATCGGCAGCTATCCGGCTACCTGATCATCACCCTCATCTTTGAATTCTTCCCATCATAGAAGACCCTCACTCCTACCCCTCTCCCCTTGAGGGAGAGGGACAAAGGGAGAGGGGGCTTCATGATCGAAGAGCTTTGGAGAACTTATTTGATGGTAGCACTAAAAAATGACTTTATAAAGAATTTTAGGCGCGAATTCTTAATACGTTACCCTGTGAACGGCAATTGACATCGGGAATCGGTTCTATTATAGTTTGCTCATGGTCGCGCCCGAAGTATATCTCATCAAGGAAAATGACCGGGAGATGTTCTTTGCCCACCGTCCCCTCGCCGGCGTTGTCTTCATGCTGATCGGCATGGGGATCGTCTACTTTTTTTCCTTCTCCCCGCTCGTAAAAGAACAGGTGGCCCACTGGGTCTTCAGCGCCGGCGGCGCCCTGTTTGCGCTCATGGGTTTCGGAGGCGCGCTTTGGCGTTATGAACTGCGGCTGGACCTCCTGGGCCGGACCTACTCGGGAAGAAAAGGCTTCTGGCCGAACCCTGTCCCGGACAAGCCGGAATTGAAAATTGGAAATTGCAAAGTGTAAATTTATGGAAAACGGCAGTTCAAAAAAAGTCATTTCATCTTTTATTTACAAGGCGTTTATGATTTTATTGAAAATATTCTACCCTTCTGAGAAGATTTTGATTCTTTAGTAACTAAAGCCCTGAAGGGGTCTCTGGATGATCTGGAAGGCGTAGTGCTGTCTTCACGGGTCGAGCGGAGCGACAATCACAACTACACTGTCTGGACGGTGAGCTTTGCGTTCAAGAACTGGCCGAAGCCCGTCAAGGTCATGGAATCGCAATGGGCTGCTCTTATACCCTGATTGACTGTACCCGGATTTCCTTGATAACAAGAAAGCTCTTGTCATTGGTAAGTAATGTTGCGCCAAGTTGAAGGGTGGTTGCTGCGATAATGGCATCGGGGAGCTTAAGACGATATGACTTTCTGAGAGCGATAGCCCGCTCTTTGATCTCAGCGGTAATATCGACGACAGGTATTTCCTGAAGAAGATGTTTCAGTTGATTTTCTTCCTGGCTGGTAAGTGACGGGTAGGACAAGACTTCCAGTTCGGTTATGAATGATGTGAAAAATTCACCTTCCGGCAGATCGGCGATTTTGATCCGATCGCCGGTTACATAGAGCAGGATATTGGTATCGAGCAGGAACCTATTTCCATTCACCCCGCACTCTCCTCTGATATTCCAACGGCTCCTCCTGGATATGCACGGTCCCTGCGTACTTTTTCAAGTTTTCTTTCACCATGCCCGGTCTGTTTGATTCCAGCAACCGTTCGATCTCCTGCCACTCGTCGTAGTTGATAATGACTTCAACCGGCTTGTTGTTTTCATTGAGCACGATTTTCTTATGAATTGTTTTGGTCAAGGTCTCCGCCC
>Ga0209641_10004123_pt1 | contig 12048 bp, 9 predicted proteins | sample RifCSP16_1_FD_184022 | JGI IMG/M metagenome (GOLD analysis project Ga0209641, IMG submission 184022) | Soil microbial communities from Rifle, Colorado - Rifle CSP2_sed 16_1 (SPAdes) (version 2) | ecosystem: Environmental > Terrestrial > Deep subsurface > Rock core/Sediment | place: Rifle...
GGGGAGAGTTCGCCGCTTTTTATGTCTCCTATGTCCCCTCCCTCCTCCCTTCCCAGGCCTTCGGAATATTCCTTTGCGACTTCCGGAAAATCCCTTCCACTTTTAAGGTCCTCCATTATTAAATCAAGCCTGTTTTTCAAAATCCCTTCGTCGGTTGCCGGGGTTTTGGCGAGGAATATGATCCTTAACCTGTATGACGGGGGGACGGAAAATTTTTCGATATTCTGCCTGTAATACTCCTCTATGTTTTCGTCCTCTATTGATATCTTTGAGCGGAACTGCTGGTTTGCGAATTTGACCTGCCTTATCTCCTCTTTTAACTGGTTTCTGTACTGGGCATAGGTAAGGCCGCTTTGTGCGAGCGCCACAAGAAGCGCCTCGTGGCTTAGCTTGTTTTGCTTTTTTATGTCTTCTACCGCGTTGTCAACCTCTGTTTCGCTTACCTCTATGCCTGCCTTTTCAGCGGACTGCTTTATGAGTATTTTTTCTATGAGGCTGTCCAGCGCTTTACTTCTTGTCTCAACGGTCACTTCAGCGCCCTGGAACTCCTCCCCCTTAAGCCCCCCGGAAATGGCCGCGGTCGCGGCATTGAGTTCCGAAAGGGTTATTACATCCGCGTTTACAACAGCGACCACCCTGTCCACAGTCTCGCAACGGGCGCCTGTTGCCGCAAAAACGAGTGACGCGGCGAGTAATATCGCGCAGAAAAGATGTGCAGTCCTTTTCATCTTAAAAGAAGCTCCTCGTCTATTTTTATATCTGTGTCATTTTTCAGGAGGAGCGCCCATTCCCTGTATTTCTTTTCGCTCTTTTCCCTGAAAAGCGTTTCTATAATATTTTTCCTTGCGTCTTTAAACGCAAGTTTCCTCCCCTTTGTCTTTCCCTCTGCCTTGAAGATGTGGTAGCCGTAAGGTGTTTTGACGATATCGCTTGTCCCTCCCGGGGGAAGGCGCAATATGGCGTCCTCGAATTCGGGCGGAAGGTCGCCGCGGCTGAAAAACCCGAGGTCCCCGCCGTCCTTCGCCTCCGGCCCGACGGAGAGTTTTTTTGCGACATCCTCAAATCTTTCCTTTTTAAGCCTCATCTTTGCCTCTTTTGCCTTTTCTTCGGTATCCGCCACAATCATCCTCGCGCGCACCTTTTCGGGCACTTCAAAGACGGCCCTGTTTTCCACGTAATAATCCTTTGCCTCTTTTTCCGTAACAGTAATTTTTGAGTCTACAAGGTTTTCGACCGTCTTTTTAACCAGAAGTTTTTTTCTTACGTCTTCTTTCCAGTTTTCGGCTGTGGAGTACCTTTCCTTTATCCAGGCCTTGAGTTCTTCCTCCCCCATCTTTTCCTTAATGGTCTTTATTTCATCCGAAACCTCTTCATCGGTTACGTCAATATCCGCCTTTTCGGCCTCTTTAAGTATAAGCCTTTCTTCTATCATCTGGGTTAGAAGGTTTTTTTTGAGCTCTGCCTCATCCTGGGGCGATATATCCCTCTCTCCCTCAGGCAAAATATCTTTGAGGACGGACCGGAATTCACCGTATGTTATTCTGGCGTCTCCAACGGTTGCCACGGGCTTTTTTGGGTCCGGTTTACTCTGGCAGCCGGGGAGGGTTAAGAATAAGAATAAAAATATAACCGGCGCGGCCAAAGGGTTTATTATAAGACCCCTTGTCATAATCGAAAAATTCTAACATCTATTGGCGAGTTCTTGCAAGAGATACTTTGCCGAGGAGAGCGCCTCTTTGTCCTCCTCCATTGAAAAGATGAGTTTCGTTCCGTCGGGGGTAAGGAGAAACCTTTCGGGTTTGTTTTCCATAAGGCAGACAATCCTTTCGGCAACGCCCTCCGGACACTTCGCCTTTGAGAAGGTGACATAAAGGCGCGTTTTTTTCCGGGAGAGTTCTTTTACGCCGAGCGGCTTTAACCTTAATTTCAGTTCCGTAATTTCAAAAAGATTTTCAAGCACCCCCGGCATATTGCCGTAGCGGTCAAGTATTTCTTCTTTTAAAGAAACGAGTTCATCGTGTGTTTCGCAGGTCGCCAGTCTTTTGTAAAGGGTGAGTCTTTGCCTTGTATCGGGTATATAATCCTCCGGTATGTAAACGGGTATTCTTAAGTTTATCTCGGGAGCCGGCTCATGCCCTGAAATTCCCTCCCCCCTCATCTCCATTACGGTTTCTTCAAGAATCTGTGCGTACATGTCAAAACCGACCTCGGCTATCTGCCCGGATTGCGCCTTTCCGAGGAGTTCTCCCGCCCCCCTTATCTCAAGGTCATACGCGGCAATCCTGAAACCGCTGCCCAGGTCCGAAAGCTCCCTTATGACCTCAATCCGTTTTGACGCCTCAGGGGTAAGAAGGGCATCATCCGGACAGATAAAATAGGCATATGCCCTGTGATTGCTTCTTCCCACCCTTCCCCTCAACTGGTAAAGCTCGGCAAGGCCGAATGTGTCCGCCCTGTTCACGATTATTGTGTTTGCGGAGGGGATATCAAGGCCCGACTCTATTATTGTCGTTGAGAGGAGGATATCGTAGTCCCTGTTTACGAATCCGAGCATGACCTTTTCAAGGGCGTTTTCCGGCATCTGCCCGTGGGCCACCGCTATCCTTACATCGGGCTTTATGCCGGACGTGATATTTTTCAGGTATTCATGCGTCTCGCCGATGTTCTGGACCCTGTTGTGGACGAAAAACACCTGCCCCCCCCTTTTAAGCTCCCTTTCAACGGCCTCTTTTATCAGTTGAGGTTCAAGCCTTATAATCCGGGTTACGATCGCGAGACGGTCTTCTGGCGGCGTATTTATGATGCTTAAGTCCCTTACGTCGGCAAGCGTCATGTGGAGTGTCCTCGGGATAGGGGTTGCGGTCAGCGTCAAAACATCAACGTCTTTTTTCAGTTCCTTGAGCCGCTCCTTATCTTTTACGCCAAAGCGGTGTTCCTCGTCTATCACGACAAGGCCCATGTCCTTGAATTCGACGTCTTTCTGTAAAAGCCTGTGTGTGCCTATTATTATGTCAATTGCGCCCTCTCTCAGTTTGGACAGGACCTCTATCTGCTCTTTTTTAGACCTGAAACGGCTTAAAACATCCACCGCTGCCGGGAAGGGGGCGAATCTTTTTGTGAAAGTGAGGAAATGCTGCTGGGCAAGCACCGTGGTCGGCACAAGAATAGAGACCTGCTTATTGTCGAGCACCGCCCTGAAAGCGGCCCTCATCGCCACCTCCGTCTTTCCGTAGCCCACGTCCCCGCATATGAGCCTGTCCATGGGTTTGGCTTCGCCCATATCCTTCATCACATCCTCTATTGCCTTCTCCTGGTCAGGTGTTTCATCGTATTCAAATCCTGCGGCAAATTCGGTAAAGAGTTTCCCCGGCCTTGAGAAGGCGTAGCCGGGCGCAACGGTCCTTTCGGCGTAGAGTTTAATCAGTTCCCCCGCAATCAGTGCGGCGGCCTCTTTAACCCTGCCTTTCCTCTTTTCCCAGCCCTTTGCCCCGAGTTTATCGAGCGAAGGGATTTTACCCTCCACGCCGTGGTATTTTGACACAAGGTCCATCTTCCCGACAGGCACGTAGAGCTTGTCGCTGTCTCTGTATTCAATAAGGAGAAAATCGCTCTCCACCCCCTCCGGAGACAGCCTGAAAAGGCCCCTGTAAAGCCCGATGCCGTGGGTTGCGTGCACGATGAAATCGCCTTCAGAAAGGTCTTTGAGCGAGGTCAGGAACGTATCAAGTTTTTTTGCGGGCGGGGCCCTCCTTTTATACCTTTCGCCAAAGACCTCCTCTTCCGTTACAACCGCCACTTTTTCCGAGGCTATCCTGAACCCCCCGGACAGCGCCCCCTCCAATATCTTTATGGACGGGGTTTTTTTCCCCTCCAGTATCTCGGTGCCCTTTGCAATCACGGTTGAAAAACCCTCAAGCAGTTCCGTCATCCTCTCGGCCTGGGCGCGGTTGTGCGCGCTTATGTATACGGAAAAACCCCGGTCAGACCATTCCCTCAATCTTTCCCTGAGGGGAGAAAGTTCTTTTTTAACCGCTATATCCTGCCTTAAATCAAGATTGGATTCTGTTTTGACTTCCAGGCCCGCGCTTTTTAAGGGTTCAACCAGTATCAGGGGATAACCTTTAAGCGCCGAACCTAAAAAATCCCCGGGGAGGTAAAGTTCCTCGGGTTTGATAAAGGTCTTTTTATCCGATGACCTCCGCATAACATCCATGGTAAACCTCGCAACCTCGCTGTCCGTTCCGGACGGGTCTAAAATGGCGATAAACGCATCTTTGGCGATGTAGTCAAAGAGCGTGTCGAGTTTTTCATGGAAAAGGGGAAGCAGGGTATCCACCCCTTCTATGTTTGCCCCCTCCCTGATTTTATTATAGAGAGGCTCCCACTCTTCTCTTTTTATCCCAAGAATGTTTACCCTTTCCAAAAGTTTTTCTTTCGCGAGTGTTTTTCCCTCGCATGAAAGGTCGGACTGCCTCGCGGGCAGAAGCAGAACCTCGGCGAGTTCCCTTTGCGACCTCTGGTTTACCGGGTCAAATGTCCTGATTGATTCAACCTCGTCGCCGAAAAACTCAATCCTTACCGGATATTTCTCGACAGGCGGGTAGATATCGAGTATCCCCCCCCTGACGCTCATTTCGGCGCGCTCCTCAACCATGCTCATCCGTTCATAACCCATGCCGGCAAGCGCCGAAATGAGTCCTTCGCGCGGATATTCGCCGCCTATGGAAAGTTTAAGCGTTTTTTTCCTGAGTGTTTCTTTCGGTATTACCCTTTCAAGGAGATTTGAGGCAGCCGTTACCATAAAAACAGGTTTTTCAAGAGAAAGGAGTCTGAATAAAAACTCCGTCCTCTTTGCCGAAATATCGGGGTGGAGTGTTTGGGCCTCAAACGGAAGAAGCTCGGCTGAAGGATAGAAAAGGACGTTTTCCTCGCCGAGGAAAAATTTCAGGTCCCTTGAAAAATCCTCCGCGCCCTGCTGGTCTGGCAGTATCGTAAGTATCGGTTTTTTTATGGAAAGCAATATTCTGGATAGGAAATAGGCCTTTGACGACCCTATAAGCCCGGAAAGGGTAAAGCTTCCCCCCGGCCCGAGGGCTGATATGGCCATGAGGGCTTTTTCAAAAGGATCTATGACTGCGGGCGCCGTTACTGACATCTAAAAAGTATATTATAACATAATATCTTCATTACATAAAACAAATCCCGCACGGTTGTTTTTATAATTTCTCCTCCCTTGATGGGAGGGGCGGGGAGGGTGACATCGCGCAAGAAGGTAATGTTGTTGCTTCATTTTACTAAGGATTTATGATATTAGATAGGGACGGATGTCCACGGATGTCCGGTGATTTAAGGGTGGTATAAAGATGTCAAAGCTTCCTCTGCCAAAAACAGGCTGTTCGTTAGTCATAAAAGGACGGGACTGTTCTTTTTCTCTTTGGCCTGTTGGTAGAACAATACGTAGATATGGCCTTCAGTCCCATATTTTCGCTTATAATCCTTGGGCTGTAATTAAGAATAGCATTAGGCTACGGTGCCCTGATTCTGCGAAAGCGCAGGCTTTAGCGTTCATTGGACAAGCGGAAGATTATTTCAAGGCGGCAACTTCAGGCGGAGTAATTGCGGCAAAGCCGGTACTTTTATATTACAGCTTTCTTAATCTTGCTAAGGCTTTTGCCTTGACTGAAGGTAAGGCAAGTAATCTTGGTAAGATCGGGCATGGTTTGTCAGAACAAGGTGGCGGAGGGCAAAAATTCAGTGGCGCATATATAGAGGCATATCAATCAACAACAAAAAAAGTCCAAGCGTTTGACATTTTTCAAGAAGCACTTACAGGAGGCAGATTAACGACAAAAAAAGAATATAAAATGCCTCATCTTATACCTCAAATTCTTCAAGGACACAGACTTTGGGGCGCTGCTGCTAACAAGACAGAACGTTTTATACAACTGGAAAAGATTGTTTTTATGCATGACGTTTCATCTAAATTTATTTGGTTGACATTTTATCTTGTAAAAGAAGATTTAACGCGTTTTGGCATTTCGGGAAAGCGATTATTAGAAGAGTCTGGGCTTAATAATTTCAAAAAAGTAAAATGTGATCAAAAAAATGGTAACAATAAGCCTCTATTAGAGTTTGAGCAGAAAACATCTCTTGCATATAGCCATTTACCAACGGATAAATTAGCGGACCTCGTCAAAACTGTTAAAAATAAGATATGGACAAACGTATTAAGCGTCCCGCCTTACAGGAAGTACTATATTTATCTTTGCCCTCCTGCTGACAAGAAGCAACTTTTACCTCAACTGCTTTCAATCTACGCCCTGTTTTTTTATTTGGGATCAGTTACACGCTATACACCTCATAAATTTGACAAAATTATTGATGGGCATTTTGGGGCTCAAATCCAGGAAGCTATCACAAACCTGCCAAACCAGTTTCTATATTTGATGGCGTCAGAATTTGCACATCAAGATGTTACTCGGGCGGCGATTGTTTAAAGAGGTTTCAACTCATCCTCGCTTCGTCCTTTCCCCTATCACCCTCAAAACCTCTTTTTCTATAGAAATCCGGCAACTTTAGGAAGATGTTTGAGCTAAACAGCCTGTGGCATTTCGTTCCAAATCCTGCCTTCGAGTATGCGGCCGGTCTTTTTCTTGTTTACTCCCCCCCACTGTTTGAAAAAGAAGGGCACATTAGCTTTACGACACTGGTTGCGGATATCTATTACCCAAGAAGGGTCCACTGGGCGGGCCTTTGGACCGGACTCGCCGCCTACAATAACCCAATCAATTCCCTTTAGGTCAATATCGTGGATTGGCCCGAGAAGGGGTTCAAGGGATAAAAATTTAATATGCGCTGATGTTTGACGGAGATGGTCTATACGGGAGGTATAATCCTGATTTTCAACGCTAACACCCATCCATATATTATACATCCAAGGGAGACTGTAATTTAATTCAAGAAGGCGTTCCGACCTTTTTGTAAGAACCTGATAACGGTGCCGTTGTGTCTGAGTCATTACGCGAAAAATGCGAAGCAAGAAATCAGTTGATACTTGTTCATGGAACAGGTCGCTCATTGAGTTGACAAAAATAGTAAGAGGCTTTTTCCACAACAAAGGATAATTCAACACATGTTCATGCAAGGCAAGTTTGAATCCACGAGCATAATTGGACTGTCCCATGGCCTTCAGACGTCTTGCCATGCGCTCGGCATAGCAATGCTTGCATCCCGGGCTGATTTTACTGCAGCCTGTAACCGGATTCCACGTAGCCTCTGTCCATTCGATAGATGACCCTACGGCCATATTACATCCTCTCACGGTATTTGTTAAAAATATCCTTCAGGATCTTCTCGCCAGTCCTGTTTTGGGAGGCAAAGAAGAGGTAATAAACGATCCCGCCTTTCGTATTCTTCATTGGCATAGGTTCTGGGACGTATTCAAATCCTGCCACTTCTTCCAAGCGTTTTCTGAATGCATTGGCGACAACCTTTATGTCAGCCCGCTTGTCTTCCGGTCCAAAAAGCATCATTTCTTCAGTATACGCGATTTTTCTCCATGATTGATCTCCCCAGAAGGCGTTCATCCTTTTTATGTCCGCCTTGTCAACCCCTTGGGGATTGTGCCAGAGCACATTCATGTTCATGTCCATGACCGGGAAGTTAAGAAATATCTCAATGCTTCTCATTTTGCCTGCGGACTCAATTACTTTCCAATCCAAATGAATGCCATAGGGGTCGAGAAGACAAAGGCCTCTCCGGTAATCTTCATAACGCACCATAGGGAAAACATCTTTAAGCAAGACGTCGTTGCAATCTCCGCCGTAAATGTGGACATTCGACTTCCCCGTGGCTATTTCTTTGAGAACGTCTACTTTTGCCTTGTCCGTATCTATAAAATAATATTCGAGGAAAGGCGGCTTAAGGTAAAGCGCGTTCAGAGGACTGCCCGACACGAATTTACCGGTGGTTTTAGATATGTGAACTCCTGCGCCAGCGAAGGCGTCTATGTAGATGTGCTTAAGACCTTTTTGAGCCGACATGATGGTCGAGTAGGCTTGGGCATACTCCCGCACGATATCGAGCTTTATCTCAGACCAGTATCCGATCTCATCGAATTTAAGGCGTGGCTTGCGGCTCAAACGTATGCTCCGAGTACTTTTTCTGTAAAAATGTCGAGGATATTCATAAAAATATAACAAATACATACGATTGTCAATCTTCGAATAGAGATCCCGCCCTCTTCGCCCTTTTTTCTATCACCCTCAAGACCTCTCCCCGCTGAAGACACGGGGACAAGCACCTTTTGCTATTGCCCCTTTCTCTGGATTTCAGCGATAAAAAGTGCTAAATGTAACTCTAAATGCCCTATTACCCGATATTTTTGGACATAAAAAATAAACCCTGCCTTGTTATCGGCGGCGGCAACGTTGCGGAAAGGAAGGTATCCGCGCTTATTTTTGCCGGGGCTAAAGTAACGGTTATAAGTCCAACCCTTACAAAAGGGCTTAAAAAACTCGTTTTTCAATCAAAAAATAAAAAAATCCGTCATATTCCGAGAAGATACATTCCTGGTGATATCAAAGGGTTTTTCCTCGCAATAAGCGCAACCGGCTCCAAAAAGGTAAATAAAATGGTCTATGAGGATTCCAGAAATCTGAAAATTCTTCTCAATGTCGCTGATAATCCGGGGCTTTGCGATTTTGTAGTCCCCTCGGTTGTAAAAAGAGGCTCTCTTCAGATAGCGATATCAACAGGGGGTAAAAGCCCGTATCTTTCAAAATCTTTCAAGGCCTTATTTGAAGAGATATTCCCGGAGGAACTTGCCGTGTTTACCGAGATACTGGGCGCTGTCAGAAGTAAGTTATTGAAAAAAGGGGCAAAAAATGTTAAAAAATTAAGTATCTACAACAGTTTCTTGAATTCTTCGATGCTTGAATGGATAAGGGAGGGTTCAGTCATCAATATTGACGGATTTTTAAAGGGACTTCTCGGAAAAGGGTATACCCTTGAAAAACTGTGTATAAAATTGTAGTTTTTGGCCGGAGGTTATTTTTTTGAAAAAAGGCTTTGAAAAACCAGGGGAAAAAATAATACAGTGAGTTATCTATTCTTTAATATAACCGCGGCGGCCTATTTTGCAGCGACATTAATATACATAGCGTATCTTTTCTCTCACCGCGAAGGTTTTTTAAACAGCGCGAAGTACATACTTTCGGGCGGTTTCGGCGCGCATACAATTACCATAATAAGCCGGTGGGCGGAGGCGGGAAGGACCCCCGTCACAAACCTTCACGAATCACTCACGTTTTTTTCATGGATTACGGTAGCCCTGTATCTGGTGCTCCTTTACCGTTACAGGGTCTCGGTCCTTGGCGCTTTTGTGGCGCCTTTTGCGTTCTTGCTCATAATCACGGCCTCTTTCCTTCCCTCCGAGGTGGTTCCGCTTGCCCCGCTGCTCGAAAGCTTATGGCTTCCGGTGCACGTGATATTGGCATTTCTGGGGAATGCCTTCTTCGCGCTGGCGTGCATTTTTGGTATAATGTATTTAATACAGGAGCATTACCTGAAGAAGCGTAAAATCGGCGGGCTTTATTTTATACTGCCTTCGCTTGAGATACTTGATGAGCTCAACTACAGGTGCCTTACATACGGTTTTCCGCTCCTGACGCTCGCGATAATAACCGGCGCAGTATGGTCTGAGTACGCGCTCGGAAGTTACTGGAACTGGGGCCCCAGGCAGGTCTGGTCTCTTATAACATGGTGTCTCTACGCGGCGCTCATACACGGACGCCTTACAACGGGCTGGCGGGGAAGAAAGGCGGCGCTATTTTCGGTCATAGCGTTTGCCGTCCTTCTCGCCTCCTTTTTATTGATAAATATAGTTTTAGGAGGCGCCCACGGGCTTTTAAGGTAAAGGCAGGAAACCTCTCGCCCGAAAAAGGGTTCTGCCGGGCTTTTGAGAAGACATGAACATCATAATCGTAGGACTTAACCACAGAACCGCCCCGATAGAGATAAGGGAGAAGCTCACCTTCCCGGCGGATGTAATAGGCGATGCCCTTAAAAAACTCGTTAAAAGTTACGGGGCAAACGAGGGCGTGATACTTTCCACCTGCAACAGGGTGGAGGTTATTTCGGTTTATCCCGAGGTTGAAAAGGGCGTATGGGAGATAAAAAGGTTTCTTTCGGAACACCATAACATTCCGCTTGAAACCCTTGATGAACATCTCTATGCGCATACAGGGGAGGCTGCCGTAAAGCACCTTTTCAGGGTGGCGGCGGGCCTTGACAGCATGGTTATGGGAGAACCCCAGATACTGGGGCAGGCAAAGGATGCCTACAGCCTCGCAATCCACAACAATACCGCGGGGGTTATCGTAAATAAACTTTTCCACAAGGCGTTTTCCGCGGCAAAAAGGGTGCGCACCGAGACAAAGATAGGGGCATCGGCCGTGTCCGTGAGTTTTGCCGCTGTTGAGCTTGCAAAAAAGATATTCGGGAATCTCAGGGATAAGGCCGTTATGCTTGTAGGGGCGGGGGAGATGGCCGAGCTTGCCGCAACGCATCTTCTTTCAAACGGGGTAAGAGAGATAGTTATTACAAACAGGACTTACGAAAGGGCCGTGGAAATGGCAAGGGAGTTTAACGGTGTGGCCGTAATGTTCAGGGAATTCCTGCATTACCTTAAAAACGTTGATATAGTGATAGCCTCAACCGCCGCCGCAAATTTTATCATAAGGCCGGACGATGTAACCGCCGTCATGAAAGAAAGGAAGCACAGGCCGATGTTCTTTATTGACATATCGGTTCCGAGAAATATTGACCCGCTCGTAAATAACATTGATAACGCGTATGTTTTTGATATAGACGACCTCGCGGGGGTTGTAGAGGCGAATATCAGGGAAAGAAAGAAAGAGGCCGGGGAGGCGGAGGTGATAGTGGAGGAGGAGATTAAGACCTTCTACAGGTGGGTAAACTCCCTTGACGTTGTGCCGACGATTATTGCGCTCAAGCAGAACCTTGAAAGGATAAGGAAACAGGAGTTGGAGAAGGCGCTCTCGGAACTTGAGGGGGTCTCTGAAAAAGACCGCGTGGTGCTTGAAAAAATGACCTCGGCGATAATACAGAAGGTGCTCCATAAGCCCCTCACGCATCTGAAAAGAGAGGCAAAAAGCGTTGAGGGGGATTTCTTTATAGAGGCCACGCGAAAACTCTTCGACCTTGAAGAGGAAGAGGCGATTAAAAAGACAAAAAACAGCGAGGAATAAAAAGGAGCGCCTTCCAAAGGTGATTATGCCGTCTATCGGCGATATATATAAAAGGTTCAGGCGGAGGCTGGAGGGGAAAGAAAGGGCAACCTACCGTCTGAGTTCCGGGGAAACTTATTTTTCCGGAAAACGCGTCGGCGGGATGTGGGACGAGATAGGCGAGCTGCAGTTCAATTTCCTTGTAAAAAACGGCCTTAAGCCGCGCCATAAACTTCTGGATATAGGATGCGGCAGCCTGAGGGGCGGAGTGCATTTTGTCAGATATTTGGAAAGCGGCAATTATTACGGGATGGACAGGGACGAGATGCTTTTGAATGCCGCCCGTGAGGTTGAACTGCCAAGATACGGTTTGAGCGGCAAGGCCGCTTCTCTGGTCAGGCGGGACGATTTTGATTTCTCGGTATTCGGCGCAGAGTTTGATTATGCCCTTGCCCAGTCGGTTTTTACCCATCTTCCGTGGAATTCCATAATGAGATGCCTTGTAAACGTGGAAAGGACGCTCCAAAAAGACGGAAGGTTCTACGCCACGTTTTTTGAGGATAAAAATGGCGGCTGCCGCATAGCCCCCATGACCCATGCCCCGGGCGGGGTGGAGACATATCCGGATAAAGACCCTTTCCATTACGAATTCGGCGTGTTTGAGGAGCTCTCCGCAAGGGTGTCTCTGGAAGTTGAATATATCGGCGAATGGGGCCATCCGCGGGGCCAGATGATGATGGTATTTACAAGGCCGGCAAGGGTCTGAGGGAAACTCGCCCCCTGCCTTGTAAATACCATC
>Ga0209641_10004126_pt1 | contig 12043 bp, 9 predicted proteins | sample RifCSP16_1_FD_184022 | JGI IMG/M metagenome (GOLD analysis project Ga0209641, IMG submission 184022) | Soil microbial communities from Rifle, Colorado - Rifle CSP2_sed 16_1 (SPAdes) (version 2) | ecosystem: Environmental > Terrestrial > Deep subsurface > Rock core/Sediment | place: Rifle...
GCACAGCAAAGAATTCAGCATGAAATAGAAGGCACATTGCAAACCCGTCCTATGGACAGGCCGGTTTATGATCCTGTTGAAGCGGGTAATAGTCTAAACAAGTCTCCATGGAAGAACGCTGAGCAGAATACACTGTTTGAGATAAGCCATACATACGGAAATAAGACGAACCGATGAAGATTGTCGAAACATACTCGCACTTAAACGGTCTTGAGTTCCTTCTAGTTCACAAGCCATCACTTTGGAAGGAGATACAATCCGTGATTGCTGGCGTTGATGCGGGCAAGTGTCGAACAAAGGTCTCTAAAGAAAAGACAATGAAGGGCAAGCTTCTATTCAGTCCCATTGACATGAATGCTGCATTTAATCGTCTGCTTCGCAAAAAGTCTTGGTATGAAAGCCGAGTGAGCTACTGGGTTACCAAGAGTGAAAAGCTGATACGTAAGACGCTCACAATGTCAGCAGAGGAGCAGAAACGAGAGATAGAGGCAGCAGGCGAGACGCCGATCTTCAGCTACAACCAGACAGATTTTGTTAAGGATCGCGTAGCCGTAGAGGTGCAGTTCGGCAAGTATGCGTTCGTTGCTTATGATCTCTTCGTCAAGCACCTCGCCTTCTACGTGGGCGATCGTATTGATGTGGGAGTAGAAATTCTCCCGATGAAATTGCTTCAGAGCCAGATGAGTTCAGGTGTCGCCTATTATGAAGGTGAATTTTACAATGTTGTTCGTCAAGGCCGGGGCGTTCCGGCGGTCCCGCTTGTGCTTATTGGTATCGAACCATGAGAACGTCAAGACCTAACAGCAGGTTGCAGCTGACGTTGCTCCGCTGCGTTCCGCACCGAGGCTGAACCCAAAATCCCGATTATGTCCCGAATCTCTTATCTATCCGGACGCCGAGTTTGTTCAGGAATTCGTTTGGTAATTCTCCCCCGGCAAATATGTAGGCATAGTGATTTGGAATTTCAATAATATTCTCAGTGGTTGCAATCTTGATATATTTTTCTCCAATCTCTTTGACATTTGATTTGAATATGGCATTTAATGCTTTTTTACTGACTTTTTCATCAAGCCGTTCTTTGTTGGCAGGCTTGATACGGCTGAATGCCTCACCCCTGTATGACAGGGCCACCCTGTTTTTTGGCTGATCTGAAAGGGCTATTGCTGCTTCAACAGCACTATCACCTCCGCCTACCACAAGGATATCCTGGTTTTGATGCTGCTCAGGCTCTAATAACCTGTAAGAGACTTTAGGAAGGTTTTCTCCCGGTACCCCGAGTTTTCTCGGTGTACCGCGGCGGCCAATAGCCAGGATAATATTCTTTGCAAGATAATCACCTTTAGAAGTAAATACCTTAAAACATCCATCATCCATTTTTATATCCAGCATCTTTTCTTTTGTCTGTATCTTTAATCCGGTCTTGTTTATTACCTGCATCCATAAGTCGAGGAGCCCCTCTTTTGTAGTCTCCTTTAATCTTACCTTTCCGTACATTGGTAATTCCATTGGAGATGTCATTACTATCTTGTGCCTGGGATATTGAAGGACAGTCCCTCCTATATCATCCTGTTCAACTGTCACAAAATTCATTTTATATTTAACTGCAGCAAGCGATGCCGATATACCTGCTGGTCCAGCACCTACTATGAGGGCATCGTAAATATTGGTATTTTGTGCATCTGAATGACGGATGGAGCAGTTTATATACTCAATAACTTCACGTCCCTGTGTTACGGCATTTTTTATAAGACCCATACCACCCAATTCCCCAACGATATATATTCCCTTAATATTGGTCTCGAAGTTCGGCGTGAGGGAAGGGATATCAACACCTCTCGTTTCTGTACCAAAAACTAATTTTATTGCTCCTACAGGACATGCAATGGCACAGGCCCCATGGCCTATACATCTTGATGCATTAATCAGACTTGCCTTTCCATTTACAAGACCAATAATATCATGCTCGGGACATGACTTTACACAGGCCCCGCTTCCGATGCATGTTGACGGATCAACAAATGGATGGATATGAACAGGTTCATGAAGTCCATATTCCTTGGCCTTATTTATCTTCTGGATATTCCTGCGGCTCTTTTTTTTCTGAAGTACATTATAAATGCCAACAACTGTTGCTATGATTACGATTGAGATGAATATTGTCATTATTTAATACTCCCTGTTATTTTATTAAAACCTGTAAGATATCCTGGTAAAAATTGAACTTGTGTCATATTCCTCTGCGTGTCTCCCCTCTATCGATAGCGAGAAATTCCACCACCTGTTCATAGTATAATATCCTGATATATCATAACCTGTGATTTTATCAGTGTAGCCTGTGAGTTCATAACTATTTTCCATATAAGAACCATTTACGTTCAGTTGGAAGACCTCATTAAAGATCCGGCTCATCTGTAAGTTGTATGTTATGTAATTTGAACTATAGCTATCTACAAAGGTGGTGTTTATATCAAGACCAATTTTTTGATTCAATAGATTGTTATCTCTAATACCTATCTGATAAGTATCGGAGTCTCTTAATTCTTCTTCAATGAGCTTATAGTATAGAGTCTGAAGTTCATATCTCCCGTATATTGAATATCTGTCAAGGAATTGATAATCTCCCCTTACATAGTATTGTTGCTGTTGACTCTTTTCTATCTCAAAGTCCATAGAGCTGTATAGTTGAAATGACCTGAACTGGGTGTATCCAAAACTTAAACCCTTCCTGTTATCAGGTCTGTACGAAAGGTCTATCATCAAATTAGTAAGGTCTAAATTATCAGTTGATTGATTTATGTCCGCGGTAATTGAGCCATAAATATTTATCTTTTCTGAAGGAGAATATGTTAATTGAGTATACATATATTGTCTGTCTGTATCGCCTTTATATTCATTTTGTGTGATGGCAAGATTGGCAGAGAGGTTTACTTTATGATAATAGATATAACCGCCCATCGAAGTAAAGTTTGAGTTAAATTCTTCAGTGTATGGATCAGGTTTTGCGCCGCCGAATATGCCAACACCAGAGTTATTTTGATTCAATAATATATTTATTCCATCAACCCTTTCTGTGGGTAACTCTTTTGGCCACAGGCGTCCAGCACTTAAATTAAATCTACCTTTTTCTGAATATTCAATGTTCATAGTATCAATACGCGTATTTTTTGTCCTGCTGCTGTAATCCTGTGAGGTGAAATTATTTTTTTCCCTGCCGTCAAAATGGAAAGAAAGACCTTCTATCTCTTTTAATTTATTCACATCCATACGCATACGTGTGGTTAATATGTTGAAATCATAGGCAGAGCTGGAATCATTGGAGTAGTAGTCATCCATATAAATATAACCACGGTATTCAGCCCCGTAGAGATTGGCTGATGATACAAGGAAAATTAATATAAAACAGATGATGCGGATCTCAAAAGATGTCTTGATCATCTATTATTCTTTGCCTGTGGGATGACAGTTGAGACACTGTGAATTCGTGTATCCTTTTTTATGTTTATCCCCATGGCAGCTTGTACAACCTCCTTTATTCCCATAATTCTGATTGGAATGACAATCTGAACACTTTGAAGCCCCTTTGTGATTAGTGGGGAATGCTGTGAATGTATGGCTGAAAGTCGCTGTTGACCAGGAAGGGTATTTATGACAATTCTCACAGGTTGTTGAGAAACGCGTACTGTATGTATTATGAGCTGTGGGATATTTACTCAGATGGCAATTAGAGCAACCAGAGGTTAGTGTTGTATGACTGAACGTCCATGTTGGATATTTATGGCAGTTTTCACATGTCGTAGTATATTTGGTTGTGTCACTCGTATGACTTGACGGCCTGTCACTGAGATGACAGTCAGAGCATCCTGTTGATATAGTTGAATGATCTATTGTCCATATTGCAGTGGATTTATGGCAGTTTTCGCAGGTATTCGGGTATTTCTGTGGATTATTCACATGAGAGGCTGGTTTGTCATTAACATGGCAACTTGAGCACCCTGTTGTTACTGAAGGATGGGAAACTGGTATCCATGCAGAGGTAGTCTTATGACAGTCTTCGCAAGTCATTGAATATTTCAGTGTATCATTTGTATGAGAGGCCGGCCTGTCGTTCAGATGACAACTCGAACACCCCGTGGTTACAGTGCCATGACTGAACGTCCAGGCTGTGGTTGACTTATGGCAATTTTCACATGTGGTAGAATATTTCTGCGTATCATTAATATGAGAAGCTGGTCTGCTACTAAGGTGGCAGTTTGAACACCCTGTTTTCTCTTTATGTGCAAATGCCCAGGAGCCGGTGTTTGAAGGATGACATTTAACACAGTTCTGACTATATCCCCCTGATACATGGTTAGGTGCAGAATTATACTTATTCAGATGGCATCCTATACATGCTGATTTCGTATTCCTGTAAGTCCTGTTTTTATGACAGTCCTGACATTCTGCCCGGCGGTGTTGTCCAACGAGTGGATAACCTGTCTTACTGTGGTCAAACTGAGTAGGGCTCCAGGTTCTTTCATTATGGCACTGTGAACAGTTAATAGCCCCGAACTGGTTGAAATGCGGGTCAACATGACACTGGTTACAATAGCGGTTAGCTCCTTTATATTCATCCTTTGTTTTATGACAACTTGAACAGAGTATATCATTGTGTACACCCCTTAATTCATATCCTGTCTTATTCTTATGATCAAATTTCCTGGGGAACCAGTCGGTCTGGGTATGACATGAACTGCATTTTTCTTTGAACTGGCCTTTATGAATATCCTTGTGACAGTCTATGCACTTCTCTGCTTTAGTCTTATACCTCTTTTTCTCATGGCACTTATCACACCTGGTATCCTTGTGCTTTCCTATTAACGGGAATTTTGTCTGTTTATTATGGTCAAGTGTATACTTTTCCCACTCTGATGTGTTATGGCACTTTTCACAGTTCTTTCCAAGCTCCTTTTTGTGGGTATCATCTTTCTCATGACAATCAAAGCAATTTGACGAAACAGGTTTATATTTACCGGATATGTGACATTTTGCACAATCCACCTTTAAATGTTTTCCATCAAGTTTATATCCCTTATACTCTGCTGCATTGTGTTCAAAGAGGGAAGGGCTCCACCCCTTTACTGTATGACATTTCTCACAGGTCTGATCTTTGAACTGGCCTTTATGAATATCATTATGGCAATCAGAGGTATTACAACTTTTAGTGTTCAATGGTTTATAACGCCCCTTGACATGGCATTTATCGCATGCGACCTTTGAATGTTTTCCTTCTAACTTGTATCCCGGGTATTTTGGCGAGTCATGATCAAAGAGTGATGGCTTCCACTCCTTTGTTGTATGGCATATCTCACAGGTCTTGTCTGTGAACTGTTTCTTGTGCGGGTCATCATGGCAGGCCGAGTTGTTGCAGGTTTTATAGGGGATACCCTTGAGCTGACCCTTCTGATGGCACTTATCACAACTTACATCTGTGTGCTTACCAGTGAGCGGATACTTTGTTTTATCATGATCGATCTTTACCTTTTTCCAACTATCAGTGGTATGGCACTCTTTACATTTAGGTTTATCCTTATGCGGATCTTTATGACAGGTGAGGCATTCCTCAAACTTTTGAATCTTATACCTGTTTTTTACATGACATTCACTGCACTTTACTTCAACGTGTTTACCTGTTAATGTATATTTTGAGTCTCTGTCATGATTAAACTTTTCAATACTCTCCCAACCTTTAATATTATGACAACGAATACAATCCTTCCCCAATTCATTTTTGTGCGGGTCTTTATGACAGGATGTACAATCCTGAGATAATCCTGTGTAAATACCACTCTTCTTATGGCATTTATTGCAGTCTACAACCGAGTGTTTATCTTCAAGCGGGTATCCGGAATCATCATGATCAAATTCCTTTTCATCTAATTCAGTGATCTTAAAACCTCTCCCCTTATGATCAGTGTGGCATTTTATGCAGGGGTCACTGAATTTGGCATGAACGCCTTCTTTTTTAACTATTCTTGCTGCGAGTTTGTCGTGACAATCAAGGCATTTGCTGTCAGGAATACCGCCCCCAAGGGCATGGCATTGTGTACAGTTCCTTAATCCCTCATAATCAGCATGAGGGGATGTCAGTTTCCCCGGGCTTATAAGGGAACCTATCCCTTCCTGTGCATGGGCATTTGAATATGGGATTAGAAGTATCAGTATAAAAAATATTCTAATAATCATATCTGTAAATATTATGCGTGAGTTGGTCTGAACAGGTAATAAACAAATATATGCAATATCATAATTAAAAACATTACAATAGCCAGTGGTATATGCACGATATGCCAGTAGTGGAGGAGCCTGTGTGATGTATTAAGCAGGTTTTTTCTTCTAATCAGGGCACCTTTCTTCTTTAGAAGAAAATCAATCTTCCTTCTCACATTCCATGGAAGACTATATTCCTTTTTTAGTATCTTGTTTACCTGATATATTTTATAAGAGATTGCAATGTCTGTTTTAAACATATAGAAGAGGGCCTTAATTAAACCAATATCATTAGTTGGTTTATATACTGAGTCTAATATCTTGCTCAATCCTGTAATATTTACACTTCCTGAGTACTCACCCAGACGGCTATCTATAGTCTGGATAATACGCTCTATATCCTGTACCTTAAATTCAGCTCCAGCTATACTTCTCGGGATTTGTACATATATATACCTCCCTAATATCCCGAAGATCATTGTGGCTATCATAGACCAGTAACTTGTGGCTATAATCCCGCTGAATTTGAATGTGGTGTGAAATGTAACGAAGATAGGTCCCATTATTCCAAGAAACATATGCACTGTGAGCCAGCGTCTTAATGAACCAAGGGAACTGAAAACAGATATCCTCTTTCTAAGGCTGTAAAGCATCATTATAATCATCATACCGGACCCAATCCACCCCATAGGATGCCAGATTCCCTTGCTCGGTTCATATATCACAGGATATTCTTTTAAATAACCATAGTTGTGGAGAAGGCTTAAGATGCTATAATCCGGGACATACTTCTGGGTATAGCTTTCATAACTGCCCAAAAGTAATGTAATAATGATTATTGATATGAGTATCCAGACAAAGACAGGTCTTTCTCTTTGGTCTCTTTTCATAAAAAAACCGCCAAGGGCAGTAAACACCTTTGGCGGTTCGGCTGACATAGGTATTTTGGGGGCATAATAACTCCCCTAAATACCATTAGTCCCGTTACTCTGCGTCTCCGTCTTTCAACGGGTTTGCTCTGAGCAAAGGATTTATTATATTCGGTTATTTACTATAGAAAAAAATATAATTCTTGTCAATTGGCCAATATTTTAAACTTCCATAATATTAATAATATTAAAATATTGACAAACCTTTTAAATTTATATAGTATAGTTATACATATCACAATGAGTTATCTTTGTTCAACCCATATATGTTCAACCCATAAAGGTAATATTTATTTAAGGAGAAAAAGTCTGCTATTAGAATTATCCCGATAGCAACCTCGCCATTGGAAGATAATAATCCTGTGTTACACTAATAATATTTAATTTTTGGGCCGATCAGGTATATAACTTTAACAACTATAAATATATTTACAGGAGTCTAAGATGAATCTTACAGAATTAAAAGAAAAGAGCATAGGTGAGCTTACGTCTTTGGCCAAAGAGATGGACATCGAAGGTGCTGCAGGGTTGCGCAGACAGGATCTCATCTTTGCGATCCTTCAGACCCAGGCAGAAAAAAATGGATTTATATATGGGTCGGGTGTTCTTGAAACCCTCCCTGATGGTTTTGGTTTCCTCAGGGCGCCTGATTACAATTATCTCCCTGGTCCTGATGACATCTATGTCTCACCTTCTCAGATAAGACGTTTTAATTTACGGACAGGTGATACTGTTTCCGGTCAGATACGGCCGCCCAAGGAATCTGAAAGATACTTTGCACTCCTGAAAGTAGAGTCTGTAAATTATGAAGACCCTGAGATAGCCCGGGATAAGATACTATTTGATAACCTTACTCCAATATTCCCCACAGATAAGATTAAGCTTGAATATCACGCAGAGGACTTTTCAACAAGGGTTATGGAGCTAATAACCCCAATAGGAAAAGGTCAGAGAGGTCTTATTGTTGCACCACCCAGAACAGGTAAGACAATGCTGTTACAATCAATTGCAAAGGCAATAGCCACTAACCATCCGGAAATAATCCTTATAGTCCTTCTGATAGACGAAAGGCCGGAAGAAGTCACAGATATGCAGCGCCAGGTTAAAGGTGAGGTGGTCAGCTCCACCTTTGATGAACCACTCCAGCGCCATGTACAGGTTGCAGATATGGTAATAGAAAAGGCAAAACGGCTTGTTGAGCATAAGAAAGACGTGGTTATCCTCCTCGATAGTATTACAAGGCTTGCGAGGGCGTATAACGCTGTAATTCCACCAAGCGGCAAGGTTCTTTCAGGCGGTCTTGACTCAAATGCACTTCAGAGGCCAAAGAGGTTCTTTGGTGGTGCACGTAATATAGAATACGGGGGAAGCCTCACGATAATAGCAACAGCCCTTGTCGATACTGGCAGCAGGATGGATGATGTGATATTTGAAGAGTTTAAAGGAACAGGCAACATGGAGCTCCATCTTGACAGAAAGCTGGTTGACAGGAGGATATTCCCTGCAATTGATATTAATGCCTCCGGGACACGTAAGGAAGAGCTCCTTGTCAGCAGGGAAGATTTGAACAGGATGTGGATACTGAGAAAGGTACTGAATCCACTCAGTACTGTTGAGAGTATGGAATTTCTGTTAGACAAGCTGAAAGGGACAAAGAGTAACAGAGAATTTCTTGACTCCATGAACAGATAGAATTAGAATACTCATATTAAATGATAACATAAGGAGGAGAATAGATAACATGAAATCAGGTGTTCATCCGGAGTATGAAGAGACAACGATCACATGTGCCTGCGGAGAGGTGATACATACCCGCTCTACAGTTAAAAACTTAAAGGTAGAGGTATGTTCTAAATGTCACCCTTTTTATACAGGTACGCAGAAGATTATGGATACAGAGGGAAGGGTAGAGAGATTCAGGAAAAAATACAGTACTAAGAAACAGTAAAGAAAAACATAAAGAACAACCCATGAAACCTGCCTATGGCAGGTTTCTCTTTTTTAGAGAAGAAAATGGCAATCATCCTTGAAGAAGAGGTATTTCATCACCTCGATGAGATACTAAAAAAATACAATGAAATGGGGCACCTCCTTGGTGACCCCAAGGTTATATCCAACAGAGGAGAATTCCAGCGCGTCGCCAAAGAGCAGGCTGAACTTGTCCCGATAGTCGAAAAATATGATTATTACAAAAAGATATTGAAAAGGATTAATGAGGCAGAAGAGATTATCAGTGATAGTTCCTCAGATTCGGATATCAGGGAACTTGCAGAAGAAGAAAAGAACTCCCTCGAAAAGGAGCTTGAGGATTTAGAGAAAGAGATCAAGCTCCTGCTTTTACCAAAGGACCCGAGAGATAAAAAGAATATAATAATGGAGATCCGGGCTGGTGCAGGTGGTGATGAGGCCTGCCTTTTTGCAGCAGAGTTGTTCAGGATGTATGCCAGGTATGCTGAGAAAAACCGATGGAAAGTAGACATACTAAACTCAAATTTTACTGGACTTGGAGGGTTAAAAGAGATTATATTTTCTTTAGAGGGAAAGGGCATATACAGTAAATTGAAGTTTGAGAGTGGTGTTCACAGGGTACAGAGGGTGCCTGCAACAGAGGCATCAGGGAGGATACATACCTCAACCGTCACGGTGGCAGTCCTGCCGGAGGCAGAGGAGGTAGATATAAGTATTGATCCAAAAGAGATAAGGATAGACACATTCTGTGCTTCTGGTCCCGGAGGTCAGGGTGTTAATACGACCTACTCGGCAGTGAGAATAATACACATTCCAACCGGCATGATTGTATCATGTCAGGATGAGAGATCTCAGATAAAAAATAAGGACAAAGCTATGCGTGTATTGAGAACCCGGTTACTTGAAAAGAAAGAGGAGGAAGAGAGGGCCAAAAGGGCACAGGAAAGACGAGGCCAGGTAGGTTCAGGGGATAGGAGCGAGAAGATCAGGACGTACAACTTCCCCCAAAATCGTGTAACAGATCACCGGATCGGTCTTACACTTCACAGGTTAGAAAGTGTTTTGGAAGGAGATATGGATGAACTATTTGATACCCTTGTTACAGCGGATAATGCGGAACGTTTAAAGGGATTGTGAGTGGACACGATTTTAATAAAAGGGGGTAAGAAGCTAAAAGGCGAGGTTGAAATAAGCGGTGCAAAAAATTCTGCACTTCCAATCATAGCATCATCCATCCTTTCTACAGAGGAATGTGTTCTCACCAATGTCCCGCTATTAAAAGATATTCAAACTATAAAACTTGTTCTTGAATCTATGGGTGCACGCGTCAGGAGAGATGGATATACATTTGCTATAGATGCAAAGGATCTCAAGAGTTGTGAGGCGCCGTATGAATTAGTAAAGACAATGCGTGCCTCAGTTCTGGTATTAGGGCCTCTTGTCGCGAGGTTTGGTGAGGCAAGGGTCTCCCTTCCAGGCGGTTGTGCTATTGGGACAAGACCTGTAAATCTGCATATTGCAGGGCTCCAGAAGATGGGTGCAGAAGTAGAAATAAAGTATGGTTATGTGGAGGTCAGGGCTAAGAGATTAAAAGGGGCAAATATATCTTTTGATATATCTACTGTTACAGGCACTGAAAATATCATGATGGCAGCAGTCCTTGCAGAGGGTGAAACTGTAATTGGAAATGCAGCCTGTGAACCGGAGGTTGTTGACCTTGCCAATTTTCTGATAAAGCGTGGAGCAAAGATTAAAGGGGCAGGGACAGATACTATCATTATAGAAGGTGTTTTAAGACTCAGTGGAGGGACTTATGAGATAATGCCGGACAGGATAGAGACCGGCACATATCTTATATCCGGTGCAATTACAGGCGGCGATGTAACTGTGAGGAGGTGCGTCCCGTCCCATATAGAAGCTGTCTTAAGTAAACTTAGCGTGGTTGGTGTAAAAACAGAGGTCTTTTCTGACAGTATAAGGGTTGTTGCAGATAGAGGGATATCAGCAGTTGATGTAAGGACAATGCCATATCCTGGTTTTCCAACTGATATGCAGGCACAGATAATGGCGCTCATGACGATTAGCAACGGGCTCAGCGTGATTACAGAGACTGTGTTTGAGAACAGGTTTATTCATGTACCTGAGTTAAGGAGAATGGGGGCTAAGATAAAGCTCCAGGAGAATTATGCTGTTGTTGAGGGTGTTAAATCTCTCAGCGGGGCACCTGTGATGGCTACTGACCTCAGGGCAAGTGCCTCGCTCGTATTAGCCGGACTTGTTGCAGAAGGACAGACAGAAGTGCATCGCGTATATCACCTTGACCGTGGATATGAATCAATGGAAAGGAAGCTCTCAGGATTAGGTGCTGACATTGTACGGGTTAAATAGGTTTTGATATGATACCGATTACTATAGCCCTGCCCAAAGGAAAACTCCTTGAACCTTCTATAAAGGTCTTTGATGCCCTCGGCCTTATGACAGAAGAGGTCAAAGACGCCGGCCGCAAACTCATCTTTGAATCAAAGAAAAATTCCTTAACCTATATGGTAGTGCGGCCATCCGATGTTCCGACTTACGTGGAATATGGGGCTGCTGATATAGGAATAGTTGGGAAAGATATGCTGCTTGAGCAGGAAAAGGATCTGTATGAACTACTTGATCTTAAGTTTGGGTATTGCAGGGTAGTGGTGGCAGGTCCAAAGGACTCTGTTGAGCCTTACAGAAGTGGTAAGCTGGTTAAGATAAGAGTTGCTACAAAGTATCCACGTATTACTGAAAGGTTCTTCGGGAACAAGGGTGTACATGCAGAGATAATAAAACTTTACGGATCAATGGAGCTTGCACCACTCGCAGGGTTGTCTCATATTATTGTGGACTTGATTTCTACTGGCAGGACATTG
>Ga0209641_10004127_pt1 | contig 12042 bp, 10 predicted proteins | sample RifCSP16_1_FD_184022 | JGI IMG/M metagenome (GOLD analysis project Ga0209641, IMG submission 184022) | Soil microbial communities from Rifle, Colorado - Rifle CSP2_sed 16_1 (SPAdes) (version 2) | ecosystem: Environmental > Terrestrial > Deep subsurface > Rock core/Sediment | place: Rifle...
TATTATGTCGGACTTACTACTTATAACACACATTCGATATGGTCAAATCCTTTAGATCCTGCTACTGCTGACAGACCGTTCCCGCTGGCCTGGGATTCAGATATCAGCTCAGCAAGAGATACTATAGAAATGCAGCACGATTTCTATGTTGGTGAGAATAATACCGTAACAGCAGGAATTCAGTACACACGGGAGTGGCTTGGCAAGGAAGAATCCAACAACTTTGACACCCTTGGCACAGGTCCGTCAGTAACACAACCTGACATAAGAGTGGACAGGTCATCAAGGGCAATTTATCTGCAGGACCTTTTTAAGGTCAGGGAACTCCTGTCTCTTGCAGCAGGGGTCCGTTATGAAGACGGCCCTGGATTTGATAATGAGTTAATACCCGGAATCTCTGCACTTTTCATCGTGCCGGAGACGGAAATAGGGTTCAGGTTATCTTATGGCCAGGGCATCCGTGCAGCAGCGCTTGATGAACTCTATCATCCTGTAGCAGGAAATGCTAACCTGAAACCTGAAAAGAGTAAAAGTTCTGAGGCGGGTATAAGATTACCGGTTCTTAATCAGAGATTATGGGCTGAAGCAACATTCTTTATACTTCAACTGGAGAATTTAATAAACACAGATTATAATCAGATACCTCCGGTCTTGTCAAATATCGGTAAGGCAGAAATAAGGGGCGCTGAGGTAGGACTGCAGTTTACCATTACAGATAAATTATCCGGTAATGTAGGATACACCAGGCTTTCAACTGAAAATAAAGAGACTGGAGAACACCTCCCTCTCAGACCTGATTACAAATGGATAGTAGATTTAATATACAAATCAGAAGAGAGGTTAACGCTGTCAGTGAATGCTGAAATTACCGGAAAGTCCTTTGAACCATCCTTAAGAGGCATTGAAGTAATAGGATTGGACGGAAAACCTCTTGATGGCATGATTGCCGGCCACAATGTAGTAAACATGGCCGCAACCTATAATATCATCAAGGGAAACCCGGTACTTGGCAATCTCGATTTTACGCTAAAGCTGAACAACATCCTTAATACAGAATATGCAGAGATACCAGGCTTTGCAGGTGATGGCTTTACATTTCTGGCGGGCATTAGATCCACCTATTAATATGACAAATATCATACTATGTTATTAACAAATATAGTATGATAAATATAGTAAAGTAACTTTATATAATATCAGGAGGTAATTAAACATGGTAGCAACAGAGGCATTAAAGAAGGACCACAGACTGATCGAGAGGATGCTTGATCTATTACAAAACCTGGCAAAAAAGTTTGATCAGGGCGGTGATGTACCTGCAGATTCCATGAAAAACATCTCGGGCTTCATCAAGACTTTTGCAGATAATTATCATCATGGAAAAGAGGAGGAACTTCTCTTCAAGGCCATGGAAGAGAGGGGATTTCCGAGGGAAGGAGGACCAATCGGTGTAATGCTGATTGAACATGATGAAGGGCGGGGTTATACAAGGGCCTTAGCTGAGAGTATTGAGAAATATGCTGCAGGAGATAATACCGCAAAGAAGGCAATTGCTGAGAATGCACGTAATTATTCAAATCTTATGTCGCAGCATATTCCAAAAGAAGACGGTATACTTTATATGATGGCTGATAACGTCCTGCCGGAGCCCTTTCAGGAAGAACTTTTAAAGAAATTTGATGTCGTTGAAAAGGAAAAACTCGGAGAAGGTGGATGGCAGAGTTATGCGGATATTGTAGATCAACTTGCTAAGGAGATAGCTTAGGGAGAGGGGATTGTTAGTTACGGACTAAGTAAGACGTAAGCCGAATTTTGTTCTTCTATCCGGTTACCCTGACAAAAGCGATGATCATTCCTCTGAGACCCCGATCACTCGAGGCCTTAAGCGACCTAACCCGGAGACTCGGACGGGCAGCCCTCAAACGTCCCCCTATTTGGTCTTGCTCCTGGTGGGGTTTACCGTGCCTCCATTGTCACCAACGGAGCGGTGAGCTCTTACCTCACCGTTTCACCCTTGCCTGATATGATAACATTATTCATGCCATCATCCATCGGCGGTCTGTTCTCTGTGGCACTTTCCTTAGGGTCACCCCCACTGGACGTTATCCAGCACCATGCCCTGAGGAGTTCGGACTTTCCTCCCTATCCTCGAAACGGGATAGAGCGATCATCTGTCTTACTTAGTCCGTGAATAAAAAAGGGACAGTATATGCTCAATAATAAAATACCTGAATTGGGATGTCAAGACACTACGTTTTGTGGTTTCCAATAAAGTATCCTCTTACAATTAAGGCAGTAGATTATCTTTTCATTCTTTTTTATTTCAGAAAAGACCTGGGGAGGTATCCGCATGTGGCAGCCAAGACAGTGTTCGCCCTGCACACTCACCACAGCTAATCCCTTTTTAGCGGTCATCAAACGGTTATACTCTGCGAGGAGTTTTGAATCCATTTGCATAACAATGCCGGATTTATGAGATTCCAGATCTTTAAGCATCTCATTAAGCTGGTTATAATCCTTCTCAACTATTTCCTTCTCCTTCATAAAACTCTTTTCGTCTTCTTTAACTACCTGCTCTTTCTCTGTCCGTTTAACTTTTAATTCATCCAACTTCTCAAGAAGTATTAATATCTTTTCTTCTAAATCTGACTTCTCCTGTTCGATTGTTGTAATCTCTTTTAATAGTGCATGGTATTCTTTGTTTGTCTTGATCTCAGGGATTTTCTCTTTCAGTTTCGTTATCCTGGCTTCAGTATCCTTGAGAGTACTTTCAAAGGTCTTACGTTCCTTAATCGCATCATCATAAACCCGGGTTGCTTCTGCCAAGTCCTGTTGTGATTTATCGAGGCTGGCCCTTAATGATTTAATAATCTCCGGCAGGTTCTTTTGCTTCTCTACTATCTCTGCGATACTAACGTCTTTTTCCTGAATCTGAATAAGGATTAGCAACTGATCATTGTGTATAAAATCCATAAATGAATTTGAAATTATATAATACCCAATTCGGACTTCAGAATCCTTAAACCATGTTATACATGGTGGGCCCACCAGGACTCGAACCTGGGACCAACCGGTTATGAGCCGGTAGCTCTACCAACTGAGCTATGGGCCCTGCTGTACTACTCTATGAAGCTCTTAAGACGCTTACTGCGACTGGGGTGTCTGAGCTTTCTTAAAGCCTTTGCTTCGATCTGACGTATCCTCTCACGGGTAACATCAAAACTCTGCCCAACCTCTTCAAGTGTATGATCGGTGACCTCACCGATTCCAAAACGCATTCTCAAGACCTTCTCTTCCCTTGGAGTCAGGGTTTGTAATACAGAGTCAATCTGTCCATGTAAGTTTGCCTTAACCGCAGCCTCCAGTGGAGATACTACCTTCTTGTCCTCAATGAAATCACCAAGATGGCTATCCTCTTCCTCGCCTACCGGGGTCTCCAGTGAAATTGGTTCCTTTGCAATCTTTAAAACCTTCCTGACTTTGTCCACGGGGAGTTTCATCTCAGCCGCAATCTCTTCAGGGGTTGGTTCTCTACCGATCTCCTGAACAAGCTGCCGCGAAGTCCGGATAAGTTTATTGATTGTCTCAATCATATGAACAGGTATTCTGATCGTACGCGCCTGATCAGCAATAGCCCTTGTAATCGCCTGCCGTATCCACCAGGTAGCATAGGTACTGAACTTATAACCACGTCTGTATTCAAATTTATCTACAGCCTTCATCAGACCTATGTTCCCTTCCTGGATAAGATCAAGGAACTGAAGGCCGCGATTAGTATATTTCTTTGCAATACTCACAACTAAACGGAGATTTGCCTCAATAAGCTCACTTTTGGCAATCCGGCTCCTTAGCTCTGCCATCTCTAAGGCTCTTACAGACTCCTTGAATTCCTGCAAAGGTATAACAACATCATATTCACTCTTTCTCAGAGATTCTATTGCAGCAGAATAGGTTCTTTCTAAACTCAATATCTCTTCTTCCCGCTTATTGATCTTCTCCGAGAGTCTCTTTAACTTGACCTTGTTCCCCTGAATCTTACCAAATATTACAGGCAATTCATCAGCCTTGCACTTCATCTTTCTGCTGCATACCTGTACTTCGTTATCCTTCCGGTGTATTTCTTTATTATGTTCTTTTAAACTATCAACTACTGCATCAATAAATTTAGCATTGAGATTGAGCGAAACCATAACCTCAATCAACTTAGCCTTGATAGTTAATATCTTTGCCTTTATCCTCTGCTGCTCTTTCTCCTTCAATGGACCGGCCTTTAGTTTCTTCTGATGATTCTTGAAATCTCTATATGTTCTCTTAATCCGTTCGATAACAGACAAGGTCTTTTGCTTTAACTCCTCAATGTCCTGCTCTACTATCTCTTCAAACTCCACATCTTCTTCTTCATAAGTAGACACAAACTCATGAAGTGTAATCTTCCCGGCCTTGAGTTTATCTCCGTACGAGATGACCTGGTTTATAGTGAATGGCATTGCAAATACAATAGACTCAATCTCCTTTTTCCCCTCTTCTATCCTTTTTGCAATCTCGATCTCACCTTCACGGCTAAGAAGTGACACATCTCCCATTTCTTTTAAGTACAACCTTACAGGATCATCTAACCTTGCTATAGCGATCCCTAATTCTCTCTCTTCCTTCTCTTCTTCCTCAACTTCCTCTTCAGCAGCAACCTTTTGATAGTTTTCTTCCTCTATTTGATCAACTATATCAATTTCCATTTCTCCAAACATTATCATTATGCTGTCCATTTCATCAGAGGAGACAAAATCTTCCGGAAGGGCATTATTGAGCTCATCATATGTAAGATAGCCCTTCTCCTTACCAACAGAAATGAGATGCTGAACTTCTGCTATTTTCTCATCTTTTGCCATGTCTTTTCTTAATTCCTCCCTTTAAATTAGTTAAAACTGAGAATTGCACTGTATCTTTTCAGTGTTAACTAGTTGTTTTCATATAAAAAACGCCTCTTCTGAAGTATTTGCTGTTTTTCCAGAAGAAGACTTTTCAGACTGTCAATAATTCCATTACGCTCTGCAACACCTATCTCTTTTTCTATACGTCTTAGTTCCTTCTCAAGTCTGTTGCGCTGCAAAACCCTTGCACAATCAATTAATGTCTTCTCAGGTGAATCAACATATAAATCATTAACTGCTAATCTTGAAATAATGTCCTTAACTGCACCATCACACGTCAAATCATTAATAATATCATGCAGTTCTTTCTCTGTGTTTAAGAGATACCTGCCGGCCTCACGAAACCGTGGATCATCGAAATCCTCTTCCGTTAGTATCCCAAATGCAATCTTCCTGAGATTAAAATCCTTCAGGATTAGTGAAAGGACTATTTCTTCAACGCCTGGCTTATTTTTAGTCCTCGCTGCCTCTTTTGCAGAATCACCTTCCTGAACAACACGTGAGTTACCTATGCCCCTGTTTTTTCTCACCATCTCAGACATTACAACATCTTCTGATATCCCGATCTCTTTTGCTACCCGTTTTAAGTAATAATCCTGCTCGATCCTGTTATTGATTTTTCTTATAAGGGTTAGGCATTCTTCTGCTACCCTGACTCTTGCATCAATAGAATCACGTTGATTCAGATTTGACCAATTTTCAATGATCCTATCAAGTTCAAACTCAATAATACCTTTAGCCCCCTTAAATAATTCAACAAAAGATACCTTGCCATATTTCCTTATATAACTATCCGGGTCTTCTCCTGCCGGAAGGAGTAAAACTTTAGCATTGATCTCACTATTAAGGAAAAGATCAACCGACCGTCTCGCAGCATTTATGCCTGCAGTATCCGAATCGAATGTTAATATAACCTCCTTGGTAAACCTGCTCAAACTCCTCAAGTGATTTACAGTAAGGGCAGTTCCAAGTGTTCCCACAACATTTTGTATGCCAGACTGATGAGCCACAATAACATCCATATATCCTTCAACAATTATAGCACAGCCTGATTCTCTAATATAGTTATGTGCAAGATATAGGCCATACAGAAGATGTCTTTTGCTGAATACAGGTGTTTCCGGAGAATTTACATACTTTGGAGTTGTATCATCTAATACCCTGCCTCCAAATCCCACTATCGTCTTCTGAGTGTCGTATATGGGAAACATGATCCGACCACGAAACCTGTCATAATATCCTGAACCTTTCCCCTTTGGGATTATAATACCTGACTCTACCAGAACTTCCGGTTCTATCCCACTCTTGCTTAGGTATTCATACACCTTATCCCATGAGCTTAAAGAATAGCCTATATGAAACCTTTCTATAGTCTCTGACGAGAGACCACGTTCTGACAAATAGGCCTGAGCAGGCTCTCCCTCTTTAGTTTTAATCAGGGTATTATGATAATATTCTGCTGCTAATTTATTGACTTCGTAAATCCCTTTTTTCTTTTTATCCCTTCCTGTATTATTACTACTATCACTATCTGCAATACTGATTCCAGCATCATCAGCCAGCTTTTTAACAGTATCTACAAATGGCCTATTCTCGAACTTCATCAAAAAAGTAATAACATTTCCCCCTGTACCACATCCAAAGCAATGGAAAAGCTGTTTTGATGTACTGACTGTAAAAGATGGAGTCTTTTCTGAATGAAAAGGGCAGAGACCTACATAGTTCTGCCCTGATTTCTTGAGAGAAAGATGCCTGGAAATTACCTCTACGATATCCTGACTTCCTCTTATCCTGTCTATTAAATCTTCAGGAATATACCCATCCAAGGGGAGATTCCCCCTATTAATTAGCCTGTGCCTCCATAAGTTCTTTGACAATTGAACTTACCTTTGTACCTTCAGCCCGTCCTTTTATCCGGGGCATTAATGCCTTCATAACCTTTCCCATATCCTTAGCTGATGTCGCCCCTACTTCCTTAATAACAGACTTAACTTCATTAACAAGCTCTTCCTCTGTAAGTGGCTGAGGCAAATACGCCTGCATAATTTCTATTTCATTACTCTCTTTTTGAACCAAATCAGTTCTTCCACCTTTACTAAATTGCTCTACAGACTCTCTTCTCTGTTTTATGCCGGACATTATTACTTCTATTATCTCATCATCCGATAGAGGAGCTTTTTTTTCTATCTCCCTATATTTTATAGAAGACTTTAACAACCTGATTACAGAGGTTTTAATACTATTCCTGCTTTTTAATGATTCCTTTAAATCTTCTGAGAATCTATCGAGTAATGTCATATGCTTAGACCTTTTGTCTTTTAGCCGCCTTCTTCTTAGCAGCTAATGACTTACGCTTACGCCGTACACTCGGTTTTTCATAGTGCTCCCTTTTTCTCATTTCAGAGAGTATCCCTGACTTTTCACACTGTTTTTTAAACCGGCGGAGGACGCTTTCAAAGGATTCATTGTCCTTTACCTTTACTCCCAACATATCTTTTCCACCCCCTTACCCTAACGTATTATATTTTATTGTATAATTTAGCAAAAATATTGGATTGTTAAATATAGCAGACGGTAATTGTACGTGTCAAGCATTCTTTTCTCCAAACATGTTGCTTTTTAATAAGATTCGTGCAACAATATCCCAATTATGGAGCATACACTTCTCCTTAATGCTACTTATGAGCCACTGAAAGTCATCCCATGGAAAAGGGCAATCACCCTCCTCTTCCAGGGAAAGGTTGAGGTACTGGAAGTCCACGACCGTGAAATTCGAGGTGTCTCTCTCAGGTTCCCCTTACCTTCTGTTCTAAGACTCCTGAAACTTGTAAAAGCAAGGGACTTACATAAGGTAAAATTTTCTCGTGCCAACATTTTTGCCAGGGATAACCATACATGTCAATATTGTGGCGAAAAGTTCGATGTCAGGGAATTGACATTTGATCACATTAAGCCTGTGGCAAAAGGTGGCAGGAAGAGTTGGGAGAATATCGTAACTGCCTGCTGGAGGTGTAATAATAAAAAGAGCGGCCATACCCCTGCAGAGAGCGGGATGCGCCTGATAAAGGCACCAACTGAACCCAAGTGGCTCGCTCATGTAACGATCACTATAGGTATAAGGAATACGCCTGATAGCTGGCGGGATTATTTATACTGGAATACAGAGTTGGATCATTGAGTATATTCACGGCCTGAATACATCAATAATTTTCTCAAGGTCCGGTTTATTTGTCCCCTTATTCTTAATCTTTATCGCAGTTAACATGTCCACATAGGATGGTCTTTTCTCCTGGTAGAACAGCCCTATTGGAACTTCAGCGCTTTCTCTGCCCATCGTCAAAGCCAGGGACATTGCTTTAACCTTGTCACCCTTATCTGTATGAATATCATCTATATTTTTTAAGAGTGGCTTATAATATTCAAAGGTATCTAACTTATTGAATGTAGGACATGGAGAGATTACATTAATAAATGCAAATCCCTTGTGATTCATAGCCTGTCCAATCAAATCCGCTGTCAGCTTTGTGTTCGATGAAAAACTTTGCGCAACAAAAGTTGCACCATAAACAAGGGCATAGGCAATAGGGTTTAATGGAACATCCGGTGAACCATGCGGTGTTGTCGTAGTAACCATACCTCCCCTGCTTGTAGGTGAGGCCTGCCCCTTTGTTAACCCGTATATTGAATTATCCATTACTATGAGTGTCAGGTCTATGTTCTTTCTTGCCACATGAGGCAGGTGACCACCACCAATGCTGAAATGATCTCCATCGCCACCAACTACGATAACCCTCAATTCAGGCCTCGCCAGCTTAATCCCTGTTGCTATTGGAATCGACCTGCCGTGACAGGTATGCATACCAAAAGTAGTAACAAAATAGGGAAGCCTGCTTGAGCATCCTATGCCTGAGACAAGAACAGTGTCTACAGGAGAAACATTATTTACACTTAAAGCAGTTGTCAGTGAAGCAAGGACACCATAGTCACCACAGCCTGCACACCATATCGGAGGAATGTCTGACCGGTAATCTTTCGGTTTAAGTTGCTGGATCGCTTCCATCTTATATGACCTCCTTGATTTTAGACTCTATCTGGTCAGGGGTAAACGACTCACCCCCATAAATATTATATCTGATCAGGTTGATACCTGCATGAGCCGTGATGAGTTCAGCAAATTGTCCCTGATAATTCACCTCTGGAATAAGTACCTTCTTTACTGTAGAAGCAAATCTCCTGATAGCCTTCACAGGAACAGGGAATACCAGCTTTGGATAGAGGGCACTTACACTGAGCCCCGCAACCCTGCATCTTTTAACAGCCTCTCTTACGGAACACTGGGTAAGCCCCCAGCTTATAATACCAACATCTGCACTTCCATTACCATCCCATTCGGAAGCAGAATATTCATCCTCGATATTTGCTATCTTTTTGAACCGTTTTTCAGTCATCCTCGTATGATACTCATCTGAATATTTTGGCGCTGCCGTCTCACTATGTTCAAGTCCTGTGGCAATATAGCGTCCACCTGACTGTCCTGGCAGTGACATGGGCGATATGCCGCTATCAGTCACCTCATAGCGCTGATACCCTCCATTACCGGAATATATCTCCCTGTTTACAATGTTTATCTTAGAAATATCCGGCCTGCTTATCTTCTCTGTCCTGAATGCAAGCGAACCATCACTCAGTATAATCACAGGCATCTGATATTTTTCAGCAAGATTAAATGCATCAATGGTGAGATAAAAACAATCCTCAATAGTAGCTGCTGCAAGAACTATTCGGGGAAAATCACCATGACCTCCTCTGGCAGCGAGGAATAGGTCGGACTGTTCACTCTTTGTTGGTAATCCGGTTGAAGGTCCACCCCTCTGGACATCAGCTATAACAATAGGCAGCTCTGCCATACTTGCAAAACCGAGCAATTCAGTCATCAAGTCCAATCCCGGGCCTGATGTCCCTGTCATAGCCTTAGCTCCGGCGTAGGATGCTCCTATAACATGGCCGAGGGATGCAATCTCATCCTCTGCCTGCACAACCACTCCATTAGCCTTAGGTAAGTACTTCGCCAGCCAGTTGGCAATTTCTGTCGCTGGAGTAATAGGATAACATGAGAAAAAACTACACCCGGCAACAAGGGCGCCGAGACCAATTGCCTCATTCCCTGAAAGTATAATTGAATCTTGCCCTGATTTTTGAGGCTGCACATAAAAAATATCTGTCTTTTTTATATTTGACCGAACATATTCCGCTCCTGAATCAAGGGCCTTTATATTCACATTTACGACATCTTCGCCCTTCCTTTTGAACTTGTTACTTACAAGCTCTTTCAGGCTTTCCATCGGAAACGAAAAAAGCTCAACCACTGCACCAAGGGCAACCATATTCTTGGAAATGGGACTGCCCAGGTCAACCTTGCTTATTCTGGTCATAGGAATCTGATATTGGATAACCCCTTCAATTGGCTCAGGTTCAATATCCCCACCAGGCCCGTCATAGACAAGTACAGTGCCAGGCCGCAATTGACCCTTATTAACCTCATATGCCTCTTTGTTGAATGCAACAAATATATTGAAGGTATCACCGTGAGAGAGTATCTTTTCTGCAGAGACACGGAACTGATACATGGCATAACCGCCTTTTATCTCAGCCGGAAATGTCTTGGACGTAAGCACCTCAAGACCTGCCCGCGCAGATGACCGTGCAAGCATGTCGCCTGTACTAATAACTCCCTCACCACCCTCTCCACCAATCCTTACAACTATATCTTTTGCCAAATTGCTTACCTCCCACTCAATATAGGTTATGAAACCTTCTTCAACCGCCGTCTCCGATTCTCTTTTAAAACAACCGCCGGATGTATTCTATTTTCTATTATAGTGTCATCAATTATTGTTCCACAAGTAATACACCGCCAGCCATAAAAATAATACGTGCTGGATTCACCCATATCTAAAAACTTCTCATACATCATAAGGCCATCACATTTTGGACACTTCATTTTAATCACCATTCCTTTCTCCCTGCTTACTTAAGAGATAAAGCAAATGGTGTGCTAAACTAAATTACCTTTACAATTCAAATAGTTATGAAGTATCAAGGGTGCCCCGATGTGTTTCATATTGAAACATAAATTGTATCTATTACCCCTTTTTAGTATACAGACACAAGAAACATCACATATTGATGATATGTTTCAAATTAACACCATGCGTTTCATTTATGAACAACTTGACTGTCCTCTTCGATACCGTACTCCTTGAGTTTTCTCCATAGAGTTGTCCTGCTTATTCCTAAAGATCTTGCTGCTTCAGCATACTTCCATCCTGTCTTCTCGAGCATCCTGAGGATCCATTCTTTTTCAACATTATCGAGAGAGGACGTAACCACATCTGGAATATCCATTCGCTCCCCTTCGCGAAGAAGTTCCCTCGGAAGGTGTTCCGGTAAGATAGTATTGTCTTTACTGCAGATGAAAGCATGTTCGATAATATTCCTGAGCTCACGAATGTTACCGGGATAAAAATAATTCAGCAGGACATTCATCGCCTGCGGGGCTATATTGTCAATCGTCTTACCCATCTCTTTATTTAATTTTTCTATAAAGTGCTTAATAAGAATAGGTATATCTTCTCTGCGTTCCCTCAATGGGGGTAAAGTAATGGGGAATACACTAATCCTGTAATAAAGGTCTTCCCTGAATCTACCTTCCCTTACTTCTTTCAGGAGGCTTTTATTTGTAGCAGCAATTATATGTACATCCACTGCTATGGTCTTTGTACCACCGACACGCTCAAACTTCTCTTCCTGTATTACCCGAAGCAGTTTAGCCTGAGTGGCAATGCTCATATCTGCAATTTCGTCTAAAAAGATAGTACCATGATTAGCCAGTTCAAACCGTCCAATCCTGTCCTGATGTGCCCCTGTAAAAGCGCCCTTTACATGACCAAATAGTTCACTCTCTATAAGGTTGTCAGGAATGGCCGCACAATTTATTGCTATAAACGGCTTATCTTTTCTGGGGCTGTTATTATGGATCGCTTTGGCTATAAGCTCCTTTCCTGTCCCACTCTCCCCCTCAACCAATACTGTACTTTTGGTCTGTGCAACAGAC
>Ga0209641_10004128_pt1 | contig 12039 bp, 9 predicted proteins | sample RifCSP16_1_FD_184022 | JGI IMG/M metagenome (GOLD analysis project Ga0209641, IMG submission 184022) | Soil microbial communities from Rifle, Colorado - Rifle CSP2_sed 16_1 (SPAdes) (version 2) | ecosystem: Environmental > Terrestrial > Deep subsurface > Rock core/Sediment | place: Rifle...
CTCGCCAATATATAGCCTGAGCCTTTTTTCGTCAAGGGTAATACCCGTGGCCCCTGCCGCAGATATGATTCGGCCCCAGTTGGGGTCTTCCCCGTTTATGGCCGTCTTTACCAGGGGAGAGTTGGCAATGGCCCGTGCGATAACCCCTGCCTCTTTTTCCTTTTTGGCCCCTTTGACTACGACCCTTACGAACTTGGTGGCCCCCTCGCCGTCCTTCACGATGGCCCTGGCCAGCACCTGGCAGAGGTGTCCAAGGGCCTCCTGGAAGGCGGTCAGGTCTCTGCCCCTAAGGCATGGCCCCCCGCTGGCCCTGTACCGTTCTGGTACAGGGCTGGCCCCATTTGCCATGAGGATTACCGTATCGTTGGTGCTCATGTGTCCGTCAATGGTAATCTGGTTGAAGGAGCGGTTTACTGCCCTCTGCAGACATGCCTTTGCCTGTCCCTTGGTGAGCGTGGCGTCGGTGGTGATAAAGGCGAGCATGGTAGCCATATTGGGGGCTATCATCCCGGCCCCTTTTGCTGCCCCCCCAAGGGTGACGGTCCGGCCCCCTGTGTCTATCTTCAGCGCAAGCTCCTTGGGGCTGGTATCGGTGGTCATAATCGCCCTGGTAAATGACCTGCCGTGCTCGGGGTCCCTGCTCATCTTTTTACCGGTCTCTCTTATCCCTGCCAGTACCTTTTCCATGGGGAGCGGTTGACCGATGATGCCCGTGGAGGCCACAAGGACTTCGGCGGGGGAGAGGCCGAGTTCCCTGGCCGTGGCCTCTGCCATTGCCATGGCGTTGAGGTGGCCCTGGGCACCCGTGCAGGCGTTGGCGTTACCGCTATTTACTACCACTGCCCTGACGGGTCCCCTCTTGACGGTCTCCCTGCTTAATCTTACCGGGGCGGCCACTATCTGGTTGGTGGTGAAGAGGGCCGCCGCATGGGCAGGGCGGTTGGATAGCAGGAGGGCCAGGTCGTAGCCTCCTTGTTTAATGCCGCAGGCACAGGCCCCGGCCAGAAAGCCAGAGGGCGCCACTACACCACCTGGAATTTCTTGGTATTTAGTCATAGATGTAGGGGCAGGTCTTGCACCTGCCCTATCCTGTTCTATTTCTATTCAACTAAATCCCGAACAAAATTCGGCAACATAAAACTCGCCGCATGGACCTTATTATTGTAATACCTTGTAGGGAGTTTTAGGCTGTCATATTTTTTCTGGAGAAAACCAGCTAGCGGGTCATATTTCTTGGAGCAGAATGCGAAACTCCACGTCCCGCTTGGATAAGTCGGTATGTGGGCCAGGTACATCTTTACGATAGGGAAGATGTCTTTCAGGTTTTTGTATACCTTCTCAATCGTCCTGCCGTGGAATATCGGGGATTCTGACTGTGCAACGAATATCCCATCGGGAGATAACGACTCACTAATCATCTCGTAGAAGTTCTTCTGGAATAAGACCTCAGCCGGGCCGACTGGGTCTGAGGAATCACACAAAATCAGGTCGTATTTGTTTTTGTTATTAACCAGGAATTTAGCCGCATCCTCAAAGACGACTTCACCCCTGGGATTATCAAAACCACGACTAACCTCCGGGAAGAACCTCTTACAGACGTCAACCACCATCCTGTCAATCTCCACTACGGCGGCCCTTTTGACCTCCGGGTGTCTCAGGACTTCCCTGAGGGTCCCCCCGTCTCCGCCCCCAATTATTAGCACCTCCTTCGGGTTAGGGTGGACGAACAAGGGGACGTGCGAAAGCATCTCGTGGTATATAAACTCGTCCCTCTCCGTTATCATGATAGAGCCGTATAGTACCAGTACCTTCCCAAATTCCTCCGTATCAAGTACGTCAATCCGTTGGAAGTCGGATTTACCACTGAATAAGACGCCCTTTATCTTAATTGTGAGGCCTGCCGTCCCCTTATGTAACTCTGAGAACCAGAGGTTCCATAAGTCTCCCATAGATTCTTCTCTAATTATCCCTGCCATCTTGCCAGTTCTCTCCGCCTCAGGCGGGAATTGCCCCTACCGGACCGTGTCCCTACTTTTGTGTCATCAATCCACTACGATGGTGGGTGTTCTCTTATGACAGTTGAACTCTGAGGCACTGCAACTGGTATACGCCCCCATGCTCGTTACCAGCAATAAATCCCCCATCTCTAGTTCAGGCAAGACCTTTTTAGTGGATATTACGTCAAACGAATCGCACGTCGGACCAGCCACCACGCACTGCTCCTTGTTCCTGGTCTTTTCAGAGATGATATTGTAATCTGTGTTGTCGTATACCTTTCCGGAAAACGAGTTGTACAACCCATCGTCAAGGAAATACCACTGCACGTCCTTCCGCCTTGATTTGCCGATGACCTTGGTAATGAGGACGACGGCATCTCCCACCAGAAACCGCCCGGGCTCGGCAATGATGCGGGTATCCGTGGGGAAATTGTCCAGCGTCTCATTTATAGGCTCGCAAAATTTTTCAATTGGCATGATACTGCTGGTATACGATACGGGGAACCCACCGCCAATATCTAACAGGTCCAGTCTAATACCTTTTGACGTCAACCTGTCCGCTATCTTTTTGCACGTCATTATCGTGTCCGCGTAGGGTTGGGGATTCGCGGTCTGAGAACCCACATGGAAGCAGAGACCCTTTACGTTGAGACCAAGAGATACAGCCTCTGAGATTAGCGATTCAGCCTCACCGGCCTCAGCCCCAAATTTGTAACTAAGGTTGACCGCACAGTGCGGGTTAGATACCTCAAGCCTCAATAGGACGTTACCCCCTGGTGCAGATTGGGCTATCTTCCGGAGTTCCAGGCTATTGTCAAAGACGAATAAATCAATCCCCTGCCCGTATATGAACCTTATCTCCTCCTCTTTTTTGGTGGGATTGGTGTAGATGACTCTGCCGTTACCGGTATTAATCTGCAACCCTTGTAACGTCTTAAATTCACCTATTGAGCATATATCAAAATTGCTCCCCACCTCTTTCAGTATTCTTACCACTTCAACGTGGGGGTTGGCCTTCAGGGCATAATACAGGCTTACTCTTGGAAGGGCATTGGAAAGTTTACTGTATTTCTCAATGACCTTCTGTTTAGACAGCACGAGCACAGGCGTACCGTGCTTCTTAGCAATGTCTCTTGCCTGGTCAAAATCTAAGAAACTATGCATCTAAGGAAACGTGCGGTTGCTCGGTCTTCAGTACGCAGTCTTCGGACAACCGGCAACTATCTTACAACCTCCTTTAGTGAAAATCTTCGCCATTTGGGCGGGCGTAAAACCCGCCCCTGCACTTAGTGAAAACACAGAAGGCAGATTAAAAATTTTATTAAACGGGAAAACCCAGGAAAGGTCAAGTCCATTTTTCTGAGTAGGGGCATATTGCAATACGCCCCTACGCCCTGGCCTGCCATTCTCCGCCTGAGGCGGATGGAATTTGGATTTCTCTACTCCCTACTCCCTAAATGGGGGAACTATCCCATTATATCCTTTACAACAAAGATATTTACCCTAAAATCTTGTGGTGTAGGGCGCAAAAATGGACGACGTAATCCTACCCAGAAGATACCTGGTGGGTTTTGATACCAACCAACTACCCGAACTCTTTACCGAGGTACTGGTGATTGGCAGTGGGGTGGCCGGGCTTTCAGCGGCCCTCTCAGCGTCCGAGGTGGCAGGGCTACTCCCGACTAAGACGGCCTCCGCCCCTTCGCTTCACTCAAGGGCAGGCTCAGGCGTACACCCGACAAAGGTACTCATAGTCTCTAAGAATAAGCTGGGGGAAAACAATACCATGCGGGCCCAGGGGGGTATCGCGGTAGTGCTCTCCCCCGGGGACAGCTTCAGGTACCACATAAAAGATACCCTGGAGGCAGGACAGGGCCTGTGCGACCAAAAGGTGGTAAAAGAGGTGATACGCAACGGGCCTGGCAGGATAAAAGAGTTAATAGGACTGGGGGCTAACTTTGACCGTGCGGTCAACTCCGTACCTTACGGCACGGGACAAGGGCCACCCCCGCCTGAAGACGGCCCACTGGCCCTGGCCAAAGAGGGGGGGCACAGCCGCCCCAGGGTAATCCACGGCAGGGGGGATTCCACCGGGATGGTGGTAGAAGAGACCCTCCTGGAGGCGGTGGAAGGCAACACCAACATAGGCACCATGGACCACTGCTTTGCCATAGACCTTTTAGTGGTAGAAGGGGCCTGTCGTGGGGCGCTGCTGTGGCACAAACAGAAGGGGAGGTTCGTCGTCTGGGCCGGAGACACCATCCTGGCCACGGGGGGCTGTGGTCAGCTCTACAGGGAGACTACCAATTCCGTGGTGGCCACCGGAGACGGCGCGGCAATGGCCTACCGGGCCGGGGCCACACTGCGGGACATGGAGTTCGTCCAGTTCCATCCCACTACCCTTTACATCGCCGGGGCCGCCAGGGCACTGATTACCGAGGCCATGCGGGGCGAAGGGGCCATCTTGAGGAATAAATGGGGCGAGCGCTTCATGCCCAGGTATCACCCCATGGCCGAGCTGGCACCCAGGGACGTGGTCAGTCAGAGCATACTCCACGAGATGCAGCTCACCGACCATACCCACGTGTACCTGGACGTAACCCATCTACCCAGGGAGTTCCTGGTCTCCCGCTTTCCCAATATCTGCTCCACCTGCAAGTCCTTCCATATAGACATCTCAAAGGAATTGATTCCAGTGAGGCCAAGCGCCCACTACATGATGGGGGGGATAAGGGTGGATGCCAGGACACGTACAGGTATCCCACACCTCTATGCCTGTGGAGAGACGGCCTCTACCGGGATGCACGGGGCCAACCGCCTGGGCAGTAACTCCTTATTGGAAGGACTGGTATACGGTCATAAGGCAGGCAGGGAGGCCTCCCTCTCGTTAAAGCGGCGGCGTGGCAAGGTGAGGCCCTATCCCCTGGAGGTAAGTATGGAGGCCAAGAGGCTGCGGATGCTGGACCTGGAGGATATAAGGGACTCCTTAAAGAGCCTCATGTGGAGGTGTGCCGGGGTGGAGAGAGACGGGAAACACCTCAAAGAGGCTACGGACGCCCTGGCCCAGTGGTGGGAATACGTCATGGATAAAGAGTTTCATACCCCTGAGGGCTGGGAACTCCAGAACATGATTCTCTTAGCAGGCCTCGTTATCAGGGCGACACAGGATAGAAAGGAGAGCAGGGGTGCCCATTACAGGAAGGACTATCCTCAAAGAGACGACCGGCATTGGAAGAGGCACATCACTTTTACAGTAGACAGGTAGCCGCAACCTTTAGGTTGCGACTCTAACGCAGGCTAAAGCCTGCGGCTACTAGCCCTCAAACCTGCCCGCCACCAGGCTTACGTTATGCCCGCCGAAGCCGAAGGAATTGCTCATGGCCACCTTTATAGCCATCTCCCTGGCATTGTTGGGGACGAAGTCCAGATTGCCGCACTCCGGGTCCGGGTGCTCATAATTAATAGTAGGAGGCACTACGCCCCGCTGTATGGCCAGGGCACAGATAATCAGCTCCACCGAGCCGGCAGCGCCCAGCAGGTGGCCCATCATGCTCTTGGTGGAACTGACAGGTACGCGGGAGGCAGAGTGATTAAAGACCCTGTTAATAGCCCTGGCCTCTATCTCGTCCCCCAGGGGGGTAGAAGTGGCATGGGCATTAATATAATTGATTGCCTCGGGGTTACGCCCGGCATCGGCTAGGGCACTGTTCATGGCATTAATGGCCCCCCTGCCACCAGGCTCAGGGGCGGCCATGTGACTCCCATCGGCACTGAGGCCATAGCCCATCAACTCTGCATAAATAGGTGCCCCGCGCCTCCTGGCGTGTTCCATCTCCTCCAGGATTACTACGCCAGCCCCTTCTGCCAGGACAAAACCATCCCTCTCCTTATCAAATGGTCTTGAGGCCCTTTGGGGCTCATTATTCCTGGTGGAGAGGGCCTTCATATTCATAAAACCTGCCACTCCTAGAGGGGTAATCACTGCCTCTGTACCTCCGGCGATGACCACATCGGCCTCGTCCCTCTGGATGAGCCTCAGGGCCTCGCCTATGGCATGGGCACCCGTGGCACAGGCACTTACTACACCAAGGTTAGGGCCGTGGAGTCCGTACTCTATAGCCACCATAGCAGGGGCGGCATTTATCATAAGCTTGGTAATCATAAAAGGGGAAACTCTGGAAGGCCCCCGCTCCAGGAGGGTTCTGTGTTGCTCTTCTAGTTCGTGGAGACCCCCCATGCCAGAGCCTATGATGCACCCGGCACGTGTAGTATCAATTTTACTGAAATCCAGGTCCGAATCCTTCACGGCCATCCTGGCGGCCGCCATTGCGTACTGTACAAAGGGGTCTAACCTGCGGGCCTGCTTGGGGTCAAACCATTGGTTAGGGTCAAAGCCCTGAACCTCCCCCGCAAAGTGGACGTTATGCTTACTCGTATCAAAACTCTTTATCTCTCTTATACCGCTCTTGCCCTGACAGAGGGCCGACCATAGGGTTTCTTTGTCGCTCCCCAGGGGGGTAACGACTCCCAGGCCGGTAATCACTACCCTTTCTTTTCGCACTTCCCAGCCCGCTCCTCAATGTACTTAATGGCGTCCTCTACGGTCTTGATCTTCTCCGCATCTTCATCTGGGATATTCATATCAAAGGCATCCTCAAGCTCCATGATGAGTTCCACCACATCCAGAGAGTCAGCCCCAAGGTCGTTGATAAAGGACGTCTGCGGGGTAATCTTTCCTGCACTTATACCCATCTGTTTGCTTACGAGCTCTATGACTTTTTCTTGAACGGATGGCACGCCTTACCCTCCTTTAAAGGACCCTCAAAAGGGAAACACCCTTCTTAAAAAGTGCTAATATAATAAATGCTAAGACGTATGTCAAGCAGTCTACGCTGACTTTTTGGGTTCAGGGATAAGGGGCTAGGGGGTAGGGGACTGGGAACAGGGGCCAGAGGTCAGGGATTAGGGATTAGAAAAAGTTTATTTCCCTGGTCCCTGTCCTCTGGTCCCTAATCCCTATCCCCTACCCCCTGGTAAGGAACCTCAAGGCGTCAAAGAGGGGGCGTGGATGGAGCTCCCATAGATAGGAAGACTCCAGCGTCCCGGCATCGGCACAAAGGGCACACGACTCGGCCCTACTTATGAAATCTTTGTATCCGGCACCCCCTATTATCTCCCTCAAGCTCCTCTCCCTTACGTTAGCCATTACCAGTCCAGGACGGGTACAATCAATGACGTCCCCGTTGGTGTCTACCCTGAAGACCAGCTTCTTGTAATGGCATCTGTAATGACCATTCGTGTTTATAAAGGCATTTAGATACTCATAAGAATTTACTACAGGGAACCCCCTGTTCTTAGCGTGTCTGATGAGCTTAAAGGCACTTGACTGCCCTTCCTGAGAGGGTACTGCACCGGGGTCTATGGGCCTGGGAGAGACGGCGTAGTCTAGGGTGTTTATTGCCTGAAAGATAATGGGAAGACCTTCCTTACGACTGAACCCCAGTAGACCCTCCACCTCCTGGAGGTTCTCCCTTGTGATTACTGAGATAATTATAGGTCTTACCCCGGCAAAGTCTGCCCTGATAGACCTTATACCGTCTACAGCCCTTCCAAAACACCCCGGCAGGCGGCGCAGGGTATCATGAGATTCGTTTGGGGCGTCAAGGGATACAAGGAGGGTATCCAGATACGGCCCCATCTCCACCGCCCTTTCTGGTAGATTGTAACCGTTGGTAATGACCGTAGTCTTCAGGCCCGCCTCCCTGGCCGAAGACAGTACCTCCCCCAGGTCCTCCCTCAACAGGGGTTCTCCACCCCAGATTACCACGCTCAGGAAGCCCGACCTCCCGGCCTGGTTATACAAGTCCCTCACCTGTCCACTATCCAGCTCCTCCCCCTCCCCTTTCCATAAACAGAAGGGGCAGTCGGCATTGCATCGGCGGGTGATGAGGTGGGAGAGTATAAAGGGCCTGCCCAGGAATCGGGCGGCCAGGAGGGCCTTAAACAGCCTAGTAGCTTTAAAAGGGACACATCCCATTTACTAATCACTTCTTTCAATACAATTCTACCCCTTAACCCCCCACTGTCAATATAAATGGGATGTGTCCCTGATTTCCCCCTGATTTCCCCATCCGGGTTGATTTTTGCCTGGACAGGGGTTAAGCTATGGTTTATCTTGGAGAGGGTTTTCTGTTCCCACACGGCAGAGCGTGTGGGCTCTGCACCACACGGGATAAAGAAAATGTGTTCACAGCTAGTACGAATTGGCAAGAGGCGAATCATTCCCCCTAAAGAGGGTCTTTTCTCATGCAAATGGTAATAACCGGAGGTGCTGGCTTCATAGGCTCACACCTCTGCAAATACCTCCTTAATAAAGGACACTCCGTCATCTGTATAGACAACCTCAGTACGGGTTCCAATGAAAACCTCCCCTCCCCTTCCGAGACCAGGGAATTTAAATTCATAAAACATGATATTACCGAGAGTATTTATCTGAAGGAGGACATAGACTGCGTCCTACACCTGGCCTCTCCGGCCAGCCCCGTGGATTACCACAGGTTACCCATCCAGACCCTTAAGGCAGGGGCGTTAGGGACCCTGATGGCCCTGGGACTAGCCAAGCACAAAAAGGCCAGGTTCCTCCTGGCCTCCACCTCAGAGGTCTATGGCGACCCTCTGGTACACCCCCAGGTGGAGACCTACTGGGGTAACGTCAACCCCATAGGTCCAAGGGCCGTGTATGACGAGGCCAAACGCTTTGCCGAGGCCCTTACCATGGCCTATCACAGGGTCCACGGTATAGACACACGTATAGCCCGCATCTTTAACACCTACGGCCCCGGGATGCGACTGGACGACGGCAGGGCACTGCCTACCTTCATCTCCCAGGTACTGAAGGGAGAAGACCTCACCGTATTCGGCTCAGGGGAACAGACCAGGAGCTTCTGTTACGTCTCCGATATGGTGGAGGGCCTCTACAAACTCCTTTTGTCAAAGGAGCATGAACCAGTTAACCTGGGTAACCCTGAGGAGGTCTCCATCCTGCAATTGGCTGGGGAGGTGGGGGAACTGGCCTCCGGCAAGAGCAAGCTAATCTTCAAACCCCTTCCGGAAGACGACCCAAAGGTGAGGAGGCCGGACATCTCCAAGGCAAAGAGGCTCCTGAACTGGGAGCCAAAGGTGGGGCGTAGAGAGGGACTCCTGGAGACCATAGAACATTTCTCCAGGAGGCTTAGGGGTCAGGGGGTAGGGGTTAGGGAATAAAATAGTATTGCAAATTGGAAATTGGAAATTTTAAATTTAATCCGCCTCAGGCGGACCAATTTGCATTTTACAATCTCCCCGACCCTTAACTCTGGGGGTAGTAAGTCCGCCAGAGGCGGATCTGCCTCTGGCACGAGGGGCAAAGCCCCCTTACAGCTTGTTTCTTGATGTCTTAAAATAAGAAGACTACCTTGAAGAAGAAACTCCTCGCCATAGCAGGAAGCCCCAGGAAGGGGGGCAATACAGACCACCTCCTTCAAGAGGCCCTAAGGGCCGCCAACCAGGCGGGTATGGACACACTCCTATTGAGGGTGAGTGAACTAAAAATTTCCCCCTGCACTGCCTGCGGGGCCTGCTGGAAGAGCGGGGAGTGCGTCCAGCAGGACGATATGCAGACCGTGTACACCCACCTCCTGGACTCCCATTACATAGTCATCGCCTCACCCCTCTACTTCATGGGGGTGAGCTCCCAGCTCAAGGCACTCATAGACCGCTGTCAGGCCCTCTGGGCCAGACGTTACATATTAAAAAAGGAACTCCGTCCGCCCCTTCGCTCCGCTCAAGGGCAGGCTCAGGCGGACCATATGGGACCCAAGGGTTTGTTCATCTCCACCGCCGCCCTGAATCCGCCTCAGGCGGACAACAAAATCTTTGCCGGCTCAATCCAGACCGTAAAGGCCCTCTTCCACGTCCTGGGGGTGGAGTACAAAGGGGAGATACTCTGCTACGGACTTGAAGAAAAGGGGGCAATCCAGAAGCATCCCGAACTCCTGGAAAAGGTCCACCAGGCCACCCTGCAACTCTTTGAGCCCTTAGCCCAACCCGCACTAACCCGTCCGCCTTAGGCAGATGTAGGCTGCGCCAAGGCGCAAATCTACCGCCCTTTTGGGCAAGGCGCACCCCGCAAGGCTATTCTTGAGAAGCGGTTGCCGGCAGACGCCCCTTATGCTCTTTTTCAATATTGTACAGACCCAGGGCCTTCTCATAAAACCACCCGTCAAGCCAGACCGTTGTGGACATGAGCCTGGGCTGGGTCCTGACAAGCCAACGGGGGGGTCTCTCCAACTTGCCTGCCTCCAGGTCCTTCAGGCAATGAGCCCCTGCCTCCCTGTAAACAGGAATCATCCTTTGTACCGTACAGTAGTTGGAAACTAATAGGACAGCGGCTATTACGGCAACGATTTTTGTCTTTGAAAGGTCTATATAGGCGCCTAATCTAGAGGCAAGTTCGTACATAAAGATGAAAAGCACTGGAAACGTAAACACACATGGGTAATAGACGTACCTGCCTTCGTATCCAAAGCCTGCTATTGATACGGGCATGACGGCGGCGAGGATTAGGAGAGATAAGAGGCGTACGTGCCTCCTGTCATCATCGGACCTTAACAAGTAGTATTGAGAAAAGAAAATTAGCAGTAGTGGGACAGCGCCTAGTATGTGTAATTTCCTTGTGGGGAGGTTGAATGGCACTATGCTGTATGCAAACAGGCACGTAAAGGCACCTATGGAATGCTCCAGACCGCGAATCGTGTCACGCGCCGCTCCTGCAGGTACGCCAAAAAATGAGTAAGCCACATAGGCAACCGGCAGTGCAAGGAATGGCAAGTAGTGCCGCAACTTGAAATCGCTGCCTAACAAACCCCAGCACAGCAGGGTGAGAACCAAAGGGGTGGCGATTGCCGGCCCTTTAGACATGAGCGCCAGCACGAAGAGTACCATAGCAACCATTGTCGCCAGGACCGACCTGTTGGAGTACAGGAATACGAGTATCCCTGCCAGTGAAAAGAACAGGGCTTGGGCGTGGAAGAGGCTATTTTCCCATAGTACAACCTGTGAATTCAGATAGAACACGGAATAAAGCAGGGTAGACAGGATGGCAACTTCCCAGCGCCTTGTTATGAACCTTATCAAAAAGAATACCTCAATACATACCATGGTGTGAAACACAAGTGAGGTTATGTGATAGGGGACTGGATTGAGGCCCCACCTCTGGTAGAGCGAATAAAAGGTCAGAAATGGAATAAACTCGTAAAGACCCCAACTGTCTATCCTATCAAATCCGTCTACTTTACCCGTTGACTGGTTATAGAAACTGGTCAGGTTGGCAAGACCGTCACCGTGGAAGAACATATCCATTGCCTTATGGTAGGTAAAGATATTCAGCACGACGATGACTGCTACAGTAATGGCAAGCTTTTTCTTTTCGGACATAATCTCGTTGCTCGTCAGGTTCGCTTCCCCTTCTCCGCCCCTTCGCTACGCTCAAGGGCAGGCTCAGGCGGGTCAGGACTTTGGCTTACTACAGTCCGCCTAAGGCGGAGATAAAGGTTTACGTTAAAGTTGTTCGGGCAAGTTATTCAGATAACCCGGTCTTGTCAATTTAAAAATGTAGCAGTGCAGTAGGATGCGTCCCGCCTAAAAGATAGCGTTCTCCCAATCCGCCTCAGACGCACACCTGATTAGTAGGGGCGTATTGTTCGCCACAGGCGAATCTGCCTCAGGTCATGCCGAAGGCAGATCCGCCTACGGCGTGACACGACAATACGCCCCTACCACTTAAATCTTTTGTTCCAGCAGAGAGTCCATAATGATGGAGCTAGGATAGGCCCCAGGATGGCGGGCCTTGACGAATTTTAATGCCTCCTCCATGTCCATCCCGATGGACATAAGATAGACAATGGCAGCCGAAGGACTCCTGGACACGCAGGCATCACAGGCCAGGCAGACATTCTTGCCCTCGCTTATCCACCCGTACACCGTATTCTTTATCTTTGAGACA
>Ga0209641_10004130_pt1 | contig 12033 bp, 12 predicted proteins | sample RifCSP16_1_FD_184022 | JGI IMG/M metagenome (GOLD analysis project Ga0209641, IMG submission 184022) | Soil microbial communities from Rifle, Colorado - Rifle CSP2_sed 16_1 (SPAdes) (version 2) | ecosystem: Environmental > Terrestrial > Deep subsurface > Rock core/Sediment | place: Rifle...
CGAGCATTTCCGCGCCGGTTGTTCTTTAAAATTGATGTTGGAAAACCCCCTTATACGGCGCGCGCGTTTGTTCGCGGATGACGTTTAGGTATACGACGTGACGGCGGATAACATCATCCCCTATGAAAATGAGACACAATCGTGGAATAGATTTTCGTATGTACGAAATAATCCTATTCTTTATAAGGACCCGACAGGCCATTTTGAACAAAAAAATGAAAACTATACATATGAGAAGTCTGGTGTAACACATCAAGCAACAGTCCACGGTGGTACAGTTGAAAAAGGGGACACCTTATCTGCTATTGCCAAGAATCAATTACAGAATGAATTAGGTAAAAATAATAATATTACCAACAAAAATGTAAAAGCTAAAGTTGCTGATATTAAAGAGATGAATGGCTTAAAAAGTAATACCATCAAACCTGGGCAAACTCTAATAACTGGGAAGACTGATGTGCCAATTGCTGAGAAAGGATTAGAAAAACCTGCTTTTGACCCAATTTTAGATACTGCAATGTTAGTTGCAGGTTCAAGTGTCGGTGGAAAAGCTGTTGTCGGAGCAGCTAAGGATACAGTAAAATATGGTGGACCGATGCTGGCAAAAACAGCAACCGAGATGGCGAAAAATGCTAAGGAATTGACGAAACCGATTGTTGCAGCTGTTGTAGCAAATCATGATAAGATTATTGATGCTGTGAGTGGATTGTTTAAGGCAATTACTCCATCTGGCCCTGCAACAAGTAAGAATTTTTCAGAATCAGTTGGAATTGTTGGGGGCTCTGTTCCATCTGTTATTAATCGAATAAATGAAGTAAAAAAAGATGATTACACTAAAAAATAAAACCTATCATATGTTGGATTAACAATCATATGAATGAATATGATTTTAGTGATAGTTTTTGGAGTTTTTATTTTGTTCCATTTATGTTAAGTATATCTATATTTATTATATTTGATGGTGTATTCGATTCATACGCTTATAATATAAGCATTAAAGGTATTCAAGCGCGATTAATAGGTTTTGTAATTTTAGTTATTGCTCTATATTTGTTTTATTATGTGCTTATCAAAATTCCCAAAAAAATCGGTGGATGGTTAAAAGTTCGTAAAATATTAAAGTTATTAATATCGTCAAAGTTTTTTTATATTTTGGTATTAACAATCTTTAGTATTGAAATCATGATTTATTTAAACATTAATACATATAGAATTCCGATTTTCATTGCTTTTTTGATATTATGCGTAATTTTTCAAATTGAATTTATGAAAAAATTCAAAACCATTTTGTTTAATGAAAGTTGAATAGATTAGAGACATTATACTAAAGTGTGTCAGAAAAAACTAAAGTCCTAAAAAGGGATGCACGGGCGGGTGCCTGTGCAAGCAAGCCTCGCAGTCCCTTAGGCGACGGGGGATCGCAGGTTACCGTCCTTGTTTCTGCTTCAAGAACGATTCCGCCATTGAGTAAATAATATGCCGTTGATGTTTCGGCAACGAGAGAATTATTTTTAGTTTTTTGAGCGTCCGCGCGTCTATCTGAACGAATTCTTTTTGAATTTCCGTATCCTTGTTAATCCCCAGCAGATCATTAATCTCGACATTCAGGAATTTTGCAAGAATCCCTATTTTATCGATGGGGGGTTTGACCGCTTCATTTTCGTAATACACGATCATACGTTGACTCAGACCGGTTAGGTCCGCCAAGTCCTGTTGTGACATCCCCTTTTCTTTCCTAAATTTAACCAGGTTTTGACTGAAGACGGGCCGATGTTTTTTTTCTAATTTCATGAAATACATATAGCACACCTTTTAAAAAGTCTTGACAAATATAATACGATTAATGTATGGTAAGTTATATTAAAAGCGTATCAAAATTCGCTTGACGCGTTTTTGAAAAATTTCGGGAACCAATAAAAAAACCCCCAATCCTGGCCAGAACTGAGGGTTTTACAAGGCAGTCCCGAAGGAGAGCCTCTCTTACTTGCACTTTGAGAATAACGCCCTCCTTCGGGATTGTCAACCCTTTTTGTCTCGACAGGCTCGACACAAGTACCACGAAGGAGAGGCGCATGTCTCAAAAGGCAATCGAGCAGCTGTGTTCAAACTGGCAGAGCGCGCTCATGGAGAACAAGGAAGCCGTACGGCTCCTTGACGAGCTTCGCCAGATCAATCACCGGGACAAATTCAAGGACTTAGAGCTCGGCCTGGTGAGAGTCCCGGAGAAAGTCGAACTCCCTGATCAAATCTATAATTCCCTGAAATCATTTGGCTTAATGAGCGAGAAGATCAGCGGCATGGTGAGCATACCACTTCGGAAGAAAGATAACCGAATATCAAATTTTTACTTTGTGAGCTTAAACGGCAAAGATGATACGATCATCCGCCAGGGCGGCGTCATTAACTTCAAGGCCTTCATGGTGTTCAAGAAACTCGTGATCGTGGACACCATGGCCGACTACTTCGCGTACTTCCAGCAGGTGAAAGAAAACGTCGTTCCCCTGATTCAATCCACCTGGATGCCGGATGATCTGGCAATTATGATCCGGCATTCATCAACCGAGGAGATTGTCTTGTTGAACGACTCGCCGTATTGGGAATTGCTGAAATCAAAGCTAGCCGGAAGCGACGTGAAGATCTTCGAGATTAAACTTTCCAACGGGAAATCGGTGAAGGAATATCTCTCAAGCAATTCACCGAACAAGCTTACTGCCTATCTGGAAGGAGAGAAAGCGAAGATATTAAAAGCGGTGAAGGAGAGGGAACCGGAGCCGTTCAAGGAATATCTCAAAGTCATCGAGGAAACCGGCCAGATTAAATTCGTTGATGAAGATAGAACATACCTGGTCCGGGGCTTTCACAAGGACGGGTTCGAGAAGATCGTTCAGTTATCACTTGAGATCGACGGATTCGCCTTTCCCGACAAGGTGGACTTATCGAGGAGCCAGTCACGACAACGCTTTGCCAATATCGCCGGCAGTGAGTTTGAGATCAGTTCCGATATTATTCGGAATGATCTGACCTTCATATACAAGACCCTGGACAAAATGCAGGACGAGCGATTCAAGGAAAAGATTGGTTTACAAGAAAAGAATGTCCACATCATCACCAGAGATGAAGAATCAAAAGCGATCGACCGGCTCACGAGCCGTGACATCCTGAATGAGATTCTCATTAAGGACACCGAACGCCTCGGCTACGTGGAAGAAGAAGTCAACAAAAAGCTATTCTATATCGCCGCAACGTCACGAATGACCGGAAAGCCTCTGTCCGTGCTCGACATCTCCCCTCCAGGCACCGGGAAAAGCTTCGGCCTGTCCATGATTATGGATTTCATGCCGCCGGATGAAGTGTTAAAGTATTCGAGGCTTTCACCACAAGCCCTATATTACAAAAACGAGAACGAGCTCCAGGGCAGGGTGCTCTACATCGAGGAGCTGGTGGGCATGGAAGAATCGTTAGAGCCGATCAGGATGTTGCTGTCATCGGGTGAACTTGCCGTCTCCGTGGTGGAGAAAGACCCGAGAACCGGGACGCTCCGAACCGTGGAGCGTAGAATCAAAGTCGATATTCCGATTCTTTCAAGCGGCGTGCGTGATTTGTTCGACGAGGAAACCTTATCAAGATTTATCCTGACATACAACGACCTGACCATGAAGCACGTGGAGCGTATCTTAAAAAGCCAGAGCTTCAAATATTCTCTGGACGGCGAGAAGGTACTGAAACAGCGGGACCGATTTTTGAAGAAGCACCGGGACATGCAGAAGGTACTCGATCCGACAGTATCAGTGGTGAATCCCTTCGCCGAGCGGATCATGGTCAATCCTCATCTGCACATCGTGACGCGGAAGCAGGAACACTACCTTCGTTTGATCTACAACATCGCGTTTCTGCGCCAGCACAGCAGGGAGAAGAAACAGGCCGAGGACCGGTTTGGGAACATCTTCGCCTACATTGAAGCAATGCGTGAGGATGTGGCGACCGCGAATGAGATAGCGGATTATGTGTTTCAGTTCGCCCGTGGCGATCTTACGAAGCGATTATGTGATGCCTACCAGGCTATCGAACAGCATTGCCGGCGTCAGGTGAAGGAGAAGCGGATCAACCTCTACGAGTACAAATTCTCCCGGCGGGAGATACGCGATCATGCCGGGTGGGATCCGGCCACGGCCAAAAGATTGTTTGACGAGCTCGAATCGCTTGAATACATTCGTCGGGTCCGGGGCGACCGGCAGGGGAGTCAATTTCTGTATCGTCTCGCCGCTTTTCACGAGATTCGCACCGGCGATCGGGACCTCAAGCTTCTCGACCCGGCAACGCTTTAATTCCACTTTATCCGCATCAGATACCGAAGTATTTAAGAGAAATCTTAAGAACTTGTTCAATGGTGAACAAGTTTTGAACAAGTTCTGTACAAGTTGAACTCCTCGAAAATTCAGGAGTTAGCTTTAAAAACGGCCAACTTGTTCACGTGTCCAGGGAGAAGGGTATAGAGAGAACTTTTGGAGGAATGCATATGTACCAGATTATCGAATCTCAAATACAGGCGTTTATCTCTCATGAACGGCTCAAAGGCCACACGAAAAAGGTGGTGCAGAGAAAAGAGCGGGAGCTGTATTCCTTTGCCCGGTTTGTTGGAAAGCCTTTTGGTTCGGTGACCGGCGAAGATGTTATCCGGTTCTTACACGAGTCTCCGTACCAGGCTTCATTCAACCGGAAGCTTGGGTATATCTCCCAATTGTTTGAGTTCCTGATCGAACAGGGTGAGGCCCTCGCCAATCCGGCAGTGGGGATCGAGATGAAGTATGATTACGAAAAACATCACCGGGGCGTATTCACTGAGGAGGAAGTGAAGTTGATGATTGAGAGTACGTCAATGTCTCCGGTGGGGAAGCGAGACAGGGCAATCCTGGAGCTCTTTTACTCAACCGGTATGCGTCTCTTTGAACTGGCAAATCTCAACGTGGATGACGTCGATTTCCGGAACGCTGAAGTTTTTATTGAGCGGGGCAAATTCGGCACCGGGAGGATGGTCCCTGCAGGGAGCGAGTCGCTCCGGGCCGTGACAAAGTACCTGGCAGTGCGCGAATACTTTCTCCGGGGAAGCGAATACGACGCATTGTTCCTGAGCCTCCGGGGAAACCGGATGAGTTGGTCGACAATCCGTGAGGTGGTGAAGCGTCGGAAAAAAGACGCCGGGATTAAGACCTTCGGTGCGGCCCATGCGCTCCGGCATTCATGCGCAAGCCATTTGCTGAAACATGGGGCGCCGCTTCCTATGATCCAGCGGTTACTCGGCCATGAACGATTACACGCGACTGAGATGTATACGCACCTTTCGGAACATGATTTGATTGAAACCATGAGGAAAAAACAGGGGGAACGGCAATGATCCGGCTGATGTATGATTTTTTTGAGCATGGGAGGAGACGGCACCTTGCGGAAAAAACCTTGAAGGACTATGAGGTATTTTTACGGGCCTTCTTTGGATTTTTGAAGGAAGCCTATCCCGAAATTACAGAGATCACGGATGTGACGAGAGCGATCATTACAGCCTACGAAAAGCACCTCCTGACGCGAAAGGACAGCAGGGGCAAGGTAATGGGCAGGATTCGCCGGAAGCGGTATCTGTGTGGCTTACGGCTCTTTTTCCTGTATCTGCAGAGAGAGGAAAAAGTATTTAAAAATCCAACGGCGAACCTGGCTCTTCCCCGGGAGCGGAAAACCATCATCAAAGACGTGCTCACGCCGGAGGAGATGGAAAAGCTCCTCAAAACCTGTGCCGGCGAGACCCTCAAGGCCCTGCGCGATCGGGCCATGCTTGAACTCTTATATTCCACTGGCATGAGGGCGGACGAGCTTTGTCACCTTGAGGCCAAAGACCTTGATTATGACGAGCTTGTGGTTTTGATTCGGAAGGGGAAGTGCGGCACTGAACGGGTGGTCCCTTTCGGCAAGACGGCCCGGTACTGGATCGAGCGGTATTTGAAACAGGGCAGGCCGCTTATTAATACCGGCGCAAGCGACCTGGTGTTCACGACCATGGGCGGCCGGCAACTCACGCCCGTGACCCTGGGACGGATCGTGAAGGAATACGCACACAAGGCAGGCATCGAAAAGAATGTGACCACCCACACCTTCCGCCATTCCTGCGCAACACACTTACTCAAGGGAAAGGCCGATATCCGGTACGTGCAGAAGCAACTCGGACACCGGAGCATCGCGACCACGGAGAAGTATTTGAAAATCGAAATAACCGATCTCAAGGAAGTACACGAGCGGTGTCATCCTCGTGAACAGGAGGAGTGGTGAGGGAAAATCATTTTATTAAAATTAATTCATGTGTCTGCAGTAGGCTCTGTGGGTATGTGGGTAACCCTTCGACGAGCTCAGGGCGAGCTCCGGCTTTGACGGGGTTATCCATATATCCACAGAGCAAAAGGTCTTTTATGCCAGGACGGTCCAGCAACTTACGATAAAATGGATTATGTGCGCCGAGGGAGCAAGGGCGCGCATGTTCCGCGCCCGATGGCGACCGAGGGAACCCCGCTTTGCCGGGCGGCATAATCTATTTTATCGCGAAGTTGCGGATGTCCGGTTCAAGCTTTTTCCACCGCAATGAGCGAAAACGCTTCATGAAATGATATCCCGCCCCTCCGCACGGCGCATAATTGACGGTAGCCGGTTCGCTGAACGCTCACTGCAAATTTGCCTTCCCTTCGACTGCGCTCAGGGCAAGCGGCAAACTTCGGCTACCTCTGCAATTATGCGCCATGCTCTGGCTTATTAATTCTATCCACGACATTATCCGTACAAAAGGTCTGTGGATTTGTGGACGGCTCCCTGGCGTCGGTGCCGATCCTGATACGATCGGGAGACCCGACCACAAACCCACAGACCCTACTACTGCTTGACAATACGGGATTTTATTATATTATGGGACTAAATCCGAGCATTTCCGCGCCGGTTGTTCTTTAAAATTGATGTTGGAAAACCCCCTTATACGGCGCGCGCGTTTGTTCGCGGATGACGTTTAGGTATACGACGTGACTGCGGATAACGTGATCGATATCGAGAATGATACACGAGGTTGGAATCGATATTCTTATGTTAAGAACAACCCGATCATTTATAAAGATCCAACCGGGCATTTAACAATAGCTATTGAATTAGATCGGAACGATCCTCATGGCGGGAAAGCGATTCAGCTTTTTGAAGGTGGATCACCAATTAAGATCTATGATAAATGGGTAACTCGTGGTGTTAGCAAAAATGGTCAAGAAGTCGCCATTGAATCGGGTCTCTACAAATATAAAGTTGATGATTCTCCAAATAAGTTCTTGAAAGATACTCCACGTTTAGAAGGAAAAGCTGATCATTCAATGAAAGGAAAAAATATTTCTGGTGGCCACATAAATACCTTAGGACCGAATGCTATCCACAAAAATGATAAGGGTAATTCATTGAATTTAGCCGATGGAATTAGAATTCATCAAATGAATAATGTAGTAAAACCATCTGCTTCGCATGGAGGAAAACCATTTGTTGGAAGCGAGGGATGTCAAGGTACTGTCGGAGTTACTGATACTGCCAAATTTATGGAGGGGAAAAAGAGAGGTGATGAAGGAAGTTATTTATTGTTTCGACCCTCGGAATTTATAGATAAAACAAAAAACAAAGCTTCTTCAGCATTAGAGAACATTAGGACTAAAGCAAACAGTTTAGTTGAAAAAATATTGGGGAATTAATATTATTATGAAATATCGAATTCAAGTTATATTTATTGCTTTAATATCATTAGTAATGATGGCAACATGTAAGAAGTCTTATGAGAATACTGTCTATGGAACAAAATATAAGATAAATGATATTGATGTTAATGTTAAAGCTTATGGTATCATAAAAGGTGATGATAATAAACCTATCGATTTATTAACACTTTTTTCGGACGGAAATACAGGCTATAATTTTTATATCGGATATAATGATTTATTGGAGTTAAGGTTTTCAAAACTTGTTTGGATCAAAGATATTACTTTTTATTTAAAAAAATATGAAAGTGAGAATAAAAAAGGTATCCTGCAAGTGAAAGTAGTTGTATATCCGGATGAAAATTTGACCCCTGTAGATGTTTTCGACTATGATCTTGAAAGTAAAGATAATAAATATAGAATCATTTTTCCTGTAAATAGTTATGTAAATATTTTAAAATATAAATCTATATCACTGAGCATTAAATGGAAAGATATTGGTGGAAATGCAAATGGGGAAAGAATCTATCTAAAAAATTTTAAAATTTCTTTTAGCGATATTGTGAATTTTATTCCAAGCATTTCGTTCGATGAGATAAAAACAAAATGTTTATCAAAAAGAGATAAAACAGGTAAAATTATATATGATGATGAATACATCAATATGAATGAAATTCGTAACTTGGTTTTCTATGCAATTAATGGTAACAAAGAGGCTGAACAATTTTTAAATAATTTGAATCCTTCTTCTGCTGAGTTTGGAGAAACGATAAGTGCCATTCATGAATGGTATATGATAAACAAAAAATGAGGACGGTTATTTACTGAAAATCCATTTTTCCATGTTTAGCAAAGTGAATGGTAACGGTTTTTTTATCTTCTTCAACCGTATAGAGGACTTTGTAGGGATCAACGATGAACTCCCGGTATCCGATCCACTTTTCTTTTTCAAGAGCAAACCCAAGTTTTGGAAATGTTTCAAGAAGCTCTATTTTATCGAGGATTTTTGTTAAGCATTTTGCCGGGATTGCTTCCAGATCGATGAAGAGAGAATCTGCAAGGATCGTTTTATATGTTTTTTCCATGCGCCCGTAATTTTTCCCGCATTTGATCCAGGGTGAGCGTTCGTCCTTCCCTGATTTCTTTTTCACGTTCTTCTTTCAGCTTGAGGGCTTCCGGAGAATCGAGCCATTCCTCGAATTTTAGTTGCTCCATGAGCTCATGTTTCTTTTCGGGGGGAAGTTGGGCGATCAGGGAAAAGACCTGTTCGTCAGTGAGAGTTATGTTAAGCATGGTTTTCACCTATCATTGGATTAAATGATTTTTGTTTGCGCAGCGGACTGCATTGTGTTTTTCACGATAGTAATTTCAATTATTTCCTTCAATGTTTTTTTATCTTTGTCATCAAGAGCTTCGATTTTTTCAAAGAGTTTGAGCAATTCTTTATCTTTCAGGATGGCGGAAGCTTTTTTGTCATTTTCATCGAAAAGAAGATAATCCGTGGTGACGTTAAAGACGCTGGCCAGCCGTTTTATTACCCCGATTGAGGGCAGCGCTTCACCTCTCTCATAGCCGCTTATTTGCGCCTGATCGGCATCGATTTTTTCCGCGAGCTCTTTTTGGGACCAGCCCATTTCGGCACGCAATAGCCTTATTTTTTCGCTTATATTCATGGTTTGATACCTATTCATTCATGGAAATATGAATTCTATACATAAAATAGTATTTTTTTATAGGGAATCAACAATTTTTTAAAAAATATGGACATTTTGATTGACAAAATAAATGGTTAATAGTACATATTATATTAATAAAAGACATAATTTAAATCAAAATTTCAATGTGCTTTGATCCATAAATTATGACAAGATTTTTTTAAAAAAGGCATAGCAATGACCCCCAAAACTATCGCTTTTTCCAACCAGAAGGGCGGCGTGGGCAAGACCACACTCACCCGACTTGTCGGACTCCATCTTGCTTCGACACCTCGACATGCTCGGTGCGCCGCTCCGCCCTTCGACAAAGCTCAGGACAAGCTCAGCACAGGCGCTTCAACCGGCAGAAAGACCCTCCTCATCGACACCGACCCGCAGGGAAATTTGACTAAGAGTCTCATCGACGATGAAGAGCCTGGCCTTTACGAAGCCCTCACCGGAAGTGATTACGACATTCCTGAAATCATCCCGAACCTCTTTCTCCTCGCCGGCAGCATCCGCCTGGCCGCTCTGGAAAAGTCTCTCATCGGCGAAATGGACGCCTACATTCGGTTAAAGGAATTACTCGCGGACGATCTGTTCCATGAATTCGATTACATCCTGATCGACTCCCCGCCGTCCCTGGGCGTGCTTACCGTGAACGCGCTCACGGCGTCTCACTACGTCATCGCGCCCATGAACCCGGCGATCTATTCCCTGCAGGGGACTAATGATCTTCTGGCCACGATCGCGAAGGTGAAGAAGAACCTGAACCCAGACCTGAACTTTCTCGGCGTCATCATCAATGCCTTTGACGCGCATCCGGTAATCACGCGGCAAATCCGGGAGGAGATCGTGTCATCCTTCGGCGAGCTGGTGTTCCGGGCGTCTCTCTCGCGCTCCGTGAAAGTCGAGGAGGCGCTGGCGGCACGGCGGGGGCTGATTGCCGGAGAATCGAAGGTGGGGGATGAGATCAAGCGTATCGGCGATGAACTCATCGAGCGGGTTGAAGGAATGTCATCGCGAGGGAGCGTAAGCGACCGTGGCGATCTACTCTCGGAAGTACCAGATTGCTTCGCGCCAAACGGCGCTCGCAATGACAGAGAGAAGGAGGAAGTATGAACATGGCAAAAGATCGACTCCACGGAAGAAAAACACTGAAAGTCGAAAACTTCCTCGATGAGTTCGAAAAGGACGAGATCAAGAAATACGTCAATATCGTGGACCTCTTTCACTACTTCGGGATCACGCTCACGAAGAAGGGCAAAAGCTACATGGGCCGGTGTCCCTGGCACAACGACACGCATCCCTCGCTTTCGGTGGATCCGGTAAAAGATGACGGCGTATATCACTGCTTCGGGTGCGGGGAATCAGGGGACATCTTTACCCTGACCGAGAAGATGAAGGGGATCGAATACAAGGAAGCGTTGAAGTATCTGAAACCCTTTAAGAGTTCTCCCTTGCCGAAGGCTTCGGTTGGTAGCTCGACTGACCAGGGAAACGGCACCGACAAAGAAAGTAACGAAAGCAAAAAAAGAAGTTTTTCCCTTTCAACCGCATCGCGCGCCGCGCACGAGCGGGAGGAAGAACCGAATGCCTCGACGCCGCTCGGCAACCGTGATGCGGCGCGGGATGTGGTCCCTGAGCCTGGTCGAAGGGCGGAACTGATTAGCTCACCGACCGAGAATATTTCACTTACCACGATAGCGGACTATTACCACAAGAAATTATACGAGAACCCGCAGGCCCTCGAATATCTCCATAAGCGCGGATTGGAGAATGTGCAGAACTACGAGCGGTTCAAGATCGGCTTTGCCGATGGGTCATTACTCAACGTGATTGGCGAGACTCAGAAAGAGACATTGAAAGCTATCGGCTTTTTGGCCGAACGGGGGTCAGAGCATTTCAGGAACTGCGTCACCTTCCCTATCGTCGATGAGCTGGGCCAGGTTGTGGGGATATATGGCAGAAACATTGAAGAACCCCCTAAATCCCACTTCGACAAGCTCAGTGCAACGCCCAGAGGGGGACTTGAAGCGAATAATGCGGAAACCCCCACTTCGACGGGCTCAGTGCATCGCTCCGGGGGTGGCCGGAGGCCGGGGGCGCACTTGTATCTCAAGGGCAAACACCGCGGCGTATTCCACCGCAAGGCCTCGAAGGTGTACGACGAGATCATTTTAACCGAATCGATCATCGACGCGCTTTCGTTAATCGAGCTGGGCGTCGAAAACGTGCAATCAATCTACGGCACGAACGGCTTTACCGAGGAGCATTTACAAATCCTTAAAGACGATCGCGTAAAAACCGTGGTACTTGCGTTTGATTCTGACGAGGCGGGGGAGAGAGCATCAGGGGCGCTCAAAGAAAAGCTCATGATGGAGGGGATTGGGGTGAAGGAGATACGGCCCTCGATGCTCGCCCCCGCGGCGGCGGATACATCACCCCCCTCTGGCCTGCGGCCATCTCCCCCCATCGAGGGGGGAGAAAAAGCGGTAGGGGGGTTGAAGGACTGGAACGAGTACCTGAGTTCCGGCGGGATCGCCGAGCCGATCAAGGAGGCGATCGCGAAGGCCGAACTTTACCAG
>Ga0209641_10004132_pt1 | contig 12031 bp, 7 predicted proteins | sample RifCSP16_1_FD_184022 | JGI IMG/M metagenome (GOLD analysis project Ga0209641, IMG submission 184022) | Soil microbial communities from Rifle, Colorado - Rifle CSP2_sed 16_1 (SPAdes) (version 2) | ecosystem: Environmental > Terrestrial > Deep subsurface > Rock core/Sediment | place: Rifle...
TCTGCGCCTGACGGACGAAGTCCGCGCGGTCGTCACGCGCGGCCACACCCGCGCGCACATGAGCGTGCGGCTGGAGTCGGCGGGGCTGTCCGGCCTGTACGTCGCCGACCTGGCCTCGTATGCGGTTCACTTTGAGAAACTTGCATGGGTGACGGCCTACGACGTGGAGCCGCTCGAGTCCATCGAAACCAAACGCCGCTGGCAGAAGTGGGCGCTGGAGCGCGACGCTCTGCTCATCTTCGAGCACGACACACTCGTTCCGATGGGGAGGCTGAAAGAGGAGGGAGGGAGGATAAGGGTGGAGAGAATGGCTGATTCGTGATGGCTGATTGTTGATTGGCGACTCAATCAGAAATCAGCAATCTGCAATCCACCATTTCACTGCTTCTTCTCCCATTCTTTGATCGCCGCGCGGATCAGGTCGCGGGCGGCGTCGTCGGGGAGGTCGTCCACCGCATCGTAGGCTTTCCCATCCAGTTCAAAAGCTGCGCCCCCGCTTGCGCCGGCGCGGACGCGCAGGCCCCGCTGTGTGAACGACGACCCCGCCATTTTCTCCTGCAGGATTTCGTCAATCTGTTCGGTGATCGCCTTGGGCGGCGGAGGCGCGCTCTTCTCCATTTCGCGCAGAACCTGCATCTGCTTGAAGGGATTCATGCTGGGACGCCGCAGCGGTTCGGCCGATGTGTCCGAGACGGCCTGTGATCGGCCCGCACCCGGCGGGGCAGACGACTCAGCCTGGGCTGCCGGAGGGGCGCTCCTGGCCGCGGGGGAGGGTGCGGTCGCGGCGCGCGGAGCGGCCTCTGCTTGTGAGGCGGGCGCAGGCGACGCGCCTGTCGCAAGGCCTCCCGCAAACCGGCCGAGGTCCCGCAGCGTCGTCAGGAACCCCTGTCCGACGTTTGGGTCCTGGATCTCGTTGATTTTCGTGTAACGCTTCCCGCCGATCTCGATGAGCAGACGTCCGGTCAGCTTGTCGCGCAGGACGCGCAGGACTTCGTGCGCGTCGGATAGGGCGGCGGGGGCAGGGGCCGCCGGGGGGGAAGACGTGAGCCGGCCCAGGAACGACGAGAGCGCGGATGGGCTATCTGGAGTTGGCGCGGACATCTGAGCGCCTTTGCGCGCCCGCTCCTCACGCCACATCCTCAAGGCCACGTAAAGCAGCAGGCAAAAGCCGGCGAAGCCGGTGAACCCGATGCCGCAGAGAAGTTGCCCACCGGTGTCAGCGAACATCTTTTTTCGTTTCCTCGTTGCTCATTTCTGCCTCTGGCACTTCGGGCAGAAGTAAGTGCCCCGCTGGCCGACCACGATCCGGCGGATCGGCGTCCCGCAGTTGAGGCAGGGTTGGCCTGCCCGGTCGTAGACGCGAAAGTAATTCTGGAAGCCGCCGCCGCGATAGACCCAGTCAATGCTCGCGCCGTCGTGCCGCAACCCGGTGCGCAGCGCCCGGCGGATGCCCTGCCACAGCGCGCGCACCTCCGCCGGTTTGAGCGTGTCGCTCCGCCGCAGGGGGTGGAGCCGGGCGAGGTGCAGCGCCTCGTCGGTGTAGATATTGCCGAGGCCCGCGATGAAGGTCTGGTCGAGCAGCAGCGGTTTGAGCGCGCGCCTTCGGGAGGCGAGCATTTGGCCCAGTTGTTTAGCGGTGAAGCCCGGTTCGAGCGGTTCAGGCCCGAGGCCGCCCACCACCTCTTCGGCTTTGCCCACCAGAAAGACTTTGCCGAACTTGCGCGTGTCGCTGAAGCGGAGCTGCGCGCCGCCGGAGAGGTGGAAGATGGTGTGCGCGTGTTTGCCCGCAGGCGGCGCGGCCCGGCCGTTGACGACGGACAGATCTCCGCTCATCTTGAGATGGATGAGCATCACATCCCGGCTGAGGTGGAAGACCAGGTACTTGCCGCGCCGGGTCAGGCTTTTGATTTTCTGGCCGCGCAGTTGCCTCTGGAACAGGCGCGCGGGGGGGCGGGCGATGTGGCGCGGCCATTTCACCGTCACCCGGCGGATGGTCTTGCCCACGACGGACGGCCCGCGCTCGCCATCCCCTTCGCGCAGTCGGCGCACGACGGTTTCGACTTCTGGCAGTTCCGGCATGGCGCGAATTATACCTCCTGCCCTTGCCTCCTGTATAATTTTCACGCGCGTTGACGCTGCACCCCAACCGAAACGGAGACATCCCCATGGCCCCCAACCTCCTCAAAAACCCCAGCTTCGAAGGCGACACTTATTTCGTTGACCAGTTTGGCGCGGTGGCCATTCCGAGGGAATGGAAGATCGTCTTCCGGGGCGGGGGCGACCCGCGGATGCCGGGGCAGGACGCGCCGTGGGGCCAGCCGAACGCCGGGCGGCTGCACGTCAACAACGTCCCGGAGCACGAGCAATCGCTCTTCTTCTTGAACGGCGAGCACTGCTGGAAGATCTGGACGGAAAGCTCGTACCCCTTCTATTTCACCCTCTCGCAGGCGGTGAGGCTGACCCCCGGCGCGCGTTACCGGTTCACGGTCAACGCCCTCCCGGATATGGTCGCCGCGTACGGCCCGAAGGGCAAAGTCTTCCTCGACAATCCCAACGCCGCCGGGGTGCGGCTGGTGGTGAAGAGCGGCGGGCAGAGCTTTGCCACCGATGATCTGCGCGGGGACAAAGTCCCGTTTGGCCGCTACACGGCGGTCAGGCTCGAATTCACCGCCTCGTCGGCGGAGGCCGAGGTCGCCGTCGAGGCCTACGGCATCTACGGCATCAAGAACAACTGCTTCTTCTTCGACGACCTCTCGCTGACGCAGATTGAAGATGCGCCCGCCGCCACAGGCGGGGACCAGCCCCGCCCCGACCTCGCGCCGCCTCCAGCCCAGCAGCTCACCGCCCCGGCGGTCAACCTGCTCTCGAATGGCAGTTTTGAAGATGGGCAGGCTTACTACACCGATGACAGGAAAGACATCGCCGTGCCTGCGGGCTGGGTTTTCAACTATCACGACTCTGCGACCGAGAAATTGCCTGAGCCGTATGGCCGTCCGGCGACCGTACTGTTGAGCCGCCGCAAAACGCCGGAGGCCGACCGGGCGCGCCTGTTTGCGCACGGCAATTACGCCTGGAAGATCACGGGCGCGAACAACCCCATCTGGGTCGGCCTGTCTCAGGGCGTCGCGGGCCTCCAGCCCGGCCGGCCATATCGCGCGAGCGTCTACCTCCTCGCCGACTTCCCTGTGAACACGGACTCCGGTGAAGTGAACCTGACCGTCCGCACAGGCGGCCAGTCATTCAACAGCGGCTGGCTCCCTTGCGGCGAGATGCCCGCCGGGCAATACAACCGCGTCGAGGTGAGTTTCACCGCCGCCGCCGACCGCGTGGACTTCACGCTCGAAGTCCGCAGCCGCGCCGCCTTGCCGCAGGGCGCGTGGTATGTGGACTTGCTGGCGCTGGAACCAGCATGAGGTTGGTCAACGGATGGAGTGCGGCGTATGATTGAATGACCTGCTCGCGGTTATAGATTGTTTGGCTTGCAATCTTACAGTGCGATGCTTGACATACGTTTGTGTTCTATTGGTTTATCGGCACACAACCAGCAAGTCAGGGGAACAAGTTGGTATATGCCATGCAAGTGACCGAAGTACTCCCATTTGAAGATTATTACCACGACTCCCAGTTTGAAAAAAAGAAACCTGTTATAAACGGTAGTTGGCGTCAGCAATGCGGGGATAACATGTACTATAAGGATCAGACAGGCCGGTGGAGACAACACCCTTCGATATATCATTGTGGCCCCATGCAGATTGCTCAAGACTTGAAGCATCCACGCGTATTCATTGCTGAACGGTTTTACTACTTTGGTGAAAAAGCGATAGTGATTCCAGAGAACTACCAAAGTTTGATATGGAACAGGCAGGGGTGTAAATGTAGGCATGACCCAAATACAATAAGGCAATTTCTTGAATGGTTACGGAAGAGTTTTGATGTCGGAATACATGGCGAGCCACCTGATCGGCGCAAAGCGGAGGGAGGAATATGAAAACAGTGACGGTATCAGCGCGCGCAAAAACTGTTAACGCCCTGCTCAAGAGGGCGCGGCGCAACGGTTTGATTTTGCAGGCCGCTGATGGGCAACGTTTTGTACTGGCTTCCCTTGAAAATTGGGTGGGGTTCGAGGTCGGAAGGGGTGGAGACTTTGAGCGAGAAGTCCGGGTGACGGCGAAGAACAAGAAGTTGATGAAGTTTCTAGCCGAGCGCCGCAGTCACGGCAAACGGATTCCGCTGGCGAAAGTTAAAGAGCAACTCGGACTCGCCTGATCCGAGTTGTCGCCCTGACGTACGGATAATCATATGCGTTATCCGTGCGCTATTTTTTAAGTCGCGCCAGAATCTTTCAGTGCTATAATCATCAGCGTAGTTTCCCTCGCGTGTCGTTTTTGATTCATGACTTCCAACCTCTGATTACTGAGTGCTGTTTACTGGCTACTGACGACTGTCTACTGACGACTGCCCTCTCCTATGTCCTTCGTCCACCTCCACTGCCACTCGGAATACTCGCTGCTCGACGGCCTCGCGCGCATCCCGCAGATGGTCGCGCGCGCCAGGGAACTCGGCCAGCCGGCCCTCGCGCTCACCGATCACGGCGTGATGTACGGCGCGATTGAGTTCTGGCAGGCGGCGACGGACGCAGGCGTGAAGCCGATCATCGGCATGGAGGCTTACCTCGCCAAAGGCAAAATGTCCGAGCGGTTCCCCGGCGAGGAGAACAAGCCCTATCACCTGCTCCTGCTGGCGAAGAACATGACGGGCTACAAGAACTTGCTCAAGCTCGCCAGCCTCGCGCAGTTGGAAGGCTTCTACTACAAGCCGCGCGTGGACAAGGAGGCGCTCGCCGCGCACGCCGAAGGCCTGATCTGCACCACCGGCTGCCTGGCCGCCGAAATCCCGCGCCTGCTCACGGACGAGAGCAACCCCGAAAAGGCGAAGAAGGAAATCGGCTGGTATAACGACGTCTTCGGGCCGGAGAACTTCTTCTTCGAGATTCAGGATCACAACATCCCCGAGCTGCGCCAGTTGAACCAGGCGCTGGCCGAACTCGCGCCGCGCTTCAACGCGCGCTTCCTCGCGACCAACGACGTGCATTACGTGACCCCGGGCGAGGCCTTGCCGCACGACGTCCTGCTCTGCATCCAGACGCAAAAGCTCGTCACCGACCTGAACCGGATGAAGATGAGCGACGGCTCGTACTACCTCAAGAGCCGGGCCGAGATGGAAGCCGCGTTGGGACACGTCCCTGGCGCGCTCGACCATACGCTCCTCGTCGCCGAGATGTGCGAGTTGAATCTCAAGTCGAAGGGCTACCATCTGCCCGTCTATCAGGTCCCCGAGGCCTACACCGCGGAGACCTACCTGCGGCACATCTGTGAGGAGGGGCTGCGCGTCCGTTACGGCGCGCGCGCCGGAGATCCCCTTCAGGGGGCCGACGACCCGGCCATCCGCCAGCGGCTCGACTACGAGCTGGGCGTGATCCACAAGATGGGGTTCGACGACTACTTCCTTATCGTGTGGGACTTGTGCCGCTTCGCGCGCTCGCGCGACATCTGGTGGAACGTGCGGGGTTCAGGCGCTGGCTCGATCGTCGCCTACACGTGCGGGATCACGAACCTCGACCCGCTGCGGAACTCGCTCATCTTCGAGCGCTTCCTCAACCCGGGCCGCATCTCGATGCCCGACATTGACATTGACTACCCCGACGACCGGCGCGGCGAGATGATCGAGTACACGGTGCAGAAGTACGGCAAGGAAAACGTCGCGCAGATCATCACCTTCGGGACGCTCGGCCCCCGCGCGGCCATCCGCGACATCGGGCGGGCGATGGACATTCCGCTGGGCGAGGTGGACCGGCTCACCAAGCTGGTTCCTTTCGGCCCCAAAGTCAGGCTCAGGGACGCCTTCGAGAACAAAGAGTTCAAGGACCTGTACGACTCGACCGACTACATCCGCACACTGGTGGACACGGCGCTCCAACTGGAGGGCGTGAACCGCAACGCCTCGACGCACGCGGCGGGCGTGGTCATCTCGGACAAGCCGCTGGTCGAATACCTGCCGCTGCACCGGCCCACCAAAGACGCCGACGCCGCGTCCGCGCTCGGCGTGGTCACGCAGTTCCCGATGGAGATCATCGAGAAGATCGGGCTGCTCAAGGTGGACTTCCTCGGCCTGGCCACGCTCACCATCATGCGCCGCGCGTGCGAACTCATCGAGCAGCGGCACGGCGTCAAATACGACCTGACCACCATCCCCTTCACGCGCCGCCCGGACGATCCAGTGGAAGACGCAAAGGTGAAGAAACTGTTTGACCTGCTCGGCACGGGCGACGTGGACGGCATCTTCCAGGTGGAGTCTGAGGGGATGCGCAAGGTGCTCACCTCGATGAAGCCTACCGAGTTCGAGCACATCATCGCCGTCGTCTCGCTCTACCGCCCCGGCCCCATGGACTACATCCCGTCCTACATCAACCGGATGCACGGCAAAGAGCCAATTGTCTACCATCACCCTGACCTTGAGCCGATCCTGAAAGAGACCTACGGGATCATCGTTTATCAAGAAAGCATTATTCAGATTGCAGTCAAGATGGCAGGCTACTCGCCGGGCGACGCCGACCAGATCCGCAAGGCGGTGGGCAAGAAGATTGACGCCGAGATCGCCAAGCACAAGCAGCGCTTTGTCTCCGGCGCGGTGGCGAATGGCTACGGCCCCGCTGTGGCCGAGGCGGTATACGGCGACATTGAATTCTTCGCCAACTATGGCTTCAACAAGTGTCTCTGCCATGATGCGGAGGTGATAGATGCAAACACAGGGCGCTTAGTGCGCGTGGGCGATTTGGCAAATGGCACAGCCAATATCGAGAGCACGGTAACGCTCGACACGAATCGCCTGTGCCTCGGGCCGGGCGTCGTCACGCATGTCCTCGACAACGGCGTGAAGCCAGTCTATCGCCTGACGACGCAATTAGGCAAGCGCATCGAAGCGACAGCCAATCACCCGTTTTACGCCTTTGATGGTTGGCGACTGTTGGGCGAGTTGAAACCCGGCGACCAGATCGCCGTGCCGAGGCGCATCCCCGTCGAGGGGCAGCGCGCGTGGCCCGACCACGAAGTCATTGTGCTCGGCCATTTGCTCGCCGAGGGCAATCTATGCCACCCGAACGGCGTGTATTACTACACGACCGACGACGAGCAGTTGCGTGATTACGTTGTCAATTTAGAGAAGTTCAACAACACAGTCGCGTCGGTCGGGTGGCACAAGCAATCGTATTCGGTTTACAGCCGCCGTACTGACCGCAACTCTGAATCCGGTGCGTTTGCGTGGGCGCGAGAACTGGGCCTGCTGGGCAAGACGGCGCATACTAAAGAGATTCCTGCCGAGGCGTTTGAGTTGGCCAACCCACAGATTACCCTGCTGATCGCGCGTATGTGGGAAGGCGACGGGCATATCAACGAGAAAGGACGAAGCCTGTATTACGCCACAGCCTCCGAGCGGATGGCGCGGCAACTCCAGCATTTGCTGCTGCGCCTGGGCATTGTGAGTCGTCTGCGCCGGGTCAATTTCCCATACCGCGATGGGCGCATTGGTTATCAGTTATTCGTCACAGGCTACGAAAATCTGTGGGCTTTTGCGGAGGCCATTGGTAGCCGTTTCGTCAGTCAGAAGCGGATTCAAACGCTGAACCGTGTTTTGGCTTCCGGTCACGTATTGACAGGGACGCGCGATGTTGTGCCTTTAGGCGTCAAGCATCTCATCCGGCAGAAAAAGGATGCGCTCGGTTTGACGTGGGATGAAATTCGTGAGCAGGCAGGCGTCGCTCAACAGGAGTTCTACCCGACGAGTTCGGCCTCTAAATCCGGCTTCACACGAACCGTGATTGGGCGGCTGGCCGATTTCTTCGCCTCGGATGAACTGCACGCCTACGCCGAGGGCGACGTGTACTGGGACAAAGTAGTGTCTATTGAATACGTCGGCAAGAAGCCCACTTACGACTTGACGGTGGCCGAGACGCACAATTTTGTCGCCAATGATTTCATCGTCCACAACTCGCACGCCGCCGACTATGCCATGATCACCTGCCAGACGGCGTTCCTCAAGGCGCACTACGCGGTGGAGTACATGACCGCGTTGTTGTCGGTCTCCCGCAACGACACGGGCAAGGTCGCGCTCTATACCGCCGACTGCCGCCGCATGGACATCCCGGTGCTGCCGCCGGACGTCAACACGAGCGGTTTGGACTTCACGATTGAAGAGATCAATGACGCAAAATCCCAAGCCCCAAATCTCAAATCCCAACAGCCATATGCGATCCGGTTTGGGATGGGGGCGATTAAGAACGTGGGTGAGGGGGCGGTGCAGGTGATCCTCGACGCTCGCGACAAAGGCGGCCCGTTCAAGTCGCTCGACGATTTTGCGCAGCGCGTGGATTTGCGGCAGGTGGGCCGGCGCACGCTGGAGTGCCTGATCAAGGTCGGCGCGCTGGACACCTTTGGTGGCAAGCGCGCGCAGATGCTGGAGGGCGTGGAGGCTATCCTGAACGCCAGCGCCGCGCATTTCCGCGCAAGGGATACCGGGCAACTCACCTTGTTTGGCGGAAGCGGCGGTTTTACGAGCGTGAGTTTGCCCAAACTCACCGCCGAGGTCTCACGCCACGAAACGCTGGCGTGGGAGAAGGAACTCATCGGCCTGTACGTGAGCGATCATCCGCTTCAGCCGGTGATGAACGAATTAAAGCAAATCGTCACGTGCTACAGCCTGGATCTGAACGAAGGAAAAGACGGCAAGCCGGTCGTGATGGCGGGCGTGGTCACGAACATCCGCCCCTACCAGACGAAGAAGGGCGACGCCATGGGGTTTGTCAGCGTCGAGGACTTGCAGGGGCATCTCGAATTGGTGTTGTTCCCCAAGACGTGGAAGGACGTGAGCAAGTGGCTGGCCGTCGAGCAGATCGTGGTCATCCGGGGCAAGGTGGACGCGAAGGGCGGGCAGGGGAGCGCGAAGATCCTGGTGGACTCGCTCTCGCGCGACTTCAAGACGAGCGGCGGTGGGACCGGGCCTCTGCGCCCGGCGGCAAAGGGGGCGACTGAAGCCCGTTCGCCCGAACCTGGACCTCGCCCGCCCGCTGAGAGCGACGGGCCGCCCGCCTGGCTGGACGACGAACTGCCTCTGCCATCGGATGACGAGGCGTCGCTCGCGGCAGATCATCCGCCCCGTAGCGAGACCACGGCCGGCTCAGGCGGCGGGGGCGAGAGCCAGCCGGCGGTGAAAGCCGCGAATGACAGCGGTCGGGTGGTCGAGCCGGTCGAGAATAACCGGGCGGCTGCGCAAACCGCGTCGAAGCGCGCCGCCGTGGAGCGGGGCGCAAACGGCGGGAACGGTCATCACAATGGGAGTGAGGGCAATGGCCGTGCTCTGCGCGAGTCGGCGGCAGTCGGTTATCTCGTCCCGCAAGCGCCGACGGCTGCGCCGCGCTGTGTGCGTGTCACCATTCATACGACGGGCGACAAGGACCGTGACGTGCGCCGGATGCGCCGCATTCACGGCCTGCTGTTGTCGTATCCGGGCCACGACCAGTTCGTGTTCGACGTGGTCGAGTACAACCAGCGGAATTATCAGATCTCTTTTCCGAACGACACGACCGGATTTTGCGAGGCGTTGGAGCGCCAGTTGACCGAACTGCTGGGGCCGGGGACGGTCGAGGTCCAGCCGCTGTGAATGAATAATCAGCAGTCGTCAGGAACGATGTTCACCACCCCGGATGAAAATCCAGTAGACCTGACAGGTCACACCTAATTCTGCTCACCCGCCAAGCGCGCCGCGCCAGCGTAACGGAGCGTGGTAAAATCCCGGCAGTAACCGCTCTTTCAGGAGTGGGGTCAGCACTGGCCCCACTTTTTGCTGTGAAGAAGTAGTCATGAGCATCAAGACGATTGCGTTAATGACCTCCGGCGGCGACGCGCCGGGGATGAACCCCTGCGTGCGCGCGGTGGTGCGCACGGCGTTGAGCGACGGCCTGGCGGTGAAAGGCATCCGGCGCGGCTTTGAGGGGCTGGCCGCCGGGGACTTCCGGGACATGGGGGCGCGCGACGTGGGCGGCATCATCCAGAAGGGCGGCACGATTTTGATGACGGGCCGCTTCCCCGAATTCAGCGACGCGAAGTACCAGCGGCTGGCGGTGCGCAAGTTGAACGAGGCCGGCGTGGACGGGCTGGTGGTCATCGGCGGCGAAGGCTCGATGCGCGGCGCACTGGCGCTGCACCAGTTGGGCTTTCCGGTGGTGGGCGTCCCGGCCTCGATTGACAACGACATCCATGGCACGCACATGTCCCTCGGCGTGGACACGGCGCTCAACACGATCGTCGAGGCGATTGACAAACTGCGCGACACGGCCTCGTCGCACCAGCGCGCGTTCATCATCGAGACGATGGGGCGCGAGTGCGGCTACCTGGCGTTGATGGCCGGGATCATCGGCGGCGCGGAGATGGTGCTGATCCCGGAGCAGGAGACCAACCCAGAGGAAGTGGCAGCGGCGATATCGGATGCGTATATGCGCGGCAAAACGCACGCGATCATCGTCGTGGCCGAGGGCGCGAACCTGCGTGGCCAGGCGCTGATGCAGCGGCTGGAAGAGATGAATACCGGGTTCCAGTTCCGCCTGACGATCCTGGGGCATATTCAGCGCGGCGGCCGGCCCACAGCCTTCGACCGGCTGCTCGCGGCGCGGTTAGGGGTGGCGGCGGTGGAACAGTTGCTCAAAGGCGAGAAGGGTGTGATGGTCGGGTTGCAGGGACGCGAGATCGCGCCCGCGCCGCTGGCCGAGGTGTGCGGCAACAAGCGCCGCGCGAACCTGGAGTATTACCGGATGGCGCGGATGCTGGCGAAGTAGGATTTCGCAGGCGGGGCGGCGTGAGCAGTTACACGTTGGGGTTGCGCTCGGCCTGCGCCAGCGGCCCGCCGGGCGTGAGGCGGATGAGGAGGACATCAACTTTCGTACAGGATTCGCCCATCCACCATCGTCAACACCGGTTTGACTTTGGATTGCAAGGTCGCCGGGTCGGCGATGGACTCAGGCGGGGTGGCTTCCAGGTCGGCGTTGAGCAGCACCAGGTCGGCTAACATGCCGGGCCTGAGCTGGCCTTTCTCATCCTCCATGAACTCGGCGTAGGCGGCGTCGCGGGTGTAACCGGCCAGCGTCTCTTCCAGCGTCTGTTTCTGTTCGGGGTGGCCGGGCGCCCACGGCTGGCGGTTGAGGGCGGCGTACACACCCAGCATGGGATCAAAGGTCACCACCGGCCAGTCGCTGCCAAAGGCGAGGCGCGCTCCGGCGCTGCGCAGATCGCGCCAGGCGAACGACAACGGCCAGCGCTCACGGCCCGCCCGCGCGGGCCAGACGTCGGCCGGCCCCGCATCGAACGGCGCGTGCAGGGGCTGCATCGAGGCGATCACGCCCAGTTGCTTGAAGCGCGGCATGTCGTCCGGGTGAATCACTTCGATATGCTCGACGCGATGGCGGCTGTCGCGCGGGCCGTTCGTCTGCTGCACGGCGGCGTAGCCGTCCAGCGTACGGCGCACCGCCCCGTTCCCGCAGCAGTGGACAAAAATTTGCAAGCCGAGCCGGTCGCACGCGGCGGCCATGCGGGTGAAATGCTCGAGGCTGTAGAGCGCGTCGCCCCGTGAGGCCGGGTTGTCGGCGTAAGGTTCGAGCATCAGGGCCGTATACGATTCGAGGACGCCGTCCATGAAGAATTTGGCCGCGCCGCCGCGCGCCAGGTCGCCGCGCAATTGCGCCATCTCGGCCGCCTCGGCCAGCATGGCCTCCGTGGTGCTTGGTTTCACCCAGTACGGCGCGTAGATGCGCAGCGTCAGTTCGCCCATGTCTTCCAGGGCGGCGTAGAGCGAAAGCTCTTCCATGTCGCCGTTCATGTTGTGGACGCTGGTCAGGCCGGCCTGCGCCATGAGCCGGAGGCCGCACCGGAGCAGTTCGCGTCGGCGCGCGGCGTCCGGTTCGGGGATCAGTTCGCGCACAATTTCCATC
>Ga0209641_10004133_pt1 | contig 12030 bp, 11 predicted proteins | sample RifCSP16_1_FD_184022 | JGI IMG/M metagenome (GOLD analysis project Ga0209641, IMG submission 184022) | Soil microbial communities from Rifle, Colorado - Rifle CSP2_sed 16_1 (SPAdes) (version 2) | ecosystem: Environmental > Terrestrial > Deep subsurface > Rock core/Sediment | place: Rifle...
CGAGACGTTCGGCAGCCCGACGCTCCTCGGGTGGCTCTTCATCTTGGGGAATGCGCTCCTCTACAACGTTACCGCCTTCACCCTCACCACCGTCTCTCGTCAGGCCAACCAGATTCAATCCGCCCTCCAGGATCACACCGAGCGCCTGACGGCGCTGGCCCACACCGATCCGCTCACGGGCCTGGCCAACCGCCGCCAGCTGATCGACCTGATGCAGAGGGAGTTCAACCGCGCCCGCCGCTATCGCCGGCCTCTGGGCCTGCTCTACCTCGACCTCGACGGCTTCAAAGCCATCAACGACCGTTTCGGCCATATGTTCGGCGACGAGATCCTCCGCAACGTCGCCACCACACTCCGAGCCGTCTTGCGCTCGACGGACCTTCTGGCGCGGATCGGCGGCGACGAATTCGCCGTCCTGCTGCCCGAGACTCCGATCGGCGGCGTGGAGAACGTCGCCCACAAGCTTCATCGAGCGCTGGCGTCGTACAGCCAGCGCCTCGGGCCTGCGGTCACCCCTCTCACCTTCTGTGTCGGTGCCAGCCAATTGAGCGACAACGACGCCTCGATCGACGATCTCCTCACGCGGGCCGACGACGCACTGCTCGAAGCCAAGAACGACACCCCCGGTACCACCCGCACTCACGTCGATCCGCTTCCCTGAGCAGGCGCCAGACCGCTGGCCGCACGGCCCCCGACACTCACCTCAGTGCCCTCCGCCTCACCCCCCAGCCCCCTCTCCGCTTGCCGCGCTCCACCTGTGCGTCGATCCGAAGCGGAGAGGGGCCGGAGGTCTAAGGAGGCAAGGGGCGGCTCCGCCGCCCCTTGCCTCCTTAGGTGATCTCCCCTCCCCCGGCAAGTCCCTCTGTGACTATCTAATTCGAACAACTGCCGGGGGAGGGGCAGGGGTGGGGGCAATCTGGCATACCTCAACCGCGGAGAAGGATCCCAGGGATGACGCAAAGGCGAAGGGCCTTCGTGGGGAAACGGCCCGCCGCCAGTGCGCTCACATGGCCCCGGCTGGGCACTGCGCCCTATCTCGCCGGCCCGGCCAGGGTACACTGGTGACATCTCGGCCCCGTTGCGGCGACACGCCTCCGGAGGGACCATGGTCAAGACCGACGAGATCCGCCTCACCACACGCGGCAATGCAGAGATGCACAACCTCACCCCGGCCGTCGAGCAGGCCCTCGACGAGTCGGGCCTGAGGCAGGGTACGGTGACCGTGTTCACCCCTTCGTCGACCAGCGCTATCACGACGATCGAATACGAGAGCGGCGCGCTCGACGACTTGCGACGCCTGCTAGAGACCGTCGCCCCGTCGACTGCCGACTACCGCCACAACCTCGCCTGGGGTGACGGCAATGGCCACGCCCACCTGCGCGCCGCCCTGCTCGGGCCCTCACTGAGCGTCCCGGTGATCGAGCGACGGCTCGCGCTCGGCACCTGGCAGCAGATCCTCTTCATCGATTTCGACGTGCGGCCGCGTCAGCGGCGGATCATCGTCCTGCTGCAGGGGGAGCCGGGTTGACGGGCCATGGTATGATTGCCACTCGCTTCGCTCGAGGGGAACCGTTGCTCCATGCTGGATCGCCGCCGACTGCTGGCCGTCCTGGCCCATCCGGATGACGAGACCTTCGGGATCGGAGGGACCCTCGCCCTCTACGCGCGTCGCGAGGTGGACGTCCACCTGGTGTGCGCCACGCGCGGCGAGGTGGGCTCCGCCCCGCCCGAGCTCCTGCGCGGCTTCGCCAGCGTGGCGGAGCTGCGCGAATCGGAACTGCGCTGCGCCGCCGCCATGCTGGGCCTCGCCAGCGTCTCGTTCCTCGACTACCGCGACTCGGGGATGCCCGGCTCGCCCGACAATCATCATCCTCAGGCACTGGCCGCTGCCCCTCTCGAGGAGGTCGCCGCCAAGGTCACCCACTGGATGCGCCGCCTCCGCCCCGACGTCGTGATCACTTCCGACCCGCAAGGCGGCTATCGTCATCCAGACCACATTGCCATCCAGCGCGCCACCCAGGCTGCCTTTTTCACCGCCGGAGACCCCGGCCACGACTCCAGCGGCCTCGCCCCGCATCAGCCTGCCCGCCTCTACTTCCACACCTTTCCCCGGCGGGCGATGCGCCTCTTCGTCCTCCTGATGCCCCTGTTTGGGAAGAACCCCCGCAAGTGGGGGCAAAACAAGGATATCGACCTGGTCGCGATCGCCAACATGGATATCCCGGTCCATGCCCGGATCGACATTCGGTCGGTGATGCACATCCGCAACGAGGCGAGCGCCTGTCACGCCAGCCAGGGGGGCCGAGCCGGCGGGCGGATCACTCGCCTGCTGTCACGCATGCTGGGAGGCCGCGAGACGTTCATGCGCGCCCAACCTCCCGCTCCGGCGGGCCTCCACGAACAGGATCTCTTCGAAGGCCTCGACGCCGCGCCTCTCCGGGCCTGACGCTTTTCGAGGCAGGCTCCCTCCCGAATCGCATTGGTGGACCCGATCCATTGGACCCTCAGCTCCTGATCCGTGGGATCGTCATCGGCTTTTCCATCGCCGCCCCGGTGGGGCCGATCGGAGTGCTCTGCATCCGCCGCACGCTGGCCGGAGGGTTTCGCCTGGGCCTGGTCTCCGGCCTGGGGGCCGCCTTGGCCGACGCGGTCTACGGGTGCGTCGCCGCCTTCGGGCTCACGGCCGTCTCCGAAGCCCTGATCCGCCAGCATGACGCCCTTCGCCTCATCGGGGGCGCCTTCCTGTTCTTCCTCGGCGTGCGCACCTTCCTGGCGCAGCCACGCCTGGAGGCGCCTTCCGGCGACTACCGCTCCCTCGCCGGCGCCCTCACCTCCACCTTCTTGCTGACACTCACCAACCCGATGACGATTCTTTCCTTTGCCGGGGTCTTCGCCGGCCTCGGTCTTGCCTCGTCCGGCGGCGACTTCCGGGCAGCCGCCGGTATCGTGCTCGGCGTTTTCATCGGTTCAGCCTCGTGGTGGCTTTTCCTCAGCGGCGTGGTGGGCCGGCTCCGAAGGCAGGTGGCCCCGGGCCTGCTCCGCTGGGTGAACCGCGGTTCCGGGATCCTCATCACGGGATTCGGCCTGGCTGCGATCGCCATCGCCCTCTCCGGGTGAGTACAGAGGTCCTGCCCCGGCTGCCCTTCGACGGGCCGGGGGACGCATGGTAAGATAGCCGCCCTCGCCTCACCTCAGGAGCCGATCCATCGTATGCAGCCAATCCCAAGTCAGAGCGTAAGCCTCCCCAACGGCGTCAGCCTGCCCCGGCGCCTGGAACGACTGGCGGACCTTGCCTACAACCTCTGGTGGGCGTGGACCAGCGACGCGGAGCGCATCTTCAAACGCCTGGACCCGGAGGGCTGGGAGACCAGCGCCCACAATCCGGTGGACCTGCTGCGCATCGTCTCGCGCCGTCGCCTCAACGCAGTCACCCACGACCGTTCCTTCATGGATCACTACTCCAGGGTCATCGCCGCCCTCGACGAATACCTGGCCTCGGCGACCACCTGGTATGCCCGGCAATATCCCCACCGGCTCAATCAGCCGATCGCCTACTTTTCGACGGAGTTTGGCCTTCACGAGTCTTTGCCGATCTACGCCGGAGGCCTCGGCATTCTCTCCGGCGACCATCTGAAAGAAGCCAGCGACCTCGGCCTGCCCCTGGTGGCCGTCGGCTTTCTCTACACCGAGGGCTACTTCCGCCAGCACGTCACCGAAGACGGGTGGCAGGAGGCGCGCTACACCACACTGGCGTTCAAGGATCTCCCCGTCCTCCCCGCCCTCGATGCGACAGGCAACCGGCTCACGGTGAACATCGAGCTCCCCGGGCGCGAGATCTCGGCTCAACTCTGGCGGGTCCAGGTGGGCCGAGTGCCGCTCTTCCTGCTCGACGCCGACGTGGAGAGCAACCAGCCCTCCGATCGCTCCCTCACCTCACGGCTCTACATTAGTGATCTGGAGCTTCGCATCTCCCAGGAGATCATCCTCGGGATCGGGGGCGTGCGCGCCCTGCGGGCGCTGGGGTACAACCCCGCCGTCTGGCACATGAACGAAGGCCACTCGGCCTTTCTGGCGCTCGAGCGGATCCGCGAGATGGTGGCTGCCGGCCACGGCCTCCAGCAAGCCATGGAGCGCCTGCGGGGATCGACAATCTTCACCACCCACACGCCCGTCCCCGCCGGCCAGGACGAATTCCCTCTCTGGCTGATCGACAAGTATTTCGGCGGCTACTGGCCTCAGCTCGGCCTGGCGCGCGATGCCTTCATCGACTTGGCCCGCGAGCGCCACCCCTGGGGCGAGAACTTCAGCATGCCCGTCCTCGCCATCCGCGCCTCGGGACAGGTCAATGGAGTCTCCGAGCTTCACGGGAAGACGGCGCGAGCCATGTGGGCCCATCTCTGGCCAGGGCGGACCGGCGACCAGATCCCGATCGGCCACATCACCAACGGAGTGCACACCGACACCTGGCTCGCCCGCCGGCTCAAGCTTCTTTTCGACCGCTACCTGGGGCCCGATTGGCGCGACCACCTCGAAGAGCTCGCCGTCTGGGAACGGATCGACAACATCCCCGACGAGGAGCTGTGGTCGATCCGCCGGCACCTCAAGCGCAAGCTGGTTCACTACATGCGCGAGCGGGCGCGCCTGCAATGGCTCGAAGGCGATGTTCATCCGGTGCAGGTCGTCGCCAGCGGCAGCCTGCTCGACCCGTACGCGCTGACGATTGGATTTGCACGCCGCTTCGCCACCTACAAGCGCGCCAACCTGATCCTGCGCGACCCCGATCGCCTCCTCGATCTTCTCAACCGGCCCGGCATGCCGGTGCAGGTGATCTTCGCCGGCAAGGCCCACCCCGCCGACGAGCCTGGGAAGCAGCTGATCCAGGAGGTCTATCGCCAAATCAAACGCGCCGAGACCGGAGGGCGCCTGGTCTTCCTCGAAGACTACGACATGAACCTGGCGCGCTACCTCCTGCAGGGCGTGGACGTGTGGCTCAACACCCCGCGCCGTCCCAACGAGGCCTCCGGGACCTCCGGTCAGAAGGCCGCCCTCAATGGGGTGCTCAATTTCTCGGTGCTCGATGGCTGGTGGCGCGAGGCCTACAACGGACTGAACGGCTGGGCGATCGGGGAGGAAGAAGACCTGAGCGATCCGGCCGCGCAAGACGAAGCCGACGCCGAAAGCCTGTATGAGACGCTGGAGCGCGAGATTATTCCCCTCTACTACGCCACCCCGCTTCACGACCACTTCCCGGTCGAGTGGATCCACCGGATCAAGGAATCGATTTCCACCCTGGCGCCTCAGTTCTCCACCCGCCGGATGGTGAAGGAATATATCTCCGAGGTCTATCTGCCCGCCCTCCCGCAGCCGGAAGCCGTCTGAAAGATCAGCGATGCTCGAGCTTCTGCATCTGCCTGCCTGGCTTCTCCCCCTGGTCATCTTCGCTCTGCGGGTCAGCGATATGTCGCTCGACACATTGCGCGTGCTCTTCGTCATCCGGGGCGGCAAGGCGGCTTCCTGGATCCTGGGCTTCTTCCAGTCGGCCATCTGGGTCGTGGCCGTTACCAGCGCGCTGCGCAACCTGAACGATCCCTGGAATCTGATTGCCTACGCGGGCGGCTTTGCCACCGGCAACGTCGTGGGGATGGCCATCGAGGAGCGCCTGGCGGTGGGTCACGCCAACCTGCGCGTGATCAGCCCGGCCCGGGGCAGCGCCGTGGCCGAAGCGATCCGGGCCTCGGGATACGCCGCCACCGAGCTGGCCGGTCATGGGAAAGACGGGATGGTGTCGGTGGTCAACAGCAGCGTCCGACGCCGTGATCTCACCCGCCTTCAGCGAAAGGTCCAGGAGGTCGATCCCGCGGCCTTCCTTACGATCGAAGAGGTCCGCCCTCTCCACCGGGGCTACTGGCGGGCCTGAGAGGCAATGTATGAATCGGACGGGGACGTGCGCAAGCATGGCTCACCGCCAGTACACCGATCCAGTCTCCCTGATGTCTTATGCCCTTCCGCCTCACCCCGTTCGGGCCGGCGCCCCAAGGGCGCAGCCCGCCGGGGCGAACGGCCCCCCGTACCCCCCTTCGCGCAGCACCCCTTTGGGGCTCCGCTTGTCACGATTCCTCCACGCATTGCGCGAAAGCGGAGAGGGGAATGGAGGTCTAAGGACGTGTCCTTAGGTAACCTCGCCTCCCCCGGCAGATCCGCATCACTCAGCGAACGGGATCCACTGCCGGGGGTCCCGTCGCTGCGCTCCGGGATGCACGCGAAGGGGCAGGGAGTGGGGGCCATAGAGGACGCGCCGGCCTTGGTTAAGGGAGCCTGGCCAGTCGATCCGGGATTGGCCCACAGGCTCTGAGCCGCCGTGTCTCATCCTGCGCTAGAAGCTTCAGCCTTGTTCATCCTGGTGGCATCGTCGCCCTCGGCGCGGCGCGCCGGCTGGGACGAGATCCCCGCTCTGCTGCTGCCTCTCCTGATCTTTGGCCTGCGAACCACCGATCTCACGCTATCGACACTGCGGATGCTGGTGACCGTTCGCGGGCGTCGGGCGGCGGCCTGGGTCCTCGGGTTTGGCCAGGCGCTGGTGTTCATCAGCGCCGTGGCCGGAGTTCTCAGCCGGCTCGAGGATCCCTGGAACTGGATCGCCTACGCGGCGGGCTTCGGGACGGGCAACGTGGTGGGCATTCTGCTTGAGAGCCGTCTGGCTCCCGGGCACAGCCTGCTCCAGGTCGTCAGCCCGCGCCGCGGCCAGGCTGTCAGCGAAGCGCTGCGGGGCAGCGGCCATGGGGTCACGACGCTCGCGGCCCGCGGTCTCGAGGGGACGGTCTCCCTCATTCTGTGCTACGTGCCCCGCCGGCAGGTCGAGGCCGCGCACACGGAGATCCTTGGGGCTGATCCGGAAGCGTTTGTCACGGTCGGCCATGTCCGCCAGGTGCGGGGCGGCTGGAGGGCCTGAACGTGCGTCGAGCGTCTCCCGCGAGGCCGATGTTTGCATTGCCTGAGCCGTGCCTGTATAATCCCGCCACCCCAAGCACGCCAGCGTTGACGAGGCCGTAATGGCGCTTAAGGGCAATCTGCGGGACTTCAGCGTTACACAACTGCTGAACCTGATCAACTTAGCCCGCAAGACCGGCACGCTCAGCCTGGAAAGCTCCGGCGCCGCCGCCTGGGTCTCGTTCCGCGATGGCAAACTGATCTACGCCCAGTTGGGCAACGAAGATGCCAGCCTCACCGGCGTTCTGGCCAAGACCGGGACGATCACCACCCAGCAGGCTCAGGTGATCAAGACGCGGGCCGGCGAACGGCCCGATAAGGAGATCGGAATCCTGCTGATCAACGCCGGCTACCTCACCCAGCAGACCATCCTGGCAAGCATCCGTCAACACATTCTCGATATCGTCTACCAACTCTTCACCTGGGGCGAAGGGTTCTTCCGCTTCGACGCCGAACTGCTGCCACCCGAGGACCGGATCACCATCCGGCTCGACCTGGAAGATATCATCATCCAGGGCTCCCGCCTGCTCAAGGAATCCGAACAGCTGCAGGAGGAGATCCCCAATCTGGATATGGCCCTCGATTTCGTCGAGAGGCCCGGCGCCAATATCCGGGATGTCAATCTAAGCGTCGAGGAATGGCGGGTGGTCTCCTATATCAATCCCAAGAACACCATCCGCCAGATCGCGCGTGCCAACAAGATGAGCGACCTGGAAATCCGCCGGATCGTTTTCGGTCTGCTCCAGGCCGGGCTGGTGGATATTGTGCGGCCCGTCGGAATGCCGCTGCCGGCCGGGGCCAAGCAGCTCCCTCCGGTGGACCGAAAGCAGCAATCATCGCTGGTGAACCGTCTGATCCAGCGAGTCCGTTCGCTCTAGGCGAGGATCGCCGATGCAAACCGTCAAGATGGTGGTCACCGGTCCGTTTGGTGCAGGGAAGACGGCCTTCATCCAATCCATCAGCGAGATCGACGTCGTCTCCACGGAGCGCAAGATCTCCACGGAAGCCGAACGGATCAAGGAAACGACGACCGTGGCCATGGACTTCGGCCGCATCACCGTCGACGACGATCTGGTCCTCTACCTCTTCGGCACGCCCGGCCAAAAGCGCTTCGATTTCATGTGGGAGATCCTCTCCGAAGGCATGCTCGGCTTCGTGGTCGTCGTCGACAGCGCCCGGCCGGAGACGTTCCGCGAGGCCAAGGGAATCCTCCAGACGTTCCGCGCCTACGCCCCCACCCCCTACGTCGTTGCGGCCAACAAACAGGATAAGGAAGACGCCTGGCCGGTGGAAGATCTGCGGATCGCCCTCAAGCTCGATAAGAAGGTCAAGATGCTTCCCTGCGTGGCCAGCGACCGCGAGCAGGTGAAGAAGGTGCTGCTCGAGCTTCTCTACAGCATCTTGGAGGAGATGCAGGAGAAGTAGAGGCGGCCCGTCACGCTGTGCGGCCCGCCGGCTGCCCCCCCCGCCCCTCCTCAGGCGGAACGATGAGCAATCCAACGAGAGCACCCGCCCTCTACTACCCCAACAAACTGGGGCGAATCGTGCTGCTGGCCTTCGAAGAGGTGCTGGGCCACAACGGCCTCACCGCCGCGCTCAACCTGGCCGGCCTCCACCATCTGATCAATAACTACCCTCCCAACAATCTCGACCTCGGCTTTCGGTTTGAAGACCTCTCGGCGCTGCACCGTTCCCTGGAGGAACTGTATGGCCCGCGGGGAGGGCGCGGCGTGGCCGCCCGGGCCGGCCGCATCTGCTTTAAGTACGGCTTGCGCGAGTTTGGCCCCGAGCTCGGGGTCTCCGATCTCGCTTTCCGCCTGCTCCCCCTCAACATGAAGCTCAAAGTCGGGGGAGACGTCTTCATCTCTACGCTCAACCGCTTCACCGAGCAACTCCTGCACTTCGAGGAAGAACCCGGTACCTACCTGCTCCACGTGGATCACTGCCCCGTCTGCTGGGGACGCAAGGCCGACGCACCCTGCTGCAATCTCACCGCCGGTGTCCTCCAGGAGGCGCTCTTCTGGGTGAGCGGCGGCAGGAACTTCATGGTCGAAGAAGTGGCCTGCATCGCCGCCGGCGACCTCACCTGCCTCTATCGCATCGACCGTCAGCCGCTCGACTGATCGGCGTGGGTGCGCCCGCTCTGACGCCGCGCTCGCCTCGTGCAGGGCGAGGGCACTCCCTTCCACCCGCCTGGAGTGCGCTCGGGGCCGGCAGGTTCTCGCCCTCGCTCCGCCCAGAGCCTGTGAACCAACACCGGATCGACTCGTGAGGGCCTCTCTGCAGTCGGGGCGTCATGAATTGCCCCCACCCCCGACCCCTCCCCCGGCAGTTGCTCGAATTCAACTGCCGATGGCCACTTGCCGGGGGAGGGGAGGTTGATCAAAGGAGGCAGGGGGGTGAGACGGGGAGCCCGAGACGGAAATGTCACTGTCCCGCCGCAAATGGTCGAACGCGGCATGAGCATTCACTTCCCCGCGTCCACTTGTCGACAGCCTCTCAGAGGGCGATGTCCGCTTAGTGGGGTGACTCCTGCCGCCCTGAGCGGAGGCCGCTTTCCGACGTCGACAGCAAGGATCACCGCTGCGGCCGCAGTCGAAGGGCGTGGAGGCAAGTGCGCGCACCAGAAGCCTCGCGCCCTGAGCGGAGGCCGTTTTTTGACTTCGATGGCAGAGACCCCGCTGCGGCCGCAGTCGAAGGGCGCTCACATCCCAACCTCTTGCACACGGCTGCGGGTGTGCTCCTTGACGCGCCTCCCCCGGTGGCTTATACTGCGAATCGAACAACCAGCACGGGGAGCCCGGCGTGCCGGGCTGAGAGGAGGGCGGGGGCCCTCGACCCGTAGAACCTGATCCGGATCATGCCGGCGGAGGGAATGCTCATATCCTGGCTCCAACCCCTCCCCGGCCCGATGGAGGGGTTTTGCTTTGCGGGCAGTGATCGTCGCCGGGGGCGCACTCCCCCACGCACAGGCCGATCGGGCGCACATCCGCCCCGATGACCTGCTCCTCGCCGCCGACGGAGGCGGCCATTACTGCCTGAGCCTTGGCCTCAGCCCCGCCGCGGTCATCGGCGATTTCGATTCCCTCGCGCCGGAAGAGCTTCGGGCGCTGCAAGACCTCGGCGCCGCGCTCGTCCGCCACCCCGCCCGAAAAGACCAGACCGATCTCGAGCTCGCCGTGCGCTTCGCCCTGGAACATGGCGCCGATGAGATCCTGATCCTGGGCGGCCTCGGCGAACGCTGGGACCAGACCATCGCCAACCTCCTCCTCGTCGGCGCGCCCGGGCTTGGGCAGGCGCACCTACGGATCCTCGATGGCCCGCAAGAGATCCACTCCCTGCGCGCCGGCGAAATCCTCGAGCTGCACGGCCAGATCGGGGACATCGTCTCCCTGATCCCCCTCAGCGGCGACGCCCGGGGCGTGACCACACAAGGGCTCGACTACCCGCTGCAGGACGGCACGCTTCCCTTCGGCTCGACCCTTGGAGTGAGCAATTCGCTCTCTCAGCCCGTTGCACGGATCACCTTCGAGCACGGCCTCTTGCTGTGCACGATTCTCCATCTCGCACCAGGTGTCACCTGAGAGGGAGGCTCTGATGGCCCGCCGACCTTTTGCGCTTCTCCTGCTCCTGGCCCTCCTGGCGGGGTGCGGCCCGCGCCAGGGCCGGACCCTGACGATCATGACCCACGACTCGTTCGCCGTCTCCGAGAGTATTGCGGTGGCTTTCGAGGCCGAGAACAACGTCACCCTACGCTTTCTCGTCTCCGGAGATACGGGCGAAGCCGTCAACAAGGCCGTTCTGGCCGCCGGCAATCCCCTCGCCGATGTCTTCTACGGCGTGGACAACACCTTCCTCTCCCGCGCCCTCGAGGCTGAGATCTTCGAGCCGTACGACTCGCCGCTGCTGGAGCAGATCCCCGACGCCTTCGAGCTCGACCCCACCCACAACGCCCTGCCGGTGGACTACGGCGACGTCTGCCTCAACTACGACCGCGCCTACTTCGCCGATCGAGGCCTCGAGCCGCCGGGAAGCCTCGAAGACCTGCTCAGGCCGGAGTATCGAGGCCTGCTGGTTGTCGAAAACCCGGCCACCTCCTCTCCGGGGCTGGCATTCCTTCTGGCCACGATCGGCCACTTCGGGGAAGAGGGCTATCTCGAGTTTTGGCAGGGCCTTCGGGGAAACGATGTCCTGGTCGTCAATGACTGGGAGACGGCCTACCGAACGGAGTTTAGCGGATCTTCAGGCCGAGGCCCTCGGCCGATCGTCGTTTCCTACGGCTCGAGCCCGCCGTTCGAGGTGATGTTCTCGCCGCAGCCGCCCACCGAGGCCCCGACGGCGGCCGTTGTGAGCGACGGCTCGTGCTTCCGCCAGATCGAGTTCGTCGGCGTGTTGCGAGGCACCGAGAATCGTGATCTCGCCGAGGCCTGGATCGATTTCATGCTCTCCGTTCCTTTCCAGGAGGACATGCCGCTCCAGATGTATGTCTTCCCCGTCAACACGGAAGCCGCCCTCGACGAGATCTTCACCCTCCACCTCGCCGTGCCCGAGAATCCAGCCTTCGTGAGCCCCGAGGCCATCGCCGCCAATCGCGAAGCGTGGGTCGAGGCCTGGACCGAGACGGTCCTTCGATGACCCTCCCCCTCGCCCCGCCGGCGCGGTCCCGGCCCACGGCCCGCCGGCGCCCGGCGATCCTCTCGGGGGCCTTGTGGCTGGCGCCGCTGGCCTTCCTGGCGGTCTTCTATTTCTACCCGCTCGGGAGCCTGCTCTCGCTCGGCCTCTCCCGGAGCGCCGAGGGGCCGGCGGCGCCCTTCCTGGAGATGCTCGCCTCGCCTTTCCTGCGGGGGATCGTCGGCTTCACCTTCGGCCAGGCCGCGCTCTCCACCGCGCTCACCCTCCTGCTCGGCCTCCCCGGCGCCTATCTTCTGGCGCGCTACAGCTTCCGGGGCAAGGCGCTCCTACGCGCGCTGACCGCCGTCCCCTTCGTCATGCCCACCCTCGTCGTCGCGGCCGGCTTCAGCGCGCTGCTCGGGCCCCGCGGAT
>Ga0209641_10004134_pt1 | contig 12027 bp, 9 predicted proteins | sample RifCSP16_1_FD_184022 | JGI IMG/M metagenome (GOLD analysis project Ga0209641, IMG submission 184022) | Soil microbial communities from Rifle, Colorado - Rifle CSP2_sed 16_1 (SPAdes) (version 2) | ecosystem: Environmental > Terrestrial > Deep subsurface > Rock core/Sediment | place: Rifle...
AGACAAAAGAAGAGATGACTGTCTTATTATGAACGGCTATAAGGTATTAAGGTTTTGGGATAATGAGGTTATTCAAAATATGGAAGGCGTATTAGAAGTAATAAGAACAAGTTGTTTGGAACAGTGACAGGAAGTTCCCCCCCCCCCCAACCCCATCCCGTCAAGGGAGGGGTAATTTAAGGTGTGTTGCACAACCTAAAATCCCTGCACTCAAGGTAAAGTATAACTAACGATGATAAAAAATGAATCCAAAGAGGTCTCACTTAAGAAGATGAAAAGAGGAGCAACGGGGTTGTTGCTCCTGATGGTCTTTGTTTATATCGCAGCCAAACACGGCGAGCAAACTTATGCGTGGCTTGGGTATTTCCGTGCATTTGCTGAGGCTGCGATGGTTGGAGCTTTTGCGGACTGGTTTGCCGTCACAGCCCTTTTCCGCCACCCTTTTGGAGTTAGCTGGTTGCGGCCTATTCCATTTATAGGTCCCCTTATTTACAACCACACGGCCATTATCCCTAATAACAAGGACCGAATCGGCGAGAGCCTGGGGGATTTCGTAGAGGGTCACTTCCTTACTCCTGAGGCAGTAAGGGAAAGGCTTGAGGCTGAGGACATTGCCGGAAGGAGCGCCGCATGGCTTGCAAACCCGGATAACAGCTCATTCATTGTTGATGAATTCTGCTCATTCCTGCCCCGGATACTTGACGCCATTGACGACAAGGATATCCGACGTTTTATCAGGGAGAATATTACCTCAGCCGTCAGGTCCATTGAGATTGCCCCTCTCGCAGGTAACTTTCTTGATACCCTTACTTCTAATAACAAGCACCAGGCCCTGTTTGATGAAGGGTTGAGACTGGTCAACCGGCTTTTTGAAGATTACAAGCCTGACCTCGGAAGAAAGATCACGGATGAAACTCCCTGGTATCTGGAGATATTAGGTGTTGATACAGCCATATACAATAAGGTAGTAAAGGGTATAAGGGAGACATTAAGGCAGGTAGCGGATAACCCGGATCATGAATTGAGGAAGAGATTCAATGAGGCGACGCTGTTATTTATTGAAAACCTGAAATCATCTCCTGCATATAAGGCCAGGGGAGAGGCTTTCAAGGAGGATATCCTGCTCCACCCGGCTGTCCAGCAGTACCTCGAGAACGTATGGGTAGACATGAAGGCCATGGTCCTGGATGACATCAAAAAATCGGACTCTGTTATAAGGGGAAGGCTTAAAGAGGCTGTAACAGCTATCGGGAGGGGACTCCTTAGAGACGAGGCGGTCCGCCAGAAGATTAATGTGTGGATTCAGAATGCGGTCATCTATACTGTCAGCAGTCATCGCAACGCTATAAGCAGCCTGATCTCCTCGCAGGTAAAGAAGTGGGACGCAAAGACCTTGACAGGAACCCTGGAATTACAGATTGGAAAGGACCTTCAGTACATCCGAATCAACGGGACCCTTGTGGGCGGCTTTGTCGGCTTGATAATATACCTCTTGTCTAAGCTGATTTGAAAGATAAGCAGTGATAACCCAGTTATGCATGTTCCTTTATATTTTCAAACCTTATCCCCGGCCATTTTTCTATTACAAACTTCAGGTTCCATTCGCTGGAGGCAAGATATACCAGGTTGTCGTCCAGGTCCCTTGCCAGGTTCCCTTTCTCCCTGCTTTCAAACTCTTCAAGACGCTTCCTGTCGTCGCATCCTATCCATCGAGCTGTGGCATAGTTTACAGGCTCGAATGTGGCCTTGACCCCGTACTCTGTTGCAAGGCGATGGATCAATACCTCGAACTGGAGCGCTCCTACAACACCTATGATGTAATCCGTCCCGATTACAGTCCTGAATAGCTGGGCCGCCCCCTCCTCCGCAAGCTGCTGAAGCCCCTTATGCAGTGACTTGGACTTCATAGGGTCCAGGAGCCTTGCCCTCCTGAATATTTCAGGCGCAAAGTTCGGTACTCCTGTAAACTTGAGGTTTTCACCCTCTGTGAATGCATCCCCTATCTTTATGGTCCCGTGGCTGTGAATGCCTATTATATCTCCGGGGTATGCCTCCTCTGCAGTCTGCCTGTCCTGGGCCATGAAAACTGTGGCGTTGTTTATCTGGATGTCCCTTCCGAGTCTTACATGTCTTACCTTCATCCCCCTCGTGTATTTACCTGAGCAAATTCTAAAAAATGCGATCCTGTCACGATGGGCAGGGTCCATGTTGGCCTGGATCTTGAAGACAAAGCCAGTCAGCTTCTCCTCTGTCGGGTTGATGGTCCTGGTGGTTGTCTCCATCGGTTTTGGAGCTGGGGCCAGCTCAACGAAGGTGTCTAAGAGCTCCTTTACCCCGAAGTTGTTTACAGCGCTTCCGAAGAAGACCGGCGTCTGGGTGCCTTTCAGGTACTTTTCTATGTCGAATGGATGGGAAGCCCCTTCGAGGAGGGCTATCTCCTCCCTCAGCTCGTCCGCCTGGCTACCCAGCATATCATCAAGCATCGGGTCTGAAAGGCCTTTTATCACGATACCCTGAGTTATTCTTTCTCCGTGTTCGGGGCTGTAAAGGTGGAGCTCCTGGCGGTAGAGGTTGTAAGTCCCCCCGAACCTCTTGCCCATCCCTATTGGCCATGTCATAGGGCAGCAGTCTATCCCCAGGTTCTTTTCTATATCGTCCAGGAGGTCGAGGGGGTCGCGCCCCTCCCTGTCCAGCTTGTTTATGAATGTCATTATCGGGGTGTTCCTGAGTCGGCATACCTCAAGGAGCTTCTTTGTCTGGGTCTCCACGCCCTTGGCTGAGTCAATAATCATCAGGACGCTGTCCACTGCCGTAAGGGTCCTGTATGTGTCCTCGCTGAAGTCCTGGTGTCCGGGTGTATCCAGGAGGTTTATCTCCCTGTTTCCGTAATTGAATTTCATCACGGAGGACGTGACGGATATACCCCTCTGCTTCTCTATCTCCATCCAGTCCGATGTGGCGTGCCTCGACGCCTTCTTGGCCTTGACGGCCCCGGCCATCTGGATGGCCCCGCCGAACAGGAGGAGTTTCTCCGTCATGGTGGTCTTGCCCGCATCGGGGTGGCTGATTATGGCAAATGTCCGGCGGCACTCCACCGCCTTTTGAAGTTCCTTGTGCAATATGATCCCTTTCTTTGTTGACGGTCTCGTAAAAACAAAAAATCTTACCACTGAGAAACGGAGACACAGAGTGAAACATTATAAAATAAAGGTTTTTTCTCTATGCCCTGATTTAAAAAAGACTTTTTACGGTTTTATCTTTAATGGTTTATATCTTGCAAGCATTATACTTGATGATGTCGTAAAAAGTCTATTTTAAAACAGATGAAGTTTTACGCTGGACATAAGATGGAATTATACTTATCATACTCTAAACGGGCATGACGGTAGCCTTCAAGACCTTCGTCACCCCCTGACTATGGAAATCGGCCCCCCCCAGTGGGAAGGTGGAGATTTACATGTAAAAGGCGTAGGAATAGGTCATAAAGTAAGACGAGGAGGCATGATCTTGTTTTCCCCTGACATAGCGTTATTTTTTGAAAATAACCTCGTAGTAATCTTTTTTATTTACGGACTGAGCTTCTTTGTCATTGCCCTTACCATAATTGTAAGCCTAAGGTCCCTTGCCGGGATCGGACTCGCAGGAATATTCTCATATCTGATGGTCTTTTCCATAATCCACGGGACAGTGGAGTGGATAGATATGTACAACCAGTACAGCCTGACTTTGTTTCATCTTCCGGTCGGTGAAACCATGAAACAGGTCAGGTTCTATATGCTGGCCTTGTCCTTTTATTTTCTATTGTTGTTCGGCCTGAATCTCTCGCCGGAGAAAGGTAGAGCTGCCTTTAAACACACCTTTGCCCTGCACAGCATCTTTTTGATCTTAATTGTTGCCATTACTCTGAGCGGGGTTGTAAAAACGAACATAAAGGAGGCAGAAGGAGTGCTAAGGTATTTCCTGTGCTTCCCTTCGGCAATATTCGCGGCGATAGGTTTCCACAGGCTTTCCTTAAAGGACTATCAATTCAGGCTTCCCCATGATTATAAATTATACTTAAAAATGGCCTCCTATGTCATCTTATTGTACGGTATCTTTGCCGGCCTTGTGGTCCCGAAGTCAAATATCCCCATTACATCCTTCTTTAATCAGGATTTATTCTTTCAGTATACCGGAATCCCGATACAGGCATTAAGGGCCTTTGCCGCCTTTTTAATATCATATTTTATGATAAGGTCAATGGCTCTTACCCTTGCTGCAAGGATCGTTGGTTCCTATATAGTGGGCTTCATCGTGGTTCTAATTCTGGGGGGTACGGTTTTTACAAATCTGAAACTTCTGACCAAGGACTACGATCACCTCATTAAGCTGCGTATTGAAGAAAAAAACTTTTTTTATTTAAACAGGTCATTCCACCATTTATATGACTTTTTGAACGACCCGGCAGCTACTGAAAACAAAAGGGTTTATTCCCCTATGATGGAGAGGTATATCAAAGATTTCGAATCAGCCCTTACGGCAGTGAAGGCCGTGGAGCATGAAGATGTCGAAGAGGCAAGGCTGATCTCCCGGATTTCAGAGCTTTCTCTGCCTCTGATGAGACGGGAACTGGCAGATATTGATGCGGGAACTATTAATAGTTTGAAATCCGCGGTTAACGAGATCAACAGGATCCATTCAGACGAAATCAAAGAACGTACGGAGGATATCTTTGAAACATCCCGCAATGCCAATCAAATAACGGTTATATCCATTTTTATAGCTATGGGCGGGGCCTTATTTATCGGGTATCATTTCTCAGGGGTAATCCTCCGGCCTATTAAGACGTTGAGAGCAGGAGCCAGGGAGATTGCGGAAGGAAATTTAGAACACAGGTTGTCTATCCATACAGCAGACGAGCTCCAGGAGCTGGCTGAAGACTTTAACATAATGGGTAAAAAACTGTTATTCCGTACAAGGGATGTGGAAAACACAACTAAAGAATTAAAGAGGCTGTCCATCACGGACGCACTAACAGGCCTTTTTAACCGCAGGCATCTTTATAATGAACTGGAGTCCGAGTTTGAAAGATCGAAAAGGTATAATAGGATATTTTCGGTACTGATGTTTGATCTGGATGATTTTAAGCATTATAACGATACCAACGGACATCTGGCCGGCGATGAATTATTAAGGACCCTTGGGTCGATTCTCCATAAAAATGCGCGGAGCACGGATATTGTATGCAGATTCGGAGGAGAAGAGTTTGTCGTAATATTGACTGAAACAGACAAGAACCAGGCCGTTATTGTTGCCGAAAAGATGAGGTCTGCTATAGAGGAGCATGAATTCCCTGATGAAAAGGCACAACCTCTTGGGGATATCACGGTAAGTATCGGTGTATCCTCATATCCAAACGATGCTGTAGAGATAGACGACCTGCTCAAAAAGGCGGATGATGCTCTTTACAGGGCAAAGGGTGAGGGAAAGAACAGGGTTTGTGCTGCTGATGTGCTTTATTCAAAGAAGCTTACATCATGACAATCAACGCAGATATCCATTTTAAAGTCCTTTCTTGCCATGTACTTGAGGTTCCCGCCGTGGGGTTCGTGGCATGTTACACAGGTCAGCACTCCCCCTTCAATGGTCGGAAGGTCCTTGGGAAATTTATATCCTGGCCCCTTGATCTTTACCCCTACCGGATGCGAGGTATCCTGCGGATGACATCTTATGCATATATCTATCATCCCGGTTCTCTGGGGTATGAAACCATAGCCGTGCATTGTCGGTTCCTGGCGGGCCATGTCTTCTTTGATCTTGACTGTGAGCTGCGAGGGTGCATCAGCGGCCACATCGAGCAGAATATCTTTGCTATCGCCTGTCCTGTAAAACGTTAAGGACTTTATGGAAGGTTTGGTCCTGGCGATACTTTCCTCTGCAGCCGGCTTTAATGATGGTGTAGTGTCCAGTACAAAATCCTGTGATACCGACTTATTCCCGAATACGTCCTCACCTATAATCCGGAAGTGATAAATATCATTTTTAACAAGCCCTGGAATTGCCAACGTATGCTCCTTCAGGAACATACTCCTGTTGGATATGGTTTGACCATACTTACTGGTTTTCCCATATTCTATTGCTGAAATGGAGGGCTTGTCAGTCCTCCACAATATGTCGGCATTGATAAAACCCGTATCCCTGATCTCTTTTATTTTAACATCTCTTACGGCGGGGAGTATAATGTCCCTTTCCCTTGTCTTTAAAGATGCAAGAGTAATGGGAACCGTCATTGAACTGGATGTGCCGTATTCGTTTCTGAGCACTGCCTCTACCTGATATCTTCCCTTTGAAAGGTTTTTCAGGGGGATTACATATCTTGATTTATACTGGGAATAGGAAAGGTTAATTTCTTCCTCTTTTTTGGGAGTCTGGTTTATATGACATAGAGGGCATCTTTCCATGACAACGCTGTGCTGGTATTTTGAGCTTAACGCCTTTTCTATCACTCTCTCATGGCAGTTTCCGCAATTGCTTGCCGTAAACCTATCATCGGACAGGGCAAATATAACAATCATGAGTAATAAGCAGAATAGGCCAAGAGTTGTTTTTCTCACTTGAAAATACCTTTCAAATCTTCCCTTACTTTTTACGCCCCCCTATGCTCTCTTAAAAAGGGGGTTCGAGGGTGATTTTCACATCCTTTGCGAGCCACAAGCTCAAGGATGTTCTATAAAAAAGTTAGCAGCGGATGGTAAGCCTGTCAAGGAGGTTTAATGTACCTTGAACTGTTTAATAGATGTCCGCAATTCTTTTGTAATTCCGGCCAGCTTTTCTTTTTCCTCCGGGGTCAAACGCCCAATCTTCTCCCCCTCCGTAAGACCCATTATTAAGACTTCCAATGCTGAAAAAATCTTGTCCATTTCCTTCATTTTTAAATTAAGCTTCTCTACCATCGCATTCAAAGCATCTGCCAGTTCTTTGACCTCATCCCCTTTGCGGGGATGGAACCGGACTGTGAAGTTCCCTTCTCCTACGTCATCTTTTAAGACGCGTTCCATACGGTGAAGGGGGCCTGCAATACTGTGAGGAAAAAAGGCGGCAAAAAAGGCGGCAAAAATGACCCCTAACACACCGGCGGCTATCACTACCGGGAGCAGGTAATCAAGAAAGTTTTTTGCATGGATATGAAACTGCCTGTATGTTCCTTCTATTTTGATATTGCTGTAAAAATAGAAGACGGCGCTTACCATAATTATGCCGATAAGGCTTACAAGCATGACCTTAAGCAGAAGCCTTATCTGCATCTCCCTTTTTATGGAATAGTTTATAATACTTCTCCTGTTTTTCATGCAACCCTCCATTTAAAGCATGATTCATCAACCCTGAAACCGCAGATACACGCGGACTACCAAAAGTAGGCGCTTCTAAGCGTCGCAGATTAATGCTGAAATTTAATATCTTACACCAAATTTATTTCCTTGACCTTTTGGATGTTAGCCAAAGAAGTTATCGTTTTATTTGTCTTTATATGCGTACATGCCAAATTGCTTTTTATTATCGGATCGAAGGTATTTGATTACGAATTGTTACAAATGATATACAAAATATATCACGCAATCGCCGATAAGCAAGGGAAATTTCTAAAAAAACCATATTTTAACCTTAAGCCTGTACTGTACATGTACATAAAACTTTTGGATTGACCTTGTTTCATCATAGATGAGATAATCATATCCGAAATGTCAAAGAGAAAAGAGAAAATTAATTATATATCAGGATTGATGAGTTTAATCTTCTCGCTGTTGCTTTCATCCCTTATTCTTTTCGCTATATCAAAAAACTTCACTTTTACATTAGATATCAGTAAAGCAGCTGATCTGTTTACGGTTGATCTCAGGTTGTTCGCACCTGAACCCATGGAAAGGACTTTATTTATCACCGGCATGATTCTTATGCCGATTTTACTTTTGATATTTTATGGAGTGTTCATTAAGTTGATGTCATATATTGAGAATCTGACTGTTTTAAATAAAGTATACAATGCGCTTTATTCAGGAATAATCGTCCTGATACTTTTCTTGGGGTATATCGGCATAAAAAGAAATACATACATTTACTCTCTGCACAACATAAGTATTAATTCGATCAACCTTACCATTCTCGGCATGGCAACACTTTTGTTTTATCTTATAGTGGTCAATCCGGGGAAAAAAGAAAAGAAGGATTCATTAGCCCTTTTACTTCAATCTGCCTTAAATCTGCTGTCTCTATTACTGATATTTTCTATATTCCTGCTATGCATATTCAGCATAAATTCCGTTACCGATTCAACAATCTTCACAGAAAGCTTCAATGCTGTATTTCATGCAGTGGTTCAGGTCTACATGGGGAAGGAACTGCTCGTAGACCTTACGCACCAGTACGGTCTTTATCCCCATTTTATCGAGCCTGTATTTAAGGTCTTCGGCCTGAGCGTATTAAGCTTTACACTATTAATGGGAGCATTAATGGGATTGTCTCTCTTCTTGATAGTTCAATTCCTTAAAGATATAACGTCTGATAGGATAATCGGAAGCCTTGGATTTATTGTAATGGTTTATTATAATTATTTTTTTGCAAAGCTTACATGGCTTCATGATTTCACTTTTCAATACTTCCCTATCAGATTTCTTTTCCCAGCATTGTCTATTTATCTTGTTTACAACTATTTCCAGAAAAAAACTAAAACATTATATTATTTTTCATTTATCACTTACTCAATTGCTGTGCTATGGAATTTTGATACCGGCTTTGTTGTTTTTGCTTCCTGGTTATTAAGCTTGCTGTTTCAGGAGCTGTTTAGATTGGATTTCAAGAAGATGATTGGGCATGTTTTGAATGGGATATTAATATTCTCGGGGATAATTCTCTTGTTTACAGCGTATATGTTTGTCAGATATGGTTACATACCGGAATATGCAGGGTTTTTTACCTACCAAAAGGTATTTTATTTATACGGCTTTGGAATGTTCCCAATGCCGATTTTGCATCCATGGAATCTTGTTATCCTAACATATGTGATTGGTTTATTATATTCATTCAGTTTCCTTATGGAAAAAAATGAATCAATAAAGGCTAAGATGGTTTTTTACCTTTCAATTTTAGGGGTTGGGGTATTCAGCTACTATCAGGGGAGGAGTCATGATTTAAATCTTCTTCATGTCTGCTATCCGGCAATTATAATACTTACCATTCTTACTGATTGTCTGCTCCAGCGTATCAGGGAGGGGGGTGGGTATAACGACAAATCAGCCTTTGCAGCTATTATTTTTTTAATGCTCTTTTCCGTAGCAAGCATTGTCGGCAACTATCCTGTCATTTTAAGAATGATTATGACTCAGATTAATGATATAGGATCGGGAAACCCGAAAAATGTAGCTCAAAATGCGGTCTTCATAAAAAAGAATACCGAAAAAGGAGAACAGGTATTTATAATGTCAGCCCATTCCGGTATATACTATCTGGAATCGGGGGCCATCAGCCCATTAAGGATCCCGAGTATTATAGAGATTTTTTTGCTTGAAGATGAACAAAAGATGATAGCATCCCTGACTAATAACAGCTTGATTGGTAAAATAATTATTGATAGGACGACTTATGCAAGGTTTAATGATACTCTGGTGAAATATTTGAAAAATAATTTCAGTATTAATGTAAGCCCAAACAGGGAAGTTGCTATTTTTATCAGGAAATGAGGTTAGTGTTTGAAAAGTAGTGCAACAGAAAAAGATTTGAAAGATGTCATTCACGAGGCCAAGTTGCGTCTTTTAAAGATGCATTCCGAGAGCGGCGTAGGGCATATAGGCGGGAATCTTTCGTCACTGGACCTACTCATGTACTTGCACCATAAGGTTTTGAACAGTGATGATGTCTTTGTACTCTCCAAAGGGCACTCTGCCGGGGCTTTATATGCTACTCTCTGGTCTCTCGGACGTCTGACCGATGAAGATCTTCAGAAATTCCATAAGGACGGCACGAAACTGGCCGGGCATCCGCCACCTAACTGGATTCCTGAGATAAGGTTCGCCACCGGCAGTCTCGGTCACGGCCTTTCGCTGTCGGCCGGGGTTGCCCTTGGGAAGAAGCTGAAGAATGAAGCAGGCAGGGTTTTCTGTCTTTTGTCCGATGGAGAGTTGGACGAAGGGTCAAACTGGGAGGCGCTGATTTTCTCCGCCCATCACAGACTTGAAAAACTGACTATAATAGTTGATAATAACGGTTTTCAAGGTTTCGGCCCCATAAGAGAGGTTGCAGACCTGGGGTCGCTTTCGGAAAAATTCAACACATTCGGTTTCCATACTGAGGAGGTTGATGGACACAATCTGGAGGATATAGCCAGGGCATTTTCCATTGAAACGCCGGGCCCCCGTGCCGTAATAGCTCATACCATAAAGGGACACGGTGTTTCTTTCATGGAAAATAGAATGGAATGGCATTATCTGCCGATGACTGAAGCCCAGTACCGGCAGGCCATAGAGGAGATAAGCAAGGCATGAGAAATGTCCTCTGCAATACTCTGGTTGAGCATTCAGCCGACAAGAGGTTCGTCTTCCTGACGGGAGACCTTGGATATAAGGCACTGGAACCGCTGCAGGACATCATGGGCCAGCGATTCATAAACGCCGGGGTGGCGGAGCAGAATATGGTATCCGTTGCTGCCGGCCTTGCAAGTACCGGTCTTATTCCCTGGGTATACAGCATAGCCCCTTTTGTTTATGCCAGGCCATTTGAGCAGATACGGAACGATGTCTGCATGCACAATCTCCCTGTCAGGCTTGTTGGAAACGGGGGAGGATATGCATACGGCGTCATGGGAGGGACCCATCATGCTCTCGAAGATTACGGCGCGATGCTTGGGTTCCTGAACATGCATGCCTTTATCCCTGCCTTCGCAGATGATGTCCCTGTCATAATAAAGAAGCTCTTTGACTTTAAACGTCCGGCGTATCTGCGTCTCGGGCTGTCTGAGAAGCCAAAGGACTTCCCACTGCCGACTTATGCTCCCTGGCGCAGGCTGCTTAGAGGAAATGGTCCGACAATGTTGATCGTCGGCCCGCTGGCAGGAGGGATTCTTGGCGCTTTAGCCGACCTGAGTGAATCGGTCCGCCCTGACATCTGGGTCCTGACCGAACTGCCGATAAGCTCAAACGACATCCCGGCGGACTTTATAGATGACTTGCGAGGTTCCCGTCACCTCTTTGTTATTGAGGAGCATGTGGCTCAAGGCGGGATCGGCCAGATGATTGCCCGCTGTCTGTTGATGATGGGTGAGACGCCGTCTAAATTTACACACCGCTGCGCCCTTGGGTATGTCTCCGGCCTCTACGGTTCTCAGAAGTTTCATCGCAAGGAATGCGGATTGGATGCAGAAAGCATCATTGAAGCATTGAAGGGGATAGCCTAATGGAATTGGCGCAAAAGGTTAACAGGCTCCAGGGACCTGTTCTTGTCCTCGGAGGAAGCGGTTTCATCGGAGCCAACCTGCTCAGAACCATTCTAAAGTTCAGGGAGGACGTATTCGGAACCACAACGTCTCTCCCCTCCTGGCGCCTCGAAGGACTGCCTGAGAAAAACATCGTTGTTACCGACTTATTGGTTGATGCCAACCTGGACAGCCTTCTTGATAATATAGTACCTCGCACTGTTTTTAATTGTGTGGCTTACGGCGCATATTCATTTGAGACCGATTCACAGTTAATATATCAGACAAACTTCAATCTTACCGCCAAGATTTTAGATCGACTGAAGTCACGCAAAATTTCCTGTTATGTCCATTCCGGAAGCTCTTCCGAATACGGCGACAACTCTGCAGGGCCGGCTGAAAGCGATCTCCCGGCGCCTAACAGCGATTACGCCGTATCAAAGGTGGCATGCGCCAACCTCATGCATTACCTCGGCAAGAAACATAGTCTGCCCTGCGCAAATTTACGCCTGTACTCTGTTTACGGCCCTCTGGAGGATTCGTCCAGACTTATCCCGAACCTGGTGAGATGCGGACTTGAAGGCAAA
>Ga0209641_10004135_pt1 | contig 12027 bp, 12 predicted proteins | sample RifCSP16_1_FD_184022 | JGI IMG/M metagenome (GOLD analysis project Ga0209641, IMG submission 184022) | Soil microbial communities from Rifle, Colorado - Rifle CSP2_sed 16_1 (SPAdes) (version 2) | ecosystem: Environmental > Terrestrial > Deep subsurface > Rock core/Sediment | place: Rifle...
GATGAAATTCATACGCATGGTCCAGGAGGCGCAGGGCTCCAAGGCGCCGATCCAGCGGCTCGCTGATTACATCTCGAGCATCTTTGTGCCGACAGTGATCGGCATCGGGCTCGTCACCTTCGGCCTCTGGTATCTCCTCGGTCCCGCTGAAACAAGGTTCACCTTCGCCCTTCTGAATTTCATCGCCGTTCTCATCATCGCCTGCCCCTGCGCCATGGGCCTGGCAACGCCGACCGCCATCATGGTCGGCACCGGCAAAGGCGCGGAACAGGGTATGCTCTTTAAGAACGCCGAGAGCCTCGAACGCAGCCAGATGATCAACACCATCGTGCTCGACAAGACCGGCACGCTCACACGGGGAGAACCAAGGGTAACGGACGTCGTTACAAACGGCGTGAGCGAAGAAGATATCCTGTTGTTCGCCGGATCTGCGGAAAAAGGCTCGGAGCATCCGCTCGGCGAGGCCATCGTGCGAGCTGCGATCGAGAGAGGACTCAAGATCGAAGCACCTGATGAATTTGAGGCCCTTGCCGGCCATGGAGTGAGAGCCAGGGTAAACGGCCGCAAAGTCCTGCTCGGGAACGAGCGGTTTATGTCCGAACAAAACATCCACTTCGGGAGGCTCCTGTCTGAAGCCGGGAAACTTTCATCTCTTGGCAAAACACCCATGTTCGTCGCGCTCGATGATAAACCAGCCGGGATCATCGCCGTGGCTGATACGCTCAAGGAACATTCGAAAGAGGCAGTGGCGGGGCTCAAGTCTCTCGGGCTCGAGGTCGTGATGCTGACCGGAGACAACCGCCGCACGGCCCAGGCGATCGCCGAAGAACTCGGCATCTCCCGCGTGCTCGCGGAGGTGCTCCCCCAGGACAAGATGGACATGGTAAAAAAACTTCAGGCCGAGGGCCGCGTGGTGGCCATGGTCGGGGACGGCATCAACGACGCGCCTGCCCTTACCCAGGCGGACGTGGGCATCGCCATCGGCACCGGCACGGACGTGGCCATCGAAGCCTCGGACGTCACCTTGATCAAGGACGATCTCCGGGCGGTGGCATCGGCCATACGGCTCTCAAAACGGACCATGAAGACCATCAGAATGAACCTTTTCTGGGCCTTCTTCTACAATATCATCGGCATCCCGATCGCGGCAGGGGCGCTCTATCCGTTCTTCGGGATCCTGCTGAACCCCATGATCGCCTCCGCGGCAATGGCCTTCAGCTCCGTGAGCGTGGTGTCCAATTCGCTGAGATTAAAGAGATTCCATTAATAAACCAATGCAAAAAGCCACACACAATCCGCCACGAAGGCACGAAGACACTAAGAAAGGCTGGAAATGGATTAACAACGATTGTGAAAGGAGAAAACATGGAATATGCTCCCTTGTCGGAGAAAGAAGAGGCCATTGCAAAAATAGTTGTCGAAGCCGCCTATCGGGTACATAAAAAACTAGGGCCGGGATTACTCGAAAAAGTCTATGAGGTCTGTTTTTGTCATGAAATTGCCAAACAAGGATCTCAATATAAACGGCAACTCCCTGTCCCTATCGTATATGATGAACTCCAATTTGAGGAAGGACTTCGCCTCGATGTCCTCGTGGATGATCTTGTAATCTGTGAATTAAAGGCTGTCGATGAAATCAACCCGATTTGGGAAGCACAATTAATAACACATCTAAAATTAATGAAAAGACGACTCGGCTTTCTGATAAATTTTAATGTTCCAGTAATTAAGAAAGGCATCGAGAGAATCATACTTTAATTATTTGATTTACATTAAAGTTCAGACTTAGTTCTTCGTGACTTTGTGCCTTCGTGGTGAGAAAAGGTACCCATCTTCTTTATTTTTTTGTTTATCGTTCGCAGTTCTTCGTGACTTCGTGCCTTTGTGGTGGATTGGGTTCTAAATTGCCTTCGTGGTGAATAGATATGAAATTCATCGCTGATGTCATGCTCGGTCGTCTCGCGAAGTGGATGAGGCTCCTGGGATTCGATGTCCTCTACGACCGGGCCATGACCGATAACGAGCTCATTCGCATCTCGCTGGAGCAGGACCGCGTGATCCTCACCCGTGATACCGGGCTCGTTGCCCGGCCTCTCGCCTCCAACCATGTCTTCATAAAAAGTGATAACGTCAGACAACAACTCGATCAGGTACTCACAACCTTTCACATTACGTCGATGCCCGGCCCCCTCACGCGGTGCCCGGTCTGCAATACGTCCCTCTCCCCTGTTGCCAAACCAGACATAAGAGACCTTGTGTCGAATTATGTTTACGAAAAGAACAAGAGTTTTCTGAGATGCGGGAAATGCGGAAGGGCTTACTGGAGAGGAACACATGTGAAGAGAATGAAAATAGTTGGAAATAAAATAGCCGGCCCCATTTCATGAGGCCGGCCGAGTATATTCATCGTAAATATCTTTATAAGAAATGATACGTTATGCCGATGTCGAACGTCCTTACATCAGCGTCTATATCGACATTACCCGGAGTCCCTGAATCGAAGGTTATCCCTCTCCATGTGAGGCCGGCATTGAAGGACAGTTCCGGATATACGTACATATCAAGCCCTACGCCAAACTGCCCGCCGCCTCCCTTATAATCAATGCCCGAACCTTCAAGCCGGTACCCGCCTATGCCTATCAGGGCATACGGTTCCATTTTACTTCCTGTCAAAGGAAGGTTAAGCTTCAGGTCCACAGTCGCGCCTCTGAAATCGGCAGTTCCCCCTCCGTCCATATCATGCTCGGTCTTAAAAATGGACCCTTCAAGTGAAAGATATTTATTAAATCCTATGCCCGCGCGCGCCCCTAATCCGGCGCCGTTATCCAGGGTATTAATGTCCCCTGAGATGTGATTAAATGGAATATATGCGCCCAGATAAAATCCTTCCTTTGCCATCACCGGCGAAGCGATGAGCGCAAGCGCCAGTACCGCCACAACGAGATATATTTTCATAACAAATCTCCTCTCCTGCCTTGATTTTAAAAACTTGGTGAAATATTAGCACACCCGACGGTATTGTCAAGGTACTATTACCCAAAGTCTCGGACTAAATCCTGACAATCTCGGCCCTGAGCTCATCCCCGACTTCTATCACAGCCACTGAGTTATACGGCGCCCATCGCTTGTCTGTCGGGCTGCCGGGATTGAGGAACAGAACATCTCCCACCCTGCCCCAGAACGGCGTATGTGAATGGCCGAATACTATCAGATCAACAGAGTCGAACTCCTTCCTGATCCTCTCCATTTGCCCTTCCAATTGTCCCTGACCGTGGATGAGGCCCACACGATATTTTCCGATCTCGACAATCTTTTTAGCAGGCAGTGTCTGTCGGATTTCTTTCGTGTCCATATTCCCGGCAACTGCCTCAACCGGCGCAATGGCTTTGAGCTCGTCCAGAACGGAGCGCTCGACCAAATCTCCCGCGTGAAGGATAAGTTCCACGTCTTTGAAAATATCGAATATGACCGGCGGAAGCGCTTTGACTATAGCGGGGACATGGGTGTCTGAGATAACGCCGACTTTCATGAGAACCTCGAACTACAAAACCCGCACCTTGCCACGAAGGCTCGAAGAAAAGCAAACCGGAATCTCACCAGAAAAATATAAAAAAAGAAAACCCCAAACCTAATCCTCACACAAAGACACTAAGACACGAAGAACTGCTTCCTTCTGAATAGAAAGAAAATAATCATGGGCTAAAGGCAATAAATCTGCATTTTTATTAGAATCATTTAAAAACTTCGCGCTCTTTGGCCTTTGCGGTTCAAACTTTCAGGTTTTTTTGTCCTTAGACTATTTTCTCCTTCGTGTACTTCGTGTCTTAGTGGTCAGGACAATGTTTTCCTTAGTTCTTCCACAATATTCTGAAGAGGCACTTCCTTCTGCTCCTTCGTCTGCATGTTGCGAAGGACCGCCTTCCCGTTCTTTATCTCCTGTTCCCCGAGAATGAGGGTATGTCCGGCGCCTGACTTGTCCGCCTTTTTCATCTGGCTCTTGAGGCTTGCGCCGCTATAATCGGTATCCACGCCGATGCCCGCCTGTCTGAGCTCGTGAATAAAAGGCAGCGATAGTCTGACAGCCTCTTCGCCCAATGCGGCAATATAGAGCGCAGGACGCAGGGGGAGCAGGTTTCCCGTATCCATAAGCGAAACGGTCCGCTCCACGCCGAGCGCAAAACCGATCCCGGACGTCGGAGGGCCCCCTATTTCCTCTACCAGTCCATCGTAGCGGCCGCCGGCTGCCACCGTGTTCTGCGCTCCCATATGTCCCATGACGAGTTCGAACGTGGTACGGGTATAGTAATCCAGGCCGCGGACCAGTCGGGGATTGACCTCATACGGGATGCCGAGCTTTTCCAATCCGCTCTCGACCTCATGAAAATGCGCCTTACACGGGTCGCAGAGATAATCCAGCATCACGGGCGAATCGCCGAACTTGTCGGCATCAACCTTGCAGTCAAGGACTCTCATGGGATTTGTTTCATACCGGCGCCGGCAGTCCGCGCACAGGGTGGTAAGCTTGTTCTTGAGATATGCTTTGAGCGCATCGCGGTACTTTCCGCGGCACGCCTTGTCCCCGAGAGAATTGATCTGCAAGGCGAGACCTGAAATTCCGAGCCGCGCATACAGCTGGTGGACCACGGCAAGAATTTCCACATCTACGTGAGGATGGTCCATTCCCAACGCCTCAACGCCGATCTGGTAGAACTGACGGAACCTCCCCTTCTGCGGCCGTTCGTGCCTGAACATGGGGCCCGTGTAATAGAGCTTTGTGAGAGCATTCTGCGCGTACATCTTATGCTCGACAAAGGCGCGCACGACGCCGGCCGTTCCCTCGGGCCGCAGGGTGATCTTCCTGCCGTCCCGGTCCTCGAAGGTGTACATCTCCTTTTCGACGATGTCCGTCGAAGCGCCGATACTCCTGGCAAAGAGCTCGGTATATTCGAATATCGGGACGCGGATCTCGGCGAACCCGTAATCCTCGAAAAGCTTCCTCGCGGTCGCCTCGAGATGCTGCCATGCGGGCATGTCCTCGGGCAGAATGTCCTTGACGCCCTTGATTGCTTGAATATTCATCCATACTCCCTTGCAACAAAAATAGAAAGTAAGAAGGCGGGAAAAAGAGAAATTATAAGATGTTTACCTTTGCGCTTTCACAAGTTCTCACCTTCTTACCCTTTTAACTTCTTCACTTCAATCATTATTTACGGTTTCCTGAGCAGCTTCCACGGATGCTTCTTCACGTCCTCCGCGGTCTCTTTCAGGTTCCTTGTCATTTCCTTCATATTTTCGAGCGTAGCGTCGATGCTCTTTTTATTGTCGCCGACCAGTTTGTCCGTTTTCTCGGTGATCGCCTTGAGGTTATTGGCGCTCTCGTCGAGCTTCTTCACCAGTTCAGGCAGGCTCTTGAGCCCCTGCGCGACCTCATCTTTGCTCGATGTCATGGTTTTGATGTTTGCCGTGACCTCCTGGAGGTTCTGGATCGTTGCTTTCAGGGCTTTTGCCACGGCCGCGTCTCCAAGTACATTGTTGAGATTATTGGCAATGTTCTTGAGCTTCAGCGCGACATCGGCGCCCATTCTCGTCAAATCTTCCACTTTCAGGGACTCTTCGCCTTTGATCATCTCCCCGGGCGCAAGCAGTTTGGACCCGGGCGTGCCTGAGCTCAACTCCACATACTTGCCGCCGACGAGTCCCAAGGTCTTGATCGCAGCCTTGGTGTCTTCCTTAATCACCGTATCCCGATAAACGGTTAACGTTAACTCGATCTTATCGCCGTGTTCCGGCGCCACGCGCACGATCTTGACCTTTCCAATCTTTATGCCGGAAAAGCGAACGGGCGCATTCTTCTCGATCCCGTCGCTATAAGAGAAAAGCACCTTGACATCCTTTTTCCTCTTGAAGAGGCTCTCAAGATCGCTCACGGTAAAGACCATTACCACGAGAATGACAAATGAAACCAGAATAAAGATGCCGGCGCGTATTTCGGTTCGACGATATTCCATGAGCACCTCTAATGGCATAGCGCTTTTTGGACCAAGGCAACCGTGTTGCCGTTCAACGCCGACACGGTCGGCTCGCTCCAAATATTTACCCCACCAGCAGGTCTTCCCGGTAGTCCTTGCTCGTCGCGTGGAACGAGATCGGCCCGTCGGGACTGCCGGTAATGAACTGCTGTACGATCGGGTCCGCGCTCCCGCGTATCTCCTGCGGCGTGCCTTCGGCGAGCACCTTGCCCATATAGAGAATGACGATCTTGTCCGCGATCTTCATGGCCTCTTCCACCGCATGAGTCACTACGACACAGGTGATGCCGAGAAGGCGGTTGAGATCCGCTATCAACTTCGTGATCACCGATGCGACGATAGGGTCAAGCCCCGAGGTCGGCTCGTCGAAAAATACCACCTCGGGATCAAGCGCAAGGGCGCGGGCGAGCGCCACACGCTTCTGCATCCCGCCGGAAATCTGTCCCGGGAACAGGTCTTCGAAATCTCTCAGGCCCACGAGATCGAGTTTCATCTTTACCATGATCTTAATGATGGTATCATCAAGGGTGGTGTGCTCCCTGATGGGGAGCGCAATGTTCTCACCAACGGTCATGGAATTCAGCAGAGCGCCGTGCTGGAACAGCATGCCAATCCTTTTTCGGAAGGGATCAAGCTCCCGGTCCGCCAGCGTCGTGAGAACCGTATCGCCGAAACGCACCTCGCCGGAATCAGGCCTGAGGGCCCCGATCAATATCTTGAGAAGCGTGCTCTTTCCTCCGCCACTGGTGCCGAAGATATAGGTGATCTTCTTCTGCTCGACCCTTAAACTCACGCCGTTCAGAACCTTATGACTACCGTAGTATTTTTTTATGTCGCGTACTGAAATCATGATTAAAACCGTATACCTATAATACACAAAAAAAGAAAAGTCAAAAGTCAAATTTCAAAATGCAAATTGCAAAACTGCCTGCCCGCGCGTACACGCAGGCAGAAGGTATGGCGATTTGTAGTTCTTCATTTTGACTTTTGCATTTTGCACTCTGCATTTTGCATTCATCAAACTTCGCGTCTCGGCGTGGCCCGCGGCCTTAGTGACTTCGTGGCAACACCCGTTGATTTCCTACCCATAGAACGCCGCGGTCATCACCGTATCGAACACAATGATCGCGAGCATGGACGAGACTACCGAGAGCATGGTGGCCTTGCCGACGTCCTCGGCGCCTCCGTCCACAGCCAGGCCGCGGTAACAGCCCACCATCACAATAACGACGGAATAGACGACGGCCTTTACTATTCCGGAATAGAGGTCCTTGAACATCAGCACATCGAGCGTTTCGCGCAAATAGGTATCAGCGGGAATGCCGAGGCGAAGCGAACCGAACAGGAACCCGCCGATCAGCGCCGTAAAATCCGCCAGGATCGTGAGCGCGGGGAGGGACACAAGGAGGCCGATAAACCGTTGGACGACGAGAAACCGTACGGGGTTGATCGCCATGGTCTCGAGTGCGAGGATCTCTTCCGAGACCTTCATGGTCCCGATGCGGGCCGTGAACGCCGCGCCGACCCTGCCTGCGATGATCACGGCGGTGATGAGCGGACCCATCTCGCGGAATACCGCCACCGCGACAAGACCGGGTATATAGCTGAGCGCCCCTAATTCCTTCAGCTGAAACGATACGAGAACGGTGAGCGCGATGCCGAGGAGAGCGGAAACCGCAAGAACGAGCAGCAGCGAGCGGGCGCCGATCTCATCGATATGATCAAGCAGCCTCGCCTGCCTGAGTTTTTTTCTATCGGTAAAAAGCACAATGCTCTGGGCCACAGTCTCCAGAAACAGATAGTAGATGCTCGAAAGCTCCTGGAGGAATGTTATGAACGCTCTGCCGATATATCCGAATATGATCTTCACAAGCGACTTCCATTCTCCGGCGCGAAATGATGAACGAGGGACGGCTGTACATTTTCAGCAGTCCCTACAGCTTTGTCGCGGCCTCTGAAAAGCTCGGGAATATCTCAAAAACAGCGGCCAGTCTCGCAAGCTCGAACACATCCCTCACCGGAGGGCTCAAATCCACGAGCCGGAGACGTACGCCCTGTTTCATGCACGTCTGCATGGCCTCGATGAGCGTCGCAATGCCCGAGCTGTCCATATACCGGACCTGAGACATGTCGATGAAGAGCGCCTTGAAGCCGGAGCCCCCTTGTTTGAAAACGTCCGACAGGCCGCCTCTCACGTCCGGAGAAGTGTTCATATCCACATCGCCTTTTAATCGCATCAAAAAACCGGCTTCAACTTTTTCCGAGGAAATTTCAACCTTCATCTAAGAAACCTCATACCGCGCGCCTTGTCCCTTCGTAAACGGGGCATACAGGAAAATCTTCCCGCGAGGCTCTTTTTCATTTTTTTTCTTTCACAAGAGTCAGCACGGTGCCCGTACCCTGGGTCGTATCGTACTCCACCGTGTCAAACACCGTACCCATGAAATGCGTTCCGAGCCCGCCGGGGCGGACCTCGTCCAGCTTCCGCGGGGCGATCGTTGAAACATCCACCTGTTTCCCGGCATCCTTAAGCTGGATTGCGATCCTGCCGGCATCGACCGTCACGGTCAGGGTGATCGTTTTGGCATGGTCCCCCTCATACGCATACTTGATAATGTTCGAGCACGCCTCGTCCACCGCAAGGATGATCTTGGAAGCCTCTTTTTTGCCGAACCCGGCGTCCAGCACAAGAGGATAGAGCGTGCTCCGTATCACATAGAGATATTTGGGGTGGCTCGGCACGCTCAATACAATAAGCCCGCTCATTTCAGCGCACCAAAGCAGACCAGCGTCATGTCATCATGCTGAGGCGTGAGGCCGGTAAATTTGTTCACGCCGTCTATGATCGCGGACATCAGTCCGTCAGGCGCCGATGGGCTCTTTTGTATAAGAGCGTCGAACCGCTCATAGCCATAGAGTTCTTCCCGCGCGTTCATGGCCTCGATGATCCCGTCCGTATACAGCAATATCGTATCTCCCCTGTCAAGGGAGAGCGATTCCCGTCCGAACTTCATTCCGGGAAGGATGCCGAGCGGCGCTCCCGCCGCCGGCGCAAGTCTTCGCGCCGACCCATCCGCCTTTTTTATGATCAACGGGAGGTGCCCGGCATTCACCATGGTGAGCTCCCCTTTCCGCGAATCCAGCTCAATATAGAGCAGCGTGGCGAACATCCCGCGCCGGCTTCGCGCCGCGAGGAGGTCGTTCAGTTTTTGAAGCGCCGCTCCGGCATTATCCTCGGTGAGCGCCAGGGTCCTGAGATCGCTTCCCAGTTTGGCCATGTACAAAGCGGCAGGCACGCCTTTTCCCGAGACATCTCCGATCACGATCCCGATACGGTCCTTATCGAGATGGATGAAATCATAGAAATCGCCGCCCACTTCCTGGGCAGGCGTATAGTGGGCGCTGAACGCATATCCCGTCACCTCGGGCGCATTTTGAGGAAGGAAGCTCTCCTGTACGGTGCGGGCGAATTCCATGTCCTTTACGAGCCGCTGCTTTTCCATAAGGCTCTGGTGCATCTTGCCGTTCTCGATAGCGATCGCGGCCATGCCGCACAGCGCAATGAACAGTTCAAGATCATCATTGTCGAACGGCTTCCCGTCCAGTCTATTGATCACCTGCGCCACGCCCGTTATGCGATCGCCTACCTTGAGCGGGACCGCGATCATCGATTTCGTCCGGTAGCCGGTGGCCTCATCGGCGCCACGGTAGAACTTCGGGTGCGAATACACGTCCTCGATCAGGAGCGGCTTGCCTTCCTGCGCAACGGAGCCCGCGATCCCCTGGCCGAGTTTGAGCCGAAATTCCTGCTTCAACTTCTCGCCGACCGTCCCGAGCGCCACCTGATACACCAGTTCGTTCGTCTTTTCGTCTATGAGCATGAGACTCGATGCGTCGGCGTTCATCACCTGCTTCGATATGTTCATCACGTTTTCGAGTATCTGGTCCAGGTTCAGCGACGAGCCGATGATCCCGTTCACTTCGATAAGCGTTGAAAGACGCGTTATCTTCTGCTGCATTCGGGCTCTGTCGGCATTCTTTGCCATAGGGTAAGCTCCGTCAGAGAGCTGCGTTGTTCAACGATTGCAGATGGCGGCTTGCCCGTTAGACGAATCTGACGGGGTTTAACAGGGTCTCTACCACGATCCCCGAGGAATGGCGTCAATGCCGTCGGAAGTCGGCGGCTCACTCTGACAGAGTAGACAATAGCACAACTGGCCGACGACGGTCAACCGGAAAAAACATCGGGCAGCCGGTGGAGAGCGGTAATATCATGATCAGACAGCGGTTTCCGTCCCGTTTCCCGGGCGCCCGGGTCCCTTGACCTTTGGGTACGCCATCGCGACCCGTCGATCGGTGTGTTTGAGGTCTGTGCGGTGTAAAGCAGCCGTCTATGACCGGTAGAAAACATTTTTTCAACGGAGATTACCCCGATCGAGATAACATGGGCTCTGCTCAGTTTACATTCTACGCGATCGGATGACGGTTTACAGCACACATTCATGGAGCAGAGGGAATAATCTCCGACGGGGTTACCTGCCGAATTGAACTTCAAGGGTGGCCATAAAGGCAAACGTGGCATTCCTGTGGTTGCTCTCATCTATCGGCCAGGTAACTTCGGGCGCAAGCTCGAAAAAAAGCCATGGCCGGTAAAAATTCCGACGATATCGTGATCCGACCCGGTAATTTTGAATGGTCCACTCAGGACGGTTCACTCCCCAGATGCTGGTATCATACGTAATTGCGCTCCTGGGCGTCAACTGAGTGATAAGACTGATGCCGCTATTCCAGGTTATGCCGGCAGTGCCCTCGGCATAGGTCGCGAAATTGCTCCACCGGAGAAGCGTAAAGGTGGTGATCTTTCGTTCAAGATCGAGCTGCGATGTTTCACTGAAACGTTCAATATATCTGAATATGGTGGTTTCGCTGAAGCGTATGAGATAGACTTCGCCGAAAGGCTTGGAGTACTGATACCGCATTCTGATAAAGGGATCGGGGCGCAGATTGACTTTGATACCGGCATCAATACTGACCAGTGAACGGAGCCAGGAAAAAAAATCCGCCCTCAACCCGATGGTGGGTCTGCTGCCTCCCGTTGCGGGATCTGCCCCGGGATCAACGGACTGGCCGGGCTGGGTAGCAGACTTGTCGGCAGGAGATCCCACAACGATGGAAAGCTTTGCTTTTCTCAGCATTTTCTGCATCTGGGGCAGGCGATACTGGAGCCGGTAATCGTTGATAAGATCGAAACCCTGTCCCTCCGTCCACCGGACGGAATTTCTCAGGTTGATTAACAAGGTAGGCCGGACGTTTTCCAAAACCCGGTCGTCTCCGAAGAAATCGTCAAACCAAACCGCCGGCTGACAGAGTTTTCTGTTCACGTAGTCATGCGTCTGGTCGAGCCATGTTTCTCCGGACACCTCGGCGGCGGCGCAGGGGTCGCTTTGCGGCCCAGGCGCCTCCGGTGCTGCGGTCTTTGCCTCGGGCTGAGGCGCCGGGCCGGTCTCAGCTTTCTGTTGTTCATCTGCCGTTATAGACGGGGTCCCGGGTGTATTTGTTTCAGGACTTGGTTCTTCGATTTTTTGCATGACGCCGTCTTGATCCGGTTGCGCCGGTGTTTCAGCATTCGCGCACTGAAAAACGAACAAGATAAGTACGAGGATCAAGATTGAATGGACCATGAAAGCTTTCAGGAGTCCCGAAATAATCATTGTGCGATGCGCGGTTCTGATATGCTCCCCCTGGCCGTCGTTTTTTTAAGCCTGTGTCTGTTTTATTATGATTTTATTAAATCCACCCGATGCGTCTCGATCGTAAGCATACACTCGTCAGGATTCGGGAGACGCTTTATTCCGTTCGCAGCTTGCAGGTACTACTGTTTGCTTTGATTGAGCCTTCTGATTCTCTCCACCACCGGTGGGTGAGAGTAATAAAATTTGGCGTAGAGCGGATGTGGATGAAGATTGGAAAGATTTTCGCGGGAGAGTTTGACGAGCGC
>Ga0209641_10004138_pt1 | contig 12020 bp, 10 predicted proteins | sample RifCSP16_1_FD_184022 | JGI IMG/M metagenome (GOLD analysis project Ga0209641, IMG submission 184022) | Soil microbial communities from Rifle, Colorado - Rifle CSP2_sed 16_1 (SPAdes) (version 2) | ecosystem: Environmental > Terrestrial > Deep subsurface > Rock core/Sediment | place: Rifle...
CGGTGTGACAGGCCAGTGCGCCAGGCATATTCCCCAATATTCCATGATGGATGGTGATCGGTAACGCTTTATGAACAAATTTGAATAGTATCTAGCCAAAAACAAGTTGCTTTCGGCTGGGCCCATAGGAGTAAAACACCCTTGAGTAAATCCCTTACAAAGTCAGAAATTAAAAAAATTACTTGGATGGTCATCTACCTATACCGGAAATATATGATATCGCTTGATATATCTCGTAGTAAGCGCATACATTATCACTGGAGGCATAAGAAAAATGAAGAAATCACTGATTATTTACGAAGAAAAAACTCAATTGTATGCTCGATTCGACCATCCAAAATGTCGGGAAGGTCTTTCTTATCAAGCAAAAATAAGAATCATGGACTCCGGTAAGTTCCCGGTAGAATTGACACTGACTTTTAACGGTATTTACCCCTATGGGCCGCCCATGCCACCGGAAGAACATGAAATAAAGGCGACTTCAATTATGTAATTACTGCAAAGAAGAAGCGTTATAAAAACGCTAAGAAAACAGTAAAGCTTGGAGAAGGTGAAGATGAGGAGATTGAGATAGAGATGAGAAAGACAAGCAAGAGGATAAAGGGATTGATAGCGGGCGCTCAATAATAAGAAACCACAGATCCCCCTTTTCACGAGGACAAGTTTTGCAGATTGCACAGATAAAAAATCAGAAGAAAATAAGCAACAGAGCGCACGGAAGACACGGAGATGCTTGGGAGTAAGATGCAAGGAGCACGATGCTGGATATGTTGGATAGGGTCCGTCTCCTGACGGTGATGTTTGCAGAGATTGTCACCAACAGGAGTTGGTTCGTACCGAGAGTAAAAGGAGGATGGGTTTTAGTGTTTCAGTAAATTCCTCAGTAAACGCACACCATACCGGGTGTAGTTTTTTACTTCTTCAAGGCTTCTGATGTGGATGAGGGTGTTGGCGATATAACGTGGATTCATATACAATGACTTTAATGCCATTTTTCGCATCTCGATGAGTTCGTCCTTGGTCACGTGAAGCGTGCCAATGGGAGGGTTGGAGAAATAATTATGTCCGACAGCCGATTCCTCCATGATTCCAAAATCTTTGGCAATCTCATAAAATTCCGTTCCTTCATAAGGTATCGCAATATGTATTTCAGAAAAATTACAACTCAACTCTTTTGCAAGATTCAAGGTGTCCATGATCATTTCCCTTGTTTCCCACGGAAATCCAATGAGATAGAAACCATAGGTTTTGATCCCAAGCTTTTTACATAGTTTTACGGCTTCACGCGCCTGTGACTGGGTAGTGCCTTTTTTAATCTGTTTTTGGATTTCATCATTTCCTGATTCAATCCCAAATGCCACCAGCCAGCATCCCGCCTTTTTCATCCAGGTGAGACGTTCTTCGTCGATCGTATTTACCCGGCTGTTGGCTACCCATGCAATAGCAAGCTTACGATTTATAATTTCCCTGCATAGTTCAATCACTGATTTTTTATTCATAGTGAAGGTGTCTGCGCGAAAGAAGCAGTTCCGTATGTGGTATTTGTTTACACACTCTTCAAGCTCTGCAACAATGTTACTTACCGATCGCTCCCGTAATTTCATACCGGAAATGAGGGGAGAGAGACAAAATATGCATTGTGAAGGACAGCCTCTGGAGGTCTGGATTGTAGCCTGCGGTTCGCCGGTATCGGGTCTTGTGTAAAGGCGATTTTTCATTAAGTCCCTTGCCGGAAATGGAATTTTATCGAGATCCGTCCAGAAGGGTTCTGGTTCTGTTTGGATGACCTGGCCAGTGTGGTTCTTGAATAAAATGCCTTTGACTTTGTTTAAATCCGATTCCTGCCTTTTAGCGAGGATGAGGTTGTTTATAATTGTTTCAGCCTCGCCAACTATAGCGGCATCCATGACGTCATATATCGCATCTTTCAGGTCTTCCTTGCTACAGGTGAAAAAGTGGGCGCCTTTTGCAATGGTGAATATATTCGGTTTGAATGTCTTTGCAATGGAAAATGCCTTCATATCGTCTTTGATCGTGGGGGTGGTGATGCTCATTACCAGGAAGTCGGGCTGTATCGTTTTGAGGTCCTCTTCGAAGTGACTCCACAGTTTCTTCTCAGCTGGATAATCAGCGATAAAAGGTGTAACCCCTATCTGCCTCAGCATGGATGCGATGTACCCAAGGTCGTTGGGCGGGCGAAGGGATGTGGCGCTGCCTCCATCAACTTCGGCCTGACACCTATCTTCCCCGCGCTGGTAAAGGTCTACTGGGGGATTAAATAAAAGGGCTTTTTCTAATTTCATAATATAGCCAACCAAGTTAACCTCCCCTAGCTTCCCTCCTTAGCAAGGAGGGGATAAAGGGGCGGTAAAAAAATTTACAAAAAAAAGAAATATTTACAACTTACGATTTGAGACTTCGTCGTGAGCGCTCAGTCGAACGATTAAAAAAATCCGAAATCCGAAATCGTAAATCTAAAATTACATTATCAGTGTCCTAATCAGTGTACGATATAAATAAATACAACAGATGAAATAGCCCATAAACAAATATTGATAATCATGGGTTTATCGGTAAACATAATCTCAGTGGGGCTGCCGCCTTCTTCTTTTTGATGCACTAAATAAAGATAACGAAAAATACCATAAAGTACAAACGGTATTGTATAGATGAGTTTTGAAGTGCCGAGTTTTTCGATCGTGTCTTTTGACATGGTATACAAGGCATAACAAATTAAAGTGGATGCTGTGACGACGGCTATCATCTGATCCAGGAAGTAGGGGCTGTAATGTTCTAAGACCTTTCTATGGCTTGTTGCGCTGTCTTCCAGCATAATAAGTTCGTGCCTTCTCTTGCTAAAGCCAAGAAAAAGCGATAAGAGAATTGTACACAGGATCAGCCACTGCGAGGCAACCACAGAGATAATGACTGCGCCACCCAATATTCTTAACACAAATCCTGCAGCAATAGAGACGACGTCGATGATCACGATATTTTTTAAGTAAATACTGTATCCTATATTGAGCAAGAAGTAGGCAAGGACGATGATCCCAAACAAAATGTTCATGTAAAAAGCAAAAAAAAGACTGGCAAGGCAAACAAGGACGATTATCTTAACCGCCGTGTTTTTCTTTAACTTTCCGGACGCTAATGGGCGCCGGGACTTGGCAGGGTGCAGTTTGTCTTTTTCAAGGTCGGCAAGGTCATTAATCATGTATGCACAGCCTGTGATCATGCAAAAGATTGTAAATCCGATAATGGCCTCGATGTCCTTTGATGGATTGAGCAGATTTTTTGAAAACAGCAGGGCGGTAAATACAAAAAAGTTTTTTATCCACTGCTCAGGCCGCATGGATAAAAGGACGTATTTAAGGATCATGTAATATTAGTTCTCTGATTTAATTGTATAGGATTTTCATTTTATTTAAGCGGGTCATACGATGTATGGCATAGGGAATTCCCTTTAGGAAAGGGGGTTTCCTTTAAAATCCCCCTTAATAAAGGGGGCAAGGGGGTTGTAAAATAGCCCGGAAAAACACAACCCCCCACTTTTCTAAGGGGGACTTGAAGCATTCTCCCTTTGTTAATGGGGATTGACTCGATATATTTTTTGCGCAATCTCAGTTTCTCAAGGGTGGTTCAATCTTGCAGATCGAACTACACATTTGAACAATTAAAGGGTTTGTACCAGTGTTATAAAATGTCAGCACTACAAACATTTTGGTTCAATCGAGGACGATTGAACCACCGAAGAAGATGAATTTCAATCTTTTGTGATTCCCCTCTAAAAAGAGGGGATAAAGGGGTGTGTAAGTTTGCCGTAACACATCCCCAGCCCCTCTTTTTAGAGGGGAGATATAAAGTCGCTGCCTTTGGCAGCCAGATTTAGTCGGCATTTCCGGCGACGTTTATTGTCTTGAAGTAAAAGGGTGGAACTTTTATCGAACCGTGCCATTCTGCCTTATCGCCGATTGCCACAATGTTATTAAACACCTCAAAGGCATTTCCGGCAAACATGCAGTCCTTTACCCTGCCGACAATTTCCCCGTTTTCAATCAGATAGCCAAGATCGATATTCACAGAGAATTCGCCCGCAAGGACGTTGCTCTGTCCGCCGCCCAGTACCTGATCTACCAGCAGACCATATCTGACGTCTTCTATCATAGCCTCAAATGACATGGTACCGGGTTCAACGGTAATGTTTGAATCACCGGGAGAAGGTTGTGAAGAAAACCCTCGATTGCCATTTCCCGTTGACTTTGTTTTCAGTATTCCAGCGGTTTGCAAATCAAAGAGATAATTTCTTAAGACACCTTTTTCAAACAATGGTGTTCGCTGTGACGGTGTACCCTCACTGTCCCACGGATAACTGGAATCTGCCATGTCGATCGTAGCGTCATCATAAATATTGACTCTTTCGTCGATAATCTTTTCACCCAGCCTGTTGGTAAGAGGAGATGCGCCTTTTTGCACCAGCTTTCCGTTGCAGCCGGTTTCGAAAGTCGCAAGTAAATTTCCCATAGCCTTTGCCGTAACTATCACGGGATAAGCCCCCGTTTTTAGTTTCAATTCTTTTTCGGCAAGTTTCAGACCTAGCAGTGCCTTATCAACGTGTTTGTAGAGGTCAGTCACAAGGCTTTTTGAACCTTCTCCCTCTCCAATCCAGAGCAAACTTTGTCCTTTAACCTGCAATATTTCGATGCCTATTCCAAATGAGGTGGAAGCAATGGAGATATCCAGTCCCTTTGAATTAATAAGCCTTCGCATCCCGTACCCTTTGCCAAAACCAACACTGCATTCATAGCTGGAATTTACCGATAAAGCCTTCTCTATGGCTTCTTTTCCGATGTCTACGCATTTGTTGATAGGATAGTCTACGACGCGCTGGTCAAGTACGGCAACCTTCGGAAAGTTATTTTTCGAAGGGAAATCAAAGGCAGCGATCTGACCGAACTTTGCGCTCTCTATGGCATTGGCAACCAGTTTCTCAGGCTTCCGGAAATCGGTGGTACTGGAAAACCCAATCCGCCCGTCTTTGATTAAGCGGAGTCCGATTCCACGGATAGATTTTGTATTTACATATTTTAGCTTATTATTTTCGAAACTAACTGACCGTGTCTCGCCTTCTTCATAAAGCACTTCGACGGATGATGCCTGTTTTAAAGCCAGTTCCAATATCTGATCTTCAATTTTTCCCATAAGCTTGGTTTTCCTCGTGATAGAATAAATTATGTATTTTGTAACTATTTAGCCAAAGGAGGCATTGTTCGTTCCATACTATTAAAACACCAATAATGTAGCGCCGATCCCTTCCCCGATCCAAGCCGAGGACAGGTGTGGTCGGCTTTTGCCGGGGGATAAATTACCCACGCTACCTCACCTTGCTAAATAAATTTAGTGTTTTAATTTAAACCCTGCACTTTTCACTTCCTTTGGAACTTCAAGTCCTTCGGTTTTTATTCGTAAACGCAAATCATTGGCGCTATCGGCATAGGCAATGGCATTTTCATAACTGACCTTGCCTTCCTTATAAAGACCGAACAATGATTGGTCAAAGGTTAACATGCCTTCTTGTGTTCCCTTTGACATCGTTTCTTTTAATAATCCAATCTGCTTCTTCAGGATAAGGTCTTTGATCCTGGGCGTATCAAGCAATACTTCGAAGGATGCGACTCGTTTTCCATCCTTTGCAGGCACCAGCCTTTGTGAAATGATCGCACACAGATTCAGTGAGAGTAACAGATATATTTGCTCATGCCGTTCTGACGGGAAAAAGTTTATAATACGTTCTATTGCCTGATTGGCGTTGTTGGCGTGGAGAGTCCCTAAGCAAAGATGCCCTGTTTCTGCAAAGGTAATGGCTGATTCCATTGTTTCTGTGTCGCGGATCTCACCGACGAGTATAACATCCGGGGCTTGACGCAGGGTATTTTTAAGCGCATCGGCAAATGACAGAGTATCTATTCCAACCTCCCGTTGTGTAATGACGGATTTTTTATGCCGGTGTACAAATTCTATAGGATCTTCTACCGTGATGATATGTCCCGAACTATTCGTATTTCTGTAATCAATCATTGCTGCCAGGGTGGTCGATTTCCCTGAACCTGTCGCACCAACCACAAGCGCCAATCCCCTTTTCGTCATAGCGACATCTTTGAATATTTGAGGAAGACTTAAATCGTCAATGGTTTTGATACTGATTTTTATTTGCCGGATGACAATGCCAATATTCCTCTGTTGAAAGAAGATGTTTACCCGAAAACGACCCAGTTCCGGATAATACAGGGCAAGGTTCATCTCCATCTTTTCATAAAAAACTTTCCTTTGTTTCTCGCTCATACATTTTTCAGCCAGAAGACGGGTATCGTCGGTAGTTAAGTTTTTTGAGCCAAAAGAGGTATTGATACCCTCTTTGCGGTAAATAGGGGGTAGGTCCACGGTAATGTAAATATCCGAGGCATCCAGACGAACCATTTCCTGTAATAATTCTTTAATTTCCATAGTAAATAAGGATGCCTTTCGGCAGCACCTTTTAATCTCCCCTCTAGAAAGAGGGGCCGGGGGTGTGTTACAGCAACTTACACACCCCTTTATCCCCTCTTTCTAGAGGGGAATCATTAAAGATTGAAATCCTGTATATTAAAATCTGTGATGGTTTTACCACTCTTTCGGTTTAAACCCCTTGGTATTCATAACCTCCATGAGTTTATCTCCTACTGCAAGCACTAAAAATCCTGACCTCTCTGCATACCCTATCACATTCTCATCTACATACAGGCTTGCCAGCACTCCTATAATTTTATTTTTCTCATACTCCGGAAAGTAGTCTCTGAATTCCTGAATATCCTTTATAAAATCTTTTACGTCTTCACTGTCTAACGTGCTCTTGGTACTGTTAACAAATACAAATTCACCTGCCACAGCGATTGCGTCATACTCTTTTATTCTGCCGTCCTGAAGTTTCTTCTTCATTCTTATTCCCAGAAACGTCACTTCGAGACCGTACTCTTCGTTCACTATCCTCGGTATGCTTGGCGCTACAAGGTCTTCTGTTATCGTACCGAGTTTTTTTGCCATTTGCCCCCACTTGATGTTCATCTCCCTGTTCTGCTGTTTCATGTCATCCTTAAATTCTCTGAGTTCTGACTCGGTGCGCATGTGGGATTCATTCACGCTGGTAATAATGTTTTCCAGGGATCGTTCAAGCCTGTTAACCCTTTTTTCTGTTACTGGCACGTTCTCCTCCTTCCAAATTTATTGAGAGGTGGTTATAAGTTCGCAGTTAAAGTTTACTGCATTTTATTTCATACCGCTGAGCGTACTAGGACTGCTCACCAGCCTTTCAATCGTATCCCTGGTTACCAATTCTTTCTGATAGAGTTCAATCATGGCCTGATCCATAGTCTGCATGCCATATTGTTTTCCTGTCTGCAGAGACGATGGAATTTGCGCAATCTTATTTTCTCTGATCAGATTTCTTACTGCTGGCGTGCCAATCATGATTTCCAAAGCAGCGACGCGCCCTTTCCCGTCTTTGCGCTTTAAGAGTTGCTGGGTCAACACTGCCTGGATAGACTCTGAAAACATCGTGCGCACCTGTTCCTGTTGTTCAGGTGGGAAAACGTCAATTACCCTGTCGACTGTTTTAGGTGCGCTGGATGTATGTAATGTACCGAAGACCAGGTGACCAGTCTCGGCGGCCGTAAGCGCCAGAGAGATGGTCTCCAGGTCTCTCATTTCGCCCACCAGGATAACATCAGGGTCTTCGCGCAAGGCAGACCGCAGGGCATTGGCAAAACTATGGGTGTGAGGTCCCAATTCTCGTTGGTTAACGAGACAGTTCTTTGATTGATGTATGAATTCGATAGGGTCCTCTATGGTGAGGATATGACACTTCTCCTCGCGGTTGATAAGGTCAATCATTGCCGCCAGAGTGGTTGATTTACCGCAACCCGTAGGACCTGTGACAAGAACGAGTCCCTTTTCTTTTTTTGTCAGGTCCCCTGCAATCTTAGGCATATTGAGCTGCTCCAGGGTGGGAATAACCTCAGGTATTGTTCTGAAAACGATGGATTCTCCTCTGTTTTGCAAAAAGGCATTTACCCTGAACCGCCCGGTATTGCCCAATGCGATAGCAAAATCCAACTCATGATGTTCTTCATACATCTTGCGTTGTTGGTCGTTTAAGATATCGTAGAGAATCTTGTGTACGTCTTCTTTATTCAACAAGGGGGCGTCAATCTTTCTCATATCTCCATGAATGCGGATCATGGGCGGTTCCCCGGAACTGATGTGAATATCCGAGGCTTTCTCTTTTTTAGCGAATGAAAGAAGTTCCAGGATTTCCATTTACCTTCCTCCAATGACAATGTTTCGTATTCGGACGTGCGGTCCGCCGTCGCTGACACGCAAAGGTGATTGTCCACCTTTACCGCATCCACCCAGACCCCCGTGTATTTTGAGGTCGTTACCAATGGCGTCGATGTTCATAAGGGTTTCAAACACATTTCCCGTAAGAACAACATCGCGAACCTTTTCCTGTATTTTTCCATTTCGTATCATATAAGCTTCTTCGGCGCTGAAGGTAAACATTTCCATGTTCGTCTGTCCACCGAGAGCGCCGATGGCATAAACTCCATTATCAACTTCGGAGAGCATTTTTTCAAAGGTATAGTTGCGTGATTCCATGTATGTATTGGTCATGCGCACAATGGGTGCATGGGCATAGCTTATGGCGCGTGCATTGCCTGTGGGTCTTTCATTCATTTTGGCAGCCGTTTCCCTGGAATGGAGGCGATTGGTCAAAGTACCATTTTTAATAAGATAGGTTTTTTGCGTTGGAGTGCCTTCGCTATCGTATTTATTGTATCCTGCTTCGCCAACCATGGAGCCGTCGTCTACAATTGAAAGATCGTCGATCCCGAAGCGTTTGCCAATAACCATGATTTCCCGCATCTTTGCGTTTTCATAAATAAAATCAGCCTCACTGAGATGTCCGAATGCCTCGTGGATGAAGACACCGCAGAGCTTGGGGTCGATAATGACGGTATATTTGCCGCCGGTAACGGGTTTTGCTGTGAGCAGGTCGATGGCGCGTTTTGTTACCTCTTCACATTTTTGTTCCTGATCCTGGACATTGCTAAAACCTCGCAGATCACCCACAGAATGATAAGCCTGTTGCACATTCATACCGTCTCGTGCCATTGCCAGGAGTGAAATGCCGCAAAAAATAGTTTCCTGCACAATAAAACTTCCGTTCGTGCTGGCGAAATATATCGTTCCATGAGAATCTACGTATCGCACATTTGAGGTTTGTATTTGCTTCGAGGAGAGTATCTTGTTGTTGTATTTATTACAAATAGCCTGCTTGTCAGTTAACGATATGTCGGCAGGGTCTATATCTACCTTTGTTTTTACATGATCATTTATCGCCGGTACCGGAGCAAGCTGGCTTACTTTCGTGCCAACGAACCGTGCCTGTTCGCAGGCCATGTCCACGTATCTAGGAAGATTTTCTATGTCGTTAAAGGCAACAAATCCCCAACCGCCTTTAACCAATGCCCTCACACACCCTCCCAAAGCGGTACTTTCACCGATATTCTCAAGTTCTTTTCCTACATAAGTAATTCCTGTGCTGACGCCTTCCTGGACTCTTATTTCCACATAGTCTGCTTTTGCAGATTTTAAGGCATTTTTTATCTGTTTTTCCATTTAGATTATTCCTTAAGTTATTCCTTTTAAGTTCCCCTCCCCCTTTATCCCCCTCCGGAAGGGGACAGGGGGAGGATTTTCAGGGGGTTGTTTTTCGCTGGATTATTTTACAACCCTTAGTGCGGATTGGTTTAAAATCTGAACCCCGCAAAAAACTTCAATTTTATTGATGGGGGCGCTCCGCTTCTCCCCTCCTATACGACTGCACGGCCTTTTAGCTGGTTCAATCGTCCACGATTGAACCGAAACATTTGGTATGTTCACAGCACGTGTATTATTCAAAATCCCCGATTCCCTTCAAAACTTTCGGTTCAATCTGCAAGATTGAACCAGCCTGGAAAAACCTTTATTGGTAAGGGAGAACAGCCGTTCTGCCCTACGGTTTCTTTGTATTCTGTCCGCGGATTCAAATTTGTAATTTGAACCCAGCTTTTTATATTTCTAACTTAGTTTTTGATAGCACATGGGCTTATTGTCCAAATAAATTCATGAGTTCAGGTTTCAAACCCGCCGGGAGGGGTAACTGTCCCCCGCTGGCGGGGGCGCAGGGGGTGGACTGGAAATCCCCATTTATTTTCCATGTGTTTTAATCCAGCATACCCTCCAGCTTTATCCTTTTTATCGTCTTCCTTATCTCAATCTCGACCTCCCTGTCCTCTCCTTCTTCAAGTTTTACCTTTGACTTGGTCTTCTTATAACCCTTTTTACTCGCAAAAATCACGTAGGTGTCTGCCTCCAAATCCGTAAACTCAAAAAATCCATCGGCATCGGTAGATGCCTTTTTTATTACTTTTGTGCCAACACCCTTGAGTTTTAACCTCACCGATTCTATTGGGTTACCCTTTATATTCACCACATATCCGTATATCTTGCCTTTTTCGACCAGTATCATGGTAACCGTCTCAACCTCTTTTTTATCGCCTTCATCAAGGGTTGTTTCTACTGTTTGGGTTTGATAACCTTCCTTTTCGCACGTAATGGTATAATCGCCTGCAGAGAGGTCTCTGAATTCGTAATATCCGTTATAGTCTGTTTCCTCGCTGTCTGAATAAACATCGCCGGTAATACTTACCGTAACACCTGTCATGGGATTTTCATCCTCGTCATATACAAATCCAAACAATACCCCTGTCCCTAGTGTTGGTGTGGGTGTTGGTGCCAGAGTTGGAGTTGGTGTCGAAGTTGTTGAGCCACCTTCATTATAAAGCTCCTGTATCTCGGAATCGGAGAGGTCACGGTTGTAGATTCTGATGTCATCAACTGCACCATTTAAGTGCTCACTATTATTTAATCTTGCACCAATTCTAACTTCAGAATTGGGTAATCGATCGATTGAAAGGATAGAAACCTTGCTTAACACTAGTTCCCCATTTAAATAAATTTTCTTAGTTTGATTAGAAGAAACAAAAACACTTGTTACATTATACCATAAATTTGTGTTAAGTATTGTTGAGTATGTTGTAATATCATTTTTAAAATCACCATCATCAGTTGTGCCTCTTAGATAGAAATTAAGTTTTGTATCCCAAAAATCATTGTTTATTTCAGGTAGTCCATTAGTATTTTCTTGAATCGCCTATTGACCTAGCTCACCCAGAATATCGTTAACACTATAACTTGTAAGACCTTAAATGAGGTTTTCATTAAATTATAGATTGCTTCTGAAATTAGGTTAAAAGCCCATATTGGACAAGCTAAGTCAATAAGCAATTCTTGAAAATGAAATATTTTGCCAGATAATGAATAAAATTTTGCCCAATAAGAAATAGTAAAATTTGTACTACCTCCATTAAAATTAAATTTGCTGTCAATATAATCATCCACCCCATCAAAACTATATGCTTTATTTGTATTTCCAAACCTATCTGTAGTCAAAGTTGCACCATATACAGTTCCGTGATTCCCATTCCCGCTTTCGTCATTGGCATTGCCGTTGAATGGATAATACGCCACGAGCCCGTCCTTCAAATCAGCAAATGCCACCTTTGTATCAATAAGGGTTGATATCATACATACATACTACTGCCAGTGATATAATAATCCGTTTCATTTCTGACTACCCCCTTTCAAGCTACATAGGTTGGGTTCGCTGTCAGACTGTGCCAAATGAATTTTGCGCAGTCTGTCTATGTGAATAAAAAAGGTATAAATACATATTTTACCGGTAATTTTTTCTGTTACCGTTCAAAATATTCCTTCAACATGCTTTTTATTCCATTTCAATAACCATCCCTTGATATTACATGCTATTCAGCTTTGCAATCAACGTTGGTATCCCTATTATGGTTATCATTCTCGCTATATTGAAA